>ENA-UOWG01004203-UOWG01004203.1-activated-sludge-metagenome-genome-assembly--contig:-NODE-4203-length-10207-cov-4.563534_pt1 | contig 10207 bp, 5 predicted proteins | sample MGYA00238147_ERZ761563 | MGnify/ENA primary metagenome ERZ761563 (study PRJEB28884, sample SAMN05720216) | anaerobic digester metagenome | isolation source: active sludge of municipal... | reverse complement strand
GCGGCGGCGCGCGGTTCGGCGACTTGCATGGGGCTTCCTTCCACGAGGGCGAGGATCTCGCGGCGCAGCGCGCCGCCCTCGGCGGCGACCCGGAGCGCCGTCCGCGAGGTGAGCACGATGCCCGCCAGCGCGAAGACGAACGCGGCCAGCAGGGCCAGGTCGGGAATGGAGAATACGAATCGGCGGGGCGGTGGTTGCGGCTTCCAGACCGGTTTCCAGGTGGACGCGAAATCGCCGAACTTGATCGAGCCCGCGGCATCGAAGGCGACGCGCGGGGCGCTGAAGACCCAGCCGCGCGTCGGGTGGAGGACGCCCACGCGGTAGAGGCCCTCGTTCATGTCAGAGGCCTCTATCCCGGCGATCACGCGGTCGGTTTCGACGCGGAAGCCGCCCGGCCCCGGCAGGAACTCGCGGTCCCAGGGTTCCCGGCCGTCCAGGTCGAGGACCACGCGGGTGACCGCTCCGTCCTCGAGGAAACCCCGTCCGAGTATCCGCAGGGCGGCCTTGCCGAACGCGTCGCGCGAGGCGGCCACGTCGGACACCACCGTGTAGGGCTGGAATTTGTCGGCGCGGAGCATGGTCCAGACTGTGTCGCCGACATTGCCCACCGCATCGACCGCGGAAACCGCGAAGACGTAGTAGCCGTCCTCGACGTTCCGGAAGGCGAGCGAGCGCGCCTCGGTCCGCGTGCCAAGATCCGGGGTCGGCACGCCGGCTTCCTCCACGAGGGCGCGCTCGTAATCCGTGGCGGGGCCGAAAGGGTAGGCCGTGAGCTCGAACGGGGCGGCGGGGAGGCGCGGAGCCGAGCTCGCATCCTCGCCCGCCGTTTCCGCGCCGGCCTGGACGGCCGCGCCGAGGCGCCGGGGCGGCAGCCTGTCGAGGGGACCGATCCAGCGGAGGCTCCAGACGTAGGCGCGCGTGTCGGGTTCGGGGGGCGGATCCCAGGAGAGCTCGAAGGTGTTCGAGAGAAGGAAGCCGTCCGTTCCGGCCTCGGGCGTGGCGATGAGCGGCACCGTGGGGGGGGTGCGGTCGCGCACGAAGCTCACGCGCGCGGGTTCGGACCAGTTGCCGGCGAAATCGAGCGCGCGGATGGCGAAGTACCAAGCACCGTCCGCGGTGGCCTCGAAGCCGCCGCGCACGCCCGCTTCGGTCGACATGACGGTCGCGGGCGGCGCAGCCTGCGGGTCCTGGGTCCAGATCCAGGAGTAACCTTCGATGCCGGACGGGTCGGAGGGCTCGCTCCACCGCACGGTCGCTGTCTCGCGGCGCGAGGGGAGTCCCGCCGTGAAGTCGACGCCGGAAGGGAGGGGCGGGAAGGTTCGGGTGTCCGGTTCGAGCACCACGACGCGGGGCGACTCCGCTTCCGTCTGCCAGGCAGCCCAGAGGCGGTCGTCCACCGCGGCCCCCCGGACTATGGCCCCCGGGAAGGCGCCCGAGATGTCGCGGTCGCGCCAGTCGAGCCCGGAGCGGAGCGCGAGGTGGATGCGGTTGTCACCCCGGCGGTCGTCGTACCAGATGATCGCCGCCTCGCCGCCGAGCTCCACCAGGCGCGGTTCGCCGGCCGAGCCCTGGCCGAGGGTGACACGTTCGGCGCTGCCCCTGGCATGGGCGCCCGAACCGTCGAGCCGGGCGTAGTAGATCTGGGTCTGGCCGGTAAGCGACCGTCGTTCCCAGACGAGCGACAGGGCCTCTCCGATGGCGGCCAGATGGGCGCGCTGGTTGTCGAAGCCGGCGGGGTCGCGGCGGGCCTGCGGGACGGGTTCCTCGAAGTCCGTGATCCGGATCGCCCTGGACCAGGTGACGCCGCCGTCCGGGCTCGTCTTCGAGAAGAGCTGGAAGGTGGGGCGGTCGCCCGCCACGAGCGACTGGAACACGACCACGTCGCGGCCCGAGCCGGGCACGAAGGCGGCGCTCGGCAGGAAGGAAAGGATGAGCCCGTCCTCTTCGTCCACGAAGGGCGCGAAGTCCGTCCACGCGACGCCGTCGTCCGAGCGCGAGACCACGAGGCGGAGGCTCTCGCCGGCCACGGCGGCGGTTCCGGCTTCCGAGCCGCCAGCAGCCTCTCCGGCGGCCGGCGTCTCGACGGCGTCCGCGGGCAGTTCGCCGTTGGCCTCGGCGCTCGAGCCACCGGCCGTGGCGAAGAGCAGCCAGCCGCCGTCCGAACGGGCGAAAAGCCGCGGCGCGACGACGGGCCAGGGGGAGACGACCCGGGCGGGGGCGCCGAAGCTCGAGGCCGAGTCATCCGAGCGCCACACCGTCACCTCGTTCTCGAGGGCCGTGCCGGCGACGATGACGGTGCGGCCCGACGCGGCGGCGGAGTAGAGGACCGGTTCCGTTCCGTTCCAGCGGAAGGGACCGGCGAAGCGCGAGAGCGAGGCGGTGGTCGCGCCGCCTTTCGCGCGGCGCTCGAGGGAGACCCAGGCTTCGCCTCCGCCTGAACTCGAGCGCGATTCCTGCCAGAGCACGAGGGCTTCCCCGCCCGATTCGAGGACGGTCGGGAAGGAGGCCTGGCGCGAGACGAATACCCTGGCAAGTTCCCAGTACTGATCCGGGACGGCGGCCGCGCCGGAGCCGGCGAGCAGGAGGAGCAGGACCGCCATGGCGGGGGCGGCGAACGCGTGTCGCTTCCGTGTCGTCCCGTTCCGCATCAGTACCCCCGCGCCGCGAGGCGCGAGTCGAGATCGATGTAGTTCGGGACGCGGGCCGCCTGCGGATAGGCCGCCACCAGGCGATCCAGCCTGCCGCGGGCTTCGATGAAGCTGCCCGAGGTGAAGAGCGCGATGGCCTGCTGGAGGAGTTCGGCACCCGCGGTCGGAAGGCTCAGCGTGACGGTGCCGCCCGTGTAGGTGTTGAGGCGGTCCTTGAGGGCGGTGGCCTCGTCGTTCAGCCGGGCGGCTTCGCCCAGGCGCGGGTCGTTGGACGGCACGAGCTTGATGGCGGCGTCGAGCTGGGCCACCGCGTTCTCGAACTGGCTGACCTGGCGCGAATCCCAGATGCGCCGCGCCTGGGCCACCAGGGCTCGCGCGCTGGCCACCGCGGCGGGGTCAGGGGGCGGCAGGCGAATGCCCAGCAGGATTTCCACGCGCTGGATCTCGGCCGCGAGCCCCGTGTAACGGGGGTTGATTGCCTGTAGATCGAGCAGGTCGGTGTAGGCGGCCTGGAGATCGCCACGGGCCGCTATCTTGGCGCGGGCTTCGGTGAAGAGCTGCGCGAAGCGGGTGTTTCCGGCGGGCGGATCGACCGCCAGGAGGATGCGGAGCTCGAGGACGCGCGCGTCCTGGTTGAGGGGGAAGACGACCTTGACTTCCTGGATCTTCTGCCGCGCCTGATCGAAGGCCCGGAGCGCGCCGACCCGGTCGCGCCTGTCGAGCAGCGCCGAACCTTCCTCGAAGTAGCGGCGGGCCAGCGAGAGGAGCTGGCTCATCTCGGCGTAGAGCGGTGCCGTGACGGGAATGTCCCGGCCGGTCTTGATGGACAGGGCGGTCTGGACGATGGTCAGCCAGCTTTCCACCTCGTCGTTCCTGCCGGGTCGGGTGCGGGACCAGGTCACGCGGGCGGAGAGGAGCGACTGTTCGGCGCGCTCGAACTCGCCCGCGTAATAGGCGTCGCGCGCCCTGGTGATCAGCGTCCGCGTCTGCTCGACCACCCGCGCGTCCTCGGAGGCCACGATGTCCTTGCCGAGCCGGTCGAGCGAGGCTTCGCTGGCGGCCTTGAGGGTCGAGTCGTTCTCGAACGAGAGGCTGGCGCGATAGCGCTCGCCCGCCTGCTCGAGCCGCTCGCGGGCGCCGTCGAAATCGTCGCGGGCCAGGGCGGCTCGCGCCTCGGCGAGGCGGCGGTCGCCCTCGGCTTTTGCGGAGAGCGCGCGGAGCTTGAGGTCGCGGGCGCTCGCGAGAGCCGTTTGGGCTCGCTCGAGGGCAGCCTGGGCCGAGCGGTCGAGCGCCCGGACGGCTTCGAGCTGGAGGAGTATCTCCGCGGCGCCACCGATGAAATCGGGTTCCCTGGCCCAGCGGGCGAGGTAGTCGGCGGCCGCGGCGCGCAGGGCCCTGATGGCCGTCTCCGCGTCGACGAGCGTCGGCTCGGCCCTCGTCGGATAGCGCGCCAGGAAGCCCGTGGCCTCCTCGGCGACGCCGTCGACGAGGGGTTTCGAAGTCTCGTAGAGGGAAACGGCGGCCGCCAGGCGGCGGTCGAATTCGTCCCGCTCGCGACGGGCCGCGTAGGCGGCCACCGAGGCGGCCATCGATCGCAGCTCGTCCCGGGCGGCGAGCAGTCGTGCGTCGAGGGTTCCCTGCACGCTTCCGGCTTCGCCCGAGTCGAATCCGAGGCCGCTCCGCCGGACCAACTCCTCCGCCCGTGCGAAGGACGCGTCGAACTCCCCGTCGAAGACTCCGAGCTCGGCCGCGAGCGAAGCCCGGAACGCCCCGTAGGCGGAGAGGGCGGCGGAAAGCTCCGCGGATCCGTCATCGGCGGTGGCCCACGCGTCGGCCTCGCGGGCGACGGCCAAGGCCCGTCCGCGCGCTTCTGCCGCGCGCGCGGCTGACAGGGCCGAATCCCTGCGGTGAAGCGCGGCGAACCAGTCCGGGGCGGCCACGGCGAGCGCCGCCGCCCCGAAGCCCGATTCGCCGGCATCGAGGTCGTTAGCGGCCACGGCTGACCAGAGCCCCACGGCGTCGGCCGCGCGGTCTGCCAGCTCGGCGAGCGCGCGGTATCGCGCGGCGGCCTCCTCAGGCTCCGACGCGTCCCAGACTGCGTCCGTCGCAGCGCCGTCCGCGGCGAGCATGGCCATCGCCGCGGTCTGGAGCTCGCGGAGCGTTCGCGAGACGCGCGAGTCGAAGGCTCCGACCACGCCTTCGAGCCAGGCGGCCTCCGGCCGGCCCAGGGTGAGGCGCCAGGCAAAGGGCAACCAGGAATCGTCGGTCAGATCGGATGCGGTGGTACTGAGCAAGTCGAACTGGCGCCTGAGCGAACGGCCCGCGTCGGCGGCGTCGTCCCGTATCGAGGCGGCCGCGCGGATGGCCGTCTCGGCCGCGGGCCATGCCGAATCGATCGCCTTCAGATCGGAGCCCGCGAAGGCTCGGATAAGGGCGGCCACCGCGTCCTCCGTCCGCGTGCCCATGGCAGCGGCGCGGTCGATGGCAGCGACCGCCGAGTCCACCCAGTCCTGCACGGCGTTGACGGTCAGCGTGTCGTAGCCGGCTTCGTAGAACTGTTCGCGGTACAGCCCGTAGGCGGCCGCGTAGCGACGGGCGGCGTCGACGTAGCGTTCAGCCTCGATGAGGGCGCGGCCTTCTGCCATGGCGCGGTCGAACGCCGCGCGGTTCTCGGTGAACAGCGCCGTCTTCTCGATGTTGGCCAGCGTGGTGCGGATGATCGGATTCGGCGAACGCTCGATTCCCTTGAGCTCCTCGATGAGGGCGAGCTTGCGCGCCTGGTTCTCGGGATCGTTGATGACTACGTCGACGACCTCTTCCGCCGTGCGGGCGTACTGCAGGCGCCGCTCCATGATGGAGCTGATACGTTTCTGGATGGCGTCGAAATCGTCGGGGCGCGTGCGTATCAGCTCTGTGAGCAGGATGAGCGCCTCGTCGTAGCGTTGCTGCTCGATGAGCGCGTCGACCGTATCGTAGGGACTTTCGCGCTGTCCGAGCCCGTGGGCGGGGGCGGCTCCCAGGGCGAGGAAGATGGCCAGGAGGACCATGCCGGCGACCCCGGGGCGGGCGCGCGACGCGACCGGGACGGCCACAGGCCTTCCCTTTGCGGTCACTTTAGTCGCGGACCTGCCCCTACCCATGCTTCCCCCGGCTCCGATGCCCGGCGAAAGGCCGGATGGCATCGGGATTTCAAGCGGCCTTGCGCCGCCGCGCCCGCGGCGCGGGACCTCCGTTCGATTCTCGGCACGATGGGCCCCGGGGTGGAGCCGCATCGGGGCGCGAACCGCGCGGCGCCGTACCCCGGATAGAAAAGGACGGTAGTATACAGTATACTCCAGCCTGAAGATGAAGCGCGCCGCGACCCTCGCCCTGGCCTTGGCCCTCGCCGTCTCGGGCGCGGCGCCGCTCGCCGCCCAGTCGAGCTTTCCCGACATCTACGGCCTGTTCTACGACCTGTTCGCCGACGGCGTCGACCCGAACGAGGGCAGCACGGTCTTCCTCTCGACCCTGGTGCCGATCGGCGGCCTCGGCGAGGCCATGGGCGGAGCCTACCTCGCGGTGGCGCGCGACAATTCCTTCATTGAATACAATCCCGCCGGCAGCGCCGTCATCGACCGCACCGAGCTCGCGCTCTACCACAACAACTGGATCGAGGAAGCCAAGGTCGAGGCCGCCGTGTACACGATGCGCTTCGGCGACCTGGGCCTCGCCGTCTCGGGGAAGTGGCTCTACCTGCCCTTCACCGAGTACGACCAGTACGCCGCCTCCGTCGCGGGATCGTACTACGCCGAGGCGATAGCCACCGCGAACGCCTCCATCCGCCTCTTCCCGGGCTACTATTTCTACGGCGTCGCCGTCGGGTTGAACCTCAAGGCCGCGTACCGCTCCTTTCCCGACTACGACCTCGACGACGACGGCGTGCTCGAGCCCGACGAGCTCTCCACGGGAGAGGAACAATCTGCCTTCGCCGTGATGGCGGACGCGGGGCTGCTGACCCGCTTCAACCTGCTCAAGCTCTACGGCTCGCGCTCCAAGAACGCCGCAGTCGGGCTGACCCTCCGCAACTTGGGACCGCCGGCCAAGGGCGAGCCGCTCGCGACCGTGGCTTCGGCCGGCTTCTCCTGGTCGCCGCTTCGACCCATAACCGTATCCGCCGACCTCTCGCAGCCGCTCAACCTGCTCGATCTTGCCTCGAGCGAACGCTGGTACTGGTCGGCGGGTTTCCTCGCGCAGCTCACTGACTTTCTCGGCCTGCAGGGCGGCTTCCAGCTCAAGGGCGCGAACCCGAGGATATCCCTCGGCGCCGCCGTCGAGATCGAGCCCGTCACCCTGCTCGTCAACTACAACCTCGACCTCGCCACCACCTTCGGTCCCCTGAACCGGCTTTCGCTGGAGGCGCGCTTCGACCTCGGGGACCGGGGCCGCGCCGACCGCGCGCGGCAGGTGGAAGAACTCTACCTGTCGGGCCTCGACGCGTACGCTTCTGGCGATTCGGAACTCGCCGTGTCGTACTGGCGCCGAGCCCTCGAACTCGACCGCTCCTTCGATCCCGCGCGCGAAAGCCTCGACGCGGCGGTCGCCCTGCTCGACCTGCTCGACCTGCTCGAGGAGACCCGGCGCCTCGACGCGCCGGCCTCCGCTCCAGATCCCGCCGCCGGCGAATCCGAAGGAACTCCATGAACGTGCTGTCCGCGATCTTCCATGCCCTCAACGCGCTGCTGACCCTCTACGTCTTCGTCTGCATCGTGCGCCTGGTTTCCACCTGGATTCCCGCCTTGCCGGAAGGCTCGTTCGTGATGCGCGTGGTGAGAGCCCTCGCGGATCCGTGGTTCTCCCTTTTCGGACGGTCGGGCCGGCTCCGGGCCGGGAATCTGGACTTCTCTCCGATGGTGGCCATCGGGGTCCTCTACGTCATCGGCGGCGTGCTCAACCAGCTGGCGGAGCTCGGACGGGTACGCCTCGGACTCGTGCTGGCCTCGATCGTCGTCGTGGCCTGGTCGGCCCTGGCTTTCTTCGCTTCGTTTTTCGCGATTCTCATCCTGGCCCGCGGACTGGCCTACGCGTTCCGCTGGAACAGCCTCCACCCGGCCTGGCGCGCGGTCGACGCGCTCATCAATCCGGTCGTCTACCGCACGAACCGGCTCGTCTACCGCGACCGCATAGTGAACTACCTCCAGGGCCTCGCCACCGCCTTCGTCATCCTGGCGCTTTTCAGGGTGGCCGGCGGCTTCGGCGTCACGGCGCTGAGCGGGCTCCTGTCCCGCATACCCTTCTGATCCGGCGCCGGACGGGGCGACGTCCCCTTCCCGCGCGCGCGACCCCGTCGACGGGGAAAGGAAACGCATGCTGACATCGAAACTGCGCGCCCGCCTGGCGGGCCTCGCCGCCACGCTCGACCCCGTCGTGATGCTCGGTCGCTCCGGCGCCTCGGAAGGCGTCCGCGAGGCCCTCGCCGCGGCGCTCGATTCCCACGAGCTCGTCAAGCTCCGCTTCGGCGATTTCCAGGGAGAGAAGAAGGAGCTCGCGCGGGACCTGGCCGCCGCCACCGGCTCGGAGCTCGTCCGCGTCATCGGTAACGTCGCCGTCTTCTGGAAGCGCAACCCCGACCCCGACAAGCGCAAGGTCGCCCTCGACGACGAGCCCCTGGTTCCCGAGGGAAAACCACGGAGACACGTAGGCACGGATGAAGAGAAGAAGAGCGGGGGTTCCCGACCTGGACCGAGGAGGAAGCGCGGTTCGAAATAGTCGGAGGGGACTGATGGAAGAGGGCGATTATTCCGCTTCCACGATTGCTTTACTCCCGCTTCCGCCTCCTGTCTCCGTGGTTCAATTATCGGGGCGGGCGGCGGACGACGGCTTTGGTCTTCCAGCGGCCCGTGGAGTAGTACCAGGTCGAGAAGGCCGCGCCGACGGCCCAGCCTGCCGGTACGCTCAACCAGATGCCGTCCGGTCCCAGGTATTTCGAAAGGATGATCGCGGCGGGAATGCGGACCACCCAGAGCGCGAGCAGGGTGTTGATCATGGGGATGAAGGCGTCGCCCGCGCCGCGCATGACGCCGTTGTTGATGAACATGGTGGAGAAGAGCACGTAGAAGACGCCGACGATCAAGAGGTAGCGGGCGCCGATCGCGACCACCGCCGGATCGGCCGAGAACATGGTCATGAGCGGCGTGCCTGCGAAGACGACCGCCGCCCCCACCGCGACCGAGATCGCGGCGCCGACGGCGATGGCCGAGAGGTGCCCGCGCTTGACGCGCTCGCTCTTTCCCGCGCCGAGGTTCTGGCCCGTGAAGGTGCTGATGGCCTGCGACAGGTTCATGGCCGGCATCGAGGCGAAGGCGTCGAGGCGGCTCGCGGCGGCGAAGCCAGCCATGACGTCGGTGCCGAAGCCGTTGACCACGCGGGTCAGGGCCATCATGCCGGCGGCCACCATGGTCTGCTGGACGCCGCTCGGCAGTCCGATGCGCAGCGACTGGACGAAGATGGCCCGGTCGAAGCGCAGGGCCTTGATCTCGAGCCGCACGAATTCGTTCCGCCGGTCGAGCCAGGCCAGGGCTCCGAGGAACGACAGCCCCTGGGCGATGACCGTGGCCCAGGCGGCGCCGGCGACTCCCCATCCGAAGCCGACCACGAAGACAAGGTCGAGGACGATGTTGGCGAGCGTGGCGGCGATGAGGATCCAGAGCGGGGTCTTTGAGTCGCCCAGGCCGCGCAGGATGGCCGAGACGGCGTTGTACCCGAACATGGGGAGCATTCCCGAGAAGATGATGCGGAGGTAGGTGGAGGCCTCGCCGTAGGTGTCCGCGGGCACCTTGAGCATACGGAGTATGGGGTCCGCGACCAGGAGCCCGATGGCGGTCAGGGCGAGCCCGGCCCAGAAGAGGACGATGTAGCCCGTGTCCACCGCGCGCCGGACGGACTCGCGGTCGCGGGCGCCGTAGTATTGCGCCACCAGGACCGTGGTTCCCATGGTCACGCCCATGACGAGCGCGATCATCAGGAACATGACGGGGAAGCTCGCGCCGACGGCCGCAAGCGCGGTCTTGCCCACGAAGCGGCCGACGATGGCGCTGTCGACCATCGAGTAGAGCTGCTGGAACACGTTGCCGAGCAGCATTGGCACTGCGAAGGCGATGATCGACTTGGTCTCGTTGCCGGTCGTGAGGTCCCTCATGGCCCTTCCTGTGAGCGGGATGGTGCGGTTCGCGCCCGGCTGGAGTCGGGCGGCGGACGCTCGCTAGAAGATAGGACTTTCGTCTCAGGCGGACAAGCCATGCCCGCGCCTTCCCGCGTCGGCGCGGCGCGGGCTATAATCGCCCCCAATGGAACAGGAAGATGACCGGACGCGCGCCGGGGCCGCCGGTACGGAGCGGGTCGATGCCCGGTTTTTTTCGAAGCTCGCGCGCGAGACGCGCTTTTTCATCGCGCGGCACGGCCAGAGCGTAGGCAACGCGAGGGGCGTCATCCAGGGCCTGACCGACTATCCGCTCGACGAATCCGGCCGCGATCAGGCCGCCGCGCTCGGCGCCTGGCTCCGCGACCGCGGCATCGCCGCCTGC
>ENA-UOWG01004201-UOWG01004201.1-activated-sludge-metagenome-genome-assembly--contig:-NODE-4201-length-10210-cov-4.195076_pt1 | contig 10210 bp, 6 predicted proteins | sample MGYA00238147_ERZ761563 | MGnify/ENA primary metagenome ERZ761563 (study PRJEB28884, sample SAMN05720216) | anaerobic digester metagenome | isolation source: active sludge of municipal... | reverse complement strand
CGTGGCCCCGCAGCAGTACACAGCGCCGTCCCGCACCAGAATCTTGTCGACGCTGCCCTGTCCCGTGTCCTGGATGCGGGTTAATATCGTCGGCGATGTTCCCGTGGCATATACGGGCAGAAAAAGGCCATCGTCATATTGACTCCCGCACAGGTACACGGTGCCGCTGTCAACGGCAATGCCGCTTACATAGCTGAGTGCGGTGCCGTAATTGTTCCATTCTCCGTTTTTCCAGTACCCGGCATCGACCTCCGACTCATCAGCTGTGGCGAGCCTGCCGGCAACGTACACGTCGCGTTTGGTCACGGTCACGGTGCACAGGTCGGTCTTGCCGCCGTCTGCTGTGGTCACCGTGATGTCTGCGGTTCCGTCCGCCAGGCCCGTGACAAGGCCCCCGGTCACGCTGGCCACGTCTTCGTCGCTGCTCGACCAGGTGACATTCTGGTTGGTCGCGTTTGCGGGCTCGACTGTAGCTGAAAGGGTGAAGGTTTCATCCACTTTAACCGACATCGTCTCCTCATCGAGGGACACTCCGGACACGGAGACAGCGCCGCTTGCCGCAATGTCAGAGTTCCCTCCGTCGTCGCAACCTGCTGTGAACAGGGCGCACAGAAAAAAAATGAAACAGTAAAAGTTGAACATGGTTTTCATGGGTCATCTACCTCATGTGTAAAATAGCGATAATTGAAGAGGCTTATACTAATAGAAATATTTTGTTTGTATTGTAAAAATGCGACAGGGGATTACAGCCGCGAAATATTAAAAAAACCTTGCGCACCGAGCCATGAAAACGGTCCTATAGGGGGTTGCCATTGATACGGCTCTTTGCCGCCCATGCCTGAACCTGAATCGGTATTGCATTTTGTATATCAAAGCCCCGTATCCACGGCGGAGACCATTCAGGCATACCCCCGCTCTATGTTCAATTTATGACAGATTGGATATTCCCAAAAAAGATAAAAGGCTTCTCTATAGTAGTTGCTTATTCAGGCCCCAATTAAGATAATGATTACTTGAAACGCCACGTGTCTGTAAGAGTGCACTGGATTGCATAAAAAGGAGGTCCAATTTTGGCAAGCAGACGAGCAAAGATCGGTTTCGGATATCATTTAACGGCTTATGTAGCTGTAAATGCGATTTTATTATGGATCAATTATGACACGGCGGGCAGGATTACCTGGGCGATATGGCCGGCGCTCGGCTGGGGTGTCGGCCTGATCATTCATGCTGTGAGCGTTGTTGTATCATCAACAAAAGCCAACAGGGGACTGGTTTATCACCTTGTCGTGTTTATTTTAGTAAACGCTCTTTTGATTGTTATTAATTTGACCGTTACGCCGGAATATCTATGGTTCAAATTTCCGCTGATCGGGTGGGGTTGCATGCTTGTGTTCCATGGGTGGCGTGTGCTATCGAAAGACGGTCATGCCGTAAAATAACTATTGCGGCCTCTTCAAAATTTCGTGAAAGCCCCGCATCCGCGGCTGGTAGTGACCGCGCCTCCATCAGGCGCGTATCCCGTACCCGGCGAGGATGGCCCTGCATCTTTCGAGAATATCCCGGTCAGGGAATGATGTCATCTCCCTGTTGTTCCTGTACGGGTCGTCGGCCCCGACCTTACCGCACTTGTCGTGCCACAGCGGATTATAGGCGAGCAGGGCCGCTTCATCGGCCCCGAGACTTTTCAAGAACAGCGCGATCCGGCGGATGTTTTCATCCGTGTCGGTGATTCCGGGGACCAGGGGCGTGCGCGGCAGTATGCGCTTGTTATCGCCCTGTGCCGCGGAGAAAATCTTCCTGAAATTATCCAGTATCGTTTCGTTCGGAACGCCGCAGTACCTTTTGTGCCCGGCGCTGTCCATGATCTTTATGTCGAAATAGATCGCGTCAAGGAAAGGGTACAGTTTTTCCATGAAATCATCCAGCCTGAAAAAACCCGATGTTTCAATCAATGTGCGAATGCCGTGCTTTTTCAGCTCCCGGAGCAGCGCCGAAACGAAATCCATGCGCAGGGCGGGCTCACCGCCCGAGAGCGTCACCCCGCCGCCCGATGTTTCGAAGAAAGGCCTGTCGGGCAGGATTTTCCCGATTATCTGTTCAACCGACATTTCCCTGCCGACCACCGACAGCGCGCCGGAAGGGCACTCTCTTAAACAAGTTAGGCACATGGTGCATTTTTTTCTGTCGATGTAATATGGATTATCGTGTGACAGGGCCATTTCCTGGCATGCCTTTACACATGCGCCGCAGCTGATGCACGTGTTCCCGTCGAATGAAAGCTCTGCGGCGCTTTTCTTGCTCTCTGGGTTGTGGCACCAGGCGCACGAGAGGGGACACCCCTTGAAGAATACGACCGTGCGGATACCAGGGCCGTCATCGAGGCTGTTTCCCTTTATCTCCAGCACCAGCGGCGAGATTGTCCCGGTCTTGTTCATCGTCGTGTCCCGGTCAGTTCAGGCCGAATTCGGCCCTTTCGATCAGCTCCATCTGCATGTCCCGGTTCAGTGTGACGAAATAGGCGTTGTATCCCGATATGCGCACGAGCAGGTTCTGGTAGTTCTCCGGGTGCTCCATCGCGTCCCTGAGCGTTTTCGACGACACGACGTTGAGCTGCATCTGCATCCCGCCGAGCGAACAATACGTTTTTGCGTAGGAATAAATGTTCTCGACTGTCCGCTCGTGAGGCTCGCCCGGCCCGGGCACCACCTTGACATTGAAAGCTATGTTGTTGTTCATGTTTTTCGGGTCAAGGCCGGCCACGTCGCGCATGTTGTCGAGCAGGCTTTTCGATGCATGCGGCTCCGGGGTGAGTCCGGGCGTGAAGGCCTTGCCTGCGAGCCTGCCCGAGGGGAGCGCGCCGGTCAGTGTCCCGAAGGCGACGTGGTTCGACATGGACCAGAATCCCGTAGTGTACTTGCCGCCGCGGTAGTTCATCTGTGTTCCGAATATGTCGTGGGCGAGCTTTGCGACCCTGTTTGCGGTGGCGAGCGCCTCGCCGCTTCCCGAACCGAAGAGCGGGACCCTGTTCCTGATCATGGCCAGAAGCGCCGGGTGGTTCTGAAAGTTCGTGCTCACCGCATCATGGAGTTCGGAGAAAGAGACCTTTTTCTCGTCGAAAACGAGCTTCTTGATCACCATCAGCGAGTCGGTGATGTCCGCAAGGCCGATGCAGGCCGTGCCCGACGAATTGTACAGCGCGCCGCCTTTGGTGACGTCTTTTCCCTTTTTCAGGGGACCGTCGATCAGCGAAGAGATGTAAGGGGTAGGGCGGATGGCCTGGTGCGCCTCGCCCAGAAAGTTGTTGTACTCACAGGTCAGGCCTGCGAGGCGGCTGAGCTGCACCGAGAACGCCTGAAAGAACGATTCGTAGTCTGGGAAAGATCCCCCGCGGATATCGCCGGTCGCGGGGCCGAGGTCCCATCTCATCAGGGGATGGCGGCCGTTGTTCAGGGCCATTTCAAGGGCCGCGACCATGTTGAACATCATGCAGTTCGTGTGCCCTATGTGGCGTCCGGAGAGAGTCGGCTCAACGCATCCGGTCGCCGACCAGTCCCGAAGGTGCTCGGGCGGATAGTTGAACTCGGCGAGGGAAGCCATCACCGCCTCGTCGCAGTGGATCGAGGGCGTCGCTGTCGTGTTCAGGTTTACCTCGCACAGGCGCCTGAGATAGGTGTCGCTGTTTTTCTCCCGGCTGTAGCGCGCGTTGACGTTCGGGTCGCGTATCGACAGCATCTCGGTCACCTTGAGAAATATGTAGGTCATGTCGTTTACGGCGTCATTCCCTTCGGGGGTCACTCCGCCGAGGGTGATGGCCTGGTCGGACGAGCTGCCGCCGAACAGGTAGTTGCCGATGTCAGGGATCAGGGGCAGGTGGTCGGTGCACCGCATGTAGAAGCATCCGACGAGCTCGATCACGTGGCGGATGTAATCATCCTTCTCCTTTTTGTCCCGCAGCTTTCCCATGTCGGCCTCGAAATACGGCTGCAGCCACTGGTCCAGGCGTCCCAGGGAGAACCCGGCATTGGTGTTTTCCATGTGCACGCCGACCCATATTATCCACATCGCGTTCACTGCTTCGTCGATGTTCCTGCAGGGATTTTCGGGAACGCGGGAGCAGACATCCGCCAGCCTCACGAGTTCCTCTTTCCGTGCCGGATTTTTTTCATTTGCAGCGAGACGCTTCGCCTCTGCCGAAAGGTTCTTCGCGTACGCATTGATGCCATCGAGCGTGATTTTCATCGCCATGAGCGTGTTTTTTTTCTCCGTTTCACTGTCCGGTGTTGCGGCCAGTTCTGCGTCGATTTCAGCTGTTATCCCTTTCGTGCCTGATTTTAAAATTCGGGGATAATCGAGGATGGTGTGCGACAGCGCGACCGTTTTCCAGAGAAAGCACGCGGCGAAGCGCTCGTCCAGCTTCTGGCATGTCGGATATGCCTTGTTGTCACGCACCCATTCGCGGAAGTTGCGATTGATCCAGAACGGGAATACCCTGTTATGAAGTGCGTCTATGGTTTCGGGATCGACATCGTAGGGATTCAGCGGCCGGTACGGTGCGGTGAGGAGCTCTCCCCAGATCATGGTTCCGTGCGCGTCGGGATACAGGACCACGCCGATATCCTTCGTGGTCGTGGTCCCGGCTATGAGGTCGTTCTTGCGTATTATCGGTTTTCTGTTCGCCATCAGGTGCCTGAATGCCTGCGCCTGACGCAGTTCCGGGACCCATGGTGCTCCATTCGTGTCGGTTTCGAACCCGTTTTCACGATACCATCGTGTAAGAAGCTCGGGCCGCTCGTGGCAGATGGCCGGCCGGGTCTTCAGGTGAATGTCGAGGAAGTCTTTTAGTCTCGGGAAATCGTCAATGCCGTATTGCGCGAGGTAGGGGTCAGGTAAAAAACGCACTCCGGGATCGACACTTGCGGCCTCGAGCTGCGGCAGCTTTCTTGATTCGATGCATTCGCGGACGGCATTTTCACGGTCATAGTTTCTCTTTTGGCTTTTCGTTTCCTTTTTCAGTTTTCTGATCTGGGCGCTTTTCAGGAGGATTGAAAGGTAAAAATTCATCAGCTGAAGATATCCGATGTTGCCGCGGGTCACGATCCTGTTTTCCATGAGCGCGATCATCAGCTTGTTGGGCGGCTGTGTTGCCGCTTCCTTGACCGCGGTTTCATCCGCGAACACGAGCTCGGCGTCGAATTTTTCAGGGAAATAATCCGGCACGCGGACCTTCCCGTTTTCGAAAGCGATCGCCTGCCTGACGCTCCCGTTTTCGGTGCTGATGCCGAAAGTGAAATTGAGCCAGCCGTAATCCGAACGCAGGTATTTTCTGAGGGACGGCCGTGTGTTGAAATTCATAGCGAGAAATTTCAGGAAAATCCTGGCCAGTGTATTGGTGAGTGATTGGTTTTTTTTCATGGTTCCTCCGGTATCTTCGGATCGATTGTATCAGTACAGCTTCTCTCCGGCTTCGATCCGCTGTTCGAGTTTCATTATATCGTCAACAAGGGCCGAAAGCCTAACTTCGACGAATGCATCGACATCATCCAGCACCTCATGGAACAGCCTGCTGTTGCACAGGGTGACGAGCCCGTGCAGGTCTGACCAGAATTTGACGACCTCGTTGAGGAGGAAAAGGTTTTTCTTTTTTCCCTTGCCTGGAACATAGGCCGAAATCGGGTCCATGAACAGGGCCAGGCATCTGAGCGCATTCTGCTTTTCGTTGAAAGCGACAGGTTCCATGTCGGTGCCGACGTAATCCAGATACTTGGGCGTATGAAGATTGAACATGATGTCATAGTAGCTGGGATATGACCTGCCGAAATCAACATAAGCGCGGACCATGGCGTGAAGTTTGTCTCCGATATCCTCATGACGGCTGGAACGCTCGATCAGCAGGTCATGCATCATCTGGAATCCCTTGATCCTTATCATCAGGTTCAGCTCGTCCTTGTTCGTGTAGTAATTATAGATGGTCGTCGCGGTCACGTTCATACGGGATGCGATTTTACGCACGCTCAGGTTGTTGAATCCTTCCTCGATGATGATGCCCAGGGCGGTGTCCAGTATCTTCACGCGGATGTTTTCGACCTCCTGCGGGGTCATTGGTGCTTTGGGCATATGATCTCCTTTTAAATAACGGTGTTAGATTAACGGTGTTATTTAAAAGGTCAAGCATTTTATTTTCTATTGCTGCTTATATCTGAACTACAGTATGAAGGGAATGCTCTTCGGTCGTAGTGTTTGATGAATACATGGAAAAAAATAAAGCCCCTTTCCAGGGGCTTTCATATCCGGTTATATAAAGAACAGAGCCGGTGGGGGTGGTTTGGGTTTTGGTTTTTGGGCTTGTTGGCGGGAACTCTGTCCTGTTATGTGCTTAGATAATGAATTAATTACAATTCAAGCTTGAAAGATGTTGTTTTTTCATTTACAATCGTGCCGTTGAACATGGCAATGACGGTCGCCGTTGTACACTTCGGTCTATTCTGACTGATAGATCTCCTGATAGTTTTTTTTTCTTGTGAAAAGCGCATGTTCACTTTTTTCCCCATTGATTCTGCAGGGAAGAGCAATCGTGATGAAGCATTAATTGTTTTCATAAACGCCTCTGTATTCTCCTGGTTAAAATTTACAATGAACACAGTGAAAAACCGCATACACGGCAGTACAGGCACCCGGATTCGGGTATCAGGCGATTGCCGCATTCAGGGCATATGTTAAAGTTGCATCTCATAGTTGTTAATCTCAATATATGTATAGTATATATATGTATAGTACATGGCAAGCATTTTTTTATTTTTTTAAAAAATTTTTTAATTATTTGAAATCAAAACATTACCTTAACTAAAGTGTCTAAATAAAAAAGATTTTAACATGAATATCAAATACCGAAATTTCGGAAAAAGTGTAATTATATAAATAAGGATGATAATCAATGACGAAACCGGCAATAGACCCCAAGAATACTTTTGATGATATACTTAAAAACGAAACCGACGAGGCATTGGCGAATCCAGAAAATGTCGGAGAGAAGGACGGCGTGCGCCCGAAGGCTTCAGGTTTCAATTTCGACATCAAGCCCGAAGAGCTGGAAGCTTACCTTAATCAGTATGTCGTGAACCAGGAATCGACGATCGAAGTCATCGCAACAAAGGTCTGCACGCACTTCAACAGGATGAAGCTGGAAGGCACGCTGAAAGAAGAAGAAAAAATTGTAGGCAACATCAAGAGCAACATGCTGCTTATCGGTCCCACGGGCGTCGGAAAGACGTTCATCGTGAAGCTCATCGCGAAAAAGATCGGCGTGCCTTTCGTGAAGGCGGACGCCACCAAATTCAGCGAGACCGGCTATGTTGGTGGCGATGTAGAAGACCTGGTGCGCGAGCTCGTTCACGAGGCCGACGGCGACGTTTCAAAAGCCGAATACGGTATCATCTATCTGGATGAGATCGACAAGATCGCTTCATCGGGCGCCATGCACGGGCCCGACGTATCCAGAACCGGGGTCCAGCGAAACTTATTGAAGCTGATGGAAGAGGCCGACGTAGACCTCAAGACCCCCCATGACCTTGCGTCCCAGGTCGAGGCGGCGATGGAGGCCCAGAGGACCGGCAAGGTTACCAGGAGAAAGATAAACACCAGGAACATTCTTTTCATCGTATCCGGGGCGTTTAGCACCCTTGACGAAATCATAAACAAGCGCCTCAATAAACAGTCGATAGGATTTGACAAGGCCAAGATAGGAATTCGCGAAAAGCAGGACCTGCTGAAACTCGTGCGCACCGAGGATCTCATCGAGTACGGTTTCGAGTCGGAGTTTGTCGGCAGGCTTCCTGTGTATGTGGTGCTCAACGAGCTCAACGAGGAGGGATTGTATAAAATCCTTACCAACAAATACAGTACGGTCGTGCTCGGGAAGAAGCTTGACTTTAAATCATACGGCATCGATCTCAAATTCACCGACGAGGCGCTGCGCATCCTGGCCGCGAAGGCCCACCAGGAAAAGACGGGGGCCAGGGGTCTTCTCAGCGTATTTGAAAAAGCGCTCATCAAGTTCGAAAAAAGTCTTCCGTCGACACAAGTAAAAGAGTTCACTCTGACGAAAGAAGTCATTGATAATCCTCAAAAGGAGCTCAGGGCGTTGATCATTGACAGCAGTATTAATGAATTCCAACGCTCGTTTCTGATCCAGCACGGCGTATACCTTGACTTCAGCAGGGAAGCCGTCGAATCCATCGATGGTAAATGCGGTCCCAATCCCGGGGACGCCGGAGCGCTCTGCGAGAAACTATTCCGTGATTATTTCCACGGTCTTCGACTTATGAAGCTCGAGCACCTTACCTTGACCGCTGATGCCGTCGATGATCCCGAGGGATTCCTGAACCGGTACATCAAGGAAAATTATCACGGCAACTGATCAACCCGCCGGATTTTGATGTTGACAATTTATCGGAACGCCTTCTTAATTTTCTTCATGCAATGAGGAGATGTTTCATGGATGCATCAAATGCATTGATGGCGCTGGGACTGACTCTTTTTGCCGGTCTATGCACCGGTATCGGAAGCGCTCTTGCTTTTTTCACACGAAGAACAAACACCCGCTTTCTTTCGATTTCCCTCGGTTTTTCCGCAGGCGTTATGATTTATATTTCCATGACCGAGATTATGTTCAAGGCCAGGGAGGCCCTGGTTCCGGTTTACGGCTCCAGGGGAGGGATGATGCTCACGGTTCTTTCTTTTTTCGGCGGGATGCTTCTTATAGCGCTGATCGACAAGCTTGTCCCGGGATTTGAAAATCCTCATGAGCCCCATATGATTGAGGAGCTGTGTCAGAATTCATGCTCCGAAAAAGATAAAAGGCTTCTGCGCATGGGTCTTTTCTCGGCGATTGCGATCGCGATCCACAATTTCCCCGAGGGACTGGCGACTTTTACGGCGGCGCTGAAAGACCCGAAAATCGGCGTATCCATCGCCATCGCGGTGGCGATCCACAACATCCCTGAGGGCATTGCTGTTTCGGTACCTGTTTACCATGTTACCGGCAGCAGGAAAAGGGCCTTTATAATGTCGTTTCTATCGGGTCTCTCGGAGCCCGCGGGCGCGCTTATCGGGTTTTTCGTGCTGCTGCGTTTTTTCAACGACGCGGTTTACGGCGTGCTTTTCGCCGCTGTGGCCGGGATCATGGTATTTATTTCCCTGGACGAACTGCTTCCGGCTTCGAGGGAGTACGGTGAGCACCATCTATCCATGTACGGCATTGTAGGGGGAATGATCGTCATGGCGGCCAGCCTTGTTCTTTTCTCGTAGACTGCGAATATCGGCGGAGATGTAATCGGGATGAGCTTGCGGCCTATCCGAGTGAGATGTTTTGTTGTCTCAAGTCTCATAACCTCAAGACCGAAAGTTTAAGTAAACCAATATTTATCGAATCCGGTACTTGCATGAAAATAATCAAATGCTGTGCGTTTTTTTTCATAATTCTCGCTTTAGGCGGAATTCTCTCGTCAAAATCCAGGGTTCCCGAAGGAGCGCTCGAAGATAAGGATTCATATCGCTATGTCTATAACAGCGAACTGAGACTGCACCATCCGTCGGATTATTCCCCGAAAATGCCCGAAAAGAAGGTTTTTTCCGGGGAGCACGTGGATGTATATCTTTACTCCGAGAGTTTTTCCCAGGGCAGGGCGGTGTATGCCGAAATTTTCAAAAATGGCGCCGCTGATAAAAAATTCAGCGTGGAGGGCATCGTCTTTGACGGAATCGATTTTCCGGTAACGCAACGGGACTGGGGCTGCCGGGCCGTATTCGCAATCTCGCCGGAGCATCAGACCGGTAAAAAGAAACTTGAAATTCTGTATGCCAACGACGGGGAGAAAAAAACTGCAGTGTTTGAAGTTGCCATCCGAAAACACGAGTTCCCCTATTCGCGCTACCCGATGGACCTGGGTAAGTATTCCAATGTTGATTACCAGGAAAACCCTGAGGTTGTGGCGTTTATCAGGGAATGCAGCGAAAAGAAGAGAAAGGCTTTCGGCTCGTCCGGCCCGGATTACATGGATAATTCGCTTGCCCATCCCCGCGACCTGCATTACGTAACCTCGGAGTTCTGGAGCAAGAGAACCATAGCCCAGTTTAAATGGAACAACGGCCGCAGAAAACGGCTCAAAAACAGGACAAAGGTCCATCGGGGCCTGGACCTGAGGGGCAAGCAGGG
>ENA-UOWG01004200-UOWG01004200.1-activated-sludge-metagenome-genome-assembly--contig:-NODE-4200-length-10210-cov-170.587888_pt1 | contig 10210 bp, 13 predicted proteins | sample MGYA00238147_ERZ761563 | MGnify/ENA primary metagenome ERZ761563 (study PRJEB28884, sample SAMN05720216) | anaerobic digester metagenome | isolation source: active sludge of municipal... | reverse complement strand
TCAGGCCATTACGAACCAGACAGCCAAGCAAAACATAAAGATCAAATACATCAAGAGTAAATGCGCTCTGGAGGGGGAAGATGCGAAGATCGTTAACGGTGTTGTTGACTACTTTAATACTGGCAAGCTGCGCGAGTAACATCCCGACGGTCGTTCCATCGGTGGAGAAATACTGCCCGAGGCCGGTTCGACCCGTGATCGCTCAGAAAGACATCTGGACTATGCAGGAATTATTACAGTTAAACCTGACGGTGATCGATTATACACTGAAACTTGAAGCATCACTTGAATGTTGGGAGAGCAAACCAGCGAAAAATAAGTGAAAGTTTTGTCGCGAATATGGTATTAAAAACCTCAGGCAAGGGATAGACATTTACTACATGCAGGGATAGGAGCAATCCGAAAAGTGGCCCCCTTACCACCTGCCCTGCATCAACCTAAGGGGACTGGACTCTGTTAAGGGGGAGAGACATCATGGGACAAAATGCAGTGTTTAAGAAGGTTTGTTTTCACGGGGTACTGAACGAACGGACAGGATACGGAATCCACGGGACGAGGTTTGTCGAGGCGCTGGAGAAATACATCCCAGTCGACCGTAACGGCCAGGAAGGCGACGTTCATATTACTTTAGTCGACGTGGTCAGCATTCAGAATATCCAGGAGCGCCTGCCGTACCCGAGCATCTGCTATTCGGTCTGGGAATCGACCGAATATCCGGCCTGGTTCATCGAGAAATTGAAATTGTTTGACCAGCTCTGGGTCCCGTCCGAATGGCAGCGGGCCTGTTCGATTGCCCAGGGCATCCCGGAAGAATTCGTCAAGGTGGTACCTGAAGGAGTCGATCCTAATATCTATAAACCATGGGTAAGGGAAGTGGGAACCTTACAGCCCGAATGGGACAGCGGAATTTTTACCTTTGTCCACGTAGGTCAGTGGCAGCCGCGCAAGTCCACTCTGGAAATCATTCAGACTTATCAGAAGGCTTTCCCGTTATCTAAGGATCCGCTGGGCCAGATCACCCGGCTGGAGTTATCCGTCGACACGTTATTTCCGTCAGACAACTTCAAGTCAACCGAAGAAAGGCTGGCGCATTATGGCATCAACGACCCACGAATCAGCGTTATCCATTTTGAGGAGCGAGAGGCTTATATCCGGCGGCTACAATCGGCCGATTGCTTTGTGTCCTGTGCTCGTTCGGAGGGATGGGGGCTTCCCATCATTGAATCCATGGCGTGTGGAATTCCAACTATCGTTGCAGATTTTGGTGGCTCTACCGAGTACGCCATGGAAGCTATTAATGTACGCATCAGCAAACTGATCAAACCCTTCGGCATCTATGGCAACTGGGACGTTCCGGGCATGTGGGCAGAGCCGGATTACGATCACCTGGCCGAATGCATGCAGGATGTCTTCGTTAATTATTCCGATCGCAAGGAAAAGGCTCTGAAGACAGCCGAATTCATCCGGACGAAATTCTCCTGGGATGCTGCGGCAGTCAAGGCTATGAAGATCATCAATGACATCCCGGCAACCATTCCCGGTGCAGACCCTGTTTCTACAGCCAATCCGTCTAGTCCCGAGGAATCCATCAGGCGTTACGCGCGCGAACTTGGATACAATATCGACACCATGCATCCCCGGAAGGCCATTTTCACCATCGACACCCATCCGACCTCCCAGGCCAAGATGGATACCCTGGTCGAGACCATCAAGCAGATCAAGGCCCATAACCTTCCCTTGCTAGTGACTTCTCACGTTCCCCTGCCAGCTCCGATCATTGAGATGGTCGATTACTACATTTACGACAAGCGCGACATCCTTTCCGGGGACGACCTCCCCACCTACTGGCGCCGGCATCCAGATGGCAAGCAGGAGACCACTAAAGCCAAAATCCCTTGCCATGCCCTGGCCGGATTGCATAACATTCGCAATGCCATTGACTTCTGCCTGGGCAAATACGACTGGGTCTATAGTATGACCTACGACGCAGAAGTCGACCTGGCCGAATGGTTCAAGACAGTTTATGCCTCAGACAAAGACATGATCCTGATCAAATACGAGAACCGTGATGATGGCGTCGACACCAAGCTGATGGCCGGCAAGACCTCTGCCTTCGACAAGATCCTGGACCGGTTCTCCACCTGGGAAGAGTACGCCGCATTCTTCAAGGAAGACCGCTTCTGCAGCGAGAAGAAATACCATGAGATCGTTCGCGACCGGATCGGCCTGGACAACGTCGAATTCATTACCATGGATGTTGGTAACCGGTTCGACCAGGTTGATCGTGACGCCTGGCCGGATGACATGTTTACCTGCCATTTCATCGACGGGCCGTTCCTGCAGATCAATGGCATCTCCAATCGCGAATACAACGTGACTTTCGGCAATCCGATCAACGGTGACCGTTTCTTCCACCTGACCCAGAAAGTAGGCACCTGGGGCCGGCCATCGATCAAATACTACCGCGACTGGACTGTCAAGGCAACCCTGACCGAAAATGGCGTATCCCGGGTAGCCTTCGAGCATCACATAGACCTTGCCGGCAAACGCGTGCTGATTTCCCTCGGATCCAAGGCCCTTGGCGATACCCTGGCCTGGATGCCTTACGTCGAGGAATTCCGGAAGAAACACAACTGCCATGTCATCTGCTCGACCTGGTGGAATACCATCCTGGATTATCCCGAAATTGAGTTTACAACGCCCGGGAGCCAGGTAGCTAACATCTATGCCACCTACGAGGTAGGATGCTATGACGAGCAACCTGACAAGAATCCGACCAACTGGCGGACGGTACCATTGCAGAAGGTGGCTGCGGACATCCTGGGGCTTGAATACGAGCCGATCAAATGCAAGTTGAAGAAAAACAAGGTGGCCAGCCTCGTCTATCAGAAGCCCTATATCTGCTTCAGCGAATTCTCCACCATGCAGAATAAGTTTTGGAACAATCCCGGCGCCTGGCAGAAGACCATCGATTACCTTGTCAGCCTGGGGTACGAATGCGTTTCCGTCAGTTCCGAGCCTAGTCAGCTGAAGAATGTAACCAAGCATAACGCCCAGTCGATCGACGACACCATCCGGGATATTGCCGGCGCCGACTTCTACGTCGGTCTGAATCATGGACCGTCCTGGATTGCCTATTCCCTGGGCATCCCGTTCATCATGATTACCGGGGTCAGCGAGGAATGGAACGATGTCCCCAATCCGTACAGAGTCGCAATCAACAATGATGTCTGCGGGATAGGGTGTTTTAACGATCCATCATTACCAATCAATCGCGGATGGGAGTGGTGCCCGCGCGGGAAGAATTATGCCTGTACCAGGGAGATCACTCCGGAAATGGTGGCCCAGACAATCGACCGTCTGATGGCTGATTATGGCCTTACGGAAAATGGCAAGGAGGAAGACAATGCCACTGAAAAAGGGATCGTCGGATAAAGTTGTAAGTGAAAATATTTCCGAATTAGTCCATAGCGGCCGACCGCAAAAGCAGGCAATCGCAATCGCCATGAGTGAGGCTGGCCGGTCCCGGAAGAAGAAAGGCTATGGCATAGGAAAGGGCAAATAAGATGGCAAAGACTGCCGAAGAGATCCGACTGGAAAAGATGGCAACCGATCCGAATTGGGCCAAGAATGCGCAAAAACAGGTTGCCAAGATTGATGAGGATTTTCCTGAGCTGAAGACACCGCAGAGGAAATCCGGCATCGGTATCGGTCCGCCTAAGGTAGAATCAAAGCCGAAGAAGAACATGGATCCTGCCGCAATGCTGGGCCTGGGCGATAACCTTATTGACAGACGTGAATTCGAAATAAAGAAAGCGCTAGGGGAAATCTAATGGACATATCCGATCAGAAATCAGTTGAACGATTCAGCGGCATAAATAATGTCGATGAGGCATATCGCTTATTCCCGCAGATTATAGATCGGCGATGGAATGTTTTCCCCTTACGGGAGGCCAACAACGTCCTGATCGATAATACCTATGCGTTGAAGTCCCGGCTCGGTTTTGGAACAGCTGTCTTGACCGGTTCAAACATCCATTCACTCTGGTCGGACGGGGTGCGGTGCTTCTTCGTAGACGGCACGACCCTTTATGAAATGGATGCGGCATATAACAAAAAAGTTATAATGACCGTGACCTCCGGCTACCGGATGTCGTTCGCCCCAGTCAATGACAGGTACTACTTCACCAACGAACGGGAGATCGGCTACATCAAGGGCGCCGTGAATTATGCTTGCATGAACCCGAGCCGGGAATTCAAACTCCCCCTTCCTGCCGGTTCGCACATTGAATACTTCATGGGATGCCTTTTCGTATCCGTCCGCAACGTCCTCTATATTTCCGATCCGTTGTGCGACTATTACGATACCCGCACCGGATACCGTATCTTTGCAGACGACATCACCATGATCCGTGCCGTGGACAATGGCCTTTACATTTCAGATAAAAAAGTCTGGTTCGTTCAGGGGAAAGGAAATGACGAATTTAAGAGAGTGGAAGTGGAGTCCGAACCCGCCATCCCGTTTACAGACTTGCGGACTTCGGCAGACTCCATGGGATACGGGGTTTCAGGGGATGTGGCGGTTTGGACTTCAGAAACCGGCATTGTTGTTGGAGACTCGGGCGGGACGGTGAAGAACCTTACAATGGACCGGTACAAGATGAATAAGCACGGGCGCGGATCGGCATTTGTCAGGAACGAAAACAATGTGGAACATTACATCAACACTTTATATTAGGAGGTAGGGGCATGGCTATTCGACTCAGTACAGGAGCGCGCAATGCGTTGGTCGGAACCGATGGGAAAGGTTTCGGTGAATTATTTAACAATGGAGTGCTGGACATTTATACGGGTGCCCAGCCGTCGAGCGCTGACGCCGTGGAAACCGGGACGAAACTTTGCCGTATCAGTTCAACGTCCGGAACCGCAGCAGAAGACGGCCTGAAGTTCGGGACTACAGGTTCCGGCGTTCTGACGATTGGAACCCCGGCGTGGACAGGTCTTGTCCTTGTGGACGGTGTGGCAGGATGGTTCAGGTTTTACGGTTCGGGTGGAGTGGCAGGCGCCAGTAATACAGCCATTCGTTTTGACGGCGCCGTTGGCATTTCCGGTTCAGATCTTGACCTGACTCACACAAATCTGGCCAAGGATGCGACGCTGACCATCAAGACCGCAACCGCCACCCAGCCCGCAGAATAAGCCTGCAGAATAAGGAGGACAGATCATGGCTTTTAGAATGAGCATTGATTTAAAAAATGAACTTTCCAACAGAGTTACCCAGTTAATGGCGGGTACAATAGGAACCGGAGGAACGGCATCGTTGACGATCCGGGTTGGTACCCAGCCCACTGACATTGAATCAGAGGGCACGGGCGGGACCTTATGCGTTATTTCAAACATTGGGTGGGGATCTTCGACAGCTGGAACGGCAAGTTTCGCAACAGCGGGTGGATATCTCGGGACTGCCGTAACCAGTGGAACTGCCGGATGGGCAAGACTGGAGTGCATCAACGACTATGGCACTTGCAGGATCGATGGCGATATCGGGACGGCTGCCGGGAATGTATTCACGATCAATGTGAATAACTTCTCCAGCGGTGGCGTGTTCACCTTGGCGGCGGCAGACATTTACACCGTATAAGGAGGAAGGTCATGGCGAATGAATGGGCTATAGTGGCCAAGGCTTTTGAAGCGGCTCGCCTTGAAAGCGGCAGAACAGAATATGCCAATTATTCATGGCGTGAATATAAGAGCACGAAAAGCACAGGAAGCGGAATGTCTGTTATATCTCAACAGTCTACTCCAGTTTCTGATGTTGTCGTGAATGCAGGCATAACCAGTCCAACCAGAAATTATACCCCGTATATATTCCGAGCCGGACAGTCTGGGGTAAAGGCGCTGATCCATTTTGAAGAAACCTTCAATGCCGAACCGGATACGAGGTGAACTATGGCCTTAAAACCGAAAGACGAAACGGGACGTGACTGGAATTATGCCAGAGGAGATAATGCCGCTATCCATAACCGGTTTGAGGCGAACCGTTTATCCGCCCGAATAGCTAATGCGGGTAACCCGCAGACAGGAAAATTCGGTTCTGATGGTGTTCTTATTTCTCATGGCGCTGCGTATCAAAGTACCTTGCCGTGTTTTGGGGCTCTTGCTGAAGTGGGAGGAGACCTTGACATTTCCACGGGTAACTTCTGCATAGCAGGATGGCTTTATCTCAGTGCTTTTGCGGGACCGGTGAACTGTGATATTTGGGGATACAGCAGATATGGAGTTCAACAAAGCACAAGATATCTTCATGGACGGATTGGGGGTGACTCCGTTTATTATGATGGGGTTTATGATGCAAAACTATCCCTCATTCTTGACACAGCCATTCTCACCGACGGGTCGCAGATATCTTATTCATTAGTCAATGGAGTATGGCTTCCCGTCACTTATGAGCTGACGGATGAGTATAATAATTATTACGTAACCCTTCATGCAGTCATAGAAGCATCTGAGTGGGACGATGCGTGGCATTATGTGGCGTTTGCGAGATACGGAAATGAGCTTGCCGTTTATTTCGAGGCGGATGGTGTTGCGAAAAAACGGGCCTACTTTACCTATGCCGGGGCGTTGTCAGTCTGCAATGGAACCGACAATAAACTTTATATCGGACATGGGTTTGTTCCAACGTAAGGAGATATCATGCCTACACTCGATGATGTATTTTTAGATGAATTCATTCTTATAAAAGGTACGACACCCTATACGGGAGCGGACTTTACTCCTCCGGCAGCTCCGTGGACAATAGAGGGGACATTTGCGTATCCTATTATCGTTTCTCCTAACCCGGAGCCGATCCCCGTTCTTCCTCCATTGGACATCAGCAAGTCCGACTTCTGCCTTGAGATCGACTTCAACCTTCAAAACCTTTTTGAATGGATAGTTTACGCAGACGGGACTCCTAATATCACAAACCAGTATTACGGTGTGGTCGGCCAGTTCGATCAGGAAGAGGACGGATCAATAACCATCAACGGAAATTACTGGAGCCTATATCTTCGGGTCAATGCGGACTATTCCGTGGACGCGGTGTTCGAGGTTTATGAAAATGGAACCATCGTGACCCAGCTTGTCCATTCAGTTGCAATAAACTGGAGCGACTGGGATGGGATCACCAAAACAAACCTCGATACAGAAAATATTCATCTGGCTGTTTCGAGAAATGGTGATCTGGCCCGCCTGTTCGTCAATGGGAATTATTCAAGCGACTCAACCGCAGCCGGAGCACTCGTGGACTTCACGACCATCAACGGTGACTGGCAGATTATGGGGGCGTCAGGTCAGGGAGAAACCTATCAGCCTTTGTCGGTAACAATCGTCGACGCCTTCAGGGTTTTTGACTACGCCTATTACTGGGAAAATTATGGATATGTCCCATGGGATCGTCGCGGAGGGATTTGCATTTATCCAATGATGGGGATGAGGGTTCGTGAGGGTCAACCGGGATCGATCAGGGCGAGGATAAGAATATGATAAGAATACGCGGTTCGCTGCTTTATGGGGAAGTTGGAGACATCTACGCTCTTAATGGATTCCCTCTCACATTCGGCATGAAGGGCGGCGGAATTTATGCTGATGAAGAAGGGTATCTTTATATTCCCGTTCCCATGATCAGTATCCGTTTTGATGGAATCGTTGACACGCAGGGAGCGCTTCACTTCCAACTTCCCATGCTTCAGGACGTCCAGTTCTCCGGATACACCAGCACAGAGGGAATTCTTAATATCAACATCCCGCAATACCTGATCAAGTTTACCGGTCAGCAGGAGATTACCGGAGTTTTAAATATCCTTCTCCCACGCAGGGAATTTGTCGCATCCGGTGTTATTAATGAAAATGGTGCACTGGAAGTCACCATTCCCATGATATCATTCGCGGCTTCTGCGGAGTCTGAGACAGATGGTATTTTTGCAATGGGAATTCCTATGGTCAGAGTGCACATGGATGGGTATTCCTCGGTTGAAGGTGATCTGGAAATCACCATTCCAATGATATTGTTTCACATGGAACAATCCGCGGAAGCAGACGATTACCTTACCATGGTCATGAATATACGGAACAAGGCCCTCACTGTTTTTGACAATTACAACTTTAACTCCATGTGCGCATTCGGCGGAAAGCATTTCGGAGCGACAGACACCGGCATCTTTGATCTGGATGCTGGGACGAAAGACAACGGCGTTCCCATCGAATGGAATTTCAAGATCGGGTATCTCGATCTTGAGCAGGGGCAGAAGAAGAAACTGGTCGAGGCGTGGGTGTCTTACAAGTCGGATGGTGATGTTAAATTTACGGTTGTTCAGCCTGACGGAGAACAGTATGAATATGTCCTCCAGGGGATTGACACTACAGAAACCGGACTCAGGGTGAAGTTCGGCAAGGGTATCCGGACAAAATACATCGCCCTGGACGTCAGCAATATCGATGGCAGTTCCATTGACCTTGATGAGTTGAAACTGCATCTGGCAAATTCTACCTTTGTAAAGGTGAGATAAATGGAAGTGAAGCGGGCATTCAGATGTTATCGAGGGCCGGATGATCCCGGGCCGTTTTCTGATATTATTAATTCCATGTCATTTGGATGCCGTCATATGAAGGAGTTCAACAAGAACGGAGTATTCTGTCTGACCGCAAAAGTCCCCGAAGGATATGTAAAGGTTTTGAGAGTAGGGGATGTGGACTATATCTGGACCGAAGGAAGGTTGGTTGATCTCATTATTGCCCAGTCAGCAAAAACACCTTACATCTACTATCAAGATATATCCAGCGCTATTATAAATAAAATAGACCCCAGAGAAAGCGGTAATTACACCAGCTGGTATGCCGAAGTTTCTGCCGCTTCAGGTGGTGTCGCAAATGCAACATCGCTGGAAAATGGAGACAGCTACGGCTTTGATCTGATGATGCACACTTATGGGCCGCAGTCTTTTTTGTGGAATACAGAAAGGTTTTCGTTTGGCGGGAGTCTGGACTTAAATATAGGTTTTCCATATGACTTTGGATGGGACTTTGTAAATAACGTCAGAACGTCTTATTACAGCTATGGTGCATCATATACATTTACGAGAAAGACTGGCGCAACGTATAAGGCCATCGGCGTTATTAATTATTGGTATGGGCGACACCCTACGTGGTGGCCGGGAGTCCCTTATCGAAGTGATCTGAAGGTTTACGAAATAGAGGGGGCAAGCGCGACGGCCCTTTATACCGCTACCTTGACTACTACGTTAGTATTTGATCCAGAAGACCCAACGCAGGTTATCGGGCCGGAATATTTCAGCGTGTGGGGAACCTGCGCAATGGAAGATGAGGTCTTCTATGCCCAAAGATATATGAGAAAAATTACGTGGACTGGGCCACGTCAGCTTATATTATATAAGTTTGACTACGAGGGCAACCAACTGGCAGAGTCCGCACAAATTAACTTCCCGCTGAACACGGATGGTATAAGTCCCCCCGGCTGGGGTGATGCTTTTAACGCAGACGGGAATGTTGGAATTTTGAGAAGCGATGAAAATTACGTCATACACCTTTCCGGCTTCGGACAATACATAAGGGTGTGGGACAAGGACTTAAACTTCATAAAGAATATTGAGATACCGATAGGCATGCATGCCAGTACGTCGTCAACGAGAAGAAAGATGTGTTATGCGTTCGGGTTCATTAAAAAGATATTATATGTGAATACGTTTGTGTATGTAGATCACGGGTTTGAAGAGCCGACAGACGACCATGGCTACCATACGGTATATATGTACGATATCGGGGCGAACGCAGGGCAGGAATTTCTTGGAACCATGAGGTTATATACCGATGAAGTATATGACGGAGGAATAACAGTAGAAAATTATAAGAGGTAATTATTCATGGAAGAAGAAAAAAAGGAAAATAAAATAGTGTTGCCGCCGCCTCCACCTGTTATAATACGATCAACGGATGCGCCCGAAGGAATTATTGTCGGGTTCCCTGAAGGCAAAACAAAAGAAAAGAAAACAGTTAAAAAATAGGAGGTCATCATGGCCGGTGTAGCCGCAAACCAAGTTACAGAAATGATCAACCAGTCGAGTATATGGGCGCAGAGCCTCTTGGATGCCGCCAATAATGCCTTGAGCAACCTCGGCTCCATAGAACTGTCCCCCAGTTATCCGTATTACAT
>ENA-UOWG01004189-UOWG01004189.1-activated-sludge-metagenome-genome-assembly--contig:-NODE-4189-length-10230-cov-50.095430_pt1 | contig 10230 bp, 10 predicted proteins | sample MGYA00238147_ERZ761563 | MGnify/ENA primary metagenome ERZ761563 (study PRJEB28884, sample SAMN05720216) | anaerobic digester metagenome | isolation source: active sludge of municipal... | reverse complement strand
CGATGGGTTCCTTCGTCGCCATCGCCTTCACCGCCGACTTCGTCATCTCCACCGCGCAACGCGGCATCACCGACGACTACGCCCGCCGCTTCATGCGCGGCACCATCACGCTGATCGAAGATGAGCTCTACCGCACCCCAAAACGGGATTGGGAAAAGAAGATCAGCGAGCTTGACGCAAAGTTCTCCTACCGCCTGGGCATCGTCGAGCGCATCACCCTCGACAGCAAACTGACCGCACCACAGGTCAACAAACTGGACGCCGGCGACATCGCCATCGATCACGACGGCGACATCATGTATCGCCGCCTGGGTACCAGCAGCAAGGTTCTGGTGGTTGGGCCGCTGGCCGCCAACCGCAATCCGGAACTCAAGGACCGCCTGCCGCTCGATCTGCGCCTGCGGCTACTGACCTGGAGCCTGATCGGCGTCATCTTCGGCATTGCGCTGTGGTTCTGGGTACGCCCGATCTGGCGCGATCTGGAAACCCTACGCCAGACTGCGCGCGACCTTGGCGACGGAAACTTCGAGGCGCGCTCGCCGCAGGCGCGCAGCCAGCTCTTCGCCCCCCTTTCCGACACCATGAACAGCATGGCCGAGCGGGTGCAGCAACTGCTCGCCACCCACCGCGAACTCTCGTCGGCCATCTCCCATGAACTGCGGACGCCGATTGCCCGCATGCGCTTCGCGCTCGAAATGCTCTCCGACACCGACGACCGCGCCGAGCGCGAACGCCTGTGGGCAATGATGGAAGGCGATCTCGACGAACTCGATCACCTGATCGACACCAGCCTGACTTATGCCCGCTTCGAGCGCGAAGCCCCGGAGCCGCACTTCTCCAGCGTGCATTTCGCGGAATGGCTGTGCGAAGAGGTCGATGCCGTTCGCCTGCTGGGCCACGACCTGAAGATCACGGTTGACACCGAAAAACTGCCGGAGAACCTCGACATCGACGTCGACCGCAAGGCCATGCCTTATGCCCTGCGCAACCTGCTGCGCAACGCCTTCAAATACGCCGGCAGGCAGATTATCGTCAGTGCCCAATTGCAGGATGGGAAAATCGTGGTTCATGTCGACGACGACGGCATCGGCATTCCGCCGGAAGACCGCGAAAACGTCTTCTCGGCATTTACCCGGCTCGACCGCTCGCGCGACCGTGCCACGGGCGGCTACGGCCTCGGCCTGGCCATTACCCGGCGTGTTCTCGAACTGCACGGCGGCACCGCCACCGCCGACGCTTCGCCACTCGGCGGCGCCCGCTTCACGCTGGCCTGGCCGCTGGCGCAGTAACCGCCGTTACAGAGCGTCACGAAAAATCATCCCGTGTTACGTCGTGGCAACGCGTGCGCAACAGACGCCGCGTCGCGTCGCCAATAAACTCGAGTCCATGGATAAATTGCAGTACGCACCCAGCGAAAGCGATGACATGAGCGAAATCAACATCAACCGTTTTATCGAAGCAGCCCGTCAATACCTGTTCGGACTGTTCCCGGTCAACGCCATCCGGACAAGCGCCAGCAAGGTGCGGTGATGGCCTTCGCCGACAACCTGCCGATCAATGAAAGCCTCGGCGTCTTCGTCGGCGTGGCCGGAATGGATTGGCTGGTCGATGGCCAGGCCGAACCGATGAGGGCATTGCTGGCCGCAGTCGCTGCCGGCGGCGTGATTTTCGTGGCCCGTTACTGGCTCAGGAAACGCCGCAAGGACTGATTTTCCTTTACCCTCCCTCGAAATACCCGTTTCGAGACCTCCTGTTTCCCCGCCCAAGAGGCGGGGATTTTTTTTGCCGGCAACGCAATTGCGCACCTGTTGCAAGCAACAAAAAAGGGGGCGCCAGCGCCCCCTTTGTGGAGTGTCGAAACCTTACTGAACCTGCGCGATACCGGCCAGCGTCCAGCCACGGCTGCCGTCGCGCGGCTTGACCATGTGCCAGATCTCGTCGAACGGCTCCGCCGCCGCGTTGAATTCCTCGCGAATGAGTCCGGTGAAGCGCACGCTGACGACGTAGCGGGTACTCTCCTCGGCCACATCGAGGACCTCGGCATTGACCGTCACGACGTCGGTCTGCTGGGAGGATTGGCCGCGTTCGGCGAAACCCAGCTTGATCTCGCCGAACATTTCCGGCGTCGTGAATTCACGGATGTCTTCAAGGTTGCCGGCATCGTTAGCTGCCTGCAGGCGAATGAAATTCACCTTGGCATTGCGGACGAAGCCATCGACATCGAAGCCGGCCGGAATATTCCGACTGGCGCCGCCAGGAGCCGCCAATGAGGCGGAAGCACCCGATTCAAGCGGACGGCTACGCGTCAGGTCGGCGCCGGCCCCGGTGTATTGCATGCCGCTAGCGCCCGCCAGCGCTGGTTGCTGACCCGCTGCCCGACGACGCATGACGAAACCGATGACCACCACGACCGCCATGACCAGAAGGCCGATCATCAACATTGAAGCAAGTTCCTCGCCGAATCCGAGGTGCGAGGCCAGCGCGGCCAGGCCAAGACCGGCGGCGAGACCGGCCAGCGGACCCATCCAGGAACGCTTGGGCTGGGCTCCTGCCGCGGCGGCCTGGGTGGGCGCTGGTGCGCCCGGCGCCGCCGTAGTCGATTTCTGGGTACTAACCGATTCGCGCTGCATTCCGGAGGACTTGCCGCCCCCGAGGCGCTTCGCCGCTTCAGCATCGCCGACTGTCAGCGTGAAGCCGAGGATCAGCGCAGCAGACAAAAGTGCAAAGGATTTCATCGATGTCTCCGTTAAGGGTATGTGACGTGGGGTGAAGAGTAGCGGCAAAATGAATTCAATAAAAGCATAAGATTACGAAATAATTGTTCCACAAAACCGAAGTAATACGCTATCGCGAAGCCGCCGGTTGCAGCAAGCCTGGCAACTTGCCCTGCTCGATGACTTGTACAGGAGAACCGTCAGCAAATGTTACAAAGCATTCAAGGAAGTTGCACAGACGCCCGCCGCCGGCCGCATTAAATTGAACTCGTCGTCAGCCACCCAAGGAGACATCATGGAAAAAACGAAGCGCAAGGCGAAGCGGATTCTGAAACTTGACAGGCTGGGTCTGCGCATCGCCCACGCCCAGAAATACTTTGCCAAGCACCGCAAGGAGCGCGCTGAACGAGCATTCGAGCGGAGTCTGCTGCAGACGACGTAATTTCCTGAATCCACGGTCGAGAAAAACGGCAGATCCCTATGCGGGCTTTTCCGCCGTTTTTTCGTCGAGCACCCGCACTTCGCGCTGCGGATAGGGAATGCGAATGCCGTTTTCCTTGAATGCCCGCCAGATGGCGAGGTTGATGTCGGAGACGATATTGCCCCTGCCCTCTTCCGGGTCGGCGATCCAGAAACCGAGTTCGAGGTTGATGGCACTCTCCGCGAAGGCCGTCAGGAAGACGCGCGGCGGCGATTCCGTCAGCACGCGCGGCTGCGCCGCAGCCGCTTCGCACATCAGGCGCATCGCCAGTTCGAGGTCGGTATCGTAGGCGACGCCGACGGTGGTCGCCAGGCGCAGCCGGGTATCGGAGTACGACTGGTTCTGTACGACACTAGAGATCAGCGCCTCGTTGGGCACGATGAACTCGACGCCGCCCGGGTTCTTGAGCACCGTGTAGCGCGTCGTGATCTTGCTCACCTGGCCGCTGTCGGCCCCGACCTGGACGACGTCGCCAATGTGGATCGAACGGTCGAGCAGGATGATGAAGCCGGACACGTAGTTGCTGGCGATGCGCTGCATGCCGAGGCCGAGGCCGACGCCGAGGGCGCCGGTGAACACCGAAAACGCCGTCATGTCGATGCCGACCAGCGACAGGCCGGTGACCAGCGCGGCCACCGTCAGCAGCGCCTTGGCGACGCGCACGCCGACGATGCGCAGGCTGGAATCGACCCCTTCCATGCGCATCAGCCTTGCTTCGATGAGGCCGGCGATCCACAGTGCAGCGACCACGGTCAGGAAGACGGTGACGATGCCTTGCAGGATCAGCCACAGGTTGAGGCGTTGCGCGCCAAGCGGAAAGACCACCCGTTCCAGCCCCTCGATGACGTGCGGCGCCAGGTCGGTGATGTAGAGCGCCAGCCAGCCCCAGACGAAGGTGGCGATGATGCGTTCCCAGGCGGCCAGCCAGGTCGCTCTGGGGAAGGCCTGGCGCAGCACGAAGACGACGCCGCGCACCAGCGCCAGCGAACCGAGCAGCGGCATCGCGAGGCGGAACAGATTGACATTGATGAAGTTCGCCAGCACCAGCTTGGTGATGCCGACCAGCACGGTCGCCGTCAGCGGAAAAGCCAGTCGCGTTCCGGCAGCATGCAGGCGCCCGCCGTCCTTCTTGTAATGGCGCGCCCGCCACCAGCGGGCGAACAGCCAGGCAACCCCGACGCAGGCGGCGAGCGCAACCACTTGCCAGACGAAATTGGGGTCGCCGAGGTCGTCGACCAGGTCGCGGAACAATTTCAGGGCCGGGTTCTTCTGGGTCATGCCTTTTTATCCAGAATGGCAGCGAAAAAGCCGTCGGTATTGTGCCGATGCGGCAGCAGGCGCAGGAAATCGCCATCGAGCAGGATGCCATGTCCGGCCAGCACACCGGAGGCCGGCGTCAGCGTGAAATCCGGGTGCGCGGCCAGGAAGGCCTCGACGACCGCGTCGTTTTCCGCGGTCAACAGGCTGCAGGTGGCATAAACCACGCGGCCGCCGGGGCGCACCAGTTTCGCGGCGGCATCGAGGATGGCGGCCTGCTTGGTCGTCAGTTCGGCTACCGAATCCTCGCTCTGCCGCCACTTGAGATCGGGATTGCGGCGCAGCGTGCCGAGGCCGGAACACGGTGCATCGACCAGCACGCGGTCGACCTTGCCGGCCAGACGTTTGATCTTGGTATCGCGTTCGTGCTCGATGCGCGCCGGATGAACGTTGGACAGGCCGGAGCGGGCCAGCCGCGGCTTCAGATTGGCGAGGCGCTTGTCGGAAACGTCGAAGGCGTAGAGGCGGCCGGTGTTCTTCATCAGGGCGCCGAGCAGCAGGGTCTTGCCGCCGGCGCCGGCGCAGAAATCGACGACCATTTCGCCGCGTTTCGGCTCCAGCAGATAGCCGAGCAGCTGGCTCCCCTCGTCCTGCACCTCGAAGGCGCCCTCGAGGAACAGCGGATACTTGGCCAGCGCCGGTTTCTCGCGCAGACGAATGGCCAGCGGGGACAACGGACCGGGAATGGCTGGAATATCATCGGCCGCCAAACGGGCAAGCACCGCCTCGCGGTTCGTCTTTAGCGTATTGACGCGCAGGTCGAGCGGCGCCGGCTGGTTGAGCGCCTGCGCCAGACTGAGCACCTCGTCGGCGCCGAACTGCGCCTCCAGCCGCTCGTACAGCCAGTCCGGCAGATCGCAACGTACGGCGGGCCTGAACTCGGCTTCGGGCAGCGCCTTGGCGGCGGCCAGCCATTCCTCCTCGCTGGCCTTGAGCACCGGCGCCAGCTCGCGCTGGCTCCAGCCGCGCGTCACGGCCAGGGCGACCAGCAGGCGGTTGCGATCGGAAAGCTTGCCGGCGCAGCGCGCCTCCAGACTGCGCCCGCGCCGCAGCACGGCAAACACCGTTTCGGCGACGAAAGCGCGGTCGGCATGGCCCAGTTCGCGATGTTCGCGAAAATAGCGGGAAACGACGGCATCGGCCGGATAGTCGAAACGCAGCAGCAAGCCAAGCACGGCTTCGGCATGGGCGAACAGGGCGGGGGTGAAGCGGGCTTTCATGGCGATCCTAATTCCGTGGCGACCTGCTCGAAGCTGTCGCCCTTCTTATCCGTAAAGCGAATTTTAACCGGCAAGCGGTCGTGGTCGAGCGCGATCCATACCTCCGTGACGTTGTCGGTCATCGCGCGCAGGTGCAGGGTGCGAAAACGGCCGGCCGGCGTTTCGATTTCCTCCTCGCCCAGCGAATCCACCTGATAGCGCTCGTACTTCTTGCCGGTAACGACGCCGAATACGCTGCCCCCGGCCAGATCGCCGAGATAAGCGAGCTGATAGTTGAGCGACAGGATATCCTGCGTGCCCGGCGCAATCGGCCGCACGCTGCCATCGCGCGACAGACGGACTTCCGCGGTCGACCAGTCGAAATCGGCGTTTTCGTTGGCATCCCGGCCGTTCTTCAGGCTGCGGTAGCGTTCCGGCTGCAGCCCGCCGGCGACCAGGCGTCCGGAACTCTCGGTCTCGATGCGAATCGGCTTGAACAGCGAGACCAGACCGCTGGTTTCGGTGATGCCGATCAGCCGGTAGCGACCGTCTTCGCTGAAGTCCCAGCGATGCTCGGCGCGCCCGACCTGCAGGCCGAGCGATTCCTTGTAGATGGCGAAGCGGATCGTGCCGGTCGCCGGCAGAAGGGGCTTTGCGGACTGTACGGGGGTCATGGGCGTATCCCGAGTGTTCTTGGCGCCGGCTGCGGTCGACGACATTTCAGGGTCAATTTCCGGGGCGGGTCCGGTTTCGGGCGCAACCGGCACGGTGCGCTGCGTTGGCGCGGCGGTCGCCAGTTTTGGCGCCCTTGGCGGCTTGACGAGCGGTTTCACGGACGCTGGCGCGGCGTCGGCTGGGGGGATGGCGGGCGGTTCGGGCGGCGGCCTGATCTCGGCACGCAGGGGCGCCGGATCCGATTCCGGCCCGCCGCCGAACAATTCCACGTCCATCCCCAACAGCGCGGCGGCGTGAATGGCCAGCGAACCGGCCAGCGCGGCGAGCAGCGCGACCGGCATCGCCGCTCAGCACACCTCGGGCGCGATCAGCACGCCGCCGTTGGCCAGTTCGCCGGCCAGCCGCACGCGGCCATCGTCGAGGCGCAGCCGGCCTTCGACGAACCAGCGCACGGCCTGCGGATAGATGCGGTGTTCCTGGCGCAGCACGCGGGCGGCGAGCGTCGCTTCGTCGTCGCAGTCGAGTACCGGCACGGCAGCCTGGATGATGACCGGTCCGTGATCGAGCGCCGGCGTCACGAAATGCACCGTGCAGCCGTGGATGCGCACACCTTCCTCGAGCGCCCGCCGGTGCGTGTGCAGGCCGGGAAAGGCTGGCAGCAGCGAGGGATGGATGTTCATCAGGCGGCCCGCATAATGGCGCACGAAGCCGTCGCTCAGGATGCGCATGAAGCCGGCGAGCACGACGAGGTCGGGCGCGAAGCCGTCGATGCATTCGGCGAGCGCCGCGTCAAAAGCGTCGCGTTCGGCAAAGGCCTGGTGGTTAATATAGTGGGCCGTGATCCCGGCCTTCTCGGCGGTCTCCAACCCCGGGGCAGCGGGCCGGTTGCTGATCACGGCGCCGATGTTGACCGGCAGCGTGCCGTCGTCACGGGCGGCGATCAGCGCCTCCATGTTGCTGCCGCGACCGGAAATCAGGATGACGATGTTCTTCATTTGAGAAAGCCCACAGGCAGGAATATGGTGGAAACCACCGACTGGCTGACGCGCGAAATGCCGCGGCCGTTACGGTCGGCGACGATATTCGCCATCAGGTCGTGCAGGCCGATCTGGCGGCCGAACTCGCGCTCGAAGGAAAGGTTGCGGTTGGCCGGATCGAGTTCGTTGGACAGCAGAAACAGTTCGCCGGCCGCATTGCGGTCGCCGCTCAGCTTCCAGATCGCGATCTCCATGTTGCGCGCGCTGTTGTAGAGCTTGCGCTCGTCGAGCGCGTCGAGAATGTAGAACTCGTCCTTGTGTTCGAAAGCCGCGTCGGTCATCGTCAGCAGCCCGAACATCAGCGCCAGCACGCGGTCGCCGTCGTAATTCTCGCTGAAGGCCAGCGCTGCCACCGGCCCCTCGCGCAGACCGCCAAGCTCGGGAAAGGTTTTCACCTGGCGCAGCTTGAGCCGCTCGACCGCCGCCTCGCGGCTGGGCGCGCTTTTCTTCCATTCACGCGGGTTGCGCTTGTAGAGCTTGTCTGCGATCAGCAGCAGGCCATCGACGGTGTCGCTGCGCACCGTATCGGCAATGCGGTCGACCTCGGTTTTGGCCAGATATTTGACGTCGACCGTACTCTCCGTCCGCCCGTCCTTCCCCATTTTCGTCGCGCAGCCGGCGAGCGCGAGCATGAGAAGGATGGCGAACCAGTGCATCAGGCCGTTCTGCTCTTCAGCCAGCCGATGCCGACCGGCACCAGCGTGAAGGCGATGATGCCGACGATGATCAGCGACAGGTTGGCCCTGACCCACGGCAGGTTGCCCAACCAGTAGCCGGCCAGGCACAGCGAGACGACCCAGGCCAGCGCGCCAATCAGGTTGAACAGCGTGAAGCGGGCGTAGGACATCGAGCCGATCCCCGCCACGAACGGGGCGAAGGTGCGGAACAGCGGCAGGAAGCGCGAGATCACCAGCGTCTTGCCGCCGTGCTTTTCGTAGAAAGCGTGCGTCTTGACCAAGGCGTCGCGGTTGAAGAAACGCGAGTTCTCCCAGTGGAAGACCTTGGGCCCGAGGAAGCGGCCGATCTGGTAATTGACGGTATTGCCGAGGATGGCGGCCACCAGAAGCACACCCATCAGCACGAAGATATCCATGCCGCCTTCGCCGATAGCGGCCAGCGCGCCGGCGACGAAGAGCAGCGAGTCGCCGGGCAGGAAAGGCGTCACGACGAAGCCGGTTTCGGAAAAGATGATGACGAACAGGATGCCGTAGATCCACAGCCCGTATTGCTGCACCAGGATCGCCAGGTGCTTGTCGAGATGAAGGACGATATCGATGAACTGCGCGAGAATTTCCATGTGGGGCGGCGGGCGTGGTAAAGCCGCGATTTTACCTCAAGGTATAATCCCGCCATGCCGACGATTGCCCGCCTCCCCGACCTGCTGATCAGCCAGATTGCCGCAGGCGAAGTGGTCGAAAGACCCGCCTCGGTCTTGAAGGAACTGCTGGAAAACAGCCTCGACGCCGGCAGCAAGGCGATCCAGGTCCATCTGGAGGAAGGCGGCGTCAAGCTGATCCGCGTCACCGACGACGGCTGCGGCATCGCCCGGGAAGAACTGGCGCTGGCCCTGACCCGCCACGCCACGTCGAAGATCGTCTCGCTGGAGGATCTGGAGCGGGTGAGTTCGCTCGGTTTCCGCGGCGAAGCGCTGGCCTCGGTCGCCTCGGTTGCCCGTCTCGCCATCAGCAGCCGCGAACACGGCGCCAGCCACGCCTGGAAACTCAGGGCCGAACCCGGCGCCGAGCCGGAACCGGCGGCCTTGATGGCCGGCACCGTCGTCGAGATGCGCGACCTCTATTTCAACACCCCGGCCCGCCGCAAGTTTCTCAAGGCCGAAGGCACCGAATTCGCCCACTGCGCCGACGCCGTCAAGCGCCTGGCGCTGACCCGCCCCGACGTCGCCTTCAGCCTCACCCACAACGGCCGCAACCTGTTCCAGCTCGCCCCCGCCGACAGCGCCCGGCGCATCGCCGACATCCTCGGCGACGACTTTCTCGGCGCCGCCCGCCGGCTGGAGGCCGCCGCCGGCCCACTCGCCATCGCCGGTTTCGCCATCGACCCGACGCGCGCCACCGACGCCAAAGACGGCCAGTACGTCTTCGTCAACGGCCGCTTCGTGCGCGACAAGGTGATCGCCCACGCCCTGCGCGAAGCCTACCGCGACGTGCTGCACGGCAGCCGCCAGCCCGCCGTCTGCCTGTTCGTCAACATCGACCCGGCGCTGGTCGACGTCAATGTGCACCCGGCCAAGACCGAAGTCCGCTTCCGCGACTCACGCGCCATGCACCAGTTCGTTTTCCACGCCGTCCAGCGCACCCTGGCAACGCCGGTGCAGGGCGAAACTGTCTGTTTTGCACCTGTTGCGGTCGACACCCCAAAACTGGCAAATTCCAATTTCACCCCGAACTACCCGCCACCGCTACGGCATCAGAGCAGCCTCGGCGTTGCCGAACCCGCCGCTGCGGCCTACCTCGCTTTCGCCCGCGCCACTCAGGGCAGCGGGGCCCCGGCGAGCACTTCAGCCGCCGCCACCCAATTCACGCCTTCCGAAGCCGTCGACCGTGACAGTCCGCCGCTCGGCTACGCGCTCGCCCAGTTGCACGGCATCTACATCCTCGCCCAGAACGCGCGCGGCCTCGTCCTCGTCGACATGCACGCCGCGCACGAACGCATCCTCTACGAAAAACTGAAGACCGCCCTCGACAACCGCCAGATCGCCACCCAGGCGCTGCTGATCCCCGCCGTCTTCGCCGCCGACCCGCTCGACATCGCCGCCGTCGAGGAACACGCCGAGGCGCTGGCCGACC
>ENA-UOWG01004183-UOWG01004183.1-activated-sludge-metagenome-genome-assembly--contig:-NODE-4183-length-10239-cov-4.032600_pt1 | contig 10239 bp, 17 predicted proteins | sample MGYA00238147_ERZ761563 | MGnify/ENA primary metagenome ERZ761563 (study PRJEB28884, sample SAMN05720216) | anaerobic digester metagenome | isolation source: active sludge of municipal... | reverse complement strand
CGGCAATCTCAGCGGTAGTGTGGGGAGTGTTACGGGCGATACGAAGCAGACCGCTGACGTGGCAACACTGATTACGACGGTCGGGGCCGCCGGTGCAGGCTTGACGGCGCTGGCGACGCAAGCCAGCGTCAATACGATTGATGATTTCCTTGATACCGAGATTGCCGCGATCCTGGCGGATACCAATGAACTGCAAACCGACTGGGTGAACGGCGGGCGTCTGGACTTGATTCTGGACACCATCGCTGCCGATACCACAACCGATCTTCCAGCTTTGATAGCCGATGTACCTACGGTTGCGGAGTTTGAAGCACGCACTTTACCTGCTGCCGATTATTTTGATCCGACTACAGATGGTGTGAATATTACGAAGGTCAATAACATCACGATTGATGGTGCGGGCACTGAGTTAGATCCTTGGGGTCCGGCAGCTTAAGGTGTTATTCACATGACATCGGCTTGGGCTAGATTTTGGGGAACTTCCTGGGGTAATTCTTGGGGAGTTCTTCCTGCGGGTGCAGATGTTGTTGTACCGGCAGCAGAAATTATTCTGGACGGAATAGCACCTACCATACAAGCCGGTGTTAATATTATTGTAGCAGATGTAGATGTAGTTGTTGCACCATTTACACCCAGTATATCTACGGGTAGTGATGTTACTGTTGGCTTTGAAGATGTAGTTGTTGTTGCTGTTGCACCTACCATACAAGCCGGTGCGAATGTCGCGGTAGCGGCTGTAGGTGTTGTTATATCTACGAATACACCTTCAGTCCAAACGGGTGCAATTGTCACTGTTGGATTTGAAGACGTTTTAGTTGCCACAGCCACACCTTCCATACAAACAGGTTCTTCGGCATTAGTATCTGCTGTAAATGTAGTTATAGCAACAGCTATAACTAGTATTGCTACTGGATCGAATGTTACTACATCTGCTGTAGATGTAGTAACAGCTACTAACACACCTTCCATTCAAACGGGATCAGATGTTACTGTTGGATTTGTAGATGTAGTTACAGCTACAAATACACTTTCCATACAAACTGGAAGTTCTGTTACTACAACTGCTGTAGGTGTAGTTGTAAATACAGCTACACCTAGTATTGCTACAGCCAGTGTTGTTATCGTAAACAGTGTAGATGTAGTAACAGCGACAGTAGCACCTTCAGTAGAAACTGGAACAGTCATCACGGTTCCTTCAACTACGATTGCAGTTAGTACCCAAACTCCTTACTTAGTTGTTCCTGTTGAACTTGCAATTCCTGTTATTGACACAGTAATTTCTGCGATTGCGCCCACTGCACAAACAGGATGCAGTTTAGCAGTTTCTGCAAGCTCTATCAGTGTTGTTGTACATACACCTGTAATTCAGGTGTTTACTTCAGCCGAAGTCACAATTCCATTAGCAGATGTTTTAATTGGTTCTCAAGTTCCCAGTGTCGTTACGGGTTCCAATGTTACTGTTCCAGATGTTGAATTAACAATTAGTGGCGTTGAACCTTCGATTCAAACGGGTTCCAATGTTGTTGTAGCGGATGTTGAAGTTTTAGTGAGTATACCTGCTCCTGTCATCATTGCGGGCGTATCCATTACGGTTCCTTTGATAACTGTAAGTATTGTTGCTCAAGCACCTACATTGGCTACCGCTGTTACAGTAGAAGTTCCCGTTACTGATGTCGTGATAGCCTCTACTGCTCCGGTAGCGGTAACGGGTACATCTTTAGCAGTAGATTTATTAAACATAACGATAGCCACGTTTGTACCCACGGTAACAACTTTTGAATTAGTCAATGTGGTTGTTCCGGTTAGTGATGTTGTTGTAGATTCTTCAGTACCGATTATCACTACGGGAAGTCAGTTAGCAGTTCCTTTAGTAGATGTTGTGGTTGTTCCGTTATCGCCTTATGTGGGTCAAGGCGTTTCATTAGCGGTTCCAGTAGTAGATGTTGCTGTTTTGGCAGTAGCACCAACACTTCCTACCGCAGATATTATACCATTTCCAGTTTCTGTTACGGTTACTTCTCATATTCCTGCAATTTCTACTGGAACGGTATTGACTGTTCCTGGTACAAACATTATAGTGTTCCCGCGAGCGCCTTATATTGGAGAATTTCCAGAAGGTGTTAACACACCAGAAGCAAGATCTACTACTAGAAAGTATAGAGTTAGCTCTGTGACAAGATTAAATTCAGCTAGGAGAGCCGCGTGACGATATTAAAAGAAACGGTATTTGCTGGACGAGATAATGCAGTCCGTTTAGAGTTAAAAGAAGACGGCGTGTTATTTCAAACAGCATATCCTGCGGTGACTCCCTCTCGTTGGGTACTAACGATTAATACGACTGTACCCATTGAAATAGATTCAGATGTTGAACCTTCCGCATTTGATTGGGATAGTGTCACTTCAATTCTGGAGTTACGGATTGGTGATTTAGTCACCGAGGCGGTTAATTATACTTTCTGTACATTAGTGATGTATGCTGTAGAGTGGCCGTTAGGATTAGTATGGATTAATCCCACATGTACACCTGACAGATTAACACTTCGTATTTGTGATAACTCTTGAGGATTTTATATCATGGCTGTAACTATTACTCTTTATGATCATACGGTATCTCGATTTGCGTCAGGTGCTAATGCGGTAGGTGACACGTACAAGATCAATTTGTATTCCGCATTCACCTTTAATGCGACGCATACAACGAAGGCCACGGCGGAAGGTGGCGCGACACAACTAAGCACAGCTTTCGGTTATACTCAGGATGATAAAGCCTTGGGTAGTGTTGCAGTATCTGTGGTGACAACGAATGATGCCAAATTCGATGCCGCAGATGTGAGTTGGACTGCTTCAGGTGGTGATATTGGTCCAGCTTCTTATGCTTTGATTTACAATGATACAGATGTAGACAAGCCTCCAGTTGCATATATAGCATTTGGAGAAGCTAAGACTGCTAATACTGGCACTCCTTTTAATATTACCTGGGATGCTGCCGGTATTATCACCTTTACTTACACACCTGCTTAATACTATGTCTAATACGTTTTGGCGTCGAGACGGATTTAAATTTGATCCGTCTTTACCTTCATTTGATGAGTTGAGTTATCTTAAATTGGTAACGACATTGGAGCATCGAATGGAACAAGGTCAGTATGAAGGGTCAATTGTGACTCTTCACGCTGAAAACGGTACGTCATTAATGGGTTTTGTGCCACATGAAGCTATTAATTCTTCGGTTGATTTGTATGTGAAGAATTCTTTCTTTACTCATATTTATAATCTTCCGAATACTGTGTGGAATGTTTTGTGTGAATAAATAATGACGAAAATTTTGATGAACGACGATGATGAAACGGAAATAAATTCTATATCTCTGGAAAAAGGGAATCGAAGAGGCGGTGTCATTGATCGTCGTGAACCTTCATCTGCTCGTCAGTTTCGTTTAGAAGTAGAACGTGAGTATCGTGCAGAAATTCGTCAATTGCGTGAAGAAGAAACAGCAAAAGATGTGGAAATTGCTGAATTAAAAGCAGATATTGCTGCTTTAAAAGAATGGCAAAAGTCTAAAGAAAAAATCTTATTAGCGGCTGATCAAATTGTCAGTGCGGGAACGGCTTTTAAATGGATTATTGGAGCCATTATTGGAGCGACGATGTTGATTGGTGGAATTTCTGCTTCCATTGAGATTATCCGAGCATGGACCAGATAAAGAAAGTATGTCAATGGTGTGAAGAGTTTAGACCTTTAGCCATATTTGGAGTGAGTTTGTTTTGTATTGCTATTTTTTCTTATGGTGTTTACACTATTCGTAGTTGGTGGGTTGATAAAAGTCCGGTTGTAGAGTTTTTTGGTGGAGAAGTTAGTGCTGCGGTTGTCAGACCCAGTGATATGTTAATTGTTTATCTGAATGTTAGGAAATTACGGGATTGTCCCGGTGTTGTTCAACGAAGATTGACGGGTGAATGTGGCGAACATCTCTTATCGGAAGCGACCACATATCTTTCTTCTGGATTTGCTGGACGTGTAACTCTTCCATTTCAAGTACCAGTAGAAGCGATACCGGGTCAATGCGCTTTTACTGTACATACCTGGTTTATTTGTAATCCATTTGATTTAATACGTGATCGACATTATGCCAGCACACCTATTTTTTTTAAGGTATTGCGTTATGATGAATTGGAGTTAAATAATTAAATGATCAGTGTATGTAAGGTGTTTATAATGAATAAATTGATCTGGATTGTTATTATTCTGATGTGGTTACTTTGGGCTGGAGATTATTTTTATTTTCGTCATCAAGGTGCTCGTTTTACCGCACTTCATGGACAGGAATTGTGTTTACGAGTTCAGTCTTTGGATGGAAAACCTTGTCATTATGCACCGTAATGAATGAGGATTGACAATGATTTAATTTAGTAGTACAGTCAATATTATTAAAATCTTTTATGGAAAAGCTTGTGTCAGAGTCAGTAATGAGAAACAGTAGTTGGGGTTATCGAATAGATCGTCCTACGTCGATGGGTCATTACTGGCAATGGGTTAAGATTGGTACTGTGGTTAAGGTTCAGCCGGTGTGTGGAGCGATGCATCCCATTCATGAATTACAGGTGGCATGGGCCGATGGACATGTTCGGCATCCTTGTGGGGCATGTATGGAAGTTTCTGGAATTACTCCTGAATAGTTAGGAATATTTATGTCGGATTATAATATTTCATGTGTTCTGATTGTTCCTGCTAATTTACAGTATGCGGGAAATGTGCTTGGAGAATCTTTAGGTCATGGAACGGGGACATACAGTATTGCGTTAGCAAGAGTATCACGTTCAGATATTTTGTCGTATTATGCTGCTCATAGTTGGGTACGTCCAGATTTTATTCAATTGATTCAAGCCGGTCAAAGTGGAATTCTTCCACAAGAGTTGTTGGATCGTGGTTTTACTGCTGAACAAGTGATGTTGTTTTTATCCCAAGTGATTCTTTCGGCACGGAATTATGGGGAACCTTTGGAACATTTTAATTCAGTTTTAGAATCTAATGGTCTGGTTCGTTACGGAACGGTGTGAGGTGTCTTGTGTTTGGATGTTCTTTGGGAATTTGTAGTGCAAAAAGAAAATCTGCTGCAACTCCACCTGTTGCGTTTCCAGATTTTGGTAGTAATTTGTTGCATAAAGATTATTTAGGTTATGGACGAGTTTTTGAAGACAGTGCTGGAACTGTTGTTGTTGATGCATTAAATGATCCAGTGGGAAGAATTGTTGATTATTCTGGATTGGATAATCATTCGGTTCAAAGTACGAGTAGTCGCAGACCTTTATTACGATTAGATTCTGGTGGAAGAATCTATTTAAATCATGATCGTATTGATGATTGTATGACTTTAGCTACTTTAGATGCTGGAACATATACGTGTGGTTTTTCTGCATGGGATATGGTACAGGTTTTTGAAGTATTTCATAAGACAACGGGTGTATTTCAGTGGAATTCAGCGGACACACATTCAAGAATTTTAATTCAAGGATCTTTAACAGGTCCACAAGAAACTGAATTAAGAGCTTGGTTGGAATCTCGACGATTAGCATCGGGTTTAACCGATGTTTTTAGAATACATTGTGGAGGTTCTTCAGTGAATTTAACAGTAACAGAATCTGCTGATTCAGGATCTTCATGGTTGTTAGGTGATGGACAAACGGCGACTGGAACATCTTGTGTTAAGACCATTACGGCTCCACAGACTTTAATTTATCGAGCAGTAGATCCTACTAAGATTAGTATTATTAACTGGTCAAGCAAGAATTTATTTGGTTTGGTTGATTTATCTAAATTGACGCAAGTAACAACTGTATATTTGAGTGGTAACACATTTTCTGGTTGTTTAGATTTAACTTATAATACAATTTTACAGACGTTTTATGCTGCGAATAATTTGTTTGGTGGAAAATTAAATTTAAGTACGAATACACAATTAACGATGTTACAGGTTGGTAATAATCAATTTACAGGTGATATTGATATATCTACGAATGTGGCATTGATTACGGTTAGTTTTGTGACGAATCAATTTTCTGGATTCACTGGAACTGTGGCAAGTACAGTGGATAATTTTCAAGTGCAGAACAATTTATTAACACAAGTGGCAGTTGATGCTATCTTATTAGCATTTGTTAATGCGGGTCGTATTACAGGTACAAGAATTTTGAATTTAGGGGGTACAGGTAATGCTGCGCCCAGTGCAACAGGTTTGGGTTATAAAGCGACATTGGTTTCACGAGGCTGGACCGTGACGCATAACTGAGGAATGTTCAATGTCAGCAACAGATTCTTTTTATACACAAGCACCTAACCTAGCGAGTCCTGCTGTGGGCGCTTTCTCGATTGTGCCACACGATACGAATGAGTTGTCTCAAGTGACTCGTGCTTTGCGGATTGGTACATCTGATGGTACTTTATCTGTGGTCATGTTGGATGGAAGTTCTTTGGTGATTCCAGTTGCCGCATTGGAAATTTTGCCGTTTCGAGTGAAAAAGGTGATGGCTGCAACGACAGTGGATGTATGGGGACTGGTATAGGTATATTTAAATTGATTGTTTCATCTTGTTAAATAAGCCGGTGTTAAAGCCGGTTTATTTTTCTTTGCATAGAAGGTATAAACAGTTTTTTGGGGGATCTTAAAATGACGATACCACGAACGGAAAATAAACGTCAACTTAGACCTTGTAAAAAATGTTCAAAACTCTTTGTTGGAGTGACGGATGGTTTATGTATCAAGTGTGAAAAGAATGATGAATATTATAAAAAAACTCGACAAAAAGGCGATCCACGAGAATTTTTGGATTATCCCGAATTATTGGAACAATGGAGAGCACGTCGTCGAGAGTGTGTCATTTGGCGTAAGGAAGCGCTGAAATACAGTAATGCAGCGTATCTTCAGCACTCTTTTGAAGTTGAAAGATCGATTTGGATGTCTGTAATTACCGCTATGGATGCGGATATAGATGTTGCTGAAGAGTTGTATAAGCAAATCGAAACATTAAAAAAACAAAATGGAGTCTTGGAAACACGAGCGAGATTGGCTGAACAACGATTAAATACTCCTTATGTCCAATATCGGTATTCGGATCATATTAGTATACCACAAGATCATTGGAGACGTTTAGTCCAATTAGTGCATCCCGATAAACACAACAATAGCAAAGCGAGTACGGAAGCCATGCAATGGTTGTTAAAGAATAAGCCGTAGTTATTGATGTTTAACGGCGTTTATGTTATTATGAGCATGTACTGTGAGAGGTATATTACATAGTAAGATTATTGGGTTGCTATTTGGTTGTTGTATGGGGTTACTATGTTCCCCACTCTCACCTTCAATCAGATAGCAACCCAATTCTTTTAATATTTTGGAGTATCGGTAATGAAAGATTTTACTGATTTAGTGTACATGAAAGAGTCATTTGTTATAGCGGACAGTTTGGGAGTTGCTAAGCGGTTTAATAAGCAACACAAAGATGTATTACGTAAAATTGAAGCTATTGTTAATTCAGAGGATTATAAGCAACGTTTAGTAGATGGGCATTCGCTTAATTTTGTTTTAAAAAAGAAAAAACAATTTATGCCAAATTGTGGAGTAAGAAATGATCCTTATTATGAAATGGATTTTGCTGGATTCCTTATTTTGATTTCTGAGTTTACTGGAAATTTAGCTAAAAGTTTTAGAATTAAATGTTTTAATGAAGGTTTTGATGTTGCGTGGCAATGGTTAGTTGATAAAGATTGTGAAAAAGTAATCAAAGATCAGTTATATGTAATTCTGTATCAAAATGGAATGATAAAAGTTGGTAAGGGTGCAAAAGCTAGATTTAGAATTAAAACTCATTCTTCAAATGCACTTGTTCATAGTAATCCAGTTGTTGATTATTCCATAGAATTAGAACCAAAGATTAGTGAAAATCAGTTACTTGACTTTTGCAGGCGTTATTGTAAAAACGTTTTTGCTAGAGAATTTTTTACCGATTTACGTTTCGAAGATGTTGTACGTTTTATGAAATATCAGAAAGTACCAAGGACTTCTATTAAGGTTTCTATGAGGTCGATAAATTCAGTTCTCATATAAAATACTGGATAAGTCCGTTCAAGCTGTTCAATGATTGACCCGCTACCCCACTAGCGGGTTAGTGCATATCGGGGCTAAAACAGCCGTTTTGGGGCCAATCCTGATGTGTTTATGGGGCATGGAGTCATGGTTTTTGAATCAAAATTTCGTTCAATCCAGTCATAAAAAATTCATTGCATTGTTCAGGTACAATGTTATATACTGTGCATTGATTTATAGGAGAGTCTCATGGATGCAAATTTTACTGTGCAAGACGTTATTTTAAATGCGGTAGAAGATGCACCTAGTTATTTGTATGGTAGTGCGATAGCGTGTTTGTTGCGGTATCGGGTAGGTCAAGGTGCTCAACCTTTGGAAGCGTGTAAAGGGTATTTAGAGTTCTTGATCAAAATTGAAGTTGCGAATGAGGTAAAGAGTCATGCCGATTCCTGAAAGCATCATTGATAGTGTTGCCAGTGCTAATTTGAAGAACGTGGGCGAAGCTCCTGCGTTTTATAGCGGTTTGGCAATGGGTAATGCCGTGTCCGATCAGCAGGCGATGAATGTAATTCGTCAGGCTGCGGTGGGTAGTATTGTTAAGAGTCTAACTGAGGTTGATCCGTCGGAAGCGGTGGCTGCGCTGAAGATGACTTCCGGCAATGAAGTGGCTTCTACTTTGGGGCAGCTTCTGGCTGCGTTACAAAGTGGTCAAGTGGGTACTAAGGTCGCTCAAACGACGCCTCCGATTACGTCGGGTTAAACGTTCTTAATCTGGGGTAAAAGGCACAATACTGTGCCTTTTTTATTAGGAGATTTTCTATGAAATTTTTAAGTTTATTGTTTTTATGGCCGGGATTGGTACTTGCAGCGTCTCCAACGATGGTGACGGGTTTTATCATCAAAGTGTATGATGGAGATACAGTAACCATGGTTTCTTGTGATGGCACGATTCATAAGATCCGACTTGCTAAGATTGATGCACCGGAGTTAAAGCAAGATTTCGGTAAAGAATCTAAATTATGTTTATCAGATAAGATTTTGAATCAACGGGTACATGTCAATATCTTAAATCAAGATATGTATAAACGAGATGTGGGTGAAATTTTTAAAGATGGAAAATCTGTTAATTTTAAGTTAGTGGATGAAGGCTGTGCTTGGGTGTATGAAGCATATAACGAAGATTACTCCTTAGAAGATTTACAAGTTAAAGCTCGATTATTGCGAAGAGGTTTATGGGAGTATCCATCACCCACCCCTCCATGGGTGTGGCGTAAATTAATAAAGAGTAATTAAGTGTAATTAAATAAGTATTGACTTTATAGTTTATCAGTTATAAACTATGTACGCTACTGTACAGTAGTGAACTTACTAGGAGGTGGTACTATGCATACCACACGTTTAGTTTTGAAAAAGCGTCCCATGACGTATGTTGAGAATCCCGTTATTGCTTGGGCAAGTTCTCATCCCGAAGTGAATCAGTATTTAAACGTTGAAGAGCAACGACATAAATCTACTGAAGTCAATACACAATTAGTGTATTCAGAGCGTGATACCGTCAAAGGACGGAAAAAAGCGCAAGAATATAATTATCGTAATTGTGTTGCTATTACTGAAAGACAGCCGCGTGAATGGCGCGTGTTAGGTGTTGCATTGGGGTTTCCAAGAAATGTGACGTGTTCCGCTAAAGAGGTGGCAAGAAGAGTTGCCCCGGAGTTTGCATGTGCCCGAACTTTAGCGGATGACATGGTCTTGGATGGGATTGAGGAAAACGTCGCATTTCAAATAGGAAGAGCATTTATTCGACCTTTTAAAATGATTCTTAATTCGGGATGGGTTCCCGGTCAAGGTCGGCATTTTGAAATGCACAGAATTTAAAAACAAAGCCCAGTTGATACTGGGCTTTTTAATGTCTTAAACATCTGTATTAAACAGTGTAGCAGCACGTTCAATAAAAGCATTGGTACCTTCGTCACTACCAAAGACTACAACATCGTCAGTAAGCTCTGTGTCATATACAATGACAAATTCATCAGATTCAGATGATGTAAATTTAATGACTGCGGCTTCCCATGCAAAAGGATAAGCATGGAGTATTGGACTATTAACCAAACTCAGTCCATAATTATTTTTAAATCGGTAGAGTCGTTGTGTTCCATTAA
>ENA-UOWG01004182-UOWG01004182.1-activated-sludge-metagenome-genome-assembly--contig:-NODE-4182-length-10240-cov-6.808837_pt1 | contig 10240 bp, 22 predicted proteins | sample MGYA00238147_ERZ761563 | MGnify/ENA primary metagenome ERZ761563 (study PRJEB28884, sample SAMN05720216) | anaerobic digester metagenome | isolation source: active sludge of municipal... | reverse complement strand
CCCGCGTGCAGTGCTGGCAGGTGCACGATGCGCGCTGTCATTCGTCATCACCTGGCCATTTGATGACAATCGGCCCGCCGTCATCCCCTGTGACCTCGGTGCGTTCTGAATAGCCACGGTGCTTGCCCTTCGTGCTGAGATAGTAGCGTACCATTTGCAAGCGCGTGGGCGGATCAAGAGGTTTTGCCGCCATATGCATTGTAACTGTGCCGTCCTTCTTACGTACCTCGACACGCACTTTCAAATCGTCGCGCAGCGCCTGTAGTACAACACTCTCTGCCACGTCAAGCATCCGCTCGCACTCGTCCTCATAGGCAGCCTTGACGCTGGGCACTGTGCGGCACCACTTGTCAACCGTGTGCCAGTTGCAACCCAACCTGGCAGCAATCGTCGTTTTGATGCCGCCCGTTCCCTGGATTGCCTCTATAAATTGTGCTGCATTCAGAAGCTTACCCATTTGTTAGAATCCGCGACTTTACATGCTCTGCTATGGCGCGCATAAAAAGAGGCGGAACGCTGTTACCGATGCATTGATATGCGTCGATTCCCCATGCAAATTGATGTGGAAAACTACCGATGATAGCGCATTCGCTCAAAGTCAATTCTCGTTCTTGTCCATCATCCAATAAAATTGGTGGACGCGTCTTTTCCAAAGTCACACAGGGCCAATCGAGAGAGCGCCATTTATTGACAAATTGCTTATTTTTTATGCCTTCGTTCAATCGTCGTCGTCCCCAGCCACGCCGCAGAGCGATGGCTTGTCGCAGAGCGATGGCTTGTCGCAGAGCGATGGCTTGTCGCAGAGCGATGGGATGATTCGGGATCATTGTCAAATCATCTCTCACACCAATCCAGATGAGCCTCTGCCTGCTCTGCGGAACGTTGAACCACATGGCATTCATCAAACGGCAGGATACTCGATAGCCACTGGCCTTCAATTCTTGCATGATCTCAGCAAACACAAGCTTCATCTTGCCCTTGACCAGACCGTTCACATTCTCCATGATGAATACTCTAGGCCGCACGCCGCGCAACAATCGCACATACTCTCGAAACAGACTATTGCGCGCATCATCAATCTGCCGTTTGCCCGCCGTCGAAAACCCCTGGCAAGGCGGAGAGCCGTCTAGTACATCAAGTTGCCCAGGCTGCAATCCTGCCAGTCGCAAACATTCATCCACTGACAAATCATGAATGTCACCATGATAGACCGGTACATCTGGAAAGTTGAGTCTGAATGTGGCTACTGCATTATCATCCCATTCGACTGCCAGCAATTCCCTATAGCCGGCCATGCTATAGCCCAAGCTCGATCCGCCGCAACCTGCAAACAAGCTAACAACCGTAGGTGCATCAGATGCTCGTGGTGCCAGGTGCTGTTGCCAGGCCGCGTCAAGGATTGCAGGATAGTCTACTTCGGCCATTTGTGACCGCACTTGGGGCAAGTGATGTATTCAACCGAGTCAGCTACGGATTCGTCAAACTCTGGAAACTCGACCTTGCTGAGATTGCCCAGTTCCGCCTGTTCTACATCCGTGAACATCCCCGACAGGTCAATCTCGCCTGCCACGTCTGCCAGCACTTCAGAGTCCCATTCGGCGAGTTCTGCGGTGCGATTGTCATAGAGTGCGAGCTTCGTTTTCTGCTCTGGGGTCAGGCCGGTGCGGCGCACGGCCACGATAGTCTCACCGTCAGCGTCGACCACCTGCACGCGCTCTATGCCAGCAGCAGCGGCGGCCTCGACTGTGGCATTGCCTGCCAGGATTGTACCGTCCTCATCGATCACAATTGAGCGCGCCGCGCCCACCTCGCCCAGCGCTTTCTCGATCATGCCGACGTTACGGGGATTGTGTTTGCGCGCATTGCGCGGGTCAGGTTTGAGTCCCGACAGATTCATGATCGTTTCACTATCATTCATAACGACCTCGAGCCATAGATGAGTGCCGTATCAGCCCCGCGGTACGGCACTCGAGAGGAGGCGCCGAAACGCAATGTTTCGACACCCGCAGCATACACCACTATCGTTTATTTGTCAAGAGATTTTGTAACCAAAACCTGACAATTACTTTACCTATAACTATTGACAAATCAAACATTGTATAGTATAATATAATTGTGAGACAGAGAGGACGCGCGGGGGTGAGAGGCCCCGCAAAAAGGAGAGAGACAGATGTACAATTTCAAGACGCTGAACAAAACAATCATCACAGAGAATGATGAAGTGGCGCTGGCGCATGGCGCGCAGGCTGGTGATGTGATTTACCAACCTCAGCCAGGCGCTGATATGACTAATGATGAGTTCGCGGCGGCGGTTCAGGTCGAGTGTGGGCTAATGCCCACCCCAGTTCCCGCCAGTGACCGGTTTTCAGTCCGGTTTCAAAATGGGCAGGAGCTGATCGTGAGCAAGGACGGACAAATCGCACGACTGCGCTAGGCCGAAACCCCGCTTGTTGGCGGGGTCTCCGGGTCGAGCCCGGACTGAGGATGGCCGATAGCCCACCGGCGGGGCAAAGCGCCGGAGATGAGGAGAGAGATGAAGACGAAATGGTTCCGGTACAGTCAATACTGTGTATTGGCCGAGCGAGAGTACCCTGATCTGATTTTGCAGATCGGGGTACAGGGGCCGCTCGCAGTGGCCCCACCCGCGACGCATGTGGAAGATACCATTTTCGCGCAAATCGAGTCGTTTCACGGAGACCTGCTCGGCCTCGCGAAAGCGCAGCGCGATGGGAGGCCAGAGCCATGCAATCTCTGGCCCGACATGCAGGCGAAGCTTGAAAAAGTCCATGCTCGCATGATGAGCACGGACAAGACCTCCAAGGGGAAGCACATTGCCCGCGTGCTTCTCTGCGACGACACACCACGCGGCTTTGCGTTGTGCTAGTTTCAACGCCCGCCCGCGGGCCTGGTACGCGGGCAAAGTACTCGAAACCCCGTGGCCTTCACGGGGTCGCTGGCAAAACGGGCCAGCCCGATGAGAGAAGAGAGAAAAAAATCGAGAGGGGGAGAGATTATGTATCACACATTTAGCAAACGAGAGTTATGTCACACACTCGCACCGCGGTGCGAGTGTGGCTCGGAGAGAGTGCTAAACGCGCACTCTCTCAACGGCGGCGCGGCGTGGCGCTGGGACTGGGTGTGTCCCAACCCGCAGTGCGACAACGGACTAGTGCATGTCGAAACTGCAGTTGTTGATGCTATGCAAAGCGCGCTCCAGCGCGCTTTGCGTGAACACCGTGTCGTCATCTGATCATATTGCCCGCCCGCGGGCATGGTACGCGGGCAGAAAGCGAAATTCAAATGGAATGTAGAAACTGCGCCGCCGAGTTAGTGTTTGTAGTGGACACTGTCGACAAGAACAATGTTGCCGGACAGACTCGAATCAGAGCATTTCATCGTCCGGTGAACACGCACGACCGAGACACATTCTCGGCCGGGGCTCACATAGTAGAACCGCCACTCTCGACGCAATATCGCTTGCGTCGCATCGCAGAGCAGCAATGCCGAGAGGAGCATTGCTGATATGTGCGTAGATATCAGTTATGTTGCGTCCGGCTCTGTTCTGGTTCAGAGCAGTATAGTCACCGTCGAATACCGGTCATAGGAGAGTTCCATGAAACGATTCACGATCGACGAACAAAAATTCAATAGAGTAGTGCGTATTGTGCACGATGCACAATACGAGGACTGCGCAATCGACGTTGAGGAGACTATCGACGCCGATTGGGACGCGGGGACGTTCCATCAGGAGTGGCTAGATACCGCCACCGCCGAGGAAATCGCCGACTGGGTTATCACCATCCTAAAAAATAATATGTAAAGGAGAAGGTATGGAAAACGGAATCTATCGTCACGTCGCCCGCGGCACACGTCCGGTCGTACACGCCATCGAGGTCCGCAACGACCGTGTCGTCCGCGCGTGGGCATACCAGATTCACGGTGAGTATCGAGAGCCAGGATTCGCGCCGAGCATCACCGGAAGAAATGTCAAGTGTTTGAACTTGACAAATTATAGAAAGGGGTAATATGGATAACAAAACTGTAAAGTCGTTGCATTTCGACGATAACGTGTACACTAGTATAAAAGCGCTTGCCGTACTGCAACATATCACCGTTAGCGAGCTCGTGGAACTCGCACTACTAGAGTACATACGAGTACACGAATTCAAACTGCAACCAGCACCGGTCGCAAAAAATGTTTAATCGTGCTATGACGCTCGCCGACGCAGGTGTCATGTGCGCCGTGTTTCTGATCATACTAGCACTCGCCAGTATGATCACAGACAAACCGGAGGACAGATTATGACAAACGAACTGCTATTCAACGTGTGCGTCGCGTTCTGTGTGCTCGTCGCGGTCGGTCTGACGTATGACGCCATAGCCGGCCGGAAGAAAAGGTAAAGGAGAACATTATGTTTACAAGGCGTCTGTTGTCTATCGTGATTCAGATGTTTCTAGTCGCATCAATGTTACTCGCGCAGAGCAGCGCGCCAGTTCGAGCACAGAGTGCGGATTGGTTCATGAAAGCCGCTGACGAAGCGCGCTTTGTGTTCGATCAGGGATACCAGACATATGTTCTGCTCGATCCGAGCAGAGACCTGGCAACGCAATTGACCTCGGCGTTGCACTGGACATACGTTTGCCTCGGCGCGCTACCCGTGAAAGCGTTTCCCGTACAAACTGCGTTCGGAGAATCCGCTATCTGCATCGTGTTCCGTGCGCTCATGCCCGTTTGTATGGTTCCAACCGCCGCGATGCAATTTCCTAACGTAACACTACATAATGATGTCCTCGAATGGCATCAAATGCCGAACGGCACGTGGGTGCCGTGGACAGTGCGCAACTAGCAGTTGTATACTGCTCTGCGCGTGACGGCTGCCCAGACCTGCAGTTTCACCATGCCGGAATTGACGACAGAGCAGTATACATAAAAAACAGGGGGAGGGGGCAACATGGCAAAATCGAATACGGAACCGGTGTTGTACGAACTGAACCTGCAAACGCTAGAAATAACCGTGCATGGAGTGACACCGCTCATTTGTAACCGCTTTGATGGTCCGATACAGACTATAATTGATAGTTTATAGTACAAATCGGCGAGGCAAGGCGGGGCAGGGCGAGGCGCGGCGTGGCGCGGCAGGGCGTGGCAAGGCGAGGCAAGGCGAGGGTACTAAATTGCATAGAGAGTTGAATCAAAAATCGAGAGGAGAATTAAAAAATGGCTGAAACACCCGCGGTTTACGAGACGCAACCGAGCATTTCTGCTCAAACCGCAGAAGCGGTTTTCGTAGGGGGCGATCTGGCAAAACTCTCGAGCGCGCAACGGCTCGAATACTACCAGCACCTGTGCAAAAGCCTTGATCTCAACCCACTTACCCGCCCGTTTGAGTACATAACATTGAACGCTCGCCTGACGCTCTACGCCAAACGCGACGCCGCAGAGCAGCTACGGCGCCGTGATCACGTTGCACTGACAATCACGGCGCGCGAAATGATCCAGGACGTGTATGTAGTCACCGCTCGCGCCGTGCTACCCGATGGACGAGCCGACGAGAGCACCGGCGCCGTGGCCGTGGGATCGTTGAAAGGCGACGCGCTCGCAAACGCAATGATGAAAGCCGAAACGAAGGCAAAGCGGAGAGTGACACTTTCAATTTGCGGTCTAGGATTTCTCGATGAAACCGAGATTGAGACAATTCCTGATGCACAACCAGTTAGTACCGCCGATGTCGATGCAGAACGACATTGGGCAGACGACCCGCAGCGCCGCGCCGCATTCTGGGCTTGGGCCAGGTCGCAGAGTCTCAGTAACATCGACATACACAAATTGCTCAATATCGACAGTCTCCGCGACTACCCGGGAACGATTGACGAACTCAAACAACATATCGCCACAAAAATTGCTGAACGCACGGCGGAGAACGCGCCGCCGAATTTGATCTAGGAGGTATCACATGGATACGTTGAATGCATCACCCGCTCACACCGCCGATAACCCGCTTCCCGATTTCGATATAGACGATATATCGAACAAATTGAGTGTCGGATTGCGAGCATTACAACTCGTTCGGAAATTGCGCGCAGCTCGTGAAGCCGCCGTAAAGGCCGATCTAGCCGCCGCACATGCGGCTCGTGCTACTCTACTCGCCCGCTGGCGGTCAGAACAATTGCTAATCGACAACCAATGCGAACTCGGAGAAAAAGCGCTCGGATCAAACGAAAAATCCCGAGAACGTGCGCTGGGAATGTGGGTCTCTACAGACAAAGAGTATCAGAAAGCTCTCGCAGACGACGACGCGGCACTCACCGCACACAAACAATTGTCCGCTGAAATGCACAGTCTCGAGGACGAATTGAACGTGCTATTAGCAATACTGAATGCCGCGACTTGACAACCGCCGGCAAATGTGCTATGCTGTGCCTGCGCCGGGATGGCAACCCGGCGCAGGCAAGGGAGAATCCATGGATACAGAATCGCGTGTTTTGGCAGGCGGCGGGTCTGAAACCCGCTTGCCGGCGGGAATGTATCCATGGATTCCCCGCCGTCTGCCAGAGCACGCGATTTTTCGTTTCAGGAAGGATAGGCAATGTCGCAAAACACGCTTCCGGTCTCCTTTCAACGTTGGCAAGCGCAGATGCACCTGCAAGCGCTCGAACTGTCGTTTCAATCCACATCGTCACTGCTCGAATCCCACCGCGCGATCTGCGACGCCTGGCACAACGGCATATTGCAGCAGCGCAACGAGGCCACCTGGCACGCCCTACTGAAAGCGCTGGATTTCGACGATCTGCTCTGTGACGAGCTCGAGGCGCGCGGCGTCGATCCGGCGACAGGCAAACGACAGCGCGGAGCAGGGACGATAGAGATATGAGCACGCCCAAACCTTCTGAGGACGTAAACGGCGACATCTATACCTATCGCTGGCCCGACGGCACCTGCATGGAACTAGACCGACTGCACGACGGCTCGGAAGATTTCAGCGCCGAGGTACTCGTTTCCACCAGCGCCCCCCCCAGCCCCGGCGTACTGAGCGCAGGACGCATCAATCTAGCCAGTCCGCAAACCCGTAATAGCCTGGCCAAGTCACTGAAAGAACGAATCGAAGATACCGACTGGGCGGGCTATTTGCTACAGGTGTTCCTACTCGCCCGCGCGCGCTTTCGTGAGGGCGAGCCCCCCGTGAATCTGCTCGACGTTGACCCGTACCAAAAACCGCGCTGGCTACTGAGACCCTACCTCGAATGCGACGGCCCCACGATTCTGTATGCCGAAGGCGGGTCTGGTAAGTCGCTTTTGGCGTTGTGGATGGCCCTGCAAATGTCACTGGCAGGCAAGAAATGCATGTACCTGGATTATGAGACATCCGCAGAGATTCATACCGAGCGCTGGCTGGCCTTGGGCATGGGAATGCAAATCGAAAAGGACGCCATGCCGCCGATGCTCTACCGGCACATGCAGAGCGCACTCTGCAACGCCGTGACCACCGTGAAACGTGACATCGCCAAATACGCGATTGATGCGCTGGTACTGGACAGCGTAGGCGCGGCTGGAAATGGCGCGCCTGAGGATGCGGTCACTGCGGTAGAGCTATTCCAGGCATTGCGAGCGCTCAACAGGCCGACCATCGCGGTGCACCACAAGCGAAAAGGCAATGGCGTGAAGGGCCAGGAACGTGACCGGCTCTTCGGCAGCGTCTACTATGTGAACCTGGCTCGACTCGTTTGGGAAATGCAGAGCGTGTCAGACGAGCAGACAGACGTGACGCGCTGCTCACTCATAAACGTCAAATGCAATAACGGACGGCCTGAAAAGCGCCACGGGCTAGAACTGCATTTCGTGAACGAGAATGACCGCATGATCTCCGTGGCTGTGAAACCATTCGACCCGGCCAGTGAACCGGAGTTTGCCGAACGCACGACACTGGCAGAGCGCATCGTCTATGAACTGCGCGCAAACCACGAGGCGCTCACCTGTGACGCGCTGGCCAGTTCCTTGGGCGTCAAGCAGGACGTGGTACGAGCGCGACTAAATGACCTGCGTAAACTGTCAAGGGTCATCAAGCTACAAGACGGGCGCTGGGGTCTGTTATCATCTGAGCAGGAAATATCGTTTTGAGCGTACAATTGTACATACAGGGTGTACAACTGTACGTACATACACATACATCTCTGTGTATGTACGCTGTATGTTGTATGCGGCCCTAGGGGTGTATGTGTACGCGAGAGAGTATAGGAAGTGGGAATGAATCTTGAGGCGGCTGTCGGATTTGTCGTGGCGTGGGTGATCATCGTGTGCGTCGCATTCTATATCGCTATCAGAAACGATTAGGAGGTGCTAGAATGAAAAAGCGTCTGTTGTCTGGTCTGTTACAAGCGTTCCTGGTCGCGTCGATGCTGCTGGCGCAGTCGCCCGCGCGGGCGGTCGCGCAGGCTCCCGTGCCGTTTCTGCCCCCCGACATGGCGGTAGCATCGCTGCTCGAAAGCGAGTTCCTTGAAAAATGCTGCTATGCGCTCATAATCACGACCGCCGTCTGCCTGGTCGTGATGCTGGGGTGCCGGATCGGGGGCCTGCCATGACGCTGCTCTACAGGCGAGAGAATATGACATGGCACAAATATTATGCTACGCCCGGCGCAATACTATACGAGAGCGATGCGCCCGACGAGGCTGATAATGATTCAGTGTGTTGTGTCGTGTTTGTGCCCGACGCGCAGGCCACACGCGACGCGGCGCTGGGCGCGGCGGTGCGCAAGGTCATGGACGAATACAAAAGGATGCCCGAAGGAATCGGCCGTGGCGTTTTGTGGCGCGCGTCAAGGGCGGGCGCGCTACTGTCCGCAATCGATGTGGCGGTGAAGGCCGAGAATGCCGAACACGACTGACCCCGCGCTTTACAACGAGCGTGCCCGCACTGGCCGCGGCCGGAGGGTGCTAAACATGTCCAGTAACGCCCGGAGGTGCGTTCGGGGAAGTGATGCGCTGGCTGCGCCCGGCAGCGCGCAAGCGGGGCTGCCGGGTTTGGAGGGAGAATAAATATGTACAAGGCCATTGTTGAGTTGAGAAATCAAACGCTTACGCTGTATTTCGCACATTTTCCCAGGTTTTTGAACTACGACGTACCAGAACCGTTTGTGGCGCTGGTGAGTGTTGGACCTAGTGATCCGAGTTTGTATGTCAACGCTAGCGAACTTTTGCACATTCTGGTAGAACCGAGCGGGGAGGCTGTTGGGGAATGAAACCTGATGCAAAACGTCGCGCTGAAATGGAGCGCGCCAATGTCGAGTTTCGGGCACGCGGCCTACCTGAAATCGATCCCGATTTGAGCGATATGCAACTGAGGGGCGGTGGATGCTCTATCGGATTGTTGCTGTGCCTGAGCGCGATTGTATTGCTCGTGGCGTGCGTGCGGGGGATTTCTACCCCTGCGTGCCCCACGGCAACGCCCGATCCGCGCATGGCTGAGATTTCCACATCGATAGCCGCGCTGGAAACCGTCGTGCCATCGCTGCTGGAAACCGTCGTGGCCATGCCCACCTGCGCATCGCTAGATGCCACACCCGCGCCGATTAATACCCCGCCCGCGCCGGAAATCTGCAAAAACTGCTCGTTGGGCGGCCGTGAATGCGCTACTGGTTTGACATGTGCATACTGTCCCGAGCTCGGTTATCGCTGTGTCGATCCGGCATCCGTCAACGGATCGTGCACAACATGCCGACTGCAGGCAGCCGAGTGGCCCATCCCGGTCGGCCTGGCGACGTGGTACAACGACAGTGCCATGGTCGCCACCGGAGAGCGCTTCGAGCCGTCACGACTGACCTGCGCCGTGGACGTTGCGTTCTGGCCAGTGCTGGCCGGTCAGAGTCTGCGTGTGACGAGACTCGACACGGGCGCGTCGATCATTGTGGCCGTCAACGATTGTGGCTATCTGAGCCGCGCGGGACAGTTCGAGTACGCGGTGCGTGGGGGCGTGGCGCGCTGGTGGTCGTGCGCACAGGGATTCGAGATTGTCGTTGATTTGTCGCCCGCCGCGGCGGACGCGCTGACGGGGCGCGAGACGGTGTTGGTGCAAGCCGAGGTGGTGAAATGAACATTATGAAATCTGCGGAAATCGAGAAATCGAAGGGAGAAATGAAAATGAACGAGAATGAGAGACTAGCTAGAGCGTTGAATTGGCTCGTGGCGGCGGGCTGGGATGTGGAAATCTTGCAATTCCGAGACACAGCAACGGTCGGTGTGACCG
>ENA-UOWG01004176-UOWG01004176.1-activated-sludge-metagenome-genome-assembly--contig:-NODE-4176-length-10250-cov-11.984306_pt1 | contig 10250 bp, 10 predicted proteins | sample MGYA00238147_ERZ761563 | MGnify/ENA primary metagenome ERZ761563 (study PRJEB28884, sample SAMN05720216) | anaerobic digester metagenome | isolation source: active sludge of municipal... | reverse complement strand
CGCTGATGCCGGGCGGCACGAGGCAGGCCTGGGGGCGCAGCACCGGGTCGTGGGCATGGCCGAACACCGCGCCCTCGGCGAGCGGCTCGCCGACGCGCACGGCAGGGCGAAAGTCGAAGCGGCGCGCGGCCAGCGCGCGCATGCCAGGCGCCACCTGGGTACTGCCCGTGCCCTGCAGCGGCCGCAGCAGGCCGTCGAAGATCTGCCCCAGCAGACCCGGCCCGAGCGGAATCGCCAGCGGCAGCCCGTCGCCTTGCACCACGGTGCCCGGCTTGAGGCCGGTCGTGTCCTCGTAGACCTGGACCACGATGTCCTCGCCCTCGAGGCGCACCACCTCGCCCAGCAGCTCGCGCGGGCCCACGCGCACCGCCTCGCGCAGCGCGAACGCGCCTTGTGTGCGGGCGTGCAGCACCGGCCCGGCGATCCAGCGCACCACGGCCTGGCTCATGTGTCCTCCCGAAGAGCGTCGAGCAGTCGACTGCCGACCATCGCCCGATCGGCGAGCAGCCCGGCGGCCGAGCCGTCGATCAGATTGCCGCCGGCGCGCAGCTTCAGCCCGGCGGTCATGGCGGCATCAGCGACGAACTCGAGCGTGGCCCCGGCCTGTACGGCTAGGCCGCAGGCAAGGGTTCGATCGGCCTCGGTGAAGTCGGCGCCGTGCACCAGGGCCCACGCACCGGGCGGGAAGCTGACGCGGGCCGCCTCGAGCATGCGCGCGATCCAGCGGGCGCGCGTCTGGGGTGCCTGCCACCGTTGCACGAGCAGGGCCGGCAGCCGCTGCCAGGCGGCGTCGAGCATCAGCTGGTGACGGCGCTGGGCGTGCTGGCGCCGCGCATTGGCCAGCCGCGCCTCGGCGGCTCCGAGCTGCGCGTGCAGGCGCCGGCGCTCCTCGGCCAACGCAGCACCGGCGCGCGCGTGCGCGGCGGAGCGTGCCTCGCGCACCAGGGCGCGGGCCTGCGCCTCGGCCTGCGCGGCGATCGAGGTGGACTGTTCGCGCGCATCGGATTCGACCAGGTCGATCAGGGCCTGGGCGCGGGGCTCGATGTTCACGCTTCGACTCCCAGTTCGCGGCGCAGCCTCGCCGTGCTGTCGGGCAGAGGCACGCGCTCGTGGACGTCGGGGACGATCACCGTCACGGGCGCCAGGGCGGCGAGCGCGGCGCGCAGAGCCTCGGCCGGCACCGCCGCAGCCGTGGCCGCCGACATCAGCACCAGGGGCGCGCTGCGCCGCGCGAGTGCCAGCGCCTCGGCTTCCTCGCCCGGCGCAGGCACCCGCACCGCGAGGCCGGCCAGCCGGTAGGCGGCGGCCGAGACCTCGTCGCCGATGTAGACGGGCAGATTCATGCCAAGCGGTTGAGGATCAGGATCGACACGATCAGGCCGTAGATCGCGATGCCTTCGGCCAGGCCCACGAAGATCAGCAGGCGCCCGAAGAGCTCGGGCTTCTCGGCCATCGCGCCGATCGCCGCGGTGCCGACCTTGGCCACTGCGTAGCCGGCGGCCAGTGCGGACAGCGCGGTCGAGGCGGCCGCGGCGGCAAAGGCCCAGGTCGCGCCTTCGGGCAGGGCCGCGCCCGGCGTGGCGGCGAGCGCCGCGGGCGCCACGACGAGCAGGGCGCTCGCCACGGCGGCCAGCACGAGCAGCACGCCAGTGAGCGCGGCCAGAAGCTGGAACTTTGACTTCATCTAGGTCTCCCGGGAAGTGAGCGGAGGCGGCGGCAGGGGCTGGAACACCCGGCCCCCGCCGTGCAGAAAGCGTGTGAAGAATTCGAAGAGCACGAGGCGCGTGGTCTGGATCGCCACCACCATGGCCTCGACCACGATGATCGCCACGTTGCCCACCGCCATCACCAGCCACCATGCGAGACCGCCGCCGGTGGAATCGGCCAGCGCGGTCACCGCGGACGACAGGCCGGCGTGGGCCAGCGCGAAGGCGCCGACGCGTGCGAAGGACAGCGTGTTGATGAGCAGTTGCAGGGTGCGCTCGACCAGTTCGCCCAACGCGGCGCCCGCGGCCGAGGCGCGCTGCGCATGCAGGGCGTGGCCGGCGACGAAGGCGGCTGCGCCCGCCGCGGCGAGCCAGGCGAACTCGATTTTGAAGAACATGCCCAGCACTCCGGCATACACCGCCAGCAGGCCCAGGTCCTCGCCAATCCAGCGCGCCCATTCGCCGCGCCAGTACGAGGCCAGGGCGTTGAGCAGCAGACCGGCGGCCAGCAGCAGCGCGCCGCCCGCCACCGGCACGGCGAGCAGTTCGATGGGGTGCGCGAGCGGATGCATCCACAGCGCCGGGATCACGTCCTCGCGCGCGAACACCGAGCCGAAGAGCACGCCAAAGCCGGCGGCCGACAGCCCGCCGGCGATCAGCAGGCGGGCCACCACGTGGCGGCGGCGATAGAAGAAGCCGAGCGCGGCGATCACCAGGCCCTGGCCCAGGTCGCCGAACATGTAGCCGAACATCAGGGGCACGGCCAGTGCCAGCAGCACGCTGGGGTCGGCCTCGTCGGCCGCCGGCATGCCCATGGCCTTGGGAAAGATCTCGAAGGGCCGTGCCCAGGCGGGGTTGGCGAGCAGCAAGGGCGCGCGCAGGTCGCGCGGGGCCGGGCAGAAACGCAGCAGGGCGCGCGCGTGGCTGGCTTCGAGCGCGGCTTGCAGGCGGCGGCCGTCGGGATCGCTGGTCCAGCCCGTCACCCAGGCGAAGTGCTCGCCGGCCTCGAGCTCGCGCACGTTACGCGCCAGCCATTGCAGACGGCTCAGGTCGGCCAGTGCCGTGGCAAGCGCATGGCGCCCGGCGAGCACCTGGAACTGCGCCTGGCGCGCGACCGACTCGCGCTCCAGCGCGGCGCGACGCGACTCTATCCACGACTCGCTGGCCACCACCGACTCGCCCAGCCAGCCCGGCACGGGATGCACCCGGCCCTTGAGTGCCGCTGCCTCGCGCGCCAGGGCGTCGAGGTCGGCAGTCGTGCCCAGGGCGATCAGGTAGCGGGCCGCGGGCGTGTCGACCGCCCGCACCACCCCGCTGGCGCTGGCGAGCGACTCCACGGTTGCGGGAGCGAGCTCGATGAGGCGCGCCTGCACCAGGGGCCCGGCCTTGGCGAGCGCGGCGAGGTCGAGGTGGTGCTCGAGCAGCGCGCCAATCACCGAGCTCCAGCGGTCCAGTTCCTCGCGTTCCGTCTCGGCGCGCTGGGCCTGCGCGATCAGCGGTTCGGCCTCGCGAGCCCAGGCCTCGATCGATGCAATGCCGCGCGCCAGCGTGGGCAGCGGCGCCTCGGGGAAGGGCGAGGGCACGAATCCCTCGCGCGGCCAGTACGCGGCGTAGCGCTGGGCGAGCTCGGTGCCGCGCGCGAGCAGGGGCTGGGCTTCGGCCATGCCCGGCGGCGGGCCGGCGCGCACGCGCGGCTCGAGCTCGACCGTTCCGGTGGCCGCCAGGGCCTCGAGCAGGGCGCTCGCGTCGTCGCGCGCGACCAGCACCTCGAACCAGCCGGCAGCCTGCGGACGGATCATGAGGCGAAGCTCCGGGTCGGCATGGCCAGCCGGCGCGTCACCTCGCCGCGCAGGCGCTCGAGGTCGAGCGCGACCAGTCCGACGTAGGCGAAGGCGGCCAGAGGCTCGATCGCGTGACGCCGGAAGGCGGCGAGCAGCCCCGCGTCGAGGTCGCGCCGCACGCGCACCTGGCCGGCCTCGGCCACCACCTTGGCCGGCACCAGCCGGTAAGCCAGCAGGCGGCGGATGGGCACCAGGCCCTCCAGCTGATCGCCCGAGAGGCCCGCGCGCCGCAGCCACTCGCGGCCCCAGGCGCGCGCCAGCTCGCGCGGCGCGGTCAGCGCGGCGGAAAGCGGCGCAAGGGCGTGGTCCGCGGGCACGCGCACGCCGTCCTCGTCGACCAGTTCGCGGTAGATCGGGTCGGCGCGCATCCAGTCGTAGGCCGCGCGACCGCTGGCCGCATGGTGCAGGGCGGGCAGATCGGGAAGCACCGCGCACCAGCGCAGCGCGGCGCGCCAGCGGCCGGGCATCCACAACGCAGCCTCCTCGACCGTTGCACGCCAGTGCAGACGCAGGCGGCCCTCGACGGCGTGGACCTCGCGCGCCTCGCCCAGGTCGTGCAGTGCCTCTGCAAGCGTGGTGCCGCGTGCGAGGTCGATCACCGCCTCGAACTCGCGGGCGTGCTCGATCGCGCTCCACACCGGCTCGCTCGGACGCCGTCCCAGGCGCGACTGCATGCGCGCCTGCGCGTAGTCGAGGCTGCCGACCGCGATCACGGCTGCCCTCCGGTGAGTTCCGCGAGCAGAGTGGCGAGCGCCGCATCGAGCTGGGCTGACTGCGCGGGCAGCTGGACCTCGGCGGCGCGCAGTGCCGCGATCCGTGCATCGACCTCGGCGTGGCGCGCGGCGATGCGTCGCTCCACCGAGGCGCGGGCGCGCGCGACACGATCCTCGTAGGTGGTGGCCACGCGGCGCGCCACCACGCGTGCCTCGGCCACCCGCTGCTCGGCTTGCGCGAGTGCCTCGGCGATGCGGGACTGGGCCAGGCGCTCGGCCTCGAGCACGCGCGCGATGGCGGCATCCGCCTCGCGGGTTTCGGGCAACTTGCTCACAGCCACGGACTTCTCCCGATCACGGGCCGTCTTGGTCGCGGCCTGGACCATGGCCTACTTATAGGCCGAGGGCGGGCGGGCGACTTTGCCCAAGCGCAACGGCTGGCGCGCCTGCCGGGCCGGCAGGCTGCTTCGGTGACGCGGCTCAGACGCCGCGGGGGTGGCGGTGACGCGCGAGCCAGCTCGGGGTGCGCGCCTTGCCGCTCTTGCGCACGAAGTGGCTGCGGGCCACGTGGTAGCTGGGATCGAAGCCGTGAAAGTTGAGGCTCATGCGCGCCAGTTCCTCGGCGCGGTAGGCGGCGAGCGGCTTGGCCTGCTCGTCGGCGGCGCGGCGTGCGGCCTTGGCGCGCAGCCGCTCGGGCAGGGTCGGGTCGGCCGCCAGCTGGCGCGCGCGCCTCAGCGCCTCGTGCAGGAAGTCGGCGGGCTTGGCGCCGAAGGCGTCGTCGATCAGGCCCAGGGCTCGAGCCTCGTGCGTGCCCATGGGCAAGCGCTGGGCGGTGATGCGTGCCGCACCCTCGGCCCCCACGCGGCGCGGCAGCGCGTAGGTCCAGTATTCCGAGCCGTAGAGGTTGCCCATGCCCTTGTAGTGCGGGTTGAGCACCACGCCGCTGCGCGCCCACACGAGATCGGCGGCAAGCGCCAGGAACACGCCGCCTGCCCCTGCATTGCCCTGCAGGGCGGCGAGCGTCAGCTGGTCGGTCGCGGTGAGGATCTCGAGCACCGCGTCGTCCATGGCCTCGATGTTCGCCATCGACTCCGCGGCCGGATCGGCGGCCCCCTCGATGACGTTGAGGTGCAGACCGTTGCTCCAGAAGTCCGGGCCGCCCGCGAGCACCAGCACCTGCGTGGGCCGCGCCTTGGCCCAGGCGAGCGCCGCGGCGAGCCGGCGGCACTGCGCCGTGCTCATGGCCCCGTTGTAGAAGGCAAAGTGCAGCACGCCCACGCCTTCGGCCTCGGCGTAGGCGAGCTCGCGCCAGGTGGGCGCGCCGGGCGCGGCATCCAGCGCGAGGGGTGCCTCAGGCAAGTGCGCGGCGAGTTCGGGCAGCACCAGGGCGGCGGGGCGCTTGAACGGGTGGTCCGGGTCGTTGGCCTGGGAGAGGCTGCCGATCCACACCGCGCCGTCGGCCGTGGCGCGGCACAGGGCCTCGTCGCGGCGCGCGATCCAGGCGCCCGGCGCGCCGCGCAGCGCGCCTTCCGGGTGGGCGTCATGCAGCTTGAGCGGCACCTCGCCGGAGGCATCGAGCAGCCCGGGCGTGCCGTCGGCCGAGCGGATCCGGGCCAGCACGCTGGCCGTGGTGTCGCGCGTCCAGTCGATGGCGCGATCGGACTGGCGACACACGGGCCGGGCGCGGCTGCGCGGCGGCGGCTGCCAGTCGGCCAGCGCGGTGGGCGTTACTCCGTGGGTGTGGCGCTCGAGCGCCTCGCAGACCGCGGCCACCGCGGCCTCGGCCACCTCCAGGCGATAGAGGCTGCCCTTGGTCGCGGCGCGCATCGTGAATTCGTGCGCGGCCAGGATGTCGCCGGCGTCGAACTCGCCGTTGGCCTGCAGCACGGTCACGCCCCAGCGTGCCTCGCCCTCGAGCACGGCCCAGTCGAGCGCGGACGGGCCGCGATCGCCCACGATGCCGGGGTGCACCACCCAGCAGGGCAGCGCGCGCCACACCGACTCGGGGATGGCGCGCTTGAGGAAGGGGGCGATCAGCAACTGCGGCTTGAACAGCGCCACCGCCTGCGCGGTGGTGGCGTCGTTGACGTCGAGTTCGAGCGAGATCTCGTGGCCGCGCGCTTCAAGCTCCACCCACAGGCGCTGGGTGAGACTGTTGAACGAATGGGCCAGCAGCAGGATGCGCAAGGCGGCGTTCAGCAGATCCGCGGCAGCTGCTCGCCGGTGAGCCAGTCCACCACGCGGCGGCCGCCGAAGGCGGTCTCCATCTGCACGAAGTGGTGGTCGTCGGCGTGGACCGTGCCGATCATCGCGGCGTTCGCGCCCAGCGGGTGGGCGCGCATCGCGGCCAGCAGTTGCCCGGCGTGCTCGGGCGGGCAGATGGCGACGAGCTTGCCCTCGTTGGCCACGTACAGCGGATCGAGGCCGAGGAACTCACAGGCAGCGTCGACCTCGGGGCGCACGGGGATGTCGGCCTCGCGCAGCATCATGCCCACCGCGCTTTGGCGGGCGATCTCGTTGAGGGTGGTGGCCAGGCCGCCGCGCGTGGGGTCGCGCAGGCAGCGGATGGTCGGCACGGCCTCGAGCATGGCGGCGGTGAGGGTGTGCAGCGCGGCGCTGTCGCTCTGGATGGTGGTCTCGAAGCTCAGGTTCTCGCGCTGGCTCATGATCGCCACACCGTGGTCGCCGATCGTGCCCGACAGCAGGATCACGTCGCCGGCGCGCGCGTTGGCGCCCGAGAGGTTCAGGCCCGGGGCAACCACGCCCACGCCGGTGGTGGTGATGAACACGCCGTCGCCCTTGCCCTGCTCGACGACCTTGGTGTCGCCGGTGACGACGGGCACGCCGGCCGCGCGCGCGGCCGCGGCCATCGACTCGACGATGCGCTTGAGATCCGCCAGCGGAAAGCCTTCTTCGAGGATGAAGCCCGCCGACAGATACAGCGGCGTCGCGCCGCTCACCGCCACGTCGTTGATCGTGCCGTGCACCGCGAGCGAACCGATGTCGCCGCCGGCGAAGAACAGCGGCGTGATCACGTGGCTGTCGGTGGCCATCACGATGCGTCCGCCAGGCGGGGGCAGCAGCGCGCCGTCGTTGCCCTGCGCGAGGTATTCGTTGTCGAAGGCGCGGGCGAAGAGTTCCTCGATCAGCTGGGCCATGGCGCGCCCGCCCGAGCCGTGGGTCATGTCGATGCGGCCGTGCTTGAAGTCGACGGGTCGGACGTAATCGCGCTTGACGGTGGACATGGTTGGGCGGCTGCGGCCGTGGGCTGGCAGAGGTTGTAGGGCCTCAGGCGGCCTTGACGGGCACGTCCTTGAAGCGGCCGTAGGTGTAGTGCGCGGCGCAGGCGCCCTCGCTGCTGACCATGCACGAGCCCAGAGGATTCTCGGGCGTGCACACGGTGCCGAAGACCTTGCAGTCGGTGGGCTTCTTCACGCCGCGCAGGATGGCGCCGCACTCGCAGGCCTTGTTGTCGGGCACGGACTGGTAGGTGATGCCGAAGCGCGCCTCGGCGTCGAAGCGGGCGTAAGCCGCCTTGATCTTCAGCGCGGAGTAGGGCACCTCGCCCAGGCCACGCCACTCGAAGGTCTTGCGCAGGTCGAACACCTCGGCGACCAGCGCCTTGGCCTTGGCGTTGCCCTCGGCGGTCACGGCGCGGGTGAATTCGTTCTCGACCTCGGCGCGGCCCTCGTTGAGCTGGCGCACGAGCATGAGGATCGCCTGCATCACGTCCAGCGGCTCGAAGCCCGCGATCACCACCGGCTTGGCGTATTCCTCGGCGAAGTACTCGTAGGGCTGGCTGCCGATGATGGTGGACACGTGCGCCGGGCCGATGAAGCCGTCGAGCGGCACCAGGCCCAGCTCGCGCACCTCGGGCGACTCGAGGATGTGGGTGATCGCCGCCGGGGTGAGCACGTGGTTGCAAAAGACGCTGAAGTTGCCCAGGCCGGCGGCATGCGCCGCCTTGATCACCACCGCGGTGGGCGGGGTGGTGGTCTCGAAGCCGATGGCGAAGAACACCACCTGGCGGTCCGGGTTCTCCTGCGCGATGCGCAGCGCGTCGGCCGCCGAATACACCATGCGGATGTCGGCGCCCCGCGCCTTGGCCTTCATGAGCGACAGGCCGCCGCTGGCGGGCACGCGCATCGTGTCGGCGTAGGTGCAGACGATCGCGCCGTGCTGCATTGCCAGCTCGATGGCGTTGTCGATGCGGCCGATCGGCAGCACGCACACCGGGCAGCCCGGCCCGTGCACCATGTTCACGGCCGCGGGCAGCAGGTCCTTGAGCCCGTAGCGCGAGATGGCGTGGGTGTGGCCGCCGCAGAACTCCATGAGGTTGTAGCGGCGGCCGGGGGTGGCCTCGGCGGCGATGCGGGCGGCGATCTCGCGCGCAAGCGCGCCGTCGCGATACTCGGCGATGTACTTCATGCCGGGCTGTCCAGCATCTTGGCCTCGGCAAAGAGAGCCAGGGTCTTCGCCGCCTCGGCGGGGTCGATCTTCTGGAGTGCGTAGCCCACGTGCACGATCACGTAGTCGTCCACGGCGACGCCCTCGACCAGGGCGAGCGAGATGCGCTTGCGCACGCCGGCCAGGTCGATGGTCGCCTCGTCATCGGCAAGCAGTTCGATCACGCGGGCAGGGACGGCGAGGCACATGGCGGTTCCTTGAGGATCAGGCGTGGGCGAGGCGCGCGGCCCAGGCCTGGCCGAGCGCGATGCCACCGTCGTTGGCCGGGGCGAGGGCGGCTTCGAGCACGCGCAGGCCGCGCGCCTCGAGTCGGCGCCGCAGGCCTTCCGACAGGATGAGGTTCATGAAGCAGCCGCCGCCCAGCGCGACGGTGGACAGTCCACTGCGGGCGGCCACGGCCCCTGCCCAATCGTCCAGCGCGGCGATCAGCGTGGCGTGGAAGCGGGCGGCGCCGCGCGCGGCGTCGGGCTCCTCGGCCAGCGCGGCAAGCAGGGGCAGCAGGTCCAGGCACTCCACGCCCGCGCGCTCGGCGATGTGCCACAGGGGTTCGGCGGCCACGCAGCCGTGGGCCCGCGCCAGACCTTCGAGCAGCATCGGCGCCTGGCCCTCGAAGCCCTGGTGGGTGCGTACGCCGAGCAGGGCGGCGGCGGCGTCGAACCAGCGCCCCGCGCTGCTGGTGGGCGGCGCATTCAGGCCGCGTTCGAGCATGTGCGCCACGGTGGCGGCGGCCGGGAAGGCAAAGCGCGCGGCGATGGCATCGCTGCGTCCCATCAGGTGCAGGGCCGCGGCGGCCACCCGCCAAGGCTCGCGCGCGGCCCGATCGCCGCCGGGCAGGGGCAGTTCGCGCAGGTGGCCCAGGCGTTCGCAGCCAGCGGGCGACACCCGCAGCAGCTCACCGCCCCAGACGGCGCCATCGGCTCCGAGGCCCACGCCGTCGAGCGCCAGACCGAGCACGGGCTCGCAGACCCGATGCTCGGCCATCACGGCGGCGATGTGCGCGTGATGGTGCTGGACGGCAAGCGCGGGGACTTCGAGTTCGGCGGCCAGGCGCTGTGCCAGGCGGGTGCTGAAGAAGTCGGGGTGCAGGTCGTGCGCGACGAGGTCCGGGCGGATCTCGAGCACCGACTGCAGGTGCTCGACCGCCGCCTCGAGTGCGAGGCAACTGGCCGCGTTCTCGAGGTCGCCGATGTGCTGGCTCAGGAAGGCCTGGTCGCCACGCGTGAGGCAGGCGGTGTTCTTGAGCCAGGCGCCGAGTGCGAGGACCGCGGGGCCGTTCGTGGCCAGCGCGATCGGGGCCGGCGTGTAGCCGCGCGCGCGGCGCAGGAAGCGGGCACCGGCGGGTGGGGCGCGCAGTACCGAGTCGTCGCAGCGGATCAGGATGTCGCGGTCGTGCACCAGCAGTGCGTCGGCGATGCCGCCCAGGCGAGCCACGGCCTCGTCGTTGCCGATCACCAGCGGCTCGCCGCCGGGGTTGGCGCTGGTCATCACCAGCACGAGGTCCTGCGGCGCTTCGAGCCAGCTCG
>ENA-UOWG01004175-UOWG01004175.1-activated-sludge-metagenome-genome-assembly--contig:-NODE-4175-length-10251-cov-4.493036_pt1 | contig 10251 bp, 8 predicted proteins | sample MGYA00238147_ERZ761563 | MGnify/ENA primary metagenome ERZ761563 (study PRJEB28884, sample SAMN05720216) | anaerobic digester metagenome | isolation source: active sludge of municipal... | reverse complement strand
AGGAGCTCGAGGGCGTCCACAACCGGACCGACTTCGACCTGAAGCGCCACCAGGAATTCTCCGGCAAGGACATGCAATACATCGACCAGGAGAACGGCAACGAGCGCTTCGTGCCGTACATCGTCGAGACCTCCGCCGGCCTCACCCGCCAGCTCCTCATGATCCTCTCCGACGCGTACGAGGAGGAGAAGGTCGCCGACAAGGGCAACGAGGACGACTGGCGCACCGTCATGAAGTTCCACCCCCTGCTCGCGCCCGTGACCGTCGCGGTCCTGCCCCTCATGAAGAAGGACGGCCTTTCCGAGCTCGCGCAGGAGATCCGGGCGGGTCTCAAGGAAGACTACGCCACCGACTACGACCAGGCCGGCGCCATCGGCCGCCGCTACCGCCGCCAGGACGAGGCCGGCACGCCCTTCTGCGTCACCATCGACTACGACACCAAGGAGAACGGCACCGTCACCGTCCGCGACCGAGACTCCATGGAGCAGGAGCGCGTGCACAAGGACGAGCTCGGCGCGTACATCAAGAACAAGATCAAGGCGTACAAGCGGAAGTAGCCGCGAAGCCGCGAGAACCGGGCCGTCCGAGCGGGCGGCCCGGTTTTTTCCCGGGCGCGTCGCGCGGCGTACCGCCGCGCGACCGGGCTTTACGCGAGTACTCCTCGGCCTGCGACCTGCGGGGTACTCGCTCCAATCCCTCGCGCGAAGATCGGCGCGCATGGGAGCCGACCGGTGCGGCCGTGCCGCACCGGTCCATCATGGATTACGAGCCGGCACCGCAGGATCTTTGAAGCAAGCCGGATCAAAGCCCGAGTACCGGAAGCGCGAGGGGCGCGTGTTCCGGGAAGAGGAGACGGACTACCGCGCGGAGCCGTTCCTCGAGCTCGCACGCACCCATCCGATGCCGTCTGAGCCCCTCGTAAGGCCAGTCGCGCGGATTCACGACCAGGCAGCTTCTCACCGGGTTTTCGTCGAGGTACCTGAAGACCTCGAGGAAGGCCTTGAGTCCGTCGACGATGCGCGAGAAGAAGCGCTCGCCCCAGACATGGCCCGTGAGACCGTGGCGCCGGTTGTAGGCCATGGCGAAGACGCTCATGATCCACTGCATCAGCCGCGACAGGTTTGTCCCGGGACCGGGCCTTATCAAGAGGTGGTAATGGTTGCCCATGACGCAAAAGTTCTCCAGCCGGAAGTCGTACCGTTCCCTCGCCCGAGCGACGACTTCCAGGAAAAGCTCTTTCACCGCGCCCCGCTCCATGATCATCTCTTTGCGGTTCGCCCGCGCGCTTACATGGTAAACGGCGCCTTGCTTGAGGATCCTTGGCTTTCTCATGCCGAAAGACCGCCTGAAGACTCGGTGGCGCTTGCAGATTTATGCGAAAAATCGATGAGGTCTGTCCCCGGTCGCTTCTTTGGTCTGGCCAGCGTAACCCTGCTCTGTCCCTCGAAGGTCCGGATACTGCACTCGCGTGTGACGAGTTCGCGCGCATACTGAGCGCGGCCAGGCTCTGTCCCCAGACAAAGCCTCCTGAGCTCTGTCCCCAATTGGCAATGCTTCCACATGAAACCGGTCTCTGCAGCCGTGCTCTGTCCCCATGTGGAGCTCTGTCCCTATTGTGGAGCCCTGTCCCCAAGTGGAGCCCGAGAAGCGTAGCCGAGCTCCGTCCCCGGATAGCGGTCCCCGGATAGCGGTCCCCGGATAGCGGCGCCGGGTCGTGGAGCAGGCAAGCGTGGAGCGCAGACCAAATCCGGCTCCGCAGGTTACTATGCACCGGGCGCGTTGGACCGCCCGGAGGCTGCCGCATGAATCCCCGTTTCTACTTCGCGACCTGCCAGGCCGGGGCAGAGAAGGCCGTCAAGGCCGAGGTCCTCGCCGGGCTTCCCTCGCTGCGCTTCTCGTTCTCGCGCCCGGGTTTCGTCACCTTCAAGGAAGCCGAGGGCGAGGGTGCGCCCCTCGCACTCGAGCGCGCGGTCTTCGTCCGGCTCTGGGGCGAAGCCCTCGGGCAGGCGAAGGACGCGGCCGCGCTCGCGGCCCTCGTCTCGGGCATCCCCTCCGGAGCGTGCGTCCAGGCTTTCGACCGTGACCAATACCTGCCCGGCGAGGAGCCGCCCGGGTACGCGCCGGGCGGACGTATCGCCGGGCTCTTCTCCGGCCTCGGGCTTCCGCCCGCCGGAAAGCTCCCGCGCCCCGGCGAGGCGGTGTACAGCCTGATCTGGGTGGACGATTTCCACGTCTTCCTCGGCCGGCACGTGCATTCCGCGCGACTCTCGGGGTTCCCAGGCAACCGGGTCGAGCTCCAGCTGCCGCCCGAGGCGCCGTCGCGGGCCTGGCTCAAGCTCGAGGAGGCCATCGCGCGCTTCAAGCCCGTCGTGCCGCAGTGTGCCGTCGCGCTCGAGGTGGACTGCGCGCCAGGTGGCGCGAGCACGGCCCTCCTGGACCGCGGCTTCACGGTGACGGGCGTCGACCCGCAGCACGTGGACGAACGGGTCTTCCGCAATCCGCGCTTCGGTCTCCTCCGCAAGCAGGCACGCTTCCTCGACGAAGAGGACCTGCGCAAGTGCAACCCGGACTGGCTCGTCATGGACATGAGCATCGCGCCGCTCGAGGCCCTCGACGAGCTGGCCCACGTCATCGGGCTGCTGCGCACAATCCACGGCGCCGCCCTGAAGCTCCGCCACGGCTTCCTGACCCTCAAGCTCAACGACCGGAGCTTCGCGTCGAGCATCCCGCTCTACCTGAAGCGCGTCGAGCGCCTGGGCTTCCGCGACCTGCGCGCCATGCAGCTCTGCGCCAACCGCCAGGAATTCTTCGTCTGGGCGCCGCGCTTCGAGGTACCCGGGGGGAAGTGAGCCTGCCGTCGCTCCGTGGCCCCCGGTCCGGGCCCCCCGGTTCGGCATCTTGCGTCACCCGGCAGGTCGTGGCATCATGCCGCTTCCCAAGGAGTTCCCATGCCCATCGGCCTCAAGATCCTTGCCTCCGCCGCGTTCTACCTGGTTTTCGCAGGCCTTGCCGCGCTCTTCGGTTCCCTCGCACTGAAGGGCAAGGACGAGAAACAGGAGCGGCTCGCACGGCTCGGACGCCGCCTCTCGTTCCTGCGCATCGCGGGCCTCGTCCTCGTCGTGCTCGGCGACGATTTCAACCCGCTCGTCGACGCGGCGACGCTCACGCTGGATACCGGCGTGATTCCCCTCTTCTACGCCGCCATGCTCGCCGCCTACCTCGCGCCCCTCGTCGCGTTCTACGCCCTCATGGGGGCCGTCGCCGCGCGCTACCTGAACCGTATACGCGGCACCCGCCTTAAGGCTTCCACGCAGGCCGCCCGCGCTGCGCTGGCCATGGCCGCCTTGATGCTCACCTGGCTCGCCATCTACGCGGGCGGCGAGGTTTTGCCTCGCTTAGTCCCGTCCGCACCGCTCCGCTTCGCGGCGATGGTCGCCTGGGCGGCGCTGATACTCTCCGCGGCGGCCTGGCTCAACCACGCGCTCGCGCGGCGCTCGAAGAAGCGCCGCCGTGACGAGGAAGCGCGGCTCCTGCCGCGGGTGACCGAGCTCGCCGCGCGCGCGGGCGTGAAGCTTTCGCGCTTCGTCTACTACGACTCAGGCGATGAGCGCGTAGCGAACGCCTTCGCTTCGGGGCTCTTCCGCCCGACGGTCTCGGTTTACAGCCATCTCGAGCGGAACCTCGAGCCCCCCGAATTCGACGCCATCCTCGCCCACGAGCTCGCTCACCTCAAAGGCCGCGACGAGCCGCTGCGCACCCTCGTCGCCTCGCTCGGCATCGGCGTCTTCCTGCTGATCTCCGAAGCTGTCGGACGGGCGTTCGATATGCCGCGCGCGATCTCGCTCGCCGTCGACCTCTACCTGATCGTCCTGTTCGTCCAGGTGTTGCCCGGCATCCTCTATCGCATCCAGGAGCGCCGGGCCGACGCCTTCGCCGCCCGCCTCGTCGACTCGCCCGTCGTGACAGCCTCCGCGCTTCGCAAGGTCTACGCGCTCAACGACTCCGACGGCAGCCGCCAGTCGCGCAAGAACGGACCCGCGCACCCCGCGCTGCTGAAACGCCTCGCGGCGCTCGGGGCTTCCGTGGATCCACATGAACCGCCGATAACCGACCAGGCCGCGGAAAAGGACAGAACGACCTTATCTTGATTCAAGGCGCGGACGACGGTCCCGACTTCTGAACACGGGCCGCGCCCGATCGGGGCGGCCCGCCCCTGACTGACTGACGCTTGACGTATCTGCGAGGTCAATCCGCCATGAGCTCGCGCCGCCGCGCCTCCGCCTCGAGCGGCAGCACGAAGGCATGCGCGATCACGAGGCAGTAGAACGCCGATACGAACATGAGGGCCAGGTTCGGCCCCGTGCGCATGCGGTCGAGGGCGTCGCGCACCAGGAACACGAGGCCCGTGGCGAATGCGAGGCTTGCCGCCGAGCCGAGGACGGTCATGCAGTAGGAGAAGGTGCGGCGGGCGGCCCCGAGCTCCAGCTTCGAAGCGTCCGTGGCACGAAGGGCGGTTGCCGCCCGCGCGAGCGTGGCCGGACGATTCCCCGCGAGGAGCATTCCGCCCGCGACGAACGCGACGAGGACCAGGGCAGCCGCGTCGACGAAGAGCCACCCGAGGAAGGCGCGCGGATTGAAAGCGAAGATGGACAGCAGGATGAGCGCGGAACCCGCGGCGTAGCGCCCGGCCGACCACGACGCGCCGTGCCCGGCTTCGGGCAGGGCTTTACCCGGCGCACCTTCTTCTGTCAGGACCGCGCGTGCCTCGGCAATCGCCCGCCGGATCGGCAGGACAAACACGGCGCGCGCGACAAGGGCCACGAGGACCGGCGCCAGGGCCCAGGCCAGGTTCGGCCAGACGGCCGCCTTGTCCTCGAGGTTGCGCATCATGTCGGTGAAGTGGACGACAAATAGCGTCGTCGCGCCGAGGACGAGGGAGCGTTCCGCCGCCTTGAGCGCCGCGGCGGCGGCTTCGAGCTCGCGGGAAGCCGCGCCATCGCCGCGGCACGCGAGTACGCTCCGGAGCGGAGCGAAGCCCGGTCCCGCCAGCAGCACACCGACCGGGGCAACGAGGACGGCCGCGAGCGGCAGCAGGGGGAGGGGCGGTCCGAAATCACCGCCCGTCAGGAATACCGCGGCCACGAGGCCGGCCAGGACAACCAGGGCGCCGAGCGCCAATCGCAGATTCATAATTCGCCTCCATCCTTTGACCGGGTCGGCCCGGCCGGATTGAACGGTTCGAGAAAGCCTGCCCCGTCCGCCAGCTCGCCGAACGAAGCCAACATGAGGTACAGCCCGGGGACTTCCGTCCGTGCGGGCAGCGGCGCGATCGCTCCCGCGGCCACCACCGCGAGCGCAGCCGCCGCGACGGCGATGGGTCCCAAGGCGCCGCGCTGAGCGCGGAGGGCGTCGAACCTCGCCGGGCGACCGCCTTCAGCCGGACGGAGCGTAGCCCGCGCTTCCACGGACCGTGCCGGAACCCGGTTTTCGGACGCCGCGATTTCAGCGGCGTAAAAGTCCCTGAGGAGGCGTTCCGTCTGGTGTCCGTCTTCCACCCTTCGCATCTTCATCCGATCTCCCTCCGGTAGCGCCGCTCCAGGGCCCGCTTCAGCGCCGCGATCCGCCATTTGACCGTGCCGAGCGGGAGATCGAGGAGCTCCGCGATGCGCGGGTAGGCGAGATCTTCGGCGAAGGCCAGATGGAGGAGCTCGCGGTCGCGGTCGGACAGGGTCGCGAGGAAGCTCAGCACGAACTCGCGTTCCGCCGCGCGCAGGGCGAGTCCCTCCGGTCCGGGCTGCGGCGAGGCCGCGCCGGCGAGCGCCTCGTCCGGATCGTGCCGCGCTCCGATGCGCCAGGCGGCTTCGCGCTTCAGGACGCGCGTCGCGTCGATGGCCGCGTTGCGGGCGACACGGTAAGCCCAGGCGCGCGCGGCGTCTTCGCCTTCGGGCGCCGCGGAGAGGAAGGCCTGCCGCGTACGGGAAAGCGCGTCCTCGCGATCCTCCGCGGAGAGCGCGCGGAAGGAGCGGAGGTACACTTCGAGCCTGGCTTCCATAGTCCGCCAGAGGGCCTGCGCGGCGCTTCGGGTGGTGCTCTCTGCAGCCATGGCTTCCATCAGCCTCTACGACGGCGGCCGGCCGCGTACGGTTGGCGAATTCGGCGCGGCGCGGATGGCCGGCGCCGCAAATCCTTGCATCGCGCCTGGATTCGCGCGAGGGATCGAAGCGGAAAGACCGGAGCGCGGGCTCTGTCCCCGACGGGGACGGGCGGCCCGCCAGGAATCCGAGAGCCGCGGGGACAGAGCTTGCGCGAGGACTTGGAGCGGAGAGCCCGACGGCGGGCCGTCGAGGGAATCATGGCGGCCGCTTCGCCGGGCGGGCGGCCCGCCGGCGCGCCCCTCATGATCCGAGCGGCACCTCTAGCGTCGCCTCGACGAGCAGGTGGTCCGAGGGAAGGTGGCGGCGCTCGTCGCGGTTGAGCGGCACCTCGTCCTCGACGGCGCGCGCTTCGGTTATGCCGAGGTCCTCCGAGCAGAAGATGTAGTCGAGCTGGCTGTGGTTCGGCGCGGGGGTGAAGTAGTAATGCGTGCGGCGTTCGTCCGCGGGGACGCCGACCGCCTCGAGGACGTCGCGGAAGGGCAGGGCCAGGAAGGGTTCGTACTCGAACTGGGACATGCCGCGGATGGCGATGCCGTTGAAGTCGCCCATGACGACGCAGCGGCGGCGCGGGACCATGGCGGCGAGGGCCTCCACTTCGCGCACGCGTTCCGCGATGCCGTGGTCGCCGCCGCGCTGGCTCTTGAGGTGCACGACGAAAACCTCGAGGTCGATCCGGCCCCGCTCGCGCACGGTGGAGCCGCCTTCGCGAGAAAGGCGGAGGCGCAGGCGGAGGAGGTTGCGGGAGAAGGCGCCGGGCATGGAGCGCGCGTCGACGCGCTCGAAGGCTCCCTTTTTCGCGAGGGCGCCGACATAGATGCCGCGGCGCGAGTTTTCCTCGTGGATGAAGACCTCGTAGCGGCCGCCGAGATAGGCGCGGTTGAAGTGCTCGAGGGTCTCGCGGCCGCCGACTTCGCAGAGCCCCACGAGCTCGTAATCGCCTTCGAGGATGAGGCGCGCGATCTCGGCTATCTTGGCGCGCTCCTTGTTCGGGTTGTAGATGGAGAAATTCATGGCGCGGTAGGCGTCCGCGTCGAGGGCTTCGATCTCGGCGCGCGAATACGGGGCGTCGAGGAGGAGGTAGAAATTTTCCGCGTTGAACGAGGCGAGGCGGAGAGGGGCGTGCGTGGTCACTCCGCGACTCTAGCGCCGCGACGGCGACGCGTGAAGGGGGGCTCGCGACCGGGACGCCGGAATATGCCCGCTCACGCCGGGGGCGGATCTGCGCGGCGACCGGAGTCGCTCCAGCCGAGCGCCGCAAGCGCTCGCGCCGCAGTCGCGAGATGGCCGAGTGGAAGGCGCATCACGCGCGATCTTCCCCTGTTCCGCACCGTTCCGCCGCATCGCTCGATCACGCGCTCTTGCCCGGCGCCGACCGAACCCGGATCGTACTCGACGCTCAGCGCGCTCCCGAGGACCCGGAGCGCCCGACGCCGGCTTCCGGTCCAGGCGTCCCCGGTCGGATCGAGGCAGCCGATGACGAACAGCGCCTCTATCGCCCGCCAGACATCGAGGCTCGATCCCGCGCGCCTTCCTCCGGCATCGACGCAGGCTGATTCCTCCGGATGCGGGGACCGTCTTTTCATGGTTCGAGCCAGGTGCCGGTACGCGGTCGCGGCGGCGCGGTCAAGGTCGACCGAAGCCTGGTCGGCCTGGCACAGCACGGCTTCATATACGGAGGCGAGCAACGCCGCGGCCATCCGGATCCGCACGGTCCGGGAAGGCGAGTCGGTTCCGGGTGTCCCGTCGTGGGCCGCCTGGACGATCTCGAGATCTTCCTGGTATCGCCGGTTGGCCAAGGTCGCGAGGGAACCTTTCGAAAGATACCAACGGCCGAGGTCGAGCGAAAGGGAGACGAGGCTCGCCGCATACGTGGCCAGGGCCACGAGCATGGTGGAGAAGCCCGAGCCGCCGCCCGGAGCGTCGGGGAAGAGGAGGCGCCACTGGACGATGGTGGCGGCACTGACGAGCAGGAAGACTGATGCCACCCGTCTTCCGAGGAACCCGAAGCCGAGGAGCGGGAGGATCATGGCCAGGTGGAGGTAGTTACCGTATTCCGCGCCAGGCGTCGGTACCCAGCCGGCGAGCGCGGAGACGGCCCCGAGCGCGGAGAGGAGGAGAAGCGCCGCGCGCCGATGCCCTGCGACGCGGAGCACGGCGATCGAGGCGAACGAGACTCCGGCGAGGATCGGCGCCAGGAGCCGCGGTCCGCCGAGCCCGGACAGCGAGGCCAGCCACAGCGCCGTGGATATCACGCCGACCAGGAGGGAGAACAGGGCGAACGAACTCGTCTTTTCCCTGTCGAGGCCGCCGGACCCGCCCGCGCGGCCCGCGATCAAGAGGCCGTACCCGCGCAAGGGCCCGCGGCGCGGCAGCGCCCATCCGGTCCGGCTCAAGGGACTGACCGGCGCGGAAAACCTGAGCCGCGCCGACCATTTCCCGGAAGAGGCTCCGAGCTCCGCGCCGAAGCCGTACAGGAGGAACTCCACCGGATCGAGGGAATCCGCTGACGGCAGCTTCGACGGAAGCCGATCGATTGCGCCGGTCGCCGAGAGCGCGACTTCCGACCCGTCTTCCGCCGCCCGTACGTCCAAGGTCCACGGTTCACTCGCGCCGGAGAGCCGTTGGGCGAGGCCCATGACGAGGACGTGGAGCGGCACCGCCGCGTCGATGCCGACCGTGCCGCCGGCCGTTACGGCGCAGTCGGCGGTGTGGGCATCGACGCAGATCCGCGCGTTGATGAAGGCGGCGCCGGCTTCGAGATCCGCGAGGTCGAGCCTGCGTCCCGCGCTCGCCGCGGCGGATCCCGCCTTGAACGCCTCGAGGTAACGGTTAAGTCCCGGCGCCGCTCCCGGCTTCCCGGAGCCCGCGTCGACGAGCGAGAGCAGGCCGAGAAGCATCTGTACGTTGTTGTTGAAGCGGTGGCTAATCTCGGCCTTGAGCGCGCCGGCCTCCATCCGCGCGAAGCGGAGATCCTCGTCCACGAAGAGCGTGGCGATGACGAAGAGGGTGTAGTAGGCGAGCAGGCTGACCGCCGCGTCGAGCGGGAACGAGGGGGTGCGGAACAGCGCGAACCATGCCGCGAGCGAGAGCATGCCCGCGAGCGCCGCGCCGAGGACTACGCGCCGGCCGAAATGCTCGAGCGCAAAGACCAGCACGGAGGGTAGGAAAAAGAAGGTCACGCCGGTACCCGCGCGGCGGCCGACGGCGAGCCCTACGGTCATGAGGATCGCGAGGAAGGCGAGGGTGACAATTGAAGCCGCGCGCGTCCCCAAGGCCGGGACGAGAATCGCGATGACGAGGGCCACGGCCGCTCCGGCTCCGAGGACCGGCTTCGGGTCTTCGTTGGCCGCTCCGTAGAGGGCGGCGGTTCCGGCGGCTATGCCGAAGACGAGGAGGAAAAGCAATAGTCGCGCGTTAGCCGGCCATCGATACTCGGGATTCTGGCCGGAATCCGGATCCTCCATGCTTCCTCCGTGCGTCGGATACGCCTAAACATCATGTATTTAGCGCATCCCTGCAAATCTCCGATCACTCGGGACGGGGACCCTTTGAAGTTCGATCAGGGGACAGAGCTGGTTCAGGCCATCATGAGCCCGTCGAGACGTGACGGCGCACGCCCGCGCGCCAGGCGAGGAAGCTCAGCGCCAGGAAGGCGAAGCCCGCGAAGGGAAGGAAGGCGGCCGGCCACGACGCGCCGGGGCGGCCGAGCGCGAATTCGAGGGGCAGCCAGTTCACGCAGCCGAAGGGCACGACGAAGGTGAAGAAGCGGCGCAGGGCCTTGTCGTAGATCGAGAGCGGGTACTGGCTCATCTCGCGCCCGCCGTCGGAGAAGATGTTGACCACCTCGAGGCCGTCGGGCGAAAGGAAGGCGAGGCTCGCGCCGAGCACGTAGATGCCGGTGAAGATGGCACCGGAGCCGAGCGTCATGCTGGCGACCGTGGCATAGCGCGCGGCGGCGAGCGCGGGGCCGTCCGAGCTCATGGCGGGGCCGAGGGCGCGGAGCGCGTGCGCGAGAACCGCGGCGCCCACGAGCGCGCGGCCCAGTCGAGAAAATTCGAGGCGGGCGCCGAGCACCTGGAGCACGGTGCTCCGCGGA
>ENA-UOWG01004174-UOWG01004174.1-activated-sludge-metagenome-genome-assembly--contig:-NODE-4174-length-10256-cov-17.072248_pt1 | contig 10256 bp, 7 predicted proteins | sample MGYA00238147_ERZ761563 | MGnify/ENA primary metagenome ERZ761563 (study PRJEB28884, sample SAMN05720216) | anaerobic digester metagenome | isolation source: active sludge of municipal... | reverse complement strand
TTGCTTGGTGCTATTGCACAAGGTGAGACGCCAAGCTCAAATGCCTCAGCAGATGCATTGTCAGCATTGAATGACATGCTGGAATCCTGGTCGAATGACGGATTTTTGATTTATCACCAAGTCATTGAAAGTTTAACTCTCACGGCTAGCACGGCAAGCTATACAATTGGTTCAAGTGGAGCGTTTAACACGACAAGACCTGTTCGAATTGCCAATGCTTTAGTAAAACAGTCAGGCAGTAATGACGAAATTCCTATTCGAATTTATAATGAAGACGAATGGGCTCAAATATCCGACAAGACTTTAACTTCAATTCTGCCTCAGGGAATTTATTATGATCCAAACTTTGCATTGGGATTGATTTACGTTTGGCCTGTTCCAAGTGCCAATGGGACACTAATTCTTTGTTCTGACAAGCCGCTTACTACTTATTCTTTAATCAGTGAGGACGTGACTTTGCCCCCTGGCTACAAAAAGGCTTTCAGATACAATTTGGCCATGGAATTAGCTCCTGAGTATGGCAAAGCAATTTCTCAAGATATTGCCACGCAAGCAGTGGAATCAAAGGCATTAATAATGAGATCTAACACAAAACCAGTTTACATGACGTCAGATGTATTTGGGTTGGTCGGTGATGAAAAACAATTTAACATTCACACGGGATTGTAATGAAGCTGCAAGGATTTATAGGTCCCGCTTATTCACTTCAATCTGTCAACGTTGACGCTCAAAGATGCGTTAATATGTATCCGGTTGTCATCGAGTCGGGCACTGGCAAAGGTGCTCAAGTCGCTTATCTCGCACCGACTCCAGGTCTTAGAAAACTAGTCACAGTTGGAGACGGACCAATCCGACTTGTTCATGTCGATGCAATAGGGCGAATTTTTATAGTCAGTGGAAATAAACTTTATGTGATCACTGAAAGTGCTGGCACTTGGTCTGCTACTCTTTGCGGAGCAGATGGGACAGCAGGGGGAAGCGCTAAGACATTTGATACATCGAGTGGACCGATGAAAGCCGCTTCAATGTCATTTCAAGGCACTGGCACCGACAGTTCGACATTATTTGTCGATGGGACAACTAACTATTTATATTTAGATGACGTGGCTCAAGACTATTTTGGTGATTTAGTTGATTTTGGTTATGGAGACGTGGCCACGGCAACGGATGTGGTTTGGAGTGACGGTTATTTCATACTAAATGAATCAGGGACTAATAAATTTTACGTTTCAGACCTTCAAGCATTTAATGTTGACGCATTATCTTTTTCTAGTTCTGAGGGAAGCCCTGACATTTTACTCGCCATGCAGGTCGCAAATCGGAATTTATATTTGTTTAACGAAAATACTATCGAAATTTACTATAATTCTGGAAATGCTGATTTTCCTTTTGAAAGAGTCCAAGGTGGTTTTATTGAAATTGGATGCCGCGCAAAAAGCAGCGTCGCAAAAATCAATAGTACATTGATCTGGTTAGGTCGAAATAAAGAAGGTCAAGGCATTGTATTTAAAATGGATGGATCGAGTCCTCAACGGATATCAACACATGCAATTGAATACGCGATAACGACTTATACGGCTTCATCAATATCAAGTGCAAGGGCATATACTTATCAAGACAAGGGGCATTTTTTCTATGTCTTAAATTTTAGTGAAGCGACATGGGTTTATGATTTAACGACACAACTTTGGCATCAAAGGGCTTATACCAGTGCGGGATCTTTACAAAGACATAAAGGTGTCGATTGTGCTTTTGATGGCGGTCATAATTACACAATAGTTGGCGACTATTCAAATGCAGATGTATATCGATTTGATGACACATATTATTCGGATGACGGTGACGCTATAACTAGACTTCGAACAAGCCCGCATATTTCAAATGATTTAAAAAGATTATTTTGTCATAGTTTCCAATTAGACATGGAAGTAGGCATTGGCCTTGACGGTGGTGTTCAAGGCTCAAGCCCAACTGTCATGTTTGATTTTTCAGATGATGGCGGTCACACTTGGTCGAGTGAGTCGTGGGCTTTAGCTGACAATGCGGCTGGTTCAATCGGTGAATATAAAACAAGGGTTCGTTGGACAAGACTTGGGAGTTTTAGAGATAGAATATTTCGTGTTTCAATGACAGATCCAGTCAAGACAATTTGGATTGACGCTCAACTTGATGTCACCGCGGGGGAAAGCTAGTGTCTTTAGTCAAAAGAACATTTGAAGTCCCATTAAAAGACAAATTGCTTGATCCGAACGGATTTGTATCTCAACCGTGGATGTGGTTTTTTAGATCCTTATCAGATTTATTAATTTCACTTGGAGAAGAACTGTCATTTGAATTATTAAATGATCTTAACGCCAAGACTTTTGCGAGCGCAGACGTTAATACTTCGACAGACGTCATCACTGAAACCGCCCACGGATATTATACAGGTCTAGTTGGTCAATTGACAACTTCCGGAACATTGCCAACCGGACTAAGCCTTGCCACTGACTACTATATTATAAAAGTAAATGCGAACAGTTATAAGTTTGCGACTTCAAAAGCGAATGCCGATTCTGGGACTGCTATTAATATCACTGGGGCGGGCACTGGAAACCATACATTTACGCCTCGCGGTGACATAACTGATTTAAAATTTAATTTAAGAGGTGTAAGCCAAGCGACAGTGGATTTTCTTATTCAAAGAGTCACGACAAGTGTAGGCGCTACAGAACTTATAGAAAGTGGAATGTTCGTTGTTTCATACAATCCAACAAGTGCGGATTGGTCTTTAACAATGATCGGAACCCCAGGTCCAGACGATAGTGGAGTGGATTTCTCAATCGATTCAAATGGTCAAGTCCAGTATGTATCGACCTCGATCACAGGTACCGCATCTATTTCAAAAATCACTTGGCGGGCAAGAACATTAGGCGCAAAGAATTCTTTGTATAGTTCAGTCGGTGCAAAATGAGTGAAATAAGTAAATTAGAAAATCAAAAAAGCCTAATTGATGCCGTAAATGATGCGGAAAAAATTATCTTGAATGAAGAACAGGTTGAATGCCCTGTTTATCATAGTTTTGGTCCTAATATATACATGAGAGAAGTCCACATAAAAGCTGGGACCTTTGCAATTGGTCATCATCAAAACTTTGAGCATGTTAACATTTTTGTTAAAGGCAAAGCCAGAATGCTCAACGATGATGGGACATTTACTGTTTTAACCGCTCCGATGTTATATATTGGGAAGCCAGGCAGGAAAGTAGCTTTTGCGATTGAGGACATGATTTGGGTTAATGTCTATTCTGAAACAGACCAAAACATCGAGAATTTAGAAAACAAATTGTTAACAAAAAGCTTGGCATTTGAAGAAAAAACAAAACTTTTATCAAATCTTAAATTATTGAATTCAAATGAGGAAAGAATCGAATATTATTCGATGTTAGATGATTTAAATATAAAAGATGATGAATGGAATAATATTTTAAAAAGAGATATTGGAGATCTTCCGCTAGCTCAATACAAATTTAAGACTGGGTCATCAAATATTCATGGACGCGGTATATTCGCAACGGCTAACATTGACGTGAACGAAGAAATAGGACCATGCCGATGGCACGGTAAAAACACGATGCTCATGAGCTTTTTAAATCATTCATTTTCGCCTAACTGTAAGATCTCAATGGAAAATGATTTCAAATTGATAGCAATAAAGTACATAAGTGGATGCCATGGCGGGATGGATGGCGATGAGATGACAATCGACTATCGGGATATATTTAATTTTTTTATTGAGGAGAATGAAAGATGAGTGCAGTAGCGGCGGCGATTGCAGGTGGAGCATACCTATCTTATGAGGGAAATCGGCAAGCTGGGAATAGAGCGGAGAGAGCCCAGCAACGTGGGGTTCAACAAGGCAATGCGATCTTAGAGGCGCAAACTGGCCAAGCGAATCAAGCATTAAGAAATGCCTATGATGAGCAAAAATCTATCTTTGAGCCGTATGCTCAAGCTGGGATGTCCTCGCTTTCTCAATTGCAATCTGGGGATTTCGCTAAAAATTTAGAAATGGATCCAGGATATCAATTTAGATTGAAGCAAGGTCAAAATTCTTTAAGAGGAGGTGCATCAGCTCAAGGGAATTTGAATTCAGGTGCGACGCTCAAGGCACTTGAAAGGTATGGTCAAGACTATGCATCTAATGAATATCAAAACGCTTACCAAAGAAACTATGACAGACTTTCGCAGTTAGCAGGGCTTGGTTACAACGCAAGCCAAAACCAATTCAATGCATCCGGAAACTATGGGAATTCATTGAGTAACAATATGATGAGTTATGGGAATCAGGTATCAAATAACTATACAGGCCTTGGAAACGCACAAGCCGCAAATCAAATAGCCCAACAAAATAGCCAAAACCAATTATTAGGAAGTTTAGCTGGCGCTGCCGGAATGTATTATGGAGGAAGGAAATAAAATGGGACAAATTGATTCATCAATTTATTTTCAATCTCAAGGTCCCGATGTGGTTGGAAACCTCCAAAGAGGTCTCGCATTAAGAGACATGATGGACGAAAGAAGTTTGAGAAATAAAGAGTTAAATGAAAATGAAGCGATCAAGTCTGCTTATGCTCAGGGCATAAAACAAGGCCCAGATGGGAAGCAATATTTAGACCAAAACGCCACACTTTCAGCTATTGCCAAAGTAAATCCAATGAAGGCTTATGAACAGCAAAAAGCTTTTGAGGTTGAGGACATTCAAAGACAAAAACAAGATATTGAAAAGAAACTGAAATCCATTGATTTAGGAAGCAGAATTCTTTCTGGAGTAACCGATCAGAGCAGCTTTGATAAAGCCATAGAAACAGGACAAAAATTTGGATTTGATGTAAGTGGACTAGGAAAGTATTATGATCCTGATCTAGTGAAGCAATATCAATCAATGAGCATGACAGGAAAAGAAAAGTTAGATGATCAATACAACCAACTAGACTACAAACTAAAAGAACGTGCTGCGGATTTAGCAGATAAGCGATTAATCAGTGACAATTCTTTTCGAAATAAGCAATTGGAACAAAAACGCAGAGAAGGAAGTGGTTACTCGGCGGGACAAAAGAAACTTGATCAAGAATTTGCAAAAGACTACAATGAATGGACTTCAGGTAAATCAAACTCAGCTAGATTAGAAATAAATAAACTTCAAGATGTAGCTACTAAACTAGAAAAAGGAAATTTAAGCACTGGCGGATTCAGCGGAATGTTTCCAGATCGAATGACTTCAAGCGATCTTTTGAGTGCGCGAGCCGATGTTCAATCTACTGTTATGAATAGTTTGAAGGCTCTTTTAGGTTCTCAATTTACCGAAAAAGAGGGCGCGAGAGTCATTAGCAATACTTGGAATGAAGCTGACTCAACTGAACATAATTTGGAAAGACTTAATCGTCTAATTACTGATCTCAACTCTCAAGCTGATGCAAAAGACCAAAAAGCTAAATACTATGAAAAAACAGGTAAATCCCTGGCTGGATTTGTTAATGAATCAAAGGTAAATGAGACTTTGCCCACTTCGCGCAAAACTTATAAAACTGATGAAATAGACTGGAAATAAATTAATGGAGAACATGGAACGCCAAGCAAAAGACGGAACTTTCTATAAGCAAGTCGGAAAAGATACTTGGGAGCCAGTTACTCGCGAATCAAAAGACGGTACTGTTTTTAAAAAAGTAGGCGTTGATCAGTGGTCTCCTTTAAAATCTGAATCAACTGAATCAGTTAAACCTAATAATTCAGGGGAAGCTTTTAACGCAAAACTTGTGAACGCTGTCCTTTTAGGATACGCGCCGGAAATTTATGCGGGCGGGAAACAAATTTATGAGGATATCAAGTCAGTTCTGCCAGGAGGATCTCCTGCTGATAAAACTGTATATGATAGAGAAATAGAAAAATACCGTGCGAATGATGCAAGCTTGGAAGAAAATAATCCAGTGTCATCATTCGCTGGAAGTCTTGTTGGATACGCAGCACCTGGAGGCCTTATCGCGAAAGGACTTCGGTCTGCGCGTGGTGTTGTTGGTTTAGCGCCGGAAGCTGCATCGTTCATTGGGAAAACTGCAATACTTGGCACCGAAGGTGCTTTGATGGGGGCGATAGAAAGACCTTCGACTAATCAGGACATTGTTAATATTCCGGAAAGAATAGATAATGCATTAGTTGGCGGTAAAATTGGTGTTGGAATTCCAGTAGTCATTGGAGGAGTTAAAAAAGGATTTCAGGCAATTCCAAAGATTGCAAAAAAAGTTGTATCGGCTCTAGGTGGAGTCAGCGAAGACAATATTTCAGCATTCCTTAAAGACCCAGAAAGATATTTGAATGCAAAGCCAAGAGATGAAGTTCTAGCGACAATAACAGGCTTGGTCGATGACATAAATACGAAAGTCGATGACGGAAAACTTTCAGTTAAAGATGCAAAGGAAGGCTTGCGATGGGCTGGCCAGCAGATAAAAGAAACTGCGAGCGAAAACCATGCGATTGCAAGGGATCAGCTTCGGCAAGCCGAACAAAGACTAAGAGATAAGTTTGTTGATTCAGTCAATGACCTTAAAGCAAAACCTGCACCAACTCAGCTGCAAGGCCAGATTGATGACACTTTGAGAGAAATGAAAGAAGAAAATATCAAAGCGTCGGGCGAGTCGTTTGATATTTTACAAGGTGAGTTAAATTCAAGGAAGCAAGCTGTAAATGCGAGCGGAAAAGAAAGCGTTGAGGCACTTGAGAAAAAAGTCATCGATGAATTTGAACCTCCGAAAACGACAATCAATGTCAGAGGAGTTTATTCGTCTCTAAAATCGAAAGTCAAAGAGTTATCCGCAAGAAACAGTGCCGATGCAAAAGCTGCTGTTAAAGACTTAATAAAATACATGGACGATATTAAGGCAAAAACAGCAGATCCAGATGGAAACCCAACATGGTGGCTTGACGCGGCGGAAGCGAAGCGAATTATTCAAGATTTGGATTCAGATGTAAAGAGTTGGGATTCATCTAAAATTGCAGGGCAGTTTGACGACAAATATAATCAAACTATGAAGCAGGTTAGATACAAATTAGATGATAAGTTAAAAAAGGAATTCCCAGAATACAGAAAGAAAATGAATGAAATATCAGAAAGATCCAAGCTTTTAGGTGAGACATCAAAAAGATTTGGAAAACCTGAATTGTCGTTTAGTAGACTTTCGAATATTGCAAGCGACAAGGCTAAGTTTGATCGAGAATTGATAAGTAAACTTGGGAAATACACTAATCAAGATTTAGATACTCCAATCGCCGATTTTGTGAAAACGCAAAAGATGCTAAAAGATCCGAAACAATTGGAATCTTTGAAGCGCAGTTTGCCTGAATTTGATCAATTAACAGATGCTCAAAAACTTGAAAAACTGGCATTGCTTGATAAATCACCGAAGGCATTTCGTTCAAAAGTATCAAAGTCACCATCATTTAAAGAATTAAAGATGGCTCAAAAGGACTTTGATTCTGCTTTAGTGAATAAAGACAAAATCAAAGGCTGGACCAAATCAACAGTCGAAGGAAAATTAAATGCAGTCATGAGTGGAAAGACATATGTGAGAGGCCAGCTTGAAGCGCTTGGCAAAATGAGCAATCAAGACCTTGTCAAAATGGTTGATGACATAAAAGTAAGTGAGGCTTTTGAGAAAGAGTTTAGAATCGGCTCCCGAAACGTCAATCTTTGGGGTGCGATGGGCATCGGAGCCCTTGGAGGTGGTCCAATTGGTCTGATCATTGGAACCGTGACAGGTGCAATGATCGATCGTTACGGGCCAGCATTGACAAAAAAAGCATTGATTGCAGTTTCAAAGGTTCAAGGATCTCCCACAGTTCAGAAGTTGTCAAAATTAGGTTTGCCGAAAAATGTAGCTCAAGATTTGACAGATGCTTTCTATGGGTCTTTGATTGGCAGTTCGATTCAAGAAAATAAAAAGAACACTGTTATCAAAAATAAAGGCGAGGCAAAATGGGCTCAAGATGGCTTAAGAAACATTGAGTTATTTGCCCAAAAAGATGAGAATCTAGGCATTCTGAGTCAAATCCAAAAACTTGATCAGACAGACCCAGAGGTTAAAAAATTATTAATTGAAGCTAGTGACTTTAAGCCTGGGACGATAGGATTTCAAAAGGTCATAGATAAATTAAGCCAATTGAAAACGAAAGGCGAATAGATGGGCCTTTTCCTGCCAATGGTCAAAGCGCGGTTTTTCGATTCAAACGGTGATCCATTGGCCGGTGGATTGGTCTATACCTATGTCGCTGGCACGACAACACCACTTGCGACATATTCAGATCAAGAAATCACTCCAAATGCAAATCCAGTTGTTTTGAATGCCAATGGTGAAGCTGACATAATATTAGCCGCTGCATCTACTTATAAAATTGTTTTAAAAGATTCCACAGGTTCAACTCAATGGACAGTTGATAATGTGGCTGGCACTGGAAGTGGAACTGCTGTCTCTGGTGGTTGGACTGCTTTTGTTTCTCATTCCGTGACCGATGGGCAGTCTGCTACTAATTTGTCGGGTGAAACTTTCACATCGGCAAGTTATACAAGCGTTGACTATTCTTTCGAAGTCATTCGAGGCACGACAGTCAATGCGAGTGGGGAATTTAGTGCTCAACTCCAAAACGGCACTTGGCGAATTGTTTTAGGTCCCTATCGAGGGGATATTCATGGCGTCACTTTCACTTTGAGTGGAACGACAACTCAACAACTTTTGGCAGCATTAAATTCAGGAGCGGGGAATGGTACAATCAAACTTTCGAAACGATACATTGCAGTTTAAGTTCAATTGGCTCGCAATTCTGATTTTTGCTTTGGCCTTTTGTCTATTCGCAAATGCTACTGTCATTCCAGACAACACGACGATAGTCGGTGACCTGACAGTTCAATCAACCAATGGAATCGATATCAATCCAGGCAGTGATACCACGACTGATTTAATTTCTATTGGAGTGACTGGGTCTCCAAAAATTAAATGGAATGAAACTCAAGATGCTATTCAATTCATTGAGAAGTTGATTGTTGGGACAAATGCTATTTTGACAAAAACTGTCAATGGATCGGCATACACCTCAAAAATGTCTCTGGACACCGACACGACCACTGACTCAGGAGGCATTGATATCACTCGACATGGTAGCTCAGATGCCAGCTATGGATCAATCAGTCTATTAAGAAGTCGTGGCACTCACGCATCTCAATCTATTGTCCAGTCAGGTGATTTGATTTCTAGCATTGTAGGCCTTGGACACGATGGCGTGGACTATGAGCCAGTCGGTTCAATCGAAATGTATTCGGACGGCACTCCAGGTTCGAATGACATGCCTGGGCGAATTGATTTTAAAACAGTTTCAGATGGCTCAAGAGTTTTAAATCAAGTCATGAGGTTGGGCAGTAGCGCAAACGTGATGATCGGCACCACGACACCCGAGGCGTCATCAATATTAGATGTGCAATCGGTTACAAAGGGGTCTCGTCCATCGCCTCGAATGAGCCAAACTCAGAGAAATGCAATTGTATCACCTGCCACTGGATTAAGTGTCTATAACAATGATTTCAACACTTATGATTTTTATAATGGCACTAGTTGGATCAATTTACTCGACACTTCAACAGTTCAAGAATTTTCAGGGAAGACCGTTACTGATTCATTAAAATTTAAAGAATCGGGAGGTGGTTCTAATTTCACAGCATTTCAGGCACCTGCAAGTTTAACAGGTGATGTTACTTTCACTTTGCCCGATGGAGATGGGACTTCTGGACAAGCATTAAAAACCGATGGCGCTGGGACTTTGTCATGGGGAGCGGCATCGAGCGGCGGTGGGGCTCTAAATCACATTGATAACCCTGACGCCGAAGTTGATACGACAGGTTATGCGACTTATGCGGACGCGGCGGGCACAAATCCAGTTAATGGCACTGGAGGATCTGCTACCACGACTTGGACCAGATCGACGTCATCACCGCTTAGATCAACTGCATCTTTTTTGTTAACGAAAGATGCGGCAAATCGGCAAGGCGAAGGTGTCAGCTATGATTTTTCAGTCGATACCGCTGATCAAGCGAAAGTCATGCAAATCAGTTTTGACTATATTGTATCAAGCGGCACGTTTGTCGCTGGGACTTCCTCGACAAGTTCGGACGTCACCGTTTGGATTTATGACGTTACAAATTCAGTATTGATTCAACCTTCTAGTTTTAAATTGCTT
>ENA-UOWG01004171-UOWG01004171.1-activated-sludge-metagenome-genome-assembly--contig:-NODE-4171-length-10262-cov-43.694425_pt1 | contig 10262 bp, 10 predicted proteins | sample MGYA00238147_ERZ761563 | MGnify/ENA primary metagenome ERZ761563 (study PRJEB28884, sample SAMN05720216) | anaerobic digester metagenome | isolation source: active sludge of municipal... | reverse complement strand
AATCATGTCATTGGCAATCGTTTCCACTCGCTGGAGTTCTTCATCAGTGATTTTGGAAAAGTGGGTAAAATCGAAACGCAGGTGTTGCGCATTTACAAGCGAACCGGATTGTTTAACGTGATCGCCGAGCACCGCCTTGAGCGCCGCCTGCAAGATGTGCGTACCGGAATGGTTGGCGGCAATGGATTTTCTTCTTTCCTGATCGACGACCAGGCGGACCTTTGCGCCTATTTTTATTTCGCCCGCGTGAACGACGCCTTTGTGGACAATGAATTTATCGATCGGTTTTTTCGTGTCTTCCACGGTAAAGTTAATACCGGCGCCTTCCAGATATCCTGTGTCGCCTGCCTGTCCGCCGGATTCGCCATAAAAAGGTGTGGTATCCAGAACAATCTCCGCTTTCTGCCCAACGCAGGCGACTTCCGCCGGTTTGCCGTCAACAAGAATGGCCGTAACTGTTGCCTCGTCTTTGGTTACGCCTTCATAACCGCAAAACTCGCTTGCGATTCCAGAGCTTGATACTTTTAAGTAACATTCTGCGACGGCTTCCTCTCCGCTGCCTTTCCAGGCGCCGCGCGCACGCTCACGCTGGCGTTCCATTTCGGCTTCAAATCCTTCCATATCAAGGGATAGATTGTCTTTTTTGACGATGTCTGCCGTTAAATCAGTCGGGAAACCGAATGTATCATAGAGTTTGAAGATCAGCACACCGGGGAGAGCGGATTTACCTGTTTTTTTCAGCGCCGCTGTTTCTTCCTGCAAAATGCGCAGGCCCGCGTCGAGCGTTTCCATAAAACGCTGCTCTTCGTTGAGGATGACTTTAGTGATGTAGGATGCTTTATCGGCAAGGTCCGGATAGGTGTATTTCATCATGTCGATGACAACCATCGCGGCCTCGTTTAAAAAAGGCTTGTTGATCCCGAGCATTTTCCCGTGCCGCGCGGCACGCCGTAGGATTCGTCTCAGCACGTAGCCACGTCCTTCGTTACTGGGCATAATGCCGTCGCCGACTAAAAAAGTGACCGCGCGGCTGTGATCGGCAATGACCCGGATGGAAATGTCGCTTTCGGCATTTTTACCGTAGGTTTTACCGGAAGTCTTTTCGACAAAACGGATGATCGGGGCAAAGAGATCGGTATCGTAGTTGCTCTTGACGCCCTGAATAACGGCGGTGAGGCGCTCCAGCCCCATGCCCGTATCGATATTGGGGTTAGGCAGCGGCGTTAATTTACCGGTCTCATCGCGGTCAAATTGCGTGAAAACGTTATTCCAGATTTCCAGATGGCGATCGCAATCGCAATAGATGTCGCATTCCGGACGTCCGCAACCAGTGCCCTCGCCCTGGTCGTAAAGAATTTCAGAGCAGGGGCCGCAAGGACCGGTTTCGCCCATCATCCAGAAATTGCTTTTTTCACCCATGCGGATGATGCGGTCTTCAGGCACTTCCATTTTTTCGTGCCAGATTTTGAACGCCTCGTCATCGTTCTCATAAATCGTCACCCAGAGTTTCTCCTTGGGCAGTTTGACTACGTCAATCAGATATTCCCATGCCCAGGCGATGGCTTCTTCCTTGAAATAATCACCGAAAGAAAAATTGCCGAGCATTTCGAAAAAGGTATGATGACGCGCCGTGATGCCGACATTTTCCAGATCGTTATGCTTGCCGCCGGCGCGCGCGCATTTCTGGCAGGAAACCGCCCGTGTGTAGCCGCGGTTTTCCAGGCCTAAAAACGCGTTTTTGAATTGCACCATCCCTGCGTTGGTAAAAAGTAGTGTGGGGTCATCCTTGGGAATCAGCGCTGAACTGGCAACCCTGGTATGTCCTTTGCTCTCAAAAAATTTTATAAAACTTTCCCGTATCGCATCACCCGTTTTCACCATTAAATTCTTCCTCCGCTGCCTTTCCCAGTTTATTTAAGATCAATCCCGGCGGGAAACCTCGTCCCATCAGGCTTTGAAATATTCTTTGTTTTTCTTTAACATCAAAAGCAGCTGCCTTCTTTTTGGTTGCCCTTTTTTTTATTAAAAGGTCTATTGCTTCTTCCTCCGATAGTTCCTGACGCGCCGATGCGACGGCATCATCGATCAAACGGGCCGCCACGCCTTTTTCCCGCAGGCTGGCTGTTATTTTTCGATTGCCCCAGAGTTTGTTTGCCGCCAGATTGCGCGCCCACTGAATGGCAAAAGACGCGTCATTGAGATACTTCAAATCGTGGAGTTTTTCCAGCGCTTCTTTAATGACAGCTGCGGGAAAGCCCTTGTCTCGCAGCTTTTTTTCCAGCTCTTTTTCTGAATGAGGCCGCAGTGACAAAAGACGATACGCTTTTTGTTTGGCTGCCGCCAGATCTAAAACTTTCACATTATTCTTCCTGCTCTTTCGGCACGATGCCCAGTTTGGCGCGGACTTCGGTTTCAATCTGCGCCATGATGTCAGAATTTTCTTTCAGAAAAACACGAGAGTTGTCCCGACCCTGACCTAACCTGTCACCCTTGAAGGAATACCAGGCGCCGCTTTTTTCAATAATGCCGTTTTCTGCAGCCAGATCCAGCACGTCGCCTTCGCGTGAAATGCCTTCGCCGAAGATGATATCAAATTCCGCTTCCCGGAAGGGTGGAGCCAGTTTGTTTTTTACCACTTTAACCCTGGTCCTAAAGCCGATCACCTCTTGGCCATTCTTGATGGAGGTCATCTTGCGGATATCAAGACGCTGTGACGAGTAAAATTTCAACGCATTGCCACCGGTGGTTGTCTCCGGATTGCCGAAGAAGACGCCGATTTTCATGCGCAACTGGTTGATGAAAATAACGGTGGTTTTGGATTTGCTGATGCTGCCGGTGAGCTTGCGCAAGGCCTGCGACATGAGGCGCGCCTGTAAGCCCATCTGCGCGTCGCCCATTTCACCTTCGAGTTCCGCCTTGGGCACAAGAGCGGCCACGGAGTCCACAACCAGAATATCCAGCGCGCCGCTACGTACCAGCGTTTCGGCAATTTCCAGGGCCTGTTCACCTGTGTCGGGCTGGGAGATCAGAAGTTCGTCGGTGTTTACACCAATATTTTTGGCATAAGTGACATCCAGGGCATGCTCGGCGTCAATATAAGCCGCAATGCCGTTTTTCTTTTGTGCTTCGGCCACAATGTGCAGCGCCAGCGTAGTTTTTCCGCCCGATTCCGGCCCGTATATTTCAATGACTCTGCCGCGCGGAACGCCAAGCGTTCCCAGTGCTATATCCAGACTCAGCGACCCGGTGGATATTGCCGGAACATCGGCGACCCGTTCCGAGCTGCCCAGTTTCATAATCGATCCCTTGCCGAACTGCCTTTCAATCTGTGTTATTGCCAAATCAACCGCTTTCGATCTGTCCATATCTGCGCACATAATACGATGACCTCCTTCACCCTGTAGTTTTCAATTATTTCTTAGAGAACGAACTTGTGACCTCGTGCCACCCGGCGTGCCCTCAGGGCGTTACAGGTAGTAGGGTTATTCAAACCAGTCTCCTTTATTACCCGACCAGCGGGAAAACTGCCAGCTTTGTATAAACCGCGCCCTGTGGCGTCAGTTTGCTTTGAAATAATATCAATTCTCCGACCGAAAATTCCCCTGCGGTAAACGCGTTGTGTTTGGTCAGGGCTTCACTGATTCCCGACGCGCTGCGCGGATCTTTAATCCGAGCCAGCGTCAGATGCGCCCGGAATGGCCGGTCATCCGCCGGGAAACCGATTGCCGCAAAATCGCCATCAAGTTTTTTCTGAAGATTGATGAGTCTTTCCACATCGCCTTCGACTCCACACCACAGCACCCGTGGCCTGCGGGCATCCGGGAAACCGCCCAACTTTTCAATTTTCAGATATAGTTTCTGCTCGGTAACTATCCGTTTTTGCACGGTAGCACTGATGTTGTATATATCATCTCTGGAAATATCGCCGAAAAACTTCAATGTCAGATGCTGCCCTTGCGGCCTTGTCCAGCTTATCCGCCCGCTGATCGCCATTTTCAGTTTCTCCCGCAAACGGATCACCGACTGTAAAATGTCTTCCGGCGGTTCAATGGCTAAAAAAGCACGAATATTTTTTTCCGGATCGGCCATGAGCTAAACTTTTCCTTGTAAATAATTTTTGAGCAAAAACAACGCCGCTTCGGAAGACACGAGTTTGTTTCTTTTGCGGTCCCAGCGGTAGGCATAGTGACGGCAGATGGTCTGAGCGCCGTCGGCCAGCGCCACATAAACCGTGCCGACCGGTTTTTCTTTCGTGCCGCCGGTCGGTCCCGCAATGCCGGTGGAAGACAAACCCAGGGCTGTTTTGGCGTTTCCGCGGACACCTTCGGCCATCAGGCGCGCTGTCTCTTCGCTCACAGCGCCGTGCTGATGAATGATTTCAGCCGGCACCCCCAGCAGTTGAATTTTGGCGTCGTTGCTGTAGGTGACCAAGCCCCGTTCAAAATAGACGGAGCTGCCTGGAACATCGGTGAGACGATTGGCGATGAGCCCGCCCGTGCAGGATTCCGCCACCGCGAGGGTCAGCTTCTTTTCAGTTAACGCTGCGGCGATTATTTCTTCCAGCGTCTGTTCACCGTAGGAAAAAGTATAGTCTTTCAAACGCGCCGTCACTTCATCCAGCGCCTTTTGAAGGTTCTTTTGCGCTTGTTCCTGAGAGTCGGAACGTGCAATCAGCACCAGATGATTTTCGGGGAAAACGGGATAAAACCCAACGCTCACTCCCAAAGCATCAAAATTTACCCTTGCCAGTCTTTCATCCACCGCTGCTTCGGAAAGGCCGAATGTTTTGACGGTCTGTTTGAACGTGTGCTGGACAAGCTGCGGGAAGTATCGGCGCAGAATGGGAATAACGCCTTCGGGCAGCATCCGGTTTGTTTCAGCCGGAACGCCGGGAATGACAAAAACGAGTTTTTCCTGAACCGGCAAGACAAATCCTGCGGCAGTGCCGACGGGATTGGGAATTACTTCCGCGCTCTGCGGAAACAGGGCCTGCTTGGCATTGTTTTCCGTCCAGTGCAGGTTAAAGCGGACGAATATCTCTTTCAGATATGCCAGAACCTTTTCATCTGTGTACAGGGGAAGGTCGAACGCTTTGGCCACCGCGGCTGTTGTAATGTCGTCGGCCGTCGGCCCCAAACCACCGGTACAAATGACCGCATCGGTAAAGGTCAGCAGGTAATGCAGATGGGTTTTGATCTTATCGAAATCATCGCCGACGGACATCATAATCTCAATGTGCCAGCCCTGTAAATTGATTTCCCGCGCGATAAACGACGAATTCGTATCGGCTGTACGCCCGTTCATTAATTCGTTGCCTATAGTCAAAATACCGATTCTCATAAAACACCTGCCATCGTCAATAAAAACAAAATTAACCCGGCATAAACACCGGCGCCGAGATCATCAGCCACCACGCCCCAGCCGCCGGGGAACTTCTGGAAATGATCCAATGGAAAAGGTTTCCAAATATCAAAAATCCGAAAAAGAACAAACGCGAGACACAAATGCAGGCCGGTTATCGCCACCGGCAACATTGTCACCTGCAGACCCGCGATTTCATCAATCACAATCCGTTGATCATCTGTTTTTTCGTAAAGAGTTTCCGCTTGCCCGGCAACATAAATAGAGAAAACTGATATTGCAATCACACAAAGCAGACGAATAGGCCAGGGCATGGAGTAACAAAGCAGGCAGATCAGAACACCCACCAACGTGCCTGCTGTTCCTGGCGCAACAGGCGATAAACCCGCGCCGCCGCCTGTTGCCAGTATCTTGATAATTCGATTTTTCCCGGCTGCTTCCACGCCCATTCCTATAAAATATATTATTTATTATCAAATAGTTAGACTTTGAAAGACTAGCCTTTTTTTAATGAAGTGTCAAATTTTTTAAACGTTGTTTCCATCCCTTTCCGAAAAAATATGAGTATCCCAAGAAATAGAACGTACGTTCTATATCATACAGTTTTCAAGGATGTCAAGCGATCTTCATGGATGGCCGGTTTAAAATTTGGCATGGCCGCCATATTGTGGTATATATTCAATAAATAAAGGAAATATTAGGGGAAAATAATGATTCCTATCGTATCCATTGTAGGCAAATCCAACACAGGCAAAACTACACTCCTGGAAAAACTTATCGCCGATCTGGTCGGCAGAGGCTGGCGCGTTGCAACAATAAAGCATAACAAACATGGTTTTAACATTGACCATGAAGGCAAGGATAGCTACCGCCACAAAAAAGCGGGCGCGAATATCACCGTTGTTTCATCACCGCATCAGCTCGCGCTCATCCAGGATGTTGATCATGATTATTCATTTGAGGAGATTCGGGAGAAATTTATTCACGACTCGGATATCATTCTTACCGAGGGGTTCAAGGTCAATGACTATCCCAAAATAGAGGTGTTTCGGGCCGAACTCAAACGGGAATTGATCAACGCCAAAGAAAATAATCTGATGGCCGTGGCCTCGGACGTGCAACTGGACATCGATGTTCCCTGTTTGGATATCAATGATCCCAAAGTAATTGCAGATTTTATCGAAAATAAATTCTTAAAGTAAAGTATCGTACGCGCCGGCTTATGTCTTTCCACAAGGCACAAATAATCCGTCATCGAGGATTCATTTTGCCCTTCGCATTACATCTAAATCTATTTTACTCTCGTCCAGTAATGACTTTCACAAAGAAACATTAAACAAGCGGTAACTTTTAATTTGTCCGGGGAAATCTGAGTGAAGGAGCATTTATATTCAGAGCCTTCTTCAACATCATAAATCTTTCCTCCAGCATATCGGCCGGCTTCTTTTTTAAGGTCCCAGAGGATCAACATTCCCATAAGTGGTTTGTCTTTTCTGTCTTTCTTGCATGACTTACATAACGTGTTTGCGGGGACTGAGGTCAATTTAACAATTTTACCGGAGTAAACCCCATCTTTTTCAAATATTTCGACATTTGATCTTTCCTTACCTTTATCCTTGCCTTTAAGAATCGGCAAAGACCAAACGCCCACAATGGATGGATCAGCCGCCTGTGATAAGCCGGAAAATGCAAATAGCATTAAAAATGCTATCATAAAAACAAAAGCTTTTTTCATCATTCCCTCCTAGAAATCAAAGCCATTCTTCAGAAAGATTTAATTTTACTTTCATGAAGTATATGAATAATACATTTTAAGAGCAAGGAAAATAATAAGGCTAAAGGGTAAAATGCACCGGCACCTCCATCACCGGGGAGAAATGGGTTGACAACCCCCCAGGCTTTTGTTTAGTCTTTTCACATAAATTATGAGGAGGAAAATATGGCTGTAAGGATTGCAATTAACGGATTCGGAAGAATCGGCCGATTGGTTTTTCGCGCCGGTTATAAAAACAAGGATGTGGAATTCGTGGCAGTCAATGACCTGGCCGATGCAAAAACGCTCGCTCACCTACTCAAATATGATTCGATTCATGGCACACTCAATTCTGAAGTAAAATCCACACCCAGCGCGATCATAGTTGACGGCAAAGAGATAAAGGCATTTGCCGTTCGCGACCCGGAAACACTTCCCTGGAGAGATATTGGGGTCGATGTCGTTCTGGAGAGCACGGGAAGATTCACGGACCGCGACGGCGCGGCCAAGCACCTCAAAGCCGGCGCCAAAAAAGTGGTCATCTCCGCCCCCGCCAAAGCACCGGACGTGACCTTTGTCTTCGGCGTCAACTCGGAAGATTACGACAAGAACAAACATCACATTATCTCCATGGGATCCTGCACCACCAATTGCCTGGCGCCGATTGTGAAAATCCTAAACGAGGAATTCGGTGTGGAATGCGGTTTGATGACAACGATTCATTCTTATACCAACGATCAGGTGGTCATCGACGAAGCGCATAAGGATTTGCGCAGGGCTCGCGCCGCCGCTCTTTCCATGATTCCGACCACAACAGGCGCCGCTCGGGCCATTGCCGAAGTGATTCCCGAGATGAAAGGCAAACTGGACGGCCTGGCAATTCGTGTTCCCACACCTAATGTCTCACTCGTCGATTTTGTGGCGACGCTGTCGCGCGAAACCAGCAAGCAGGAAATCAACGGGAAACTCAAAGAATATTCACAGAAATCGATGAAAGGCATTTTGTTCTGTTCGGAAGAAGAGCTGGTCTCCAAAGATTTTAACGGCAATCCCCATTCGTCGATTGTGGATTTGCCGAACACAACCGTTATCGGCGGCAACATGGTTAAAATCCTTTCATGGTACGACAACGAGTGGGGCTTCTCCAACCGGATGCTGGAACTGTTGTCGTTCATCATGAAATAAAATACGCAAAGAGAGGAAAGTCACATGAAGTATCTGGATCAAATCGAGGTCAGCGGAAAAAGGGTTTTTGTGCGCGTGGACTTCAACGTGCCCATGGACAAATCCGGCAACGTCAAAGACGACACCCGCGTCAAGGCGAGTTTAAACACCATCAATTACCTTCGTGAAAAAGGCGCGCGCGTGATCGTGGCGTCCCACCTGGGGCGTCCCAAGGGCAAGAAAGTGGAAGAATTTTCCCTCAAACCAGTCGCGCCGGTTTTTTCGTCCCTGCTAAAGAAAGACGTTCCCTTCATTGACGACTGCATCGGTGAAAAAGTGCAGCAGGCCGTAGCCGCTATGAAGGCGGGCGACGTCATCCTGCTGGAGAATCTGCGATTTTATCCGGGTGAAGATAAAAACGACGAGGCTTTTGCGCAGGAACTGGCCAAACTCTGCGACGTGTATATCAACGACGCCTTTGCCGTTTCGCATCGCGCGGCGGCGTCCAACACAGCCATTACCAAGTTTGTACCCGTCTGCGCCGCAGGCTTCCTGCTCAAAAACGAAATTGAATATTTCAACAAGGCCATGGGGAACCCCGCCCGCCCGCTCGTTGCCATCATCGGCGGCGCGAAGGTTTCCGACAAGATCAAGGTTTTGGAAAATGTCATTGAGAAAGTGGATTGCCTTGTTGTGGGCGGCGGCATGGCCTTTACCTTCCTGAAAGCCCAGGGTTTCAATGTCGGTAAATCTCTTTGTGAAACGGACATGTTGGATCTCGCCAGAACTATTATGGACAAAGCCAAAGCCAGAAATGTGCAGTTCCTGCTGCCCACGGATGCCGTGATCGCACAGGCGCCGGCAGCGGACGCCGAGGCCAAAGTTGTCGACGTGAAAAACATTCCCGACGACTGGATGGGATTGGACATCGGCCCGGCAACAATAGCGGCTTTCTCCGATGCGGTTAAATCCGCCAGGACGATTGTCTGGAACGGCCCGCTGGGCATGTTTGAACTGGCTCCGTTTTCAGCGGGAACTTTCAAGCTGGTTGATGCAGCTGTTGCATCAGGCGCTCTGACGATTGTCGGCGGCGGCGATACCGATACAGCCATTCATAAAACAGGAAAGAGCGGCAAGATTTCCTATATCTCGACCGGTGGCGGTGCGTTTCTGGAACTTCTTGAAGGCAAAATCCTTCCCGCCGTGGCGGCACTTGGTTAAAGCGGAGGATGCCCATGAGAAAGTGGATCGTTGCCGGCAACTGGAAAATGCACAACACAATCAGTGAATCCGTTGCGCTGGCGTATGCGATTAAAGAAGGAACAACCGGTTTGAAAAACGGCGAGGTCGTTGTGGCTCCGCCGTTTACCGCTCTGCGAAGCGTTGGTGAGGCCATCAAGGATTCTGGGGTGACTCTTGCCGCGCAAAACATGTATTACGAAGACAAGGGAGCATTCACGGGTGAAATTTCGCCGCTGATGCTTAAAGATGTCGGCTGTACATACGTGATTATCGGCCACTCCGAGCGCCGTAAATATTTTAATGAAAGCGATGAAAACGTCAATTTAAAAGTGAAAAAAGCGCTGGCAACCGGATTGAAGCCGATTGTCTGTGTCGGTGAGACGGATGGCGAAAGAAACAAAGGCTTTACGCAGTCTGTTGTGAACCGGCAGGTCAGAGGCGCGTTCACTGGCATTGACAATATTGACCATGTCGTCATTGCCTACGAGCCAGTCTGGGCCATCGGAACCGGCAAAGTGGCCACTCCCGCCCAGGCCGAGGACGTTCATGATTTCATTCGCCGTCTTCTCGTTGAAATGTATGGCTGTGTTGCCGCTGATGTCCGAATTCTTTACGGCGGCAGCGTAACGCAAGATAACATCGGCGAGTTAATCGCGATAGAGGACATTGACGGCGCGCTGGTTGGCGGGGCTTCGTTAAAGCCCGACGGATTCCTCGGCATTATTCAAAAAATGCCCTAGGC
>ENA-UOWG01004167-UOWG01004167.1-activated-sludge-metagenome-genome-assembly--contig:-NODE-4167-length-10266-cov-3.523749_pt1 | contig 10266 bp, 7 predicted proteins | sample MGYA00238147_ERZ761563 | MGnify/ENA primary metagenome ERZ761563 (study PRJEB28884, sample SAMN05720216) | anaerobic digester metagenome | isolation source: active sludge of municipal... | reverse complement strand
CCATCAAACTCGGCTTCATTAGCCATGGCCTCTTCCTTAGTAACTCTCACAATTCCATCTTTGTGATGGGCTGGAGAATAAATGGTATAAAGCTTTAAATCCTCTGTTTCTGACGTGTTGATTATATTATGCTCTGCTCCTGCAGGAACAACAATAACTGAACCATCAGTTAATGGATACTCATTACCATCAATAATGCATTTGCCTTCTCCCTTTTCAAAGCGGAAGAATTGATCATTGTCTGGATGAACTTCCATACCAATGTCTTGTTTAGGCAACAAGCTCATCAAAACTAATTGGCTGTGCTTGCTTGTGTACAAAACCTTGCGGAAATTATTATTCTCCAAGGTTTCTTTTTCTATATTAGTATTAAATCCTTTCATATTTTTTATTTTATTTTCCTTGCTTATTATACTTCCCAATTAAAAAGATGACAATGTTTTTTGTTAAATAATAATATTATCATTTAATAATCACATTCTGTCAGTAGAACTATCCCATTCCCCTTCTTTGATAATGGCCACATTCTGTTCCAATATGTCAGAAACTGCTAATTGCCATTCTTCTCTGGAAGTATGTAAGATTCTGCCTGCATACAAGAATCTTAATTCTTGCAATTCAGGCATTCTTTTAATAATGAATTTGAATCTTGTGTATTGGGGCATGTCTAAATCTTCATCAGAAATGTAGAAAAGATCTTTGCGGAAATTAGCAGCTAGCATGTATCTATTGATTTTGTAAATCAATTCGTCTGTTTCATGGGCTATTTTCTCCAAGCGCTTGAAGTGATCAACATATTCATGCTTATCCATAATACGGAAAAAATATGTTGTTTCTGTTTTGTCTTTGGCTGAAGTTGTTTGCAAAGCAATAGTATTTCCTGGGTCTTTAGGGGTTAAAGAGTAAATAGGGGCTAAAAACCAAGCATATTGCTTGTCTGGGTTGCTATATGTCCCCATTTTCAATCCAATGGCTATTCTTTCATCCTGAGCTCTTTTCTTAAGATGCTCATATTGCTCCCCTATTCCTAATTCTTTAAGCTTGTCTTCTAACATTGGCCAAATCTTCAAAGAAGCTGCATCAACATCTCTTTTCTTAGCTGCTTTTCCTCCTTTCATTAATATGGCTAACTTCCTTATTGTAATGTCTTCTAATCCAGGCAACATTTTTGCCAAATCATTCTGAGTCTTCACTATTTCATTATTCAAAATATCTAAGAACTTTTCTTTGAAGTCATCATCAACTCTGCCAATAGAAAGTTTGTCACCCAGTCCTAGGTTTATCACTAATTTGCCTTCACTTTCACTAATGCCAATCATTGTATTGTAGGGAAAGATTAAAAATCTTTCTGCTTGAGGCATAATTACCAAACAATTTTCATAAAGCCTGACTTGGCACAAAGTTTGTTCAAAGAATCTTCCTTTGTTTCTGTGCTCTCCCTGTTCTAAAGAAAAAATGGCATCCAAATCAGTTTTATGCAAAATTTGGCGGGCATACATTTCTTCTAATAATACTTCGTTCCATTCGTGGGCAAATTTATTCAAAAAATCTTGGCGCAAATTGCCAAGATGCCTGATGTCTATTGCCTGCTGATTAAGTAAATCAAATCTAATTGAGCCGTCAAAAATTCTAAAGCTTAATATCTCTCTTAGAGGAAAAAATAGTTGTTCTTTATTGTCTAATTCCAAAGATATCCCATGCTCACTAAAAACAACTACAGCATTGCCTACTCTGACTTTTTTATCTCTACGATCTAGAATATCAAAGTCAGCTCTTAAGGGAGCTAATTCTTTATCCACATATTGTTGGGATAATTCGCTTACTTTCTTTTTGAAGAAATTAAACATAGGCTCAAGATTACTTTGCAGTTTGATTATACCAAAACCAGCCCTATTTTCCCAGGATTCAGCCACCCCTTGACAAGAATACAACAGTATGCTATAATCATATTGTACTATAAGTCCTGAAAAAAGTAGTTCCCTATTGAGGCAGGCCAGTACCAAAGGAGGTCCTAATGGACAACATTAACAATCAGCTGAATGATGAGAATAAGGTTATGAGCTCTGCAAAAAGGCTCCATGGTGTTCTGGGCGCAGTGCGTGCAGACAACCCAGCCGGTACAATTGACTTCAAGTCCGTTAATCTTAATGGACAAGTCAACAAGATCGTCACCGATTCCATCATTCCCAGCCCTAATCACCACATCCATTTGGAACGCCAGGTCTATGCTCTCTTAGATGAGAACAAGAGCCTGGTCGGGTTTATTGGACCCAAAGACGCACTTCACGATGTTGTGCAAGAGCTCGGGGACGGAATCGTCCTAGTGGGAACAGGTATCAAAACCGGAACCCCCTACACAGTCGCCCCCTTTGATCACAACGTCGCCCTAGACAAAGGGCTCAAGCCAGTGCCTAGGCCAAGGAACAAAGGCAAAGAGTCATTGCTCTAAAAGCACCTTGTAATCAAAAAGCGCCAATCCCACAAAAGGGAGCGGCGCTTTTTTGTTACTTGACCTTTGTATTTTACAGCGGTAAAATATATTTGGCCCCTTGAAAACTATTATTTGTCTTAAATTGTTGAAAGGAAGCCGGGAAGGAGTATAGCATGTGCCACAGCATTCTGCCGGAAACAGCGAGAACATTTCTTGGTAGGCTTGGTCGGCGCGATGAAGAAAACAAACTGATAACTTCAACTGTTGCTGGAAGCGATTATCTCCGAAGCTACCAATTATACGGAGGAGATACTGTTCATGAGGTCTATCAAAACGGGATCGATGAAAAAGGAGCTATGGTTTGTTTGGCTGACTCATCTGGCAAGAAGTTGGATTTCTCTATTTGGTCAGAAAATTCTGGTTTGACACCCCAGATCAAATGCCAGGCGATAAAGTCTTTGGAAAACAATCATGGAAAGATTGACTGTACCAAACCGGTCGGACTAGCCAAGGTAATCCAATGCCAAAGCAATAAAATCGTGCACCTTCTCGACCTTGATGGGAAACCAATCACTTTGCTTTTTGGCAAAAAAGATGCCTATGCTCTGGCTGATCCAATAACCGGGTCTGTTGTTGCTGCCATCAAAAGTGACAGCATTATTGACCAAAACAATCTGACTGCCAACACTCGCTTCCCTTACCTGCTCTATCCTTTCGGAAAGACCCAGGTGAAAACAAAAAAAGACGAACGCTAACACAAAAGGCGCCAATTACAAAATTGGCGCCAATTTTTTAAATCTATTTCTTTTTTAATAATCTTGGATACAATAAGAAACAAGGGCTCATAGTACAGTGGTAGTACACGGCATTCGCAATGCCGGGACGGCAGTCCGATTCTGCCTGAGTCCACAATTAAAAAACTCCCTTGCGGGAGTTTTAAGATTCGGGTGGATTATTCTCTTGAGGAAAACTAACTGGTTTGGGTTTTCTAACAGCCCTAGGCTTTGTTGGTTTCTTTATTACACTCTCTTCTGTTTTAACAATCTTTTTAATCTCTGGTTTAATAGGCTGTATTTCTTCTGGAACAATCATTTTCTTTCTGTCTTTGATCTTGTTAACTAAAACAACAATGATAATGACTAGCAAGATTGAAAGTAATACCAAGAATCCAATCTTGTACATCATGTATTCCCTAGCCTGAGCTAATGATTGTGGACTTTCATCATCCCAACTCTTAAGTGGTTCTGGTCTAGGACCTAAAACATTAAAGAATAATTTTCTTTCATCAACTTTTTCTTGGCCTTTGAAAGTTTGGACATTGGCCCAATATCCTCCTTGAGGCAATTTAATAGAAGGAATTTTAACTTTAATTTCTTTTCTTTCAAAAGGACCAGCAGTTGGAATATTGACTGCTACTTCAGAACTAGCAATAGATTCGTTTCCTAGGGCATTAAAAGCTTCAAAAACTATTCTACTTGGACCAAAGTCCATATTCCCTAAATTCTGGATACCAATGGCAGTAAAAACTGGCTCTCCTTGATAAGAATCAGGAACATCTAAAGAATATACTTTGAAATCATAAATCTTTTTGTCAGTAACATTAAGATTAATGTCTACCTGAGCTCCTAAAACAACATTTGATCCTCCTGTGATTCTATCTTTTTCAGAACTGATAGAAATTGCCACTGTTCCTGTTCTAGCTCCATAACTAGCATCTTTGGGAACTTGGACCACAGCTTTCAAATACATGTGCTTCTGTCCTTTGGGGAAAAGAAAACTCATTCCTGGTTCAAAACTAATCCAGCTTTCATAGCCAGGAGCATTTAATTGTAATTCAACTCTATCATCCAAAGAATCATCTTGGCGGGATAAAGAGATTTGTTGTTCGTAGCGGATCCCAGTTACCAAACTGTCATTGTAGATATATGGAGGAGAAATACCAAAAGCACTGCAACTTAAAGCATTGACCAACAACAAAAATGGCAACAAGAAAACAAATAAAATTTTGTGCTTAAAACTTTTCATTAATATTACAATCCCCACACCAATGCCTTGATTAGTTCAAAAAACGGATCAAGGCATTGGCATGGGGACTTTAATTGTTATTACCACGTACTAGAAGCAGATTTAACTGCAGTGAAGTTTACGTAACCAGTATATGTATCAGCAAATGTTCCTAATGGAATCTGTAAGCCCCAATAACTTAACTTGCTTGATAATGAGGCTGTAGTTGTTGTTTTCAAAACTCCGATAGTAAATGGTGTGGCTGATCCACTTAAAGCAGTAGCAGCAGAATAAGCAACTCCTGAAGTAGCATATTTCTGTTGACCAACAGCAATGGTAGCTGTAGTACTAGCAGTACCAGTCATATTTCCTCCAGAAAGACTCAAATCAACTCCGGTATTTCCGCTAGAATAAACACTGGCAGTTTTAGGCAAAGCAGTTCCATCAGCAATTTCACTAATACCAAGACTTCCGTAATTAATAGTTGAACTAACATTGAGAGCTGTATAGCTAGTTAAATCTCTTCCTGTTGAAACAGTACTGGAAGCCATTGTTGATCCATCTGAAGCGAATACTTTTGCTTTCCAAGTTGAACTTTCCCAATAGGAACCAACATCAGTTGGATTAGCATGATAATAGAAAGTAGAAGTACAAACGTAAGTGTAAGTTATGCTTGATTGGCAAGATCCAGGTGAACAAGCAACATTGTAATAACATTGGTTAGCATTTTGGGCAGTACATCCTGCAGCGTCAATTTCAGTAGTAAAGAAGCTTGAGGTTGCTGAAGCAATATCTGCACAACCATTATGATCTGTAACATCAGCCGAACTAGTAACAGAAACATTTCCTGTTGGACCTTCTCCTCCCAATGAAACATCAATATCTTCCCCACCATGAATGGTTACATTAGAAACTGTTGGAGCAACATCATTAACAGCAAATGTTGCAGCTACACCTTGTCCAGCTCCAGTAGCAGCAAAGTTATGATTATCTTTTACGTATGGATAATATGTAACATTGCCATGGGCTTGAGGATCAGGAATAGCAAATGAGCAGGCAGGATTAGTTGATGATCCAGTTATACTACACCAAGTTCCTCCAGCTCCACAATTACTACTCGTTGTCCAATCATTGGATTTGCAGACATAAAGCGAAACAGTGTCTGGAGAAGCTGTGTCAGTATCGCTAGCATTAGCAGTAATAGTAATTGTTGCTCCTGGATCTTTAGGACCATTATTGGAAACAGAAATAAAGTTAGGTCTGTGATTAACCATGAAAGGAGAACCAGGATCACCTGTTCCTGGAGAACCAGTAGAACATTGGCTAGCAGCAGAATAATCACAAGCAAATCCCCACCAAGCATTAGTCTCAGCCCAAGAATCAACTGTAGTAGTAGAACAAGTAGATTTGGCTCCGCTAGCTGTCACTGAAGACACGCACCAAGTAGTAGATCCAACTGCGCAAGTCGGAGCAGCATTGTTATTAGGAGTAGCTGTAGCTGAAGAACAAACAATTAAATAATATTGATCTCCATTAGAGTCAGTAGCAGTAGCATTAAAGGTAACAGAAAGACCAACATCAGTAGGAGTAGATGTAGAAGAAGTTGGGTTTTCTCTAGGTCCGTCAGTAAAGGCTGGGGCAGACCCAGCAACTACGACACTGGTAGTGGCATTATCTGCTGCAACCGGATTAAGCTCAAATCTATTATTAATTCTTGAGCTTAGAAATAATCCTAGAAAAACAAAACCGATTATTAAGACTGCAAAAAGGGCTCTGTTGACAGTGCTCATATATAAATTTGTTTTGTACTTTCTATTATAAAACATTTTTGTATCCTTTGTAACTGTGTAAAACTAATTTCCATCCTAATTGATAATATTTACCAAGTACTAGTGGCCGATTTAACTGCTGTAAAAGTATTAGATCCGGTATATGTTCCAGCTCCTGTTCCTGTTGGAACTTGTAATCCCCAATACATTGTTTTACTAGCACAACTGGCAGTGGTTGTTGTTTTCTTAACTCCTATCAAAAGTGATGTTGGTGTTCCACTCAAAGCAATAGCTGAAGAATAAGCAATAGCTGATGTGGCATATTTTTGTTGACCAACAGCAATAGTAGATGTTCCTGATCCGCTCATGGCTGTTCCTGATAATTGAACATCGATTCCTGTATTTCCTGTTGATGTAACAATTGTTGTTGTAGGCAAAGCAGTGCCATTAGCAATTTCCCCAATATTTAATGTTCCATAATTAATAGCTGGGGTTGCATCAAGAGCAACGTAACTCAATAATTCGACTCCAGTTGAGGTTGGATTGTTTCCATAATCAATTTCATCGGTTGCTTTGGCTGATGCAACCCATTTGTCATTAATTCTAATTGTTCCTGCATCCGTTGGGTCAGCATGATATTTGATATTAAATGAACAAGTGTATTGCTGAGTAATTCCTGAGCTACAAGCCGAACTAGTAGCACAAGAGATGTTATAATAACAAAAATTATTATTCTGAGATGTACAAGCTGAAGAACTAGCCAATGGAAAAGCAAATCCTCTTGTAGCAACAACATCAGCACAACCATTATTGTCAGTAACATCTGCTGTAGCTGTTATGGTCGTACTTCCATTAGGACCCTCTCCCCCTACAGAAATATCAATATCTGATCCTCCATTTAAAACAACATTGGAAGTCGTAGGAGTAACATTATTAACTGTCAACTCCATTTGATAGCTTGATGTAGAAAATAGTCCATACGGATCTTTTGAAAAAGTATACAAAATATAATTTCCTTCCCCAGGCAATGGAGCAGTCAAATCACAAGCTAAGATAGTCCCTGGACCTGACTTATTACACCATTCTTGTCCTGTCTCACACCCACTAGTACTAGTAGCATTAGTTTTACAAACGTACATGTCCAATGGATCATCATCAGGGTCTCCAGCTGGAGAACCATTAACCAATGCACAGATAGTAGCTCCCAATCCTGGGTCTGCACTATATGGCCCGCATCCACCATAAGCAGGAGCATAGGGATGATGATTAACTGCAAAAGGTGAACCAGGCTCCCCTGTTCCTTGATTAGAAGTAGTACAAGCACTGGCTGCATTGTAATCACACAAATATCCCCACCAATTATTATCATGATCCCAAGCCTCTTGAGTTGTTGTAGCACAATTAGCTCCGCTCCCACTGCCAGTTGATCCTGATATGCACCAAGATCCTCCTCCGCAAGTTGGAGGATTATTGTTGTTAGCTGTAATACTAGCAGTCTTGCAAACTGCAAAATAATAATTGTCTCCTTCTGGATCTGTTCCAGTGGCGTAAAAAGTAACAGCACTTCCGGCATTAGTTGGACTTGATGTTGATGAAGTTGGAGTTTCTCTGGGAGCCACGGTCCAATTGGGTGGTTGATTAGGAGGATTCCAGGTAACAACCACTTTAGCATAATCAGACATTAGGGTGGAATGTTTTGGTAGTTGGCTCTTTTTTTCCAAATCCGAAAAACTCTGCATCAAAACCACAAGCAAAACAATCAGCAAGATTTGTAAAAATATATTTTTATTATTTCTCCAATCCATTTTTTATTACGCTCCACAACAACAGAAGTTGGTGGGGATACAGTCAACATCATTTCCATCAGGAGTTCCTCCAGCTATAAAGCAAGCTCCTTGTTGTCCATTGGCTCGACAAGAATTGGTTCCACCACCGCAAGCAGTTTGGCAAGGCGAGCCAGCTGCAGTACAAACTCCGCCCTGACAAGTATTACTTCCACCACAAGGAGTTCCATCAGGTAAAGACAAACATGATCCGCTAGCACAAGCAGTGCAAATATCTCCTGGGGTTCCGCAACCCAAAGATCCAGCAGCTGCTGTTAAGCCCTGACAACCAGTTCCATCAGACTTACAGCCTTGACATTGAAGAGCACATGTCCCGTGCTGATCATTGTCTTGATATACTCCGCAAGCAAAATCTGTCCCGCTACAATCTCCTGTCCCACATCCACCAAGATATGTGGTCGCGCATTGGTTCCACAAATCTTGAGAATTAGTCTGGGGCATGCAGTTAATGTTATAGGAAGTACTAGTTTGTACTTTTGCGCAAGTGATTGTTGTTGGAGATGAAGAACAATTGTGACCTTGCTCATATTTCTGAACCATCCATCTAGTTCCTTTGTTAGCATCAAAATAGTTAGCAGGATTAGTAGTGGTACTATAAGTCATAGTACAAGTAGCAGAAGAACAGCTAGCGTCTAATTCACTATCACCTAAAGTCCATTGAGCAGTATTAAAATTATATACATACATTCTCAAATCATTATCAGCTGCTGCTTCCTTACTAGTTGTTCCTTTCCCAACCCAGGTCCAATCAAGTTGAATAACAGTACTCGTTCCTTCATTGATTCTCATCAAGAAATCATGAGCAATTTGAGGAAAAGTTGTTGCTGTGTCAGTCGTGCTAGCATACACTCCGTTCTGAGTAGAAACATCTGTATACATTCCAGAAGTAAATGCTGTTCCTGCGCTTATTGTCCAAGTTGAGCGATCTGTTTTTACTGGAACTGAAGTAGCATAATCTTTTCCATAATAGGCAAAACGAGTAACGCTAGAGCTGGCCGACAAGTCATATGTAGTTTGGGAAGAATTATGAGCTAAAGCAGTCTTGTCAGCAAAATTAAAAGCCAATTCATGATTCCCCATTGTCTTAACTTTAAAAACAGCAATGCCATGTCCCAAACATTGCCAATTAGGAACTACGATTGTTTTATCAATTGATTTTACATCAATGATTTTATCTCCATCGCAAGCAAGATAAGAAAATTCAATATCATCTAGAGTTGGTTGATCTTGAGGAATAATCCACAAAGATCCTTTTCCTTTTGTATCAAAATTAATTGTCCAATTCCCATTCTTGCGTGGATGAGATTCTGGATTACCAATAACAATCTGGGCCGAATTTTCTAGGCCCGCTAAAAAAGCAAATAGAATTGCAAGCAATATAAAAAAGGCAAATAACAAAATGTTTCGCTTCATAACATCAAACAAGCCCAAATATAATTTTGGCCTGCTTTTTTCTGTTCTATAAATATATTTTAAACAAAACAATAATTTAAAGCAAAAAAGTTCTTAACACCCCCTATTTTAAGCCCTTTTTACCCCCCCCTTGACAAGTTCCATCCCCCGTGCTATAATGTTCTTACCTTACTGATAAGGTCTTTGTGACCAAGTCATTTCAGGAAAAGCTCCCTGACAACCAAAAAGACAAGCATGCTCATCCCGTAATCATGGATGGCCTTGATTCTTTGGAGCTTAAATGCAGAAATGGCTTGCAAATAGCAGAATCTGCAGAATTCTGCCCACCAAAAGCCTAGGGCCCTTGAATTGGCTGCGACCATCGAAAATGCAGCAGAAAGGAGATCAAACTATGCCAGTTTCCTGCTACTAGCAATAGCAGGACGCAGGGATTGTTAGTTCTTTCAACAAGAGTGTCTTTTCTTCGCAATTTCGCGAAAGTCGCTTCCAAAAGCGACAAGTCAGTAAAATGGCTTTGGGAAACATTCCCAGGCCAAAACCCGGGTTGTGGCAACACCCAGAAAGTTTGTCCGTTAGGGTAACGTAACCACCCAGCAGAGTACAGACAACAAGGAGAAACCAGACAAAAAAGACATGAGAAAAAATCAGACCAAGAAGTAAAACATCCACGTCGGTCCCGTCCGCACAAGCGGCAAAGCGATATTGGCCAGGGAAGCCAAATCTGGAAGCGTTTTGAAAAGCTACTCCGCATGAGTTTGTACCAGCAATATTTTGCACTTCGGTAAAAGCGACATTCAATTCAAGA
>ENA-UOWG01004166-UOWG01004166.1-activated-sludge-metagenome-genome-assembly--contig:-NODE-4166-length-10268-cov-7.334084_pt1 | contig 10268 bp, 11 predicted proteins | sample MGYA00238147_ERZ761563 | MGnify/ENA primary metagenome ERZ761563 (study PRJEB28884, sample SAMN05720216) | anaerobic digester metagenome | isolation source: active sludge of municipal... | reverse complement strand
GCAGGGTCCGGCAACAAGGGAAAATTCTCCTGTTGCAGACGAGACGACAATGTCGGGGGCCGCCGGGATCACCCCTGTAAAATTTCTCCCCGCGCAGGAGTCCGGAACGGCGGCGCCGGACTCTTCCGGTCCTCCCGTTCTCTCCGTGGCGCTGGCTGCCCTTTGTCTTGTTGCGTTCGTGATCTGGGGGCTCATTATCCGCCGCTGGTATCTTCGCCGCCAGAACCCGGCATTATTCCGGAAATACGACTGAATCGCTCTGCATGAAAAAAGGGGATCGCCGGCACAACGTCACGGGACGCGCTCTGCCACGATATCGTAGACCGCATGCCACTGCGCCGGCGAATAGGACCGGACAACCCGTTCGGCAACGACGCGCCCCCCCAGGCGCCCGATCCGGTCCTGGTGCTCCCCCTCAGAGGACACGAGTGCATAAAAGTGGATGGTGCCCCCCTGCCTGCAGAGCCGGAATGCACCGGGAAGGAATTCTTCCCCGGTTTTCGGCAGGTTCATGACGATCCGGTCGAACCGGTGCGGGATGACCTCTGCGAGGTGCCGGGCGTCGGCGAGCACCGGCAGGACGTTCCTTATCCGGTTCCTCTCGAGGTTGTACAGCATCAGGCTGACTGCCGCCGGGTTGATGTCGGCAGCGAGGACAAGGTCGGCCTTTTTCGAAAGCGCGATTGCAAACGGCCCGACGCCCGCGAACATGTCGAGGACGACCTCCTTGTCACGGGAGAGGGCCGCGATCCTCTGGCGCTCGGTTGCGAGCCGGGCGGAGAAGTACGCGGCAGAGAGGTCGAGGGTCAGCCGGGCGCCGTGTTCGACAACCTCCGTCCGGGTGGTCGGTTTTCCCGCAAGCACCGTGAACCGTTTCGTGCGGTACTCCCCCTCGACCTCGCTCGCCGCAAAAAGAACGGTATGGAGGTTCGGGCGGGAGGAAAGGACCTGTTCCGCACCGGCAGGGTCCTCTTCCTGCATGACCGCGATGCCCCCGATCAGTTCGTGGCGGGGGAGGACCGGCGCCCGCGGGTTTGCCACAAAGAAGCTCCGCTGCATCGCGGCCCCGCTGACGGTGACCGGGAGGAGGACTTCGTCGCCCTCCCGCCGCGGCTTCAGGCTGTGATCGAGGAGCCCCCGTGCGATCAGGTCCTGCCGCGCAGCCTCCGCACCGGTCGCGGGCACCCGCATGCACCATTGTTCGACCCTGCCGGAACCGCCGACCATCATGTATCATGTATGTATACGTCCTACCATTATTCATGGCTGATGATGGCAGGGGCACTTCCGGTAACGGGGGCAATGCCCTGCAGGACAGGGAGAAATCGGTCCGGGCGCGCCTGTCCGAAGGATCCCTGAAACTCTACGAACTGGAGAAGGAGCTCTCTTCGGTAGACGCTATCCGGGTCCGCCGGGAGTTCATCCAGAGCGAGACCGGAACCAAGCTCGACAATATCGGCATCTTCTCCATCGACGTCGAGCGCGTGGTAAAGCGGAACTGCGAGAACATGATCGGGACCGTGCAGGTGCCGCTCGGCGTCGCCGGTCCCCTCCTCGTCAACGGGGAATACGCCCACGGCAGTTACTGGCTTCCCCTCGCGACGACCGAAGGGGCGCTGGTCGCCTCGGTGAACCGCGGGTGCAGCGCGATCACGAAGGCTGGCGGTGCCGAGGTCCGAATCCTCCATGACGGCATGACCCGGGCCCCGGTCTTTGCTGCACGCAGCATCGCCCATGCGAAACAGGTGGTGGACTTTGTCGCCGCGCACGAAGCCGAACTCAAAGCCGCCGCGGAGAGCACAACCTCGCACGGGAAGCTGATCGATATCGTTCCCTTCGTCGCGGGGACGAGCGTCTTTCTCAGGATGAGCTTCGATACCAAGGACGCGATGGGCATGAACATGGTGACGATTGCAAGCGCGAAGATCGCCGAGCTGATCGCGCAGGGGACCGGGGCAAAGCTCATCGCACTCTCCGGGAACATGTGTGCGGACAAGAAACCCGCCGCCATCAACACGATCCTCGGGCGCGGGAGGAGCGCGGTTGCCGGCATCGCACTCTCCCATGACCTCATCTCCTCGGTCTTCAAGACCGATGCGGCCTCGTTCTTCGAGGTCAACTACCGGAAGAACCTTGTCGGCTCCGCACGTGCCGGCGCGCTCGGCTACAATGCCCATGCCGCAAACATCGTCGCTGCGATGTTCATCGCCTGCGGGCAGGATGCTGCGCACGCAATCGACGGGAGCACCTGCATCACCACCGTCGACCCGACCCCGACAGGGGTCTACGTCTCGGTGACGCTCCCCTCCCTGCCGGTCGGTACTGTCGGGGGAGGCACCGGGGTCGACACCCAGCAGGAATGCTTACGGCTCCTGGGCGTTGCCGGCGGCGGCAACCCGCCGGGGACCAATGCGAAGCGGCTCGCCGAGATCATCGCATGCGGGGTGCTTGCCGGTGAACTCTCGCTCCTCGGCGCCCTCGCCGCCCAGCACCTTGCCCGTGCCCACCAGCAGCTCGGGAGAGGGTAATCACTTTTTTCGATAATTCTTTGAATCAGAACCTGATTTCTCCGGGTAATACGAGAGGGTCCGCCCGGCACGACGCCTTCGAAGCCTGATGGCTTCTCGGTTTCGCGGTATGATGACCGCTCAACATCCGAAGCCTGACGCTGTCTCGAATCCGTCATCGCTGATACGGTAGCGGATACTCGCCATGTCGCGCGGTGCGCAGATTGGTGAAAGGAAAATGAAAAAAATTATGGGGGTCAAGGGGTACTCCCCGTGGACTCCAGGAAGAACATATCAAGGTTCTTCGAGTGGTTCCCCCTTTGAAGTACCGGAGAGACCCGTGTGAGAGAAGACGGTTTGAAGCCCCCCTCTTGCGCCACGGATCGAAGAAATTCGTTCTTCTCCTGATTCGGGTCTGGTGACCCTCATCACAGTCCCCCCATTGGGGGATGGGGCGCAGTGCGATAGGACGGAACTGGTTATTGGCAATACGTCGTTATCGCAATCTGGGGGGCGCCCTAACGGCGGGGGGCGAACCGAAGGTAAAGCCCCCTGGAGTGTCGAAAAAAATGCTGTCAGGGTATCATCAAAAAATTTCAGGGTTAGATCGATAATTTACCCGAATATTTCACTGGTACCACTCTTCTTCGTAAACAGTTCATCGGAGTTTATTGCAGATTGAGATATCTCATCCCCTGGATCCGACCATTGTCCGACCAGAATATACCCATGGACAGGATCCTCTCATTGCTGGAAAAACCGCACCGGCACTACTCCCTAGAACCGGAACCACTTCATCATCACGACGGCGTCCTCGCTGTTTGAATAATAGCCGGCGATCCGGAAGACTTCCCGGTACCCGAGCTTCCGGTAAAATTTCTGCGCGGGGGTGTTCGAGAGCCGGACCTCGAGCTGGACGGCGCTCGCAAGCTCGAAGGCGAACTGGTGCTCGGCTCTCTGCACGAGCAGCCGGCCAATCCCGCGGTGCTGGAAGGCGGGGTCGACCCCGAAGTTGCAGAGGTGACCGTAGACGTTCTCACCGGTATCTTCGAGTGCGCCGACGATGAATCCGGCGATGGCGCCCTCAAAGGTCGCGACGAAGTATGTCGTGGGGAAATACGTCAGGGCTTCGAGAAAGACCGCCTGTTCCCACGGATCGACAAAGAGCTGCCGCTCGATGGCAAAGATCGCCGGAATATCGGACGGCATCGCCCGCCGCACCTGGACCGGCTGGTACGATGTCATGTCACCGGAGCGGATCACGTTCTCTCTCATCCCCGAATTTTTCACCTTCAGGGTGGAGCGGACGACCAGATATGGTTTGTGCACGGGGCAGGAGGGGCAGCCATGGGAGAAGCGAAGAGATCAGACTAATAGGGTGCAGCGCGAAACCCTAAGAGCGCGATACGATGGTGTCGGACGGGAGCGGTGGTGTATGGTAGCAGTGTACCCCTTTTCCGCAGTGCGCCCGAAGGGAGAGGCGGCACAGGAGATAGCGGCAGTGCCGTACGATGTTGTGACGGCGGATGAGGCCCGGGCGATCATTGCGAAAGACCCGCAGAGTTTCCTGCGCGTCAGCCGTTCCGATGCGGAGCTCCCCGGCATGCCGGCAAACGACGAGCGTGTGTACCGGAGGGCAGCAGATAACTTCCGCGCACTCATGGAACGCGGGTGCATGGAGAAGGATCCTTCCCCGACGCTGTACCTTTACCGGGTCCAGCAGGACCGCGAGATATTTCTCGGCATTGCGTGCTGCCTTGATGTGGAAGACTACCGCACCCGCCGGATCCGGCGGCATGAACAGACGCGGTACGATAAAGAGGAAGACCGCACCCGGCATATCGAAGCGACAAAAACCCATAACGGCCCCGTCGTTCTCCTCTACCGGGACGAGGCCGGGATCGCTGCGCGGCTGGAGTCGCTCATACGGGGGGGAACTGCCCCTGTTGCAGAAGTGCACGCGGAGAATGGCACCGTGCACCAGATATTCCGGCTCGACCCGGATGACGTACTCCATCTTGTGGACCGGTTCTCGACCATCCCGTACCTGTACATTGCCGACGGCCACCACCGGGCAAAATCCGCGGTGAATGTCGCCGACCGGCACGCGGGGGAAGGCGGGCATGAAGGGATGGATCGGTTCCTCGGGGTCCTCTTTGCCCATGACTGCGTCAGGATCCACGGGTACAGCCGGCTCCTCACCGACATCGGCGGGTATACAACGGAGACGTTCCTTTCCGACCTTAAGAAGATCTTCGCGGTTGAACCCTATGGCCCTGCCGACGGGAACGGATTCCAGCTCGTTCCCAGGGTCCGAAAACCCCACCTGTTCCATATCATCCATGTCTATCTCGAGGGAGCATGGTACGAATGCACCCGGCCGATCGATCCGAAAAAGACCGCGCTGGAGACCCTCGATGTAGCCATCCTGCAGGAGCATATCCTCGGGGGGATGCTCGGTATCTCGGACCCGCGGGGGGACGCCCGGCTCCAGTACCTCGGCGGCGCCCGCCCCATCCGCGACCTGATGGCCCTCGTGGATAACGGCGACTTCCGTCTCGCCATCGCGATGCAGCCGGTCCGGGTCGATACCGTGCTCGCGATTGCTGATGCCGACGGCGTCATGCCTCCCAAGTCGACGTGGTTCGAGCCGAAGCTCTTAAGCGGGCTGCTCGTCCACACGTTCGACTAAAACCCCCCGGGAGAGCCGGCGATTTTTTGCTCAGACAATATATTCCCGGATTTTTCTGATAATTCCATTCGTCTTTCCGAATCCCGGCCCCGCGAGCCTTTATTCCCAACCACCGCCGATCTGTACAGGTATGATCACCATCGCACTTCCCAAGGGGAGCCTCGAAGCGCAGACCCTGCAGCTCTTCAAGGAAGCGGATCTTGAGGTCCGGCGCACGGACCGGGACTATAATCCGAAGATTGACGACCCGCGCATCGGCAAGGTCAAGATCCTGCGCCCGCAGGAGATCCCGACATATGTCGAGAAGGGGTACTTCGACATCGGCATCTCCGGCCTCGACTGGGTCAAAGAGACCGGGTCCGATGTCGTCGAGGTCGCGCAGCTCACCTACAGCAAGACCGGGGAGGGAAATGTCAGGATCGTGATCGCGGTCCACCGCGACGAACCGGTCGATTCCGTTGCCATGATCCGCCCCGGCAGCAGGGTTACGACAGAATATCCCTCGCTCACGCGCCGGTTCTTCGAGGAACAGAAGATCCCGGTCCAGCTCTTCCCCTCGTACGGTGCATCGGAAGCGAAGGTCCCGGACCTCATGGATGTCGTTGTCGACCTGACGGAGACGGGGACAACGCTCCGGAAGAACGGCCTGAAGATCATCGGGCAGATCATGGAGTCCTATACGGTTATCATCGCCAACAGGTCGAGCTATGCGGACCCGCAGAAGCGCAGGGAGATCGACGAGATCACGACGCTCCTCTTCGGGGTCATCGCAGCGCGAAACAAGGTCCTTTTAACGATGAACGTCCCGTCAGCGTCCATGGAGAAGATCATCGCCGCGCTGCCCGCGATGAAGAAACCGACCGTCTCCCGGCTGCACGGGATCGAGTATTACAGCATCCAGACGGTCGTGCCCAAGAGCGCGGTCAACCAGCTGATCCCGAGGCTCAAGGGATGCGGGGCAGAGGATATCCTCGAGATACCGATCGCCAAGATCGTGCCGTAATTCCCTGCTCCTTTACATATTTTTTTCCAATCCGGGGAGCGGTGCATGGGGGATAAAAATAAAAAATTCACCAATATTTATATCCGTTTCACACCCATTCACCTTTAAGGAAGATTATGCGAAGGTCTGCAATCATCGGAATTCTTGCCGCGCTCTTTATTGTCTGGCTGGTCGTGGTCGCATATCTTGCCATGGCAGGTACGGCACCCGTGCCGGCGAAAACGGTCACCGCGAAACCGGTCCGGCAACCGGTCGACCTGGGATTTATACCGCGAATCCCTTCGGATCCTGCCCGGTTCAGCCTCTCCGAAGTCAGCGAACTGGCTGCACTCTACCCGCTCGAGCAGCAGAACGGGAGCGTTGAGAAGGATATTTACTATATCGCGGGAAAGAACGTGGATCCGGAGGGGAATGCGGCGACGTGGATCTACGGGATTAAGAACGCCACCGGCGTTTTCTTCCTCGTGTATGACGCACAGGGCTGGGAGCTGGTCCCGGCAGCCGACCGGTTCCCCGCGCAGAAGATCGATACCGGCACCCTCTACAATGTGAGCAGCATCTTTGCCGAGAACCACGACGTGCTGGCGTCCCCCTCAATCGCAGGCCGCGAGATCGAGATCACGGCGAACACCGCCCGTATCCTCGTACGGGAAGGGGCGGGAACGAAGAGCTATGCATTCGATTCTCTTACGGGAGCACTGATACCGGCCCATGAAGAATGATCACGCATACCTCTCGATCGACTTTCTTGCGGGTTTTACCATCTTCATGATCGCGTTCATCTGGGTCGCGACCATGATCCCGGGCCTCTTTGTCAATGTGCGGAGCACCCAGATCGATTACGACGCGGTTGCGTACCGGACCGGGGTTATCCTCACGGAAGATCCCGGATGGCAGGTTGACGGGACATCGGACTGGGAGGTCATCGATGATGCCCGGGTCCCCGAGGAGGTCAGGCGGATCGGGTGGGCGATATCCAAGGAGAACCCGGGGGTCTTGTCCGCCGTCAAGATGAACCGGTCGTTCTGCTCGACCGCGTTTACCTACCCGGAATCTTACCAGGACAAGATAATCTTCGGTGATATGCCGTACCGGTTCAACATCTCGGTGCTGACGAACGGGACATACTACCAGTCGGTGGGGGACGTCCGGCCGAGCGGGGCGTACGGGTATATCCGCCGGGTCGCCAAGGTCAAGCAGATGAGCGACTCACAGGTCCCTGCGTACGCATTCATGTCGAAAGGTATCTCCCCTAAACACATGTTCTCGCCGGAGATGAACATTACCGATCTCCTCTTCAAGGAGCAGAACCTTGCGTACCAGATCAATCCGCGGCATGAGTCTACTGCAATCAATGTCACGAACATCAGCTGGGTGTACCGGAACCAGTCGAACCTTGATTATTTTGATGGCGGGACGGAAAAGCCGGTGGGATCAAGCAACCTGAAAGTCCATCTGCTCGATGTGAACCTCACCCGGCTGAATCCGTCAGAACCCCTCGTCGCAATTCCGCCGTTTGGCCATGAGGTCTATATCGACGGGAGCTCGACGCCGGTGATCCCGAGGCTGAGCTCTCCGGTCATTGTCCAGGAAAACGTCTCGATCGTCTTCAATTCCACTTTTTTTGCTGCTGAGGGCAAAACGACCACAGCATCGCGGGTTTTTGTCAACTTCACCTTTGGGTTGTGGAACACGACAAATTTGACATATGACGACGGATATTGCATCAATTCGACCTATGGCAACAACCTCTTCCGGTACGATTATGGCTCCCCGTGGGTCCGTGAACCCGTTCTTGAGCCTGCAATCCTTGAGGTGGCGGTATGGTAGACCATGCAGCCGGGCAGCTCTATACCATTGAGGGAATTGCCGCAGCGCTCATCATGATCGTTACCGTATGGATCGTTCTCGGGACAACGACCATGTATACCCCGGGCGACACCCACATCAGCGACATGCAGCTCGAGCAGCTTGGCACCGACGTACTCGCCATGATGGACACGCCGAATTCTACTCTCGAGAACAGGAACAATACGAGCAACCTGCAGCAGATGATCAAAAACAACTATTCGGCTTTTTCCAACCCGCCGGGGGATTACCGTAAAGGTCCCGAATTGTTCAACACCATGTTCCTCTCCTACGCAAACAGCATGACCAATGGCAGAGCCGACCATATCCAGTATTCTGCCACCGTCTATTACCGGAATGCGACGACACCGACCGGTAGCTACGAGTTCAGCAAGACCCACGACATTTCCCCCGGTGACCATGCCGTCCGGGTGACCCGCTGGGTGTTGATTGATAACACGATTACCAGCCCCACGGACTATCCGTCGGTGATCCCGGCTCCGGCGAATAACAATATCCTGGATCGGCGGTGGCAGGAAGTCCTCGTGGAGGTGCTCATATGGCGCGGCTGAACGATGAAGCCCAGTGGATCGTGCTGATGGGGTTTTTAATCAGCCTTGCGTTCTTCTTCCTCGCGATCCTTCTCAACCAGTCCGTCGTTGTCGGCCAGACGACTGCGGAGGGTGTGCTGGAGTTCCCGAAGAACGATATCCGGGATTACCACAACGAGGTTGTCCGGGTGTCGCAGGCAAATATCGGCAACTTCACGGATCCCCGGTCAAAGGGGATCCTGGCTGACTTCCAGAACCTCTCGATGAACCGGAAGGGCGCTGTCGCGAGTTTCAACACGAGTCCCGCCCAGCCGGGGTTCTTTACCATGAAGACCTACAAGATCAACCTGCACTACTCGAACGGGGTGAGCGTGTACAATGAGACCGCGTATTACTAAACCGGATCCCGAGGAGGGCGTCTCCAGCATCCTTGAGTACGTTTTCATCAGCGGTATCCTGATGATCCTCCTCGTCATCATGATGCTGTACGTCAATGCAACGCTCATGGAGGGCCCGGCCTATACGCTCAGCTACGCCGCGTATACGGACATCGGGAACGGGATCTCCACCCGGATCATCGATGTGTACGTCATCCGCCCGGATGAAGGCAACATCACGACGAGGTTCGATATCCCGGACGAGGTTGCGAACAATGACTATTTTGTCGAGATAGGATCGTCGGTGGGGTCGCCGGACCAGGTGGTCGAGGTCTCGCGCAATGACATCAAAAGCAGCATCTCGCTTGCCGGTATCGGGTCAACGCGGGGTGTCCGCGGCAATACCACCGGCAAGGGGCTGAACAAGATTACGTATGACTCATTGGGTGTGTGAGGGGGGAAGGAACGAGATGAGAAGAACTATTACCGCAGATGAATCGGCCGTTTCGGAATCGATCGGCTTTGTCCTGATCTTCAGCCTGGTCATCGTGGGGATCTCCCTGGTGAGCCTGTACGGGTACCCGGTGCTCCTGAAGCAGCAGGCGAACGCCGACCAGCAGATCATGGAGAAGAACATGATCGTTCTCCAGAACGATCTCAAGAGCCTTGTCTATAAGACCGTCCCGTACAAGGAGACGTCGCTGAAAGTCGGCGGGGGGACCATGTATGTGTGCCAGACCAGTCAGTCGTTCAGCATCGATTACGGGGGCGGTCCGGTAATCGATACCTATCCTCTTGCCGGGAGCATGGGGGAGATCCGGTATGTGTCCAAGGACGAGGGGCAGGTCGTTGCGATCGAGAACGGGGCGGTGATGTACCGGCTGCCGGAATATGCCGTTACCGGATCCACGATGCTTGCGGAACCCCGCTGGTTCTATGACGAGCCGACGAAGACTGCAGTCATCTACATGATCAATGTCTCTTCAGCAGAACCTCTCAGTCTGTCAGGGGTAGGTACCGTCCAGATGGAACTTGTCAATACCAGTTATCAGGTATTTACCCGGGACCCCTCAATGGCCGATCCCCCGTTTTATGTCAAGTATACTCCCAACGCCGACCCTGACGCCGATGAAGATTTTTCTGCTGCATGGAAAGATTATATCACCAATCTTGAACCGAAAGGGGAATGGATGGAACTTCCGGCTGACTCCGGCAGATACCGGCTTCCCCTCAGTACCAGAATCCTGGTTGTCAAAGCGTATGACGTAGTCGTGCATAATCTCTGATTTT
>ENA-UOWG01004162-UOWG01004162.1-activated-sludge-metagenome-genome-assembly--contig:-NODE-4162-length-10281-cov-3.379914_pt1 | contig 10281 bp, 10 predicted proteins | sample MGYA00238147_ERZ761563 | MGnify/ENA primary metagenome ERZ761563 (study PRJEB28884, sample SAMN05720216) | anaerobic digester metagenome | isolation source: active sludge of municipal... | reverse complement strand
ATCCTCGACCGGCTTGCCGTCCAGCAAATGCTCATTGATGATACGCTGCAAATTGGCTTCATTGACGTTGTAATACCAGACGCCATCGGGTTGTACGCACATAATGGGGCCGGATTTGCAGGTGGCGAAACAGTGGGTGCGGGTACGTTTGACCCTGAGTTCGCCTTTGTCGATGCCCGCCGCTTTAAACTTCTCGCCCAGGGTTTCGAATAAGGCTTGGGCTTCACCATTTTCGGTGCAGCGTGGGCCGGTACAAACCAGCAGGTGGCGTTTGTATTCACCCATTTTTGGTTTTTCTGGCATATCAGTCATGGTGACAGGACTCCTCAGGCGTTGAGACGCCAAATTGTGTGCGGTCGTCGCGGTAATGCTGCAGAGCTGCGCTGTCGAAACCTGTTTCCCCGGCAACCAACCATAAATTGAACAAGGCCTCACCTTGGCTGTCCAGCACCTGAATGCCATGGGCTTGGTCCTGTCGGCTGACAAACCAGATCTGCTGCGCCTTACGCCAGTCGATGTGTAAATGAAAGCTGTCGTTGACGATACTCAGCCAGCCGTTTTTTTCCTGCAAATCGGCGGCGTTGATCAACAATTCCGCCACCGCTCCGCCTTCGCTACGAACCACGGCACGTAATTTACCCCACTCCTGGAGTGCGGTGAGTAAACGTTCATGACTGTCCGGCGCTGCCCGTTGCGCACAGAAAATGCCGGCCTGATCGTCCAATGTGGCATGGCCGACCGCATCGAGAACTTCCGACAACGGTTGCCCAAAATATTCCGCCGCCTGTTGTAATGTCACCTTGGGCGTGTCGCGCAGATATTGCCGAACACAACTTTTCCAGCCCTCCAGGCCCATGCTCAACGAGCGCCCCGCCTGTTCGCCTGCCCGGGTTTCGCCGGTCATGGCATTGTATTTATTGGCATAGCCGCGTGGCGTCACCATCAAACCTTCCCGAACAAAGGTGCTGCTGTTGCCGACCAAGACCGTGGTCAACATGCCGATGTCGCAATCGGCCATCTCCGCCAAACGCACCAACTGGATGTGTTGCCGGGCGCGGTAGCCCGATTTGACGATGGCCACCGGCGTATCCGGGCTACGATGGTGCAGTAAGATCGTTTGTGCTTCGACGATATGCTGGGTGCGTCGGCCGCTTTTCGGGTTATAGAGCGCCACCACGAAATCGCCACGCGCAGCGCTTTCCAGGCGGCGGGCAATCACCGGCCACGGCGTCAATAAATCGGATAGGGAGATCGAGCAGAAATCATGGGTCAGCGGCGCGCCGACCAGGGAGGCGCAACTCGACAACGCGGTGCTACCGGGCACCACTTCCACCTCAATCGGATCGTCCGGCGTCCAGCCGCTGTCCAGCAGCAGCTCGTAAGTTGGCCCCGCCATGCCGTAAACACCGATGTCGCCGGACGACACCATGGCGACGATTTTGCCTTGCTTGGCGTGTTCGTAGGCTTCGATGCTGCGATCCAGCTCTTCGGTCATGCCTTTTTTGATGACCTCCTTACCATCGAGCAAGTCTTGCACCAGCTTGATGTAGGTGCTGTAACCAATTACCACGTCTGCTTCCGCAATCGCTTGTCGTGCGCGAGCCGTCATGTGCTCGTGATTGCCGGGGCCGATACCGACCAGTAAAATTTTTCCCGCTTTCGTCATTGAATTCTCGCAATTGAAACGGTGGCGTTCTTGCCATCCGCGCCACAATATTTATGTTTTTCGACCAGCAACTGTGCCCAACCAACATTGGCGGCCTTCAACGCCGCCGCTTCCGCCACGGCTGGCGTGCCCATATATTTCATGACCACCTTGGAAGGATTCGGCACAGCGATGGCGGCCAGTTCCTCGGCGGAATAAAACATCAGCGGCCAGCTGTACGCAGCCGCCAGTTCTAATAAGGCCGCCTCGTCGTTTTTTTTGTCGATACTGGCCAGACCAACGACCGCCGATTTATCCAGCCCGCAATGCCACAAGGCCTGAGCCAACGCCTGCCGCAAGGTTTCCAGGCTGGCGTTGCGGTCGCAGCCCATGCCGACCATTACTTTCATTGCTCGAGCGGCGGCCTATACACCACCAATCTTTCCGCAAGCTGTTCCCAGATAGCCGGCGCTATTTCCCGCTGGGTCACCCATAAAATCGAGTGGTATTTCGCGGTATCCACGTCCTCGAAGCGCTGGAACAAATGAATATTGGTCGGTAACGGTGTGGGCCGCGTCCACCAGTTGGCACTGCCGGCTTCCTGCACGAAGGCAACTGGCTGCTGATTGACCACGTCCGCCGACACGCGGGTGATGTTGATCTTGGGAGCTTCCACTTGCCAGCCCAGCTCGCGTCCCAAAATATCCACCGGTATGGTTTTGCCGACATCCGAGGCCGTAGTCAGTACCGGCGTGGACTTCAACAAGACGGCGACTTTTTCCGCATAGGCATTGGCGCCGCCGACGTGACCGGACAATACCGGGATTACGAATTCGGCGGCATCGTCGATTACCAGCACGCCGGGGTCTTCGTCCTTGGATTTGAGATGCGGCGCAATCAAGCGCACCACCGCGCCCAGCGACACCAGAAAGATGATCTGGTCGTAAGCCGAGAACAGATCGCCGATTTGCGCGCTCAAGGCGCCTTGATACACCCGCCGCGGATTGGCAAATTCAGCCAAATGTTCGGCTTGCTTCTCCGATACCACCACCTCGGCTTCCGGGATTTGTGGCGCCAGGCGGCTGGCAATTGCGGCCCCGTGTTTGGTAATCGCCACGATGGCGACACGCACATCATTCATGGATTTCATCCTGCTTTTTACGGCAACCGCGCTGCATTTCGCCGCGCTGGCGGCCTGGGTTTTTGATAATCAGTAAAGACAGGTAATTGACCTTTTGCCCATATAGGCTGGCGAGGTCATGCACCATGCGCTCTTCCGGGGCACCGGCTTTCTCGACGAACCAACCGTGGGCCAGTAAATCGCGGCGGCGCAACAGATCGATAATGTCATCCAACAATGGTTTGACCTTGAGTAATACCAAGGTATCGAAGTCGTTCAACATCCGTTCTATCTGCGCGATGCCGTAACCGGCCGGCACAATGGCGATAGTATCGTCGACATCGGCCAAGGCTTCGCCCGCGCACGCGGCCGCCGCATGAAACGATGATACGCCGGGCACCACCTCGACCGTGACATCGGCTTGCAAAGCGCGAACGCTACGTTGTAAGTGGCCAAAGGTGGAATACGTTGACGCGTCGCCTTCCACCAAAAACAACACATCCTCACCGCCTTGCAGTAGGGCCAGCACGGTCTGTGCGGCTTCCAACCAATAGCGAGCCAGAATATCCGCATCGTGAGTCATTGGAAAATGCAGCGCAGTATGGGCTTGGGGACATTCAAGACCGGCGCGCAAGGCAATGTCCAAGGCATAACTGTCGCTATTTTTCTTGCGCACCGGATAGGTCCAATGACCGGCGCTGGAGAGTAATTCCCAAGCGCGACGAGTGATCAGGCCGGGGTCGCCGGGGCCGAGTGAGATGCCGTAGAGGGTGCCGAGTTTAGTGTTCATCGTGACCGCTTGATATGGGCTGTAAAGAATGGGTGGCCGACACGATCCACACCGGATTCTCGGCCTGCATGCGATGCATGGCCAGAATCGGGCTGCTGCGCGAGGCCTGAATTTGGCAGACGTCCCAGTCTGCGCCGAGTTGTTTCAGGGTTTCGACGGCGGTGGACAGGTTTTCCAGCGTGACGAAGTTCATTACCAGCCAACCCGCCGGGCGCAAACGCCCTAAACACAAGGCGATCAGTTCCACCAGTTCGCCGCCGGAACCGCCGATAAATACCGCGTCCGGGTCGGGCCAGGTATCGAGAAACTGCGGGGCTTTGCCGTGCATGAAGCTGTAGTTGCTGATACCCCAGGCGGCCTGATTCTGTTCGACATTAGCAATGTCATCGGTGTTTTTTTCGATGGCAAAGACATGACCCTCCGAACACAGCCGCGCAGCCTCTAGCCCGACCGAGCCGGAACCCGCGCCGATGTCCCAGACAATGCTTCGACGCGTCAATTGCATCCTCGCCAAAGATACCGCACGCACTTCGCGTTTGGTGATCAGGCCTTTTTCCGGTTTGCGCTGGCTGAAACTGTCGTCAGGCAGGCCGAATAATACTGGAAACGGCTGTGGCGTAGTGCGTTTCAGGATGACAACATTGGGATCGGGATAGTCGCTTTTCGCCGCCTCGGCGCAACTCAACCAGCCACTGACCTGCTGTTCCGGTTGAGTCAGCAATGCGGCAATAGCCACTTGAAACCTATCGGCCATACCTTCAATTTGCAGCATCCGGGCAATACGGGCCGGCGTGTTGTCCGGGCTGGTCAATATCGCCAACAAGTCATGTTGGCGGCAGCGTTGGGCCAATTCATACAAGTTATGTTCGGGTGTAGCGCCGCGCTGCCATTCGCCGGCGTCCTTGCTGTGCACGGAAACGATGCGGGCCGTATGCCAGGGCAATTTCAACTCGGCAAAGGCTAATTGTATGGTGCTGAGATTGGGCAGGATGCGCAGCCGGGATTTATCCAGCTTGCCGGCCAGGAAGCCGGCGATGCCGTGACATAAGGGATCGCCGGTCGCCAGCACCGCCACGTCTTGATTTTTTGCCAGGGCGGCTTCGATCCAGCCCGGCACCTGTTTGAGTCGTCCGGTCAGGTCGTAATGTTGGGCATGGCTAATATCGTCAGCCATGATTTCAAGCAGACGACTACCGGCGATGACGTGTTGGGCGGCATGCAAGGTTTGCAAGGCCTCCTGGCTCAGGCTGGCCGCACCGTTGTCGAGCACGCCGATAAAACTGCACATTGCCTGCATGATCAATTCCTTCCGGCTTCGGCCAGTTTGTTGCCGTCAAAGTCACACACCAGCACACTGATGTGAAAACGGCCGGGATACCGGTTTTCCAGCGTGGCGATTACCCGCCTAGCCAGTTCGACATGAAAGGCGTGTTCCAGCCCCAGTTCCGCCATGCATTCCGAAGCGTAACGGGCGGTTTCCTGCCCGGCGATAGCGTCGCATACATCGTTCGGCGCGCCAATGCTGCGGGCGATGTCGGCCACCAGTTCCACATCGACCGGTGCGCGACCGGCATGGGTAATGGTTTCGCCTTGCGCCATTTTGGTCAGCTTGCCGACCATGCCGCCGATGATGATGTTTTGAATGCCGCAACGCTCGGCGGCATCCAGTGCCGGAGTCAGGAAATCGCCCATTTGCACGAAACAGCTGTCGTCCAGCTCGGGCAACTCGCCCATCACGAATTTCTCGGTGCGGCCACCGGTGGTCAGTACCACGCTGGCTTGACCTTGATTAGCCGCCACTTCCACGCCTTGCACCACGCTAGCCCGAAATGCCGCCGTGGAATACGGATGGACGATGCCCGTGGTACCCAAAATCGAAATACCGCCGATTATGCCCAAGCGGTAATTCAGGGTTTTTTTCGCCATCTCTTCGCCGCCCGGCACGGAGATGGTCACCTGTAAGCCTCTGGTTTTTAGGGCTTCACCGGCGATCAAGCGGATGTTATCTTCGATATTTTTGCGCGGAACCGGATTGATAGCCGGGCCGCCAATGGCAAGTCCTAAACCAGGACGGGTGATCTGGCCGATGCCTGCGCCGCCTTGCAAGATAATGGTATCGGGTTGTTCAATCCAAACTACATCCGCGGTCAGCCAGGCGTGGTTAGTGCAATCCGGATCGTCGCCCGCGTCTTTTTCGATCACAGCATGCGCACAATCGTTGTCTATCCAGCCTTCTTTGACGTTGAACGCCACCACTTGGCCGTTGGGCAGCTCACAGTCTATGGTTTCCGGCACACACCCTTCCAGCAAACCTTGTACGGCCGCCCGCGCCGCCGCCGCCGAACAGGCGCCGGTGGTGTAACCCTTGCGGGTGCCCTTGGGTTTGCGTTCCGGCATCGCCATGCGGTCAGCCGTTTTTCTGCCGGTTTTCCGCCAGACTTAGCAAGGCATGAATCGCCGCGACCACCAGTGTCGAACCACCTTTGCGGCCACGGGTGATGATCCAGGGCACATCGTGTAATTCGGCGAGTAAATCCTTGGATTCCGCTGCCGAGACAAAGCCGACCGGCATGCCGACGATGAGCGCCGGTTTGATGCCTTCTTCGCGGATCATCCGCAACACTTCCAGCAAGGCGGTCGGTGCATTGCCGACCGCGATGATGCCGCCATCGAGCAAACCTAAGTTGTGCGCTTTGCGCATAGCTTGCACCGCGCGAGTGCTATTGACTCGTTTGGCCGCGTCGATGACATCGTCATCGGCGATGAACTGGCGGGTACTAATACCGAAGTGGGCCAGACGCGGCTGCGACAGACCGACGCAAATCATTTCCACGTCGGCGACAATCGGCGCACCATTTAGAATGGCTTGTATGCCGCCTTCAACCGCATGCGCGGAAAACTCGGTCAGGCCGTTGAATTCAAAATCGGCGGTGGCGTGGATCATGCGTCGTACCACTTGCCATTGGCCATCTGAATAATAGTGCTCGCCCACTTCGCGGTCGACGATGGCAAAGGAGTCATGCTCGATCTGCTGTCCAGCTTGAGTAAGTTGTTCAGTCTGTGTATTTTGACTCATGGCGTAATCAATGATGGTGGTGATGTTCGGCCTGTTCGCGATACTGACAACCGTCGCATTCCAGCATGTTTGGTGCGGTCGGGTCGCAGGCTTCGCTCACCCGTTGATCGAGCAATTTAAAAATCGCCGGATCGAAACCGAAATAACTGCCGGCAGCGAAGGCAACCTGAGGGTATTGCCATTGCAAGCGCTCGACTTGTTGGCCGATGCGCTCGATCAGCAGACCGGTGAACAGGTAGTAAGGCAAAATCGCAATCTGCGTCATGCCCAGCCGCACTTGGCGTTGCACGGCGGTTTCCAGACGGGGATGGGTAATGCCGGTAAAGGCGATGTCGATCAATTCATGCTCGGTGACTTCGAACAGCCAACGCGCCAGTTTGGCCAGTTCGCCGTTGGCGACTTTGTCGGAGGAACCACGGCCTAATATGATCACGCCGGTGGTTTTTGGGTCCGGCATGGCCAGGGATTTGAGTGCGCCTTTCAGTTGTTTTTGCAGAATGGCCAGCAAGGTTTCGTTGCTGCCCAGATGCGGTGCGTAGATGAATTCGACGCCTGGGAATTTCGCGCGGGCTGCTTCGATATGCTCGGGAATCTCCATCTTCACATGGCCAGCGGCGCTGATGATCAATGGCACCACAATCACCCGCTCGGAGTCCTGCGCGGCGCGGCTCAAACCCTCCGGCAACAGTACATCGGCCAGTTCGATATAGCACAACTCTATGCGCCAGTCGGGGTGTTGGGCTTGCCATTGTTGCTGAAATTGCTGAATTTCATCGTTACCGGCCTGATTACGTGAACCGTGGCCAACCAGAAGGACGGTGGTTGTCATGCTTATTCCTGAGAAGTTGGCCGCTCGGCACGGCGGAAGCGATGGGTAAAACCGGCATCGTAGAGTTTGGATTTTTTTAACGTAGGCCACTGCCGCGCGCCCAGAGTGGGGCTGACCACAATCATGGCCTGGCTGTTGATTTTGGCGGCCCGGCAGCGTTCGCGGATATCGGCCAGTGTGCCGCGAATGATTTGCTGCTCGTCCGGCCAACTGGCTTTGTGCACCACCAATACCGGGGCATCATCCGCCCAACCAGCGGCTTTCAATTCGCGCTCGATGGTGGGCAGCAAGGTAATCGATAAAAACAGGCACAGCGTGGTGTGATGGCTGGCCAGTTCCTGCAAGGATTCGCCGTCCGGCATCGGCGTGCGGCCTTCGACCCGGGTCAGAATCACGGTTTGCGTCACTTCGGGCAAGGTCAGGCTTTCCACAGCGCAGGCCATCGCGGCAAATGCGGAGGACACGCCTGGCACCACTTCGACGGCAATCTGGGCTGCATCCAGCCGTTGCACCATTTCGATCAAGGCGCCGTACAAACCCGGATCGCCGGTTTGCAGGCGAATCACGGTTTTGCCCGGCCCGGCTTGTTCGATCAGCCAGTCGGTAATCTGCTCCAGGGTCATGTCTTTGGAGTCTTTGATCACGCAAGTGCTGGGCGCCCATTGGGTCGCGGCGGCCTGTACCAACGAGCCGGCGAATAAAATGGCATCTGCCTTGGCGATCAAGTCTCGGCCTTTGACGGTGATCAAATCCGGGTCGCCGGGGCCGGCACCGACGAACCAGACTTTCGCCGGATCAGGCTGCGTGTTCATAGAAAAAACCCAGCCGCAACCTGCGGATTGAACGGAAAATAAAGGTGCAGATAAGATGCCTGCAACGAACCGACCCGGAAAAAGTTTTCGCTATGGCTACGCTGGCGTTGCGGGTTGGACATCGTGAATGGCTGCATAGTCGTTGTCAGTTGCGAATGATGAAAGCTGTGACCGCGAATTTCGCCTTGTTCCAGCTGCAAGCTGTGCATGCCCAGATTCACCAGCCGTTTCTGCATCTGCGCGCTGCCGGGTAACAGGCCGGCCATATTGGCGCAATGGCCATCATGGTCGGTCAATCGCTCCAGCAAATATAAAAAACCGCCGCATTCGGCGTAAATCGGCTTGCCGGCTTGATGATGCGCCTGCAAGACTTGTTTCATGGCAACATTGTCCGCCAATGTTTGCAGGTGCAGTTCCGGGTAGCCGCCGGGCAAATAGATGCTGTCGGCCTCCGGCAATGCGCTATCGGTCAGCGGCGAGAAAAACGCCAGCTCGGCACCCATCGCAAGCAAACAATCCAGATTGGCCTGATAAATAAAGGAAAACGCGGCATCGCGAGCCACGGCGATACGTTTACCGGCCAGTAAACGTGGCGGCGGTGAGGCCGTGATCGGCGCGAAGGCAACAGGTTCCGGCAATCGGCACAGCGCCAGGCTATTGAGCAAATCGGCAGCGCGCGCCAGGCGCAGATCGAGGTCGCCGATTTCGTCGGCCTGCAACAAGCCCAAGTGCCGGGACGGCAAGCCTACGCCATCGTCTTTCGCCATTGCCGCCAGCAAAGGCAGGTTTTCCGGCAAGGCCTCTAACAGCAATTTGGCATGGCCAGGGCTGCCCACTTTGTTGGCAATGACACCGGCAAACGGCAAATCAGCCCGGTAGTGGGCCAAACCATAAGCCACGGCGGCAAAGGTTTGCGCCATGCCGCCGGCATCGATGACCGCCGCCACCGGCACGTCGAGTGTTTGCGCCAAATCGGCGCTGCTGCTGTCACCGTCGAACAAGCCCATCACGCCTTCGATCAGAATGACGTCGGCATCGGCTGCCGCTTGATACAGCAGCTCGCAGCAATGCGCTTCGCCCATCATCCATAAATCCAGCTGATAAACGGGGTGTCCGCAAGCAAAGCTCAGGATTTGCGGATCGATAAAATCCGGCCCGGTCTTGAACACTCGCACCTTGCGGTTTTGTTGGCGATGGTAGTAGGTCAGGGCTGCGGTGATGGTGGTTTTGCCTTGGCCGGAGGCGGGGGCGCTAATCAACATTGCCGGGCAATGGTGCGTTGCCATGGTCTGCATCATGAAAATGTCACTTTGCGTAACGCCATGCCCGATAAAGCACCCAACGCCAGCCAGAAAACGGCGTTGTTGATGGCCGTACCAATGACGAATTGCTGTTGTAATGCTTCGGGAGCCAAGGCGTGGGCAACTTCCGGATGGGGCGCTCCGATGATATGCGGTAATACCAGCAAACCGACGCCACCGATTTGCAGCCAGCGCTGTCTGCTCAAAAACAGGCCAAACAAACCTCCTGCCGTCACCGCTGCGGTAAACAGCCACCAGGCCTGACGGCTATGCAACTCGGCGCTGTCGGTACCGGGCAGTTCTGGCGGCAGTCCCAATGACGGCGCGACAAAAAACACCCAGTAACCGGCCAAACCCCAGCCCAGCCCATACAGATAGCCGCGTTGATCGCGCCAGTACATGGCGGCACTGATCAACAAGGCAAAGCCGAAGCCGGTCAGGCTGTTGAACAGCCAGGTAAAGCCGTTACGCTGCCAGCCATAGCTCGGCTGCCAGTCATGCGCCTGTTCGGCCGATGGCGTTTCGAACTGTTCGGCGGCCAAAATCAACGGCAGGGTTTGATAATGTTGCAATACGCTGAGCAACAAGCCGCCCAATACGCCGGCCAGCAGCGAGACTGCGACCAGTTTGCGAAAATCCGCCATGTCAATGGCAAGGAAAGGCTGCGCTATGACGGCCGTCGTGGACGGCGTTGTGCAGTGTGTTATT
>ENA-UOWG01004158-UOWG01004158.1-activated-sludge-metagenome-genome-assembly--contig:-NODE-4158-length-10283-cov-4.531873_pt1 | contig 10283 bp, 7 predicted proteins | sample MGYA00238147_ERZ761563 | MGnify/ENA primary metagenome ERZ761563 (study PRJEB28884, sample SAMN05720216) | anaerobic digester metagenome | isolation source: active sludge of municipal... | reverse complement strand
GCCGCACCTCGCCGTCAAGGTGGTCAACACCTGATGAGCGAGAGCACGAGGAAGCAGGTCCTGATACTCGGCAACGGCGTATCGCGCCTGCTCCTCGTGCGTGAGATCAGAGAATGGGCCGGTGAGATCTGGGGATGCAACCTTGCCTATCAGGAACCCGAGATCGGGCCTAGGCTAACCCGTCTCACCGGCCATGCTACCGTCATGGAGGAGGCCGCCGAGTACCAGCGCGCGCACGCGGAGCTCACCTTCGAGATCTGGGGCGGGCACGCGGGGCAGGCGGTCGGCAGGGTCTTCACCTGCCCGGGAGAGTTCCGCCACGACTCCGGCACGACGCTCGTGGCGCAGGCGCTACACGAGGGCCTGGACGTCATCTGCGCCGGCTTCGACCTCGGAGGACCGGACATCCACTCGCCGAGGCTCTGGGAGCAGCGCAAGAGCACGTGGGTGAAGCGCTGGAGGCAGATCCTCGAGCACTACGGCTGGGATCACGTAACCTTCTGGGGCTACGACCACATGCCGTACCTCAAGAGCGGGTCGTCGACCGTCCGGTACTGCAACAAGTACGCGGCCGGGATCCCGCACATACCGGGCGACGAGTACCGGCAGCTCTTCGCCGCGCAGTACGAGAAGGAGACGGGCAAGCAGGCCGGGCACTATCAGGGGTACGACGACGAGCAGATGGTCCGCTTCAGCTTCCAGGGCGACGGGTCGACATACGTCACGCGCCTACGACTGAGCGTCGCGAAGATCCTCCAGGCGAGAGGAGACGGCGTCATGCTGCCGCCGGAGGTTCGTATCAAGGAGCGGACGATCGAGGAGGAGAAGGTGGTCAAGGTTCGGTTCAAGAAGAACGGCTACGAGACGCAGATGAAGGAGTCCGTCGCGGGCATCCTCGTCGGCCGCGGCGTAGTGGAGCTCCTCGAGGGAGCGCTCCCGGGGCCGAAGCCCGAGGAGGCCCCGCACGAGGAGCTCGCGCAGGCCGCGGAGATCCCGGAGCCGCCCCCGACGCCGCCGGCGCCGAAGCTCGCGATCACGGACGAGCCTGAGCTCGCCCTCGCGGCCGCGCAGGCCGAGGCGGCGCCGCCCGTCCAGCCGAGGCGGCAGTACACGCGGAGGTCGCGGAGGTAGGCCATGGCGTACGCCACGCTCTCGGACGTACAGGCGAAGCTCCCCAACATCACCTTCGGCGACCCGGTCTACGATACGCTCAAGCCGACCGAGGCGCAGGTCACGGCGTGGCTCGGCGAGGTCTCGGACAACGTCCTCGATCCCGTGGTCCGGACGCTCGTCACGACGATGCCGATCACGAACACCTACGCCCTGGCGTACCTCGAGACGATGGCGGTCAACTGGGTCTGCGCGCAGGTCCTCCGCTCGCTCGATCGCGACGCCGAGGCGGTCGCCATGTACAGGGCCGACTTCGACGAGGCGATGAAGCTCCTCCTCAAGCGCCCGACGATCCTCGAGGCGCCGGCCGGCGGGGCGAAGCCGACGCACCACGACGTGAGGGACTACGCGCCCTTCACCCGCAACTACGACTCGACCGAGGAGGACGACAAGCTGTGGTAGTCCTCTCGATCGAGACACTCGGCACGGAGCGCTTCGTCCGCGGCTTCAACCGCTTCGAGGAGGAGATGAAGGACCTCCGCGAGCCATTCGGCGTGATCGCCGACGACTTCACGGAGACCGTCGAGCGCAACTTCGGCGCTCAGGGCACGCCCGAGAAGTGGTCGCCGCTCTCGCCCAAGTACCGGGCGTGGAAGGCCCGCGTCCGCCCGGGCGCCCCGATCCTGATCTTCGACGGCCGGATGTACGAGAGTCTGCGCGGGGTTTCGCGCGGGCCCACGGCGGACACGGTCCGGCAGATCTACCCGCAGCGCGCCGAGTTCGGGACTATCGTCCCGTACGCGATCTTCCACCAGACCGGGACGCGCAACATGCCGCGGCGCAAGCCCGTGCAGCTCACGGACCAGGACAAGAAGCGCTGGGCGCGGATCATCCACGAGTGGGCAGTCAAGGGCCTCGAGTGGATCGAGAGCACCCGGGGGAGGATGTAGGTGGGCCACACGGGCATGACCGACGTCCTCGCCGGGATCAAGGCGTACCTCGTGACGGGCGGCGTCTTCGAGACCGAGATCACCGCGATCGAGACGGCGAAGTCGATCACGATCACGAGCCCGCAGGAGATCGTCTTCATCGAGAGCGTGAGCCGGCAGTACCCGACGATCGAGTTCACGCCGGCGAACGGCCGCGCGTCCTACGCCGACGACCAGGGCGCCGGCGCCCACGGGATGGACCTCCACTACGTTGACATGACGGCGTACCACTCGTCCAACGACCGCTCGACGGTACGCGATACGCTGCTCTACTACGACCTCGCTCTCGCGATGGCGATCGAGGCGGACCTCACCTTCGGCTCGCGCTTCAACCGCGTGCGCCGAGGCGAGGTGGACTACTCGGACCTCATGCAGTACGCGGAGGCCAAGACCTTCCTACAGATCATGCGCCGGCGACTAGAGATCCGGACGACGTTCGAGGAGAGGAGTTAGACCATGAGTATCAACCTGCTCAAGGCCACGGTCGGACTGGAGAGCTCCGCCGGCACGGTTGTCGCCCGCGCCTACCGCCTGCCGATCACGGGCAATCCGGGCCTGGACACCGCGGTGACCAAGGAGCGCGACCCGGCGATCTCCGGGGAGAACATGCCGACGAGCTTCTACACCACGAGGCTCCTGTCCGGCGGCGACCTGGCGCTGAGCTTCCGCCCCTCGCCCGCGTGCATCCTCACCGCCTACTCGGCTGTCGGCGGGACCACGCCCGTATCGAACGGCACGCAGGTCGGCGGGTGCATCCGGATCCGGTACACCGGCTCGAGCGCGAGCTGCAAGATCGTCGCGAACACCTCGGGCGATACGCTCGCGTCGTCCATCGGAACCTACGGAGCCGAGGTCGCCGACTCGAACTTCGGGACGGCCGGGTCGATCGACCTGACGGCCGCGGCGACGGACACGCTCGGCGAGCTCGTGGCGGTGATCGAGGCGTACGACGACTACGAGTGCGAGAAGGTCTTCGGCGCGGACTCCGTCGACGCCGCGGACATCATCGACATCACCGCGGCGCAGGGCAAGAACACCTGGGTCTACGTCTTCTTCTCGAGCACGACCTCCTCGGCGTACCTCTACAAGCTCCTCGCGCATATCGGGACCACGGAGCGGCCGACGCTCTCGATCCAGGTCGACGAGCGGCCGTCGAACGAGGTCTACGGCGGGTGCGTCGTGGACAACCTCTCGATCGAAGCGGCCCTCCAGGGCTTCGTCACCGCGACCGCACGCATCCAGGCCTTCAAGGAGTACGCGGACGTCACGAAGACGGGCAACATCACCTCAGGCGACGCGACGGTGAAGTCGATCGACACGCGGTACCTGCTCGCCGGCATGACCGTGACCGGGAGCGGCATCCAGGCCTCGACGACGATCTCCTCGATCACGACGATCGACGAGGCGGGCGAGCTCGAGCTCTCGAAGACAGCGAGCGCGACCACGACCGGGGTCTCGCTCACCTTCGCGGTCTCGGACACGGCGCAGACCCTGCCGGACATCGACCCGCTCGTCTTCTGGAAGGGGAGCACGTCGCTCGGCGCCGCGGAGTACACGTACGTCAGCAACGTCACGCTCAACCTGAACAACAACGGCGTCGAGGACACGTACGGCCAGGGCGACGCCTCGAGGAAGTACAACCGCAAGGGGCAGTTCGACGTGACCGGCACGATCCAGGTGCCGCTCGACGCGACGTCCTACGCGCACCGGCAGTCGATCTTCGACGGCACGCAGGTCTCGCTCTCGTTCTGGTTCAAGGGCCAGACGATCGGCGCCAGCGTTCCGGAGTGCCTGATCGTGAACCTGCCGTACTGCGAGCTCACGGCGCTCAATCGGCCGGAGAACAACGGCGTCCTGGACGCGGAGTACAACTTCGCGGCGATCGCCCCGAAGGCGGGGTACTACGGCAACCCGGTCGAGATCTACATGGTGTCGAGCGTCAACATGACCTGATCGTGAGGAGGAGGGGAGGATGGGGGAGAGTTGGAAGGAGAAGGCCCGGCAGTCGATCCTGGGAGACATCCACAACCTGGAGAGTCTCCCGGGGTACTGGGTCCGGGCCAAGCGCTTCAGCGTGATCGCATCGGACGAGATCCGGGAGGCGGAGAACCTCCCGGCCTCGCTCATGCGGAAGCTCGCGAAGCTCCGGCCCGACAAGGACAGCGCGGAGAACCGCGCGGACTTCGAGCGCCGCGCGGCGGACGCCCTGACGGACGAGGAGTTCTCGATGCTCCAGCGGCTCTCCGTGTCGCTAGACCCGAAGATCGCCGGCCTGCGCCTGACGCACGGGATCGGGGAGCACAACTTTACGGACGACGGATCGGCGAGCACGGTCGTGCCGCGCGACCTGGTCGAGGAGCTCCTCAAGTACAAGCCGGTCGCGCTGGAGATCCTGGAGGTGATCGCTCAGGCGAACCCCGGCCCTTTTCTCAGAGGGAGGTCCGGATCATCGAGCTCGTCGTCCAGTGGATCCACGCCGGAGCCCGAGACGACGAAGGCCGGTACTTCCCCGACGACGCAGTCTGGGATGATGGCGAGTGGCGCGACGAGCCGGTAAGGCCGCAGGAGTGCGTGGACGTATGGGGGCCGTGGGTGCGCGAGGTGTCGATGCTGCTCGACGGCGACGGGGCCTTCCGGCACTGGAAGCACCCGGGGCCGTACGGAGCGCAGCCGGCGCACGACGTCGCGGTCTATCAGATCATCCGCGGGAAGATGGTCGAGCTGAGGTCGAAGGAGAATAGGGACCTTGCCCAGCGAGCGAGTATCAGTAGTCATCGACGCCGAGGAGCACGTATCCGAGGCCGCTAGGAAGGCCAAGGAGGCCATCCAGGGCGTCGAGAAGACGACGAAGGAATCCACGAAGCAGAGCTCGAGGTCGGCCCTCGACTTGGCCTCCGCCATCTACACGGTCCGGTCCGCCTACCAGACGGTATCCGCCGTCGCTCGCACCGCGTGGACAGTGGTCCAGGACGTGACCAGTGCCTACTACGAGCAGGAGAAGGCGATCACCCGCGTCAACGCCGTGCTGCGCGCCACCGGGAAGTCGGCGACGATCTCGAGCGAGTACATCAAGCAGCTCGGGGCGCAGTTCCAGGCGACGACGATGTTCGGCGACGACCTGGTCGAGAACGCCGCGGCCATCGCCCTCACCTTCGACGAGATCTCCGAGACAACGCTCCCGCGCGTGCTATCGGTCGCCTCCGACTTGGCGACCATGTTTGGCACCGACCTCGTCTCAGCCACGCGGGACCTCGGCGTCGCCCTCGAGGACCCCGAGGCCGGTCTGACTCGCCTCCGTCGCGCCGGCGTCGTCTTCGACGAGCAGGCGAAGGCGATGATCAAGACGCTCGTCGAGCAGGGAGACACCGTCGAAGCGCAGAACAAGCTCCTCGAGGAGCTCGAGCGGCGCGTCGGCGGCGTCGCCGAAGCGATGGGCGACACCGCGGCGGGGAAGGTGACGCAGCTCGCGAACGCCTTCGGCGACCTGAAGGAGGAGATCGGAGGCATCCTCGCAGAGCTCGCGAAGCCCGGTATGGAGAAGTTGACGGAGCTCCTCCAGGGCGGCACCGCGGGCCTGTCGAGGATGCGCTTGACCAAGATGGCCGAGACGCTCAGCTACGGCCAGGCCGCGAGCATGTCCTCCGACGAGCTCGCCGCGATGCACCAGGCGGCCACGGAGGCCCTCGCGAACGCGATCATGTGGCGGACGCTGACCCCGGCCGAGCGTGCTTTCCAGACGGCGGCCTTCGGCTCCAGGGCGAGCGACGCTCAGTACTGGGACAACATCGTCGACCGCCTGACGGACATGATCGAGTCCGCGATGCAGCGCGAGGAGGCGCTCGCGAAGGTCGTGTCGCCTTCGACCGGCAAGCCCCTCCCGGTCACGGTGGTGGACACCGGGTACGACCCCACCAAGAACGTCCCGAGCTACTACCCCAACTTCGACCTCGTGACCGACCTCGGCTACACGCCGCTCGAGTACCTCGGCCAGCTCTTCGACGAGACCGAAGGCGACACCTACGCGCTCGGCGAGGCCGTCGAGAATACGGTGAAGTGGTTCGGCGCGCTCACGAGCGAGCTCACGGCCTTCAACAGCGAGGCGGAGTGGGCGCAGGTCGGCTTTCAGAAGGCCGAGGGCGCCGCCGCGGCCGGAGGCCTCCAGCTCACGGAGTACGGCTCCCCGGAGGAGATGCGCGGGCCGAGCGCGCTCGCTGGGGTCGCAGGCCAGCTCGCCGGCGCCTTCATGGACATGCTCCAGTCGATCACGAGCATCAAGCTCCTACTCGACCCGATCTCGACGATCCTTGACGCGACCCTGAGCATCATCGGCCCGCTCGTCGATCAGGCGCTCGCTCCGCTCGTCGGGATCCTCGTCGTGGTCGGCGAGCTCCTCGGGACGATGCTGGCTCCAGTGATCGAGTTCCTCACTCCGATCATCGAGGCGGTCAGCAAGGCCTTCCTCTGGCTCTACAACAACATCATCCGACCGGTCGGTCAGATCATCTATTCGATGTTCGTAGGGCTCACCAAGGCCGTCGTGGGTATCGTGAACGCCGTCATCGACGTGTTGAACCTCCTGCGCCTGCCCAGCAACCAGCTCGAGCACTGGGACTACAACCCGGCGAGTGCTGCCGAGGCCCTCCCGGAGATCTCCTACGGCGACCTGATCGACAAGGGCGGGACCGCGATCTCGCACGCCGGCACGAGCTACGGGACCTCCGGCAGTCAGACGACGGTGGAGCATCAGCCGGACATCTACGTCTACCTGACCATCCAGGGCAGCGTGTGGGGAGCGGGGGGTCCCGCAGAGGTCGGCAGGGAAATGGCGCGTGCACTCGAAGCGTACGCGGGGATCGGCGGGCGGATCACCATAGTGGAGTCGTGACATGGCAGCCCCGGTCCTGACCATACCTACCACCGCCATCTTCGACGCCGAGCTCGCGGCGCGCGCTGCGCTCAATGGCGAGGCGTGGTGGAAGATCGAGGTCGATACTGACGTCGACGGATCGTACACGGACTACACGAGCTCACTCGACAACAACCGTGTTCGGATCGAGGCGTCGGGATCGGTCTTCCAGGAGGGCCTCGCCTCGGCGGCGCTCTTCGCTCTCCGCAACGTCCCGAAGATCGCGGACGCGGGAGACTGGGCCGGAGCGCCGGTCAAGATCAGCGTGAAGCTCGGCGCTGCCGAGTATATCCAGGTCTTCGCCGGGTACGTCGACCAGGCCGGCGTCGCGCGCGAGAAGCGGAGCGCGACGGACGACGTGATCACGGTCTCGGCGTCCGACCCGTCGCAGTCCCGCGGCATGGCGCACACCGCGGACGTCCAGACGCTCTACGTCGGGAAGTACATCTCGAAGTCGACGGACGCGACGAACAGCCTGGCGCACATTCTCGCGGGCCTGCTCGGGCTCACGCCGGCAACGGACACGGACTTCCAGGTCGGGACCGCGCTCGAGGTCACGAAGGACTACGTCTACGTCGACAAGGGCGCGAGCTACTGGCATGAGCTCCAGGACCTCGCGCTCGCCCACAACTGCCTCCTCGGCTTCCGGTACGATGGCAAGCTCCGCTTGGCGCGGTGGACAATGGCCGAGTGGAACGCGCCGGCGAGCTCGTACGAGTACACCTTCGACTCGACGAACGTGCACTCGTTCCAGGCTGTCGGGTCGGGTGTCCTCTGCACGCGGGCGAAGATCGAGTATGAGCAGTGGCAGGCGCTCGCGGCAGGCCCGATCGCCAAGTGCATGGAGTCGTACAACGAGTCCACGCGCCGGAACGCGATCACGATCGCCGCCGGGGAATACTGGCCCGGCGGGACGGACGAGTACGCGGTCGCACGGCTGAGCTACGAGCGCGGCGGCGAGGCCTTCCCGATCGGCGTCAACATCGTCACGCCGACCATCGTCAAGCTGACCTCGGCAAGGAAGCGCACCGGGGTCGGGACGGAGATCCAGTACACCGGATCCGGGACGCTCACGCTCGAGAGCTTCAACGGGACAGCCGGGACAGACTCCTCGAAGACTTCGCAGCACGCGGACGCCTCGGAGATCATCCTCAAGAACACCGGGGCGAGTCCGGTCACGATCTCGCAGCTCATCCTGTACGGCGTTCCGATCCGTGTCCTGTCGCGGACGACGGTACAGCACAAGATCGCCGGGCTGGACGACTGGGAGCTCGTGGACAAGGACATCCCGGGGAAGTACGTCACGAGCCGGGCGCAGGCTGAGACGACCTGCCAGCGGTGGACGAGCTTCGGCCAGACGCCCCGGCAGCGCTTCGAGGCCGTCTGCGACTTCACGCCGCACCTCCAGCCCGGGGCAATCGTGGTCTTCAACCCGACCACGGACATCTCCCTGTACTGCATGGTCGAGGGCTACGAGCACCGCTCCGAGGGCCCGCACACGCTCACGCGGACGGTCGTGACCCTGGTCGAGCTCGCGGACTACACGGAGACCGCGGGAGACTCCGACCTGACCGCGGTCGCGCCGGCCGGGCGCGTCGCCGGGGCGTCGACCATCTCCGGGACAGACATCGACAGCTCGACCCTCAACGCCGAGCAGTTCGCCTTCGCCTCGGACGGGAGTGCCGCGGTGTACGACGGCTACGACGCCCTGCCGTCCGGGGCGGAGCTCTTCGACCTCCGGCAGCCGGACTGCCTCTCGCACCTCGGCCGGGCGCCGACCTCCCGGGAGGTCGTCTTCGAGCCGGGGTACCTCAAGGACGAGCTCGGGACGGAGTACGCCAACGGCTGGTCGAAGTGGACAGGACTCGGGGTGATCGGGTGCTTCGCGGCCGTGACGAACCTGGTCGTGGACCCCGAGGACCTGAGCACGAGCTCGTGGTCGGAGAGCGACGTCGACGCGCCTACCGACAGCGGCTACACGCTGCGCGGCCGGAAGCTCTGGCTCATCCAGAACAGCTCCGCGGCCGCCGGCTACGAGTACCAGGAGATCACGGTCACTACGGCGGTGCACGGGATTCAGGCGGTCATCAAGAAGGGTACGACGAACGCCCCGACGCTCCGCGCGTACGACGGGGCGACGCTCCGCTGCCAGGTCGACGTGGACTTCTCAGGGGCGACTCCGACCGCAACCGCGTCGACCGGGACGCTCGCCTTCGCCAAGGCGATCGGAACGGACGCGATCCTCGTCGCGGCGATCACGACGGCCTTCACCGGCACGACGATGAGCCTGCGCCTGTACACCGGGTCGGCGGACGACAACGCGAACGTCTACGCGACGGCGTTCCAGGTCGAGCTCCGTGCCTACCCGACGCCGTACACGCCGATATCGCGCTCCGCCGGTGGGCTGGACTACCCCATGGCGCCCGCTACCTCTGGCACTATCGACCTCTGGTTGCGGCCGATGTTCAACTACGACACCCGCTCGAACCTCTACGGCTGGGTGCTCGGTGGGGTCCCAGGGTCCATCGACGGGTCGGTCTTCCTCCGGTACGAGCAGTCCACCGACAAGTGGATGGCCGCGATCTATGTCGACGCGAGCAACTACAGGGCCGTACGGTCGACGAGTGCGTTCGCCTCCAACGCTGCCCTCTGGGCCTGGCAGCACATCAAGGTCGTGTACGACATACCGAATCAGGAGATCTCGCTCTTCGTGGGCGGCGTGGAACAGACAGCGACTGCAAGCGCAGGCACGGTCTCGTCGCTGGCATTCGCGGCCGACGCTTTCCTCGTCGGCAACGCTGGATGCGGACAGGCGTACGCCATCGACGGCTTCCTCGCCGACCTCTGCTACCAGGCGTCGACTGAGGACGAGACGACGACGCACTACGATACCGGGATGCCGTGGTACGACACGGCCGAGGTCGCGAACGCGGTGCAGACGGTCCGGATCAACCAGGCGGGGATCCGGATGCACAACGCGGCGATCGCGATCACGGACGACTACAACCGGCTCATCGCGATCTCGAACAAGGACGGCCTGCTCGCGAAGGACGCGGCGGGGACCGTCACGCATGACATCCCCACCGCTCCGGTGCTGGTCGGCGCCTATGTGCAGGGGCACTACTACGCCTTCAAGTTCGACAACACGGCGTACACCCTCTTGTCCACTTCCTCTCCGACCGCCGGGTCGTGGGCGACCGGCATCCAGGCCGTGACGGGCGGGAACCAGGTTATTCGCGGCGCCAGGATAAGGGCCGCCATTCTCGGGTCGGGCTCGG
>ENA-UOWG01004156-UOWG01004156.1-activated-sludge-metagenome-genome-assembly--contig:-NODE-4156-length-10284-cov-154.569264_pt1 | contig 10284 bp, 11 predicted proteins | sample MGYA00238147_ERZ761563 | MGnify/ENA primary metagenome ERZ761563 (study PRJEB28884, sample SAMN05720216) | anaerobic digester metagenome | isolation source: active sludge of municipal... | reverse complement strand
GCCAGCGCCAACTGCAGCCAGCGCGGCAGTTCGGCATGGTGATGAACATCGCCGAACATGAAAAGCATCTGGCCGACCAGCGGCAGGGTGAGCGCCACGGCGATCCGGAAGCGGTTGATCTCGCGCCGGTAGTCGGCGGCGCGCCGTGCCTTCTCGCGCTCGCGGGTGTCCTTGTCGACGAGGCTGGCCGAAAAACCGGCCTTGGCCACCGCCGCGATCACTGCCGCTTCGTCCGCCGCGTCATCCAGCCGCACACGCGCCCGCTCGGCTGCCAGGTTCACGTTGGCCTGGATGCCCGGCTGCCGGTTGAGCACTTTTTCCAGGCGCGCCGAACAGGCGGCGCAGGTCATGCCGGCAATCGCGAATTCGACAACGCGGCTGTCGGCAGGCTCGTTCATTTGACCAGCAGCACCGGACACGGCGCCAGATGCAGTACACGGGAAGCGACCGAGCCCATGACGAGGCCGGCAACGCCGCCCCGCCCGTGCGTACCCATGACGATCAGATCGCAGCCCAGCTCGCCGGCCACCTTGGCAATCACCTCGGCGGCCTGTCCGACATGGACATGGGTGGTATGAAAGCGGCCGGCCGCATCGAGCTTCTGCTGCGCCTCGCGCAGGTGCTCGCGGCTCTCTTCCAGGTAATGGTCATGCAGCGTCTCCTTGCTCACATGCGCCAGCGCGCGACCAACGGGAATCGGCGGCTGGACGTGCAGCAAGTGAATCTCCGGCATTTCGCGGAACCAGGAAACATGGCCGATCAAGTGGTCGACCGCACGCAACGCAACAACCGAGCCATCAACCGCCAGCAGGATTTTCATCGTCATGGTTTCTCCTATATCCACTGCAGCAACCGCATCGAACCGATCAACCCGTAAATGCCGAAACCCAGCACCAGCAGGCCGGAGGCGATGCGCACCGCCGGCCGGCGCACGAATTCGTTGAGCCTTGCCAGCAGGATGCCCGCCAGCAGCAGATTTGGCAACGTGCCGAGCCCGAAGGCCAGCATCAGCAAGGCACCGCGCCCGGGCGACCCGGCGCTGAGCGCCGTCGCCAGTGCGCTGTAAACCAGCCCACAGGGCAGCCAGCCCCACAGCAAACCCAGCGGAAAAGCCTGAGCAATTGTCCGCGCCGGCAGGAAACGGCGGGTCAGTGGCTGGATCAGCCGCCACAGATGCTGGCCTGCGCGCTCGGTAAAAGCCAGCGCTCGTGTCACACCCAGCAGATAGAGGCCCAACGCGACCAGCATCAGGTTGGCCAGCAGATAGAGCGTCAGGCGTACCGGCGCCTGTCCATCCAGCGTCAGGCTGGCCGCGCCAAGCGCACCGGCCAGCGCGCCGGCGGCGGCATAGGAAACGATACGCCCCGCGTTGTAGGCCAGGTGCATCGACCAGCGTGCCGGAGCACCCAGCGACAGCGCCCCGACAATGCCCCCGCACATGCCGACGCAATGCGTGCCACCCAGCAGTCCGACAAGGAACAGGGCTAAGAAGGCGGTATCGGGCATGGTGCAGCGTCGTTCAGGCGGAAACGCGCAGTTTACCCGCCCGTCCCGCCGCTTGCACGTGAATCAGATCACTTTCGAGTAGCGCGTCCGCTGACGGTCGGCGCGCAGATAGCGATCGAAGACCATTGAAATGATGCGCACCAGCATGCGTCCCGGCGGCAGGACGGTAATCCACTCCCGCTCCACCTTGAGCAGGCCGGCATGCTCCATTTCCTTGAGATCGTCGAGTTCGGCGGCAAAATACTTGTGGAAATCGATCAGGTGCGAGCTTTCGATCGACTCGATCGAAAGCTCGAAGTGACACATCAGCGCCTGGATGATCGAGCGCCGCAGGATGTCGTCGGCGGACAGCTCAATGCCACGGAACACCGGCAGCATCCCGGCGTCGAGGCGGTCGTAGTACTCGTCCAGGGTCTTGACGTTCTGGCTGTAGGTCGGCCCGACCTTGCCGATCGACGAGATGCCGAACGACAGCATGTCGCAGTCGGCATAGGTGGAATAGCCCTGGAAATTGCGATGCAGGCGCCCCTGACGCTGGGCCACAGCCAATTCGTCGTCCGGCTTGGCAAAGTGATCCATGCCGATGAAGACATACCCGGCTTCAGTGAGCTTGCGAATGGCCAGCGCCAGAATTTGCAGCTTCGCATCGGCCGAGGGCAAATCCGGTTCGGCGATGCGCCGCTGCGGCTTGAACAGGCTCGGCAGGTGCGCGTAGTTGTAGATCGACAGGCGATCCGGATCCATCGCCAGCACACGCTCCAGCGTACGGTTGAAACCCATCACCGTCTGGTGCGGCAGGCCGTAGATGAGATCGACGGAGATCGACTTGAAGCCATTGGCGCGCGCCGCGTTGATCACGTTGGCGGTTTCTTCCTCGCTCTGGATCCGGTTGACCGCTTGCTGGACGCGTTCGTCGAAATCCTGAACGCCGACGCTCATGCGGTTGAAGCCAAGTTCCCCGAGCAGCGCCACGGTCGCCGTATCGACCTTGCGCGGATCGACCTCGATCGAGTATTCGCCGCCATCGAGCAGCTTGAAATGCTTGCGCGTCGCATCCATCAATTGGCGCATTTCGTCGTGCGACAGGAAGGTCGGCGTACCGCCACCCCAGTGCAGCTGGATGACTTCGCGATTGCCGTCCAGGTATTCGCTCTGCAGCGCGATTTCCTTGGCCAGATACTTCAGGTACTTGGCGCTGCGCCCGTGATCCTTGGTGATGATCTTGTTGCAGGCACAGTAGTAGCAGATGGTGTTACAGAACGGGATGTGGAAGTATAATGAGAGAGGTCGGCTGATTCCGCCGATGTTTCGTTTACCCAGCCATAACTTCGCTGCTTCGGAGTCGAATGCTTCGACGAAGCGGTCTGCGGTTGGATAGGACGTGTAGCGTGGGCCGTTAACATCGAAACGGCGGATGATCTGAGGATCGAATACGAGGTTTTCGGTTGCAAAATTCATTAAACATACCACCAAGAGTAGGTCGGATTATGTTCGGATGCAGCGACTTTACGGTTGACTTGGATCAAGCTTACACGGGTTCCTGATGCCCCCCAATTCCGCTACCAACACAATTTCCCTCTCCGTCATCAAGACGGCCTGTTCGAACTGCAATCTGCGCGAGTTGTGCCTGCCGTTCGGTCTCAGCATCGAGGAGCTTGAACGCCTCGACGATCTGGTATCGACCCGGCGCCGGCTCAAGCGCGGCGAGCATCTTTACCGCTCGGGCGTACCGTTCGACGCGATCTACGCGATCCGCAGCGGCTTCTTCAAGACCGACGTGCTGCTCGAGGACGGCCGCGAACAAGTCACCGGCTTCCAGATGGCCGGCGAATTGCTGGGCCTCGACGGCATCAGCAGCGAACACCATACCTGCAACGCCGTCGCCCTCGAAGACAGCGAAATCTGCGCCATCCCCTTCTCGCGGCTGGAAAGCCTGTCGCGCGAAATCCACACGCTGCAGCACCATTTCCACAAGGTAATGAGCCGCGAAATCGTCCGTGATCATGGCGTCATGATGCTGCTTGGTACCATGCGCGCCGAAGAACGCCTCGCCGCCTTCCTGCTCAACCTGTCGCAGCGCTTCACCGCGCGCGGCTTCTCGCACGCCGAGTTCTACCTGCGCATGACGCGCGAAGAAATCGGCAGCTACCTCGGCCTCAAGCTCGAAACGGTTTCCCGCGCCTTCTCCCGCTTCCAGGAAGAAGGCTTCATCGCCGTCCAGCAAAAACACATCCGCATCCTCGACGTCGCCGGCCTCAAGGCGCTGATGAATCACCGCGCCTAGGGTGTATTCAGCGTAAGCAGCGGGCTGCGCGTCAGCGCGACGCTGACGATATAGGCGAAGGCGGCCAGCGCCAGCACCAGGAACACTAGCCGCTGGCGTGGTGTTTTTCCCCGTTTCAGGGCCATCGTGCCGCACAGGACATAAGCCACCAGGCCGATGAGCTTCGCGGTCAGCCAGTTCTGCGCGAATGGATACTGGCCGCTCAGCCAGGCCATGATCAGCGCGCTGCCGAGCAGCAGGGTATCGACGAGATGTGGCACGACGCGCGTCAAACGTGCCTGCAGCAGGGGTGATCCACTCAGCATCCACCAGCCGCGCAGGCAGAATCCCAGACCACTGATAACGACACATGTAACGTGGAGATGCTTGAGGGCGAGGTAACTCATGCCGAAACCTTTTGCGCGAGATGCCGTCGATAGCGGCCGACGGCGCCCCACAGATTGTAGAACAACCAGCCGCCGGCCAGCGCCAGCGCGGCGCCCGCCGGGCGCAGCAGCCATTCGGGCCAGACGACGGCCGCCAGCAGGAGCGCCACGGCCACAGCATGCGCCTTCATCTGGCGCTGCATGGCAAGCTCCGGCAACAGGCGGTTCATGTTCGGCGCCTGCCCGCCGCAGGCGTTCTGCAGGTGCAGCCAGGCAAGAAACGGCACGATCTTGTACAGCATGCCGACGATGAAGGATATGAAACCGCCGACCAGCAGCAGGATGCCGACCGCGAGACTGAATCCGGGCCACTCGGCCAATGGCGGCCAGGCAGTTGCGGTCAACGGCAAAAAAAGGCCAAAAATCGCGCTGTACAGACCCAACTGCCAGTAGCGGTAGGTGGCATCCGCGCGCGCCCGGCGGCGCTGCCGCTGCAAACGCAAGGTCAACACCGCGAAGGCGATGCCGGCCAGCGCCGTTAGTCCTTGCACGAGGCGGATCGCCAGCGTCCACTCAAGCAGCACCGCCAGCGTCCACGCCAGCACCAGCGCGAGCATGACGCGCGGCAGCCACCAGCTGGGCCGCGCCGGGTAACCGGGCGTCAACTGGAACATCGGCACCACGACATAGGCCATCGCCGCCAGCAGGATACCGCCCCAGCCACCCAGCGCCCAGGCGGCGTGAAGATCGGTCAGCGCCGGCAACGGCAAGGCCCAGCCGCGGGCAAGCGCGAGCGCCAGCACGATGCCGAGCGCGACGGCACCGGTCAGGCCGAACAAGGCGAACTTGAGGCCGCGTATGGTGGGGCTGGTCGACGGCACGCCGTATAGCGCCTGCCCGCTGACCGCGAGAAAGCCCGCGATGCTTGCGCCGAGGATCAGCGCGGCACCGCCGAGAAGCGCCGGCTGCCCGAACAGGAAGCCGGCGGCGAGCAGGAGCGCGCCGGTAGACAGACCGCCATGCAGCCAGCGTGCGACCGCCAGTGGGTGGCGCAGGTTGGCGCCGGCCACCACCGGAAGAATCTGGATCAGTGCGCCGAGCATGACTTGCAGCATGAAGCCGACCGTGATCAAGTGGGTCGCCGCCAGCAGGCCCGGCGACCAGCGCGATGCGAACATGTCCGGCCCGACCGCCATGAGCAGCACGCCGGTCATCAGAACGAACAACGGCGCCGTCAGGAAAAACCGCAGCGGTGCCGCGAATGGTGGAGCTTTGTCAAACGACAGCAATGCCTGCATGCGGCGGCCGGTTCAGTGCCTGCGAAGAAATCGGCGTGAGCTCCCGGTCGGCTTGCTCACCGGTACTCAGCGCCAGATCAGGATTTCAAAGGTGCCATCGGGCACCAGCTCGGACTCGTAGGTATAGCCGTTTTGCCGCAGCACCTTGTAAAGCGGGTGCGGTTCACGAAAGAGCAGGAGAAGCATTTTCTCGCCGGGCTTCAGGGTATCGAGCATTTCCATGGTTTGCACAAAAGGTTCCGGCGGCTCCATGTAGCGCGCATCGACGACGTGCTGGCTTTTCGGGTGGGTCATGCTTCGGTCAGTTCGCTTTCTAGGTGGCTAAGCAGTTCGGGGGCTTCGGCAGCCAGGTGCTGGTCGCACATCGGGTAGAGGATATTCTCTTCCTTCATGTTGTGCTGCTGCATCATGATCAGCAGGGTGTCGGCCAGCCCCAGATAATCGTCGGAATTGCCCTGCTCCAGCGCGTCGACCGCATCATCGAGCAGCGCGCGCATCTGGCTGTGCTCCATGCGCATGACCTGGGTCGGCCCCATGCGCATGCCAGTCTTGTTTTCGAAAGCGGGAAACAGGGTTTTCTCCTCGCAATCGAAGTGCGCCAGCATGGCGCCGCAGAAATGCGCGAAGGCCGCCTTGGCCGCCGGCAGGTTTTTCTTGCCGAGCGCCTGCTCGGCTTCCGCGAACAGATCGTCGCAATGCCGATGGTCATCGGTCATGAAGGTACGGATGGTGGTCATGGTCAAACTCGCGACGTGGCAATGGAGCCCATTTTCTGGATGCGCGCCGACCCGCACCTTGACCACCGTCAAAAACCGCACGAATTGCACCGCCGGCACGAAGCCCTGGCTTGCCGGCCAAGACGTTTCTTCTCGGTGGCGCTATTTTTCCAGCACGTAGGTTCCGGGCGCATCGGCCAGTGCCGGGTAGGCCCGGCTGGCTGCCGGCCAGGCATCAACCAGCTCGCCGCAACGCCCGCCGAGCCACGCGATCCAGTCTTCCCACCAACTGCCCGGTTTGTGCTCGGCACGGTCGAACCAGTGTTCCCAGTGTTCGTTGCGCTCGGGCTCGCCAATCCAGTAGGAACGCTTGGGCGGATTGACCGGCGGATTGACGATACCGAGAATATGACCCGAACTGGAGCGCACGAAGCGCACCGGGGCTTGCACGTTGATGTACTTGCGGATGCGGTAGCACTGCTTCCACGGCGCGATATGGTCGTCCTCCGCCGTCACCACATAGAGCGGCTGGACGATGCGGTCGAGGTCGATCGGTTCGCCGGCGATAGTCAGCTTGTCGCGCTTGATCAGGTTGTTGTTCAGGTACATCTCGTGCAGGTAGTAGGAATGCATGGCGCGCGGCATGCGCGTCGTATCCACGTTCCAGAACAGCACGTCGAACGGCGGCAGATCTTCGCCCATCAGGTAGCTGCTGACCCAGTAATGCCAGATCAGGCTGTTCGAGCGCAGCAGGCGGAACGAGGAGGCCATTTCGCTGCCATCCAGGTAGCCCTTCTTGGCCATCGTTTCGTCGAGCGCGCCGACGCAGGCCTCGTCGATGAAGACGTCGATGTCGCCGGGATGCGCGAAATCGGTCAGGGTCGTGAACAATGTCCAGTGCGCCACCGGCACCTGGTCGGCGCCAAAACGCTTGTTGGCCCAGGCCATGTAGGTCGACACCAGGGTGCCGCCGATACAGTAGCCGACCAGATGAATCTTGGGCACCTTGCAGAAGTCGCAGGCCACGCGGACGACCTCGTTCACGCCTTCGAGCAGGTAATCGTCGAGACGAACCTCGGCCATGTCGGCGTCTGGGTTCTTCCAGCTCGTTATAAAAACCGAGAAACCCTGGTCGGTCAGGTACTTGACCATGCTTTTCTTCGCCGTCAGGTCGAGAATGTAGAACTTGTTGATCCACGGCGTGACGATGACGATCGGTGTCGCACGCACCTTTTCGGTGGTCGGCGCATAGTGGATGAGTTCCACCAGGCGATTGCGGAACACGACCTTGCCCGCTGTCGTCGCCAGATCCTTGCCGACGACGAAAGCATCGGGTTCGACCATCTGGATGTTCTTCGCCTTGACGTCGCGCTGGAAGTTCTGGAAGCCGCGGACGGCGCTCTGGCCACGCGTGCGGATGAAACGCTCCATGACCACCGGATTGAGCCAGAAGAAGTTGGTCGGCGCCACCATGTTCAGCCACTTGCGTGACCAGAACGCGGCGCGCCGACGTTCCTTGTCGGAGAGGCCGGGCGTTTCGAAATACATGTCCTGCAGGCGGTGGGTGAAGGCCAGATACCACTCCTTGATGATGTCCCACGTCGCCACCTGGGTCCACACCGGGTCGGCGAAGCGGACATCGTCGGCATGCGGCGCAATCACGTCCGCCGACGGCATGCCCATGGCGCGCCGCATCAGGTGCGCCTGTAGCGCCATCAGGTCACCGGAAAGCGCGCTCGCGGCCCGCATCAGCTCCTGCGGGTGCATCAGCCAGGCCGCCTGGGCATTGAGCAGCGAGGCGGTCACCCCGTAAGGATCGGCCGCCTTGCTGACTGCCGCCCCAGCGCTCTCAAGCGGGCTCAAACCGTTGATGTCGATGCCATGATTTCTCGTGGACGAATTCTCGGACATGTTGCTGACCTCATGCAAAAACAGGTTTGTTTATACCATGCCGAGGCGTATGTTTTTGGGCGTACACACCCACTTTCGCGAGGCTTTTCGGGCAGCCTGCAAACCCTTGTTTCACTTCACCGCGACTTGGCGTAGCATGACTCTCAACAAGGCCACCGTGGTGGCACGACCCATAGAGGAGGAAACCCATGTTCAAGCACATTCTCGTCCCCACCGATGGCTCGGAACTCTCGCAAGCCACGGCCAAACGGGCCATTTCTTTCGCCAAGGAAGCCGGCGCCAGAGTCACGGTGTTTTTCGCCAAGCCGGAATATCCGATCGCCTACTTCGGCGAAGGCGCGCTGATCGACCCGACAACCCCGGAAAAATTCGCTGAACTGGCCGACCAGCAGGCTGCCGAATATCTGGGTGAAGTCGCGAAGCAATGTGCCGACATCGGCGTCGAATGCGCCACGATTGCGGCGACCAGCGACGTACCCTACGAGGCGATCATCGAGGCCGCCGAAAAATCGGGCTGCGACCTGATCTTCATGGCCTCGCACGGGCGCCGCGGCATCAGCGGTTTTTTGCTCGGCAGCGAGACCAACAAGGTGCTGACCCACTCCAAGGTGCCGGTGCTGGTCTATCGCTGAGCATCAAGGCCCGCGGCAATCGTTGCGCTCGCGGGTGATGGTGCAGAGCACGTTGCCACCCTTCAGGTCGACAAAAGACACGGATTCCAGCGTACCGACCAGATAGCGCTTCTTGAGCGTGAAATCGGTCGGTTTACCGTGGGTCGCCTTCCAGAAAGTCGTGCTCTCGCTGATCACCGGCGCGCCCAGACGGGCGGTCGCGCGCATGCCGAGATGCCCCACGACGCCGGCCGGCAGGTCGGCCGCGAAGCCGGCGTCGTCATCGACGCGGCGCGGGTAGAAATCGTAGAGATTCTCGAACGCAAGAAAGTAGTCATAGCGCCAGCTGACCTTCATCTGCTGCGGAACGCCGATCTTGTCTTCGTGTTCGTAACTGCCACGCTCGTCAGCTACCGACTGCAGCGGCAGGAATTTGAAGCGGTAATAGTCGTCGACCGCAGCATCGGCCAGCGGCTGCCAGCTCCAGCCTTCGGCGACCTGGTTGAAGGCCATCCGGTAGCGCACTTCGGCCCGCTCGCCGCGCAACTCGACGGTGAACCCCGAGCTGGCCGCCAGATCGATATCGACTTCGACCGCCTGCCCGGCCACCGCCTGAATATCGGCATCGGGCAAACGTGCTAGCGCCTCGAACTGCCTTTCGGCAGTTTCGGCGGCCAGCCCCTGGCCCAAAAAGATGGCGGCCGCAGCCGCCGCGAAGACTTGTCTGAGGAAAAGCATGTCGAAATTGCCGCGCCGCCATGAGGGCGCCGCGCCGGCCTGATTGTCGGCAACGGGCGACACCCTGCCCATGATGCACATCAACGATTCCTGATGCGCTTCACACCTGCGTCTGCGTCACCGCCTTGCGGAAACGCAGCAGCGCGACGGTGAAGAAGCAGGCGCCGACGCCGGTCATGGCCAGCAGATCGCGCCAGATCACGTCGAAGCCGGCGCCACGGTAGAGAATCGCCTGCGCCAGGCGGACGAAGTAGGTGGTCGGCGCGGCCAGCATGATGTTCTGCACGATCTCCGGCATGCTCTCGCGCGGCGAGACGCCGCCGGAAAGCATCAACAGCGGAATGATGCTGAGAATGACGAGCAAGCCAAACTGCGGCATCGAGCGGGCCAGCGTACCGAGGAAAATGCCGATGGAGGCCGCCGCGAACAGGTAGCAGGCGGCCGCCGCCAGGAACAGCGGCAGCGAGCCGGCAATCGGCACTTTCAGCACCTGCTGCACCATCACCAGCAAGGCGAAGGTGACGCCGATCAGCACCGCCAGCCCGTTGGCCCAGATCTTGGCCATCATGATCTCGAACGGCGTCAGCGGCATCACCAGCAGGTGCTCGATGGTGCCGTGTTCGCGTTCGCGGATGAAGGCGGCGCCGACCAGGATGATGGTCAGCATGGTGACGTTGTTGATGACTTCCATGACGCCGCCGAACCAGACGCCGATCAGGTTGGGGTTGAAGCGCACGCGGGTGGTCAGCTTGATCGGCGTGGCGCCACTGTCGCGCGTGCCGGTCAGGTATTCATTCACTTCGCCGAGGGCGATGCTCTTGATGTAGGTGGCGCCGATGAAGGCCTGGCTCATGA
>ENA-UOWG01004153-UOWG01004153.1-activated-sludge-metagenome-genome-assembly--contig:-NODE-4153-length-10290-cov-23.249731_pt1 | contig 10290 bp, 10 predicted proteins | sample MGYA00238147_ERZ761563 | MGnify/ENA primary metagenome ERZ761563 (study PRJEB28884, sample SAMN05720216) | anaerobic digester metagenome | isolation source: active sludge of municipal... | reverse complement strand
AATACGATCTGATGGGCTCGCACTACCACTTGGGCGAATGTTTCGAGTGCGGCTGTTGCACCTATGTCTGTCCGTCCAACATTCCGCTCGTGCAGCAGTTCCGTGTTGCCAAGCAGATCCTGCGTGAAAAGGCGATTGCGAAATGACCATCGAGATTCGTTCGGCGCCGCATATCAAGGGCGAACGCACCGTCGAGCAGATCATGCGCCATGTCGTCTGGTCGCTGATGCCGATCTGCCTATTCTACGTTTACCAGTACGGGCTGTCGGCGCTGGCCTCGCTGGTCGTCGTCACCGCCAGTTGCCTGGCCAGCGAGCGCTTCTTCGTCCGCCAGGGCGGGCAGTCCGGCGACATCGGCGACTTCTCGGCCGTCATCACCGGCCTCTTGCTCGCCCTTTCGATACCGCCCGGCTTTCCGCTGTGGATGGGCGCGGTCGCCGGGTTTGTCGCGATCGCCCTCGGCAAGGCGCTGTTCGGCGGCATCGGCTTCAATGTCTTCAACCCGGCGCTGGTCGGCCGCGCCTTCGTGCAGGCAGCCTTCCCGCAGGCCATCGCCTCCTATACGCCCTCGTTTCTGCCCGGCCGGTTTTACGAGATGATTCCTTCCTCGATGGCGATCCCGCTGATGCAACCCGCCGCGGTTGCCGAGTGGCTCAAGGCCAAGCAGTTCGATGCGCTGGCCGGCGCGACGCCGCTGGCGAAATGGAAGTTCGACGGCATCCTCGCCAATGCCGACGAACTGCTGACTTCGCTTTCCGGGCACATGGCGGTCGGGCCATCGCCGGCGCTGATCCTTCTTTGCGGCGCCTATCTGGCCTTCCGCCGTTTCATGGACTGGCGCATTCCGGCGGCCATACTCGGCAGCGCCGGCCTCACTGCCTGGCTGCTGTTCGCCCTGAGTCCCGACCGTTTTCCCAACCCGTTCTTCATGCTGTTCTCCGGCGGGCTGATTCTCGGCGCGATCTATATGGCGACCGACATGGCGACCTCGCCGGTCACGCCCAAGGGCATGTGGGTCTATGGCGCGCTGATCGGCCTTCTGACCGTGATCATCCGCTATTACAGCGGCCTGCCGGAAGGCGTGATGTACGCGATCCTGCTCGGCAATGCCGCGACGCCGCTGATCGAGAAGATCACGCAGCCGACGCCCTTCGGCAAGAGCGCGCTGGCCGTTCTCGGGCGCGCGAAAAAGGGCGCATCCTATCCGTTGCACCCGGGCTATATCTCGCGTGAAGATGCCGGCGCGGTGACGCCGAAAAAACGCTTCCTGCCCAACAAGCCGAAGATGCAGGAGCGGGACAAGGAATCATGAACAGCCAGGCGATCCTTCCGCAAACCACGCCGGCGGCGGCGATGATCCGCACCCTCGGGCTGATCGCCGCCATCTGCGGCCTGATCATCGTTGCCGCCTACCAGGGTACCTACGACGCGGTGCAGGAAAACAAGCGCATCGCGGTCGAGCGCGCCGTATTCAAGGTTATTCCCGCCGCCAAGTCGATCGTCGAATATTCCGCTCTGCCGGCGGGCGGCGTGGAGAAAATCGCTGCTGGTGCTACTGCACCGGCGGGCGCACTGAAGTTCTATGCCGGTTACGACGCGGGCGGCGAGCTGGCGGGTATTGCGGCCGAAGGCGCGGCCAAGGGTTATGCCGACACTGTGCGCATTCTCTTCGCCTACGATCTGGCGACGTCGAGCATCTCGGCATTCAGCGTCGTCGCCATGCGCGAAACGCCCGGCATCGGCGACAAGATTCTGGTCGACAAGGATTTTCTGGCGAATTTCCCGCTGGAAGCGAAGGTTTCCACCGATCTCAAGGCGCTGGCCAACGCCATCGTCACCGTCAAGCACGGCAGCAAAACCAAACCGTGGGAAGTCGACGCCATCTCCGGCGCCACCATCACCTCGCGCGCCGTCGGCAAGGCGATCAACGATGCCGCGCAGGCGCTGCTGCCGCGCGTCGCGCCCAATCTGGACAAGCTGAAGGAAAAATCATGAGCCAGTCGCCTGGAAAAATGAGCGCCCGCAACTGGGACGAATTCATGGAGGGCATCTGGCGGCAGAACCCGGTGTTCGTCATGGTACTCGGCATGTGTCCGACGCTCGCGGTCACGGTGTCCGGGGTCAACGCGCTGTCCATGGGTCTTGCCACCACCTTCGTGCTGGTCTGTTCCTGCGGCCTGGTGTCGCTGCTGCGCAAGCTGATTCCGAAAGAGGTGCGCATCGCCACCTATATCGTCATCATCGCCACCTTCGTCACTGTCGTCGATTATGTCATCCAGGCGGTGAGCTTGGCGCTTTATGATGCGCTGGGCGCTTTCATCCAGTTGATCGTCGTCAATTGCATCATCCTCGGCCGCGCCGAGGCGCATGCCTCGAAGAACCCGCCAATGGCTGCCATGACCAACGCGCTCGGCATGGGCGTCGGCTTTACGATCGGCCTGCTGGCCCTTGGCACGGTGCGCGAAATTCTCGGCGCGGGTTCGCTGTTCGGCATCAGCCTGTTCGGCGCCGATTTCCAGCCCTGGGTGATCATGGTGCTGCCGCCGGGCGGTTTCTTCGTGCTCGGCGCCTGGCTGCTGTTCTTCGCCGCGCTGGAGCGGCGCAAGCAGCGCAAGCTTGCGGAGGCAACGCAAAATGCATGAGTCCGCCGCCTATATTTTCGTCAATGCGCTGCTGGCCAACAACTTCGTGCTGGCGATGTTCCTCGGCCTGTGCCCCTTTCTCGGGGTGTCGGGCAAGCTCGATACGGCGTTCCCGATGGGCGTGGCGACAACCTTCGTCATGCTGGTGGCGTCGCTTTGCGCCTATGGTCTCAACCTGCTGCTGACCGCGTTCCAGCTCGAGTTCCTGCGCCTGATCTCGTACATCGTCATCATCGCTTCGTCCGTGCAACTGGTCGAAATGGTGCTGAAGAAATACAGCCCGGGGCTGTTCCGGGCGCTCGGCATCTATTTGCCGCTCATCACCACCAACTGCGCCGTGCTCGGCGTCGCCCTGTTCCAGACGGCGCGCGAATACGATTTCGTCCAGTCGATGGCCTTCAGCTTCGGCGGCGGCGCCGGATTTACGCTCGCCCTGGTGCTGATGGCCAGCGTGCGCGAACGGCTGCAACTCTCCGACGTGCCCTCGGTGGCGCAAGGCACCGCCTTGTCCTTGATGCTCGCCGGCATCCTGTCGCTGGCCTTCATGGGCTTTGCCGGCCTAGGCGGATGAGATGTCGCTGTACGTCATCACCATCGCCCTGATCTTCGCCATCATGCTGCTCGGTATCGCTGTGGATCGGCTGTATCGGAATTTCGCTGCACGTCATCCGCAACTCGGCCCCTTCCGCAAGAGCGATGGCTGCGGCTCCTGTTCCGGCGGCAGCGGCTGCAGCAGCGACAAATCCTGCGACGCCTGATTTTCGCCAGATACGCCCCAGTTTTGTTCCGGTCGACCACCGGAAACCGGCAAATATGCTGCGGCTTCCCGCTTGCGCCGTGACGTTTGGCCGCGCCGCCCGTAGAATCCCCACTTTGCCTTGACGAGTCGTGCCATGCACCCGGATTATCTCGAGAAAGTTCTCAACGCTCAGGTCTACGATGTGGCGATCGAAACGCCACTCGACCTGGCCGGCAACCTTTCGGCCCGGGTCGGCAACCGGATCCTGCTCAAGCGCGAGGATCTGCAACCGGTGTTCTCGTTCAAGCTGCGCGGCGCCTACAACAAGATCGCCAGCTTGTCTGCCGAGAAACTCAAGCGCGGCGTGATCTGCGCTTCGGCCGGCAACCACGCCCAAGGCGTCGCGCTGTCGGCGGCCAAGGTCGGTTGCCGAGCAGTGATCGTCATGCCGACCTCGACGCCGGGCATCAAGATCGAAGCGGTCAAGCGGCGCGGGGGCGAAGTGGTGTTGCACGGCGATTCTTATGACGAAGCCTATGCTCATGCGCTGGAGCTGGAAAAGTCGGAGAAGCTGACTTTCGTGCACCCGTTCGACGATCCCGAAGTCATCGCCGGCCAGGGCACCATCGCGATGGAAATCCTCCGTCAGCACTCGCGCCACAACGGGCCGATCCATGCCATATTCTGCTGCGTCGGTGGTGGCGGGCTGATCGCCGGGGTGGCCGCCTACATCAAGCGCCTGCGCCCGGAAATCAGGATCATCGGCGTCGAGGCCAAGGATGCTGATGCGATGGCGCAATCGCTGGCCAAGGGGCACCGCGTCAGGTTGCAGCAGGTCGGCCTGTTCGCCGACGGCGCGGCGGTCAAGTTCGTCGGCGAGGAAACCTTCCGGTTATGCAAGGAATACGTCGACGAGATGATCCTGGTCGACACCGACGCCATTTGCGCGGCGATCAAGGACGTTTTCGAGGACACCCGCTCGATTCTCGAACCGGCCGGCGCGCTGGCGGTTGCCGGTGCCAAGGAATATGCCCGTCAGCACAAGCTGAAGGACAAGAACCTGATCGCCATTTCTTCCGGCGCCAACATGAATTTCGACCGTCTGCGTTTTGTCGCCGAACGGGCCGAGGTCGGCGAGCGGCGCGAAGCCGTGCTGGCGGTGACGCTGCCCGAGAAGCCTGGGGCCTACAAGAAGTTCCTGTCGTTGATCGGCAAGCGCAACGTCACCGAGTTCAATTACCGCTACCACACCGCTAACGAAGCCCACGTCTTTGTCGGCATTCAGGTGGTCGACCGGAACGAATCGCGCAAGCTGGTCGAGCAACTGACCAAGCACGGCTACCCGACGCTCGACCTGACCGACGACGAAATGGCCAAGAACCACATCCGGCACATGGTCGGCGGTCACGCCCCGGCGGTCTGCGAAAAGGGTCTGCACGAGTTGCTCTACCGCTTCGAATTCCCCGAGCGGCCGGGCGCGCTGATGAATTTCCTGACCCAGATGAGCGCCGGCTGGAACATCAGCCTCTTCCACTACCGCAACCACGGCGCCGACTACGGCCGTGTGCTGGTTGGCATGCAAGTGCCGCCGGGCGAGATGGGCGAGTTCAGGACTTTCCTCAAGAACCTCGGCTATGCCCACTGGGACGAGAGTGGCAACCCGGCCTACAAACTGTTTCTCGGCTAGCCGGCTGACATGGAAATCGCCAGCAACGCTACTTCGTCAGCCGCTTCGTGCCAAGTTCGCGCAGCTTGAGCGTCTTCGACCGACCCATCGAGCGGCGCGCTTCCGACTCGATCAAGTGGGGCAAGTACGCCGGCCGCGACATCCTGCCGCTGTGGGTGGCGGACATGGATTTCGCCGCGCCGCCGGCGGTGATCGACGCCTTGCAGCAGCGCATCGCGCACGGCGTCTTCGGCTACGGCCACCCCTGGCCGTCGTTGATGGAGTCAGTGCTCGCTCACCTCGAGGGCGAGTACGATTGGGCCATCGAGCCGGAATGGATCGTCTGGCTGCCGGGGCTGGTCACCGGCCTGAATGTCGCCTGCCGGGCGATCGATGGCGAGGTGCTGACGGCGACGCCGATCTATCCGCCCTTCCTTTCCGCACCGCGTTTTTCGGGCAGAAAACTGAATCGCGTCGAACTGGCCTGTAGCGCAGGCCGCTGGCAGTGGGACAAAAGTGCCCTGCAAAATGCGTCGACCGCAGCAGTCAAGCTGTTTTTGCTCTGTCACCCGCATAACCCGGTCGGCCGTTGCTGGAACGAGAAAGATCTGCGCGATCTGGCTGCCTTCGCCGAAGAAAACGACCTCATCGTCTGCTCCGACGAAATCCACTGCGGCTTGGTCCTCGACCCCGACAAACGCCACATTCCGTTCGCCAGCCTGTCGCCGGATGCCGCCAAACGAAGCATCACGCTGATGGCGCCATCGAAAACCTACAACATCCCCGGCCTCGGCTGCGCCTTCGCGGTGATACCAGACGCCGTCCTGCGCCGCCGCTTACTGCGCGCGATGGACGGCATCGTGCCGCATGTGAATGTGCTCGGCCTTGCCGCCTGCGAAGCCGCCTATCGCGATTGTGACGCATGGCATGGTGAACTGATCGCCTATCTTCGTAGCAATCGCGACCGGGTGGCTGCTACGGTCAACGCCGAAAATAGGGCAAAAATGAGCCACGTCGAGGCCACCTATCTGGCCTGGATCGACGTTCGCGAACTCGGCCTGCTCAATCCTGCGGCCCATTTCGAAGCGTATGGACTGGGCCTGTCCGATGGCGCCGATTTCGGCGCACCGGGCTGGCTGCGCTTCAATTTCGGCTGTACCCGCGCGACGCTCGATGAGGCGCTCGGGCGCTTCGCCGCCGGCTGCAAGGCGGCATGAGTTCCTATACGCTGGCCGTTTTCGCGCTGGCGGGTGCGCTGATTGCGCAAGCGGTCGCCGCCGGTCTGGCGACCGAAATTTTTCTGCGCAAGGGCCGCCCTTCCCTGGCGCGGCGCTCCTGGCTGGCGCTGGCGATCGGCTCGCTGCTCCTCGCCCTGCACCATGGGCATGCGCTCGAACTGGCCTTGAGCACCGGTCTCCACGACCTGCGTCAGGCGCTTCTCGCGGGCGTTGCCGCGCTGCTGATGGCGCTCGCGGTGTCCGGGTTCAGGCGGCTGGCCTGAACGCCCCGCTTTCGGTAATGATCCAGTCCAGCCGCTGGTCGTGCGCTTCGGGCCGGATGCTGTCGATACGGTTGATCTCGAAGCCTACGCCTACCGCCAGCGGGCGCGGGGAGAGTGCAGCCAGGGTGCGGTCGAAATAACCGCCGCCGTAGCCGAGGCGATAACCCGCGCCGTCGAAGCCATTGAGTGGCAGCAGAATCAGGTCGGGTATCAGCCACTCGCCGGCGGTCGGCGTCGGGATGCCGTAGCGATCCGGTTCGAGGTGCGTGTCCGGCGTCCACTCGCGGAAACGCAGCGCCTCCTTTTCGGCGACGACCACCGGCAGTGCGGCGCGACCATTGGCGCTTGTCCAGCTTGCCAGCAATGGGCGCAGATCCGGCTCGTGCTTGATCGGCCAGCAGAAGGCAGCGACCCTGGGTCTGGGCAGTGTCGCCAGCGCATGGGCCACGATACGCGCCGACAGCGCCTGGTGTTCGGCGCCCGTCAAGGCCGCCCGCCGACTCGCCATGTCCTGCCGCAATGCCCGTCGCCAGGCCGTGTTATCCTCGTCACGACTATTCATACGCCAAATCTAGCATGAAGTTTCAAGCCCTCCTCCTCGGCATCATTGTTTCATTGCCGCTTTTCGCGCAGGAAAGCCGCGATAGCACCTATCTCGCCGCCCGCGACGCCTTTCGCGCCGGCGACCGCAACAAGTTGGAGCGCGCTGCCGGGCAGCTCGGCAATCACGAACTCGCGCCCTACGTCGAAAACTACCAGTTGCGCATCAGCATGGATCAGGACGACAGCGCGGCGATGCGCGCCTTCCTTGATCGCCACGAGCGTACCTACGTCGCCGAGAAACTGCGTGCCGACTGGATTCGCTGGCTGGGCAAGCGTGGCAACTGGAGCGAGATCGTTGTCGAATTCCCGAAACTGATCGCCCCCGAGCCCGATGTCACCTGCTATTACCAGCAGGCGCGGCTGGCGGACGGCGACGACCAAAGGAAGTCCCAGGGGGACAAGACGGTGCTCGACGATGCACAGAAGCTGTGGCTGACCATGCTCGATCCGCCGGAAGCCTGTCGGGCGATGCTCGACGCATTGGTCCGCGACAACCGCCTGACGACCGACGACGTCTGGGCCCGGGTCCGTCGCCAGTTCGAGGCCAATCGCCCGGGGCCGGCCCGGACTACGTTGGCGGCATTGCCGGCCAGCCAGGCCGTCGATGCGAAAGCGCTCGACAAGGTCATCGACAGCCCGATGGCTTATCTCGCGAAGCAATCGGCCGGCTGGAGCAGCAGCCGAAGCGGTCGCGAACTGACGGCGCTGGCGATCCAGCGCGCGGCGGCCAACGATCCGCGCACCGCGGCAGCCGAGCTGGAAAAGCTGCAGGTGCGCATGCACGATTCGGAGCGGCAATGGGCCTGGAGCCAGCTCGGATTGCAGGCGGCGAAACGCCACTACAGCGAGGCGCTTGATTGGTATGCGCTGGGCGGCGAAACGCCGCTTTCCGACGAGGGCGCCCAGTGGAAGGTGCGCGCTGCGCTGCGTGCCCACGACTGGAGCGTGGTTCTGGCGACCATAGTCGCAATGCCGCCGACCCTGGCCGCGCAACCGGAATGGGTCTACTGGCTGGGCCGCGCCTACAAGGCGGGCGGTCTGACCACCCAGGCCGAAGCCCAGTTCGAGAAGATCGCCGGGCAGCCCAATTTCTATGGCAACCTGGCCGACGAGGAACTGGGGCGCAAGATCCTGACTCCCCCGAAAGCCACGGCCCTGACCGCCGAAGAACAGAAGGCGGCGCGCGACAATCCGGCAATTCGTCGCGCCATGGTTTTTTTCCGGCTCAACATGCGAACCGAGGCGGTGCGCGAATGGAACTGGTCGTTGCGCGGGATGGATGACCGCGAACTGCTGGCGGCGGCCGATCTGGCGAAACGCAACCAGATCTGGGATCGCGCCATCAACACCGCCGACCGTACCCAGAATGAACACGATTTCACGCTGCGCTTCCTCGCGCCCTACGGCGACCAGGTGCGTCCGGCCGCCCGCGACCAGTCGCTCGACGATGCTTGGGTCTATGGCCTGATGCGTCAGGAGAGCCGCTTTATCACCAGCGCCAAGTCGAATGTCGGCGCCTCCGGCCTGATGCAGTTGATGCCGGCGACCGCCAAGTGGGTAGCCAAGAAAATCGGCCTCAAGGATTACAACCACGGCCGCGTCACCGACACCGAGATCAACGTGCTGCTCGGTACCAGCTACATGCGGCTGGTCATGGAGAATCTCGACAACCATCCGGTCCTGACCTCGGCCGCCTACAACGCCGGCCCCGGCCGCGCCAAGAAATGGCGCGCCGACCGGCCGCTGGAGGGCGCGATCTACGCCGAAACCATTCCGTTCAACGAAACCCGCGATTACGTCAAAAAGGTCATGAGCAATTCGGTCTACTACTCCATGCAGTTTACTGGCCGCCCGGATTCGCTGAAGACCCGGCTGGGCGTGGTCGGCGGGCGCACCGAGGAGGCACCCAAGGACGTTGATCTGCCTTAAACTGCAGGTTTTGCGACGCAACGAGAAGAGTGGTCATGCCGGCTCCGGTCAGTAACGAAATCCCGCAGGTTCCGGGCGATGCTTGGGAGACCCTGCGCGACTGTCGGGTGTTCTACCTGAAGCAACTCGTGCGCCTGCTCCAGGAGGCGGAACCGCTACCCGAAGAGCCGTTGCGCGCCTTCGTCAAGGCGGCGGGTGCGTATTACGACGAAATCGTGTCGACGGAAAGGCGCAGCCGGTTCGATCAGCTTGGCAACCTGACCGCTTCCCGGATATCGCTGGTCGGCGAGGATGACCTTGAACTGGATATCAGGCTCGGCAGCTTCGTGGCTAAATTGTTCGACGCCAACGGCAGCGAGTTGTGGCGCGTCTATCTGCGTTTCGTGACGCTGCTTGGCCGTCCCGATCTCTCGCCGAACGACAATCCGGTCGGTCCGCGGGCGGTCGCCAAGGGTCTGGCAGCGCTATGCATGGCTGTGGACGACGACCACGACCGGGCGCTGGACCGGATCGCGCGCCTTGAAGAGCATTTTGGCGAGTTCTTGCCCGCGGTCTATCTGGCGCTCAATGACTTTATGGTCAGCCGCAAGGTTTCGGCCGCGCAGCCGACCATCGTCACCGCCCCGGATGTCGGCGAATACGCGGCTGCTTCCGGCGCTGCCGGCATGCCGGCGCTCGACGCGGCGGCGGCACTGCAGCAGAGTCTGCTCGGCCAGCAGCCTGGCCAGCAAGCAGCCGTTCAGCCGGCGTGGTCCGGCGGAGCTGCGGCATCGCTGGTGACCCAGGTCATGTTCGGCCGCCTGCTGGCCAGGCTCGATGACCTCGAGCGCGCCGGGCACCTTGCGGCCGATGGAACGAGCGTTCCCCGTCCGCTGAACGCGGCCGGGTTGGGCGTGCCATCCAGTGCACCGGAAGCGGCAGCCATCGATGCGCTGGCGATGATCTTCGAGGCGATTTTCGAATCACCGGAATTGCCCGATGCGGTCAAGTCGGCGCTGGCCAGCCTCCAGATTCCGATGCTCAAGGCGGCCATGTTCGATTCCGGCTTGTTCACGGCCGATGCGCATCCGGCTCGCCAACTGTTGGACAAGATGGCGCGTACCGCGGTCGGGTTGCCGTTCGATGTCTCGTCCCGGCACCCGCTTTGCGTCAGCATCCAGCAGATCGCCTCGCGCGTCCGCGCCGAATTCGTGAACGATACCCAGGTCTT
>ENA-UOWG01004151-UOWG01004151.1-activated-sludge-metagenome-genome-assembly--contig:-NODE-4151-length-10295-cov-6.283691_pt1 | contig 10295 bp, 8 predicted proteins | sample MGYA00238147_ERZ761563 | MGnify/ENA primary metagenome ERZ761563 (study PRJEB28884, sample SAMN05720216) | anaerobic digester metagenome | isolation source: active sludge of municipal... | reverse complement strand
GGTACAACAAGCGATATTATCTTTTCTGACATCATTTCAGTTTAAAATCATCCGTATGAACCCATTCCAAAGAAGGCTGTTTTTTTCGCCAGCCTGTAAAGAAGACTTTTTTCAGGCATCACGGGAGCAGAACCATGACTGACTATTTTCGGAGCCGTTTCCAGGTCATTCAGGTAAGTTTCGCGCATTGATGAATTCTTTGCCTTGTGTTTTTCCGAAAATGACTTAATCCATGCGGGGTCTTCCATCAGTATACAACCCTGCGTTCTGCCTTTTATCTGCTTCCTGAAGTCTTTCAGAAAATCCGAACTTTCATATATGTTCTCAATTTCGCCCTTTTCAATATTCTCTGCAGCCAGCTGAATTACCGGACATGGTTCAATGTCGCCAGAAGGGTTAATATGATGGCTCAGCCCGTCGGCAGCAGGGCAAAATGGTTGTCCGTCTGAATGCCAGTATGAATCGATGAGAACCATAGGCAGCCTTGTTCTTCCTTCAACAAGAAAGCTTCTCAGTCTGGTGATATCATCCAGATTAAGAGCCAGTTCATAGCATGGTTTGCTTCCTGAAGGTCTGTAAATGTAATACCATAAATATATAACACCCAGGTCATGGAGCATCTTTACGAAACTGTCGGAGAGCGCCATGTCGATATTTGATTTGCAGACACTTATCGCCACACCTGTTATAAGGCCTTCTTCTGTTGCAGTTCTGACTGCGCCAAGGGTTCTTTTATATATGTTGTTTCCGCCTCGTCTTATATCGGCCACATCTTCGTCACCTTCAAGGCTGAAAAGAGGAGTGACGTTTCCGGCTTTCTTCAGGGATATTGCAAGGTCTTTGGTGAAAAGTGTCCCGTTTGTGAACAGCTGGAAATATGAGCCGGGGTATTTCACAAATATTTCCGGAAGTTGTTTGTGCATAAGCGGTTCTCCGCCAAGAATGCCAAAGAAATATGATCCCTGTTTGTTTCCGGCTTTAATTATTGATTCAATCCTTTCCGGTTTCATATAGATCTTTGTTCCCTTTGTCTCTACCCAGCAGCCCTGGCAGCCAAGGTTACAGTCATTGGTTATTGATATGAACTGAAAAGCAGGAAAGACCATCCCTTTCCGGCTTCTCTTCCTGAACCTCATTATGCCGGTAAGACCTTTCAATCCCATATTTATAAGGAATTTTCTCCGGCAACGGCCATTGACTTTTATGAAATTTCTGAATACTGACATCTGATCAGATTTTTTGCATACCACTCTGTTTCAGCATATTTTCCCTCTCCGTAAGAGCCTTCTTCATGGCTTCCTCCTTTATAATTGAGCGTCGTTTTATTTCACGGTTTCTCAGGGTCGTGTAAATATCATTCCCAAGTATGTTTTCAACATCCTTTGCCCTTCTGTCATTTTCTGACTGTTCATCAATATTATCAGAACCGCCTATCGCTCCACCATTTTTGTATTTTGGAAAAATTATGGCTGTTGCAGGACAGATCCTTGCGCATGCGGGACACTGGTTTTTACATCCATGAGGATTTATCACATTTACTCTTCCCGGAGTTTTTTCATAAACTTCAAAAAGACAGAAGTCGGCACATTGTCCGCATGATGTACACCTGTTATAATCAATTACCGGGTACCACGACGGCCAGCCGCTGTCTTCTGATATCTCTGTTGTTGATTGTCTGCCTCTATATGAAGAAAGAAATTTATTTACCTCATTTTCAGTGTATTCTGTTTCAGAATTTATATGATTAATATAAGCCGGGGCCGGTAATTCTCCTGTAATTGAAGATATGCTTTCAAAAAGAAGGTTCATTGTACGTCTGTGGCAGCCCAGTATCATCACCTCTTCCTTTTCGGAGAAGAGCCCGTTGAGGCTGCCGGCCTTAGTTGCAGCAAGGCCGCAGAAATCAGACAGGATTGTCACTCTGACCGGAAGAGTCTGCAGATACTGCTTTATCTTCTCAGATTTTGTCCTGTCAGTATTGCTTCCCTGGCAATTACAAAATACGATATGCTTTCCAGGCGGATTTCTGTTGCTTTCCATTTCAAATTTTATTCTGTCTTGTACCGGAATTCACAAAAATAGCTTATCAGTTGCAAAGCTATTATTATTATAAGGCAGATTTTGAAACATGATAAAAAAACATGATTGGCAGGATCAATGTAGAGATGAACGAACAGTACCTTTCCTGGCGGTAGTCAGGATTCTCAGAGAGCCGGTAACAGGTTTATTATAAATTCCTGGCAGTCAATATTTATTATCTGAATTCCCTGCAGTTATACTCAATGCTCTCAAGTTGAAATTCCCCATAACAAAAATCTTCTTCGGGGTGTTTATATATGAGCCTGGCCTCAGAAGCCAGATTATAACCGTTGAAAGACCTGTACCTGAGAAGAGGTGTTTCCCATTGATAATTCATATAAGTCTTCCCATCAGTTGTTTCGTACCTGTCATTGCTTATGAAGTTTAATAGGCGGCCTTCACTTTCAAAATATAGCAATGCACTAATAGTGATGTTGTTATTTGTAAAAGTACCCCTTACAATATGAGTGTCAACTTCAGTCCAGCTTATATTTTTGTCGATCAGTGATGCAGGAGCCATAACACACATATCGTTGAACACGGTTACTGTTTCACCCTTGTCCATTTCAAAGCCATGTGCATCAACAACAGTGAACAGGCCAAGTATTTTAATTCTCATTATTGCAGCAGCGTTCTTGTAGATATGTATTCCTTTTGCCGGTATGCCGCTTTTTTTTGCAACTATGTAAAACAGGCGGGTAGGTTTTTCAAAGAAATTATATTGTTCGGACCGGGGTTTCATAAATGGTTCATCTGATTTGCCACGGATGCCTCCTTTGAATGCGGCACGGAAATTCCAGACCTTCTCCCTGCCGACTGATCCTGTAAAATGCAGATATTTCTGAACGATTCCCGGCAGGTGAAGGATGTCTTTTTCAGTAAGAATATCATTTTTCTTCCTGCAAAACTGCTGCAGATGTTTCTGAACTTCTTTTGTATATATTTTTTTCATTTAGCCTGTATTATCTGTTCCGGACTGTTAGCCATCCTGATTGTAGTAAGGAGCAAAAGTCTGCACATCTCTTCCATAATTTCAGGATTAATTGTCTCAATATTATCTCCGGGCAGATGATAGGGGGAGAAAGCACCGGTTGTTGAAAAGCTTAAAGAAGGAACGCCGGCTTTCATAAATATTGCTGCATCGAGCCGGGGTCTGCCCAGATTAGGGAAGAAATTTGTTCTAAGAAAGGCATGTATATAAGCTTTGTTTGCTTCTTCAACAAAGGACCACAGATGAGGAAAATTCTCACCGGCTGCTGCACCTATTGCATCACCGGTACCCACACCATCCATGTTGAGAAGGATGCTCTTTTCCAACGGCAGGACAGGATTCAGGACATATTTTTTTGATCCCAGCAGGGACTGTTCCTCTGAGCCGAATGAGATGAACAGGACTGACCTTTTCAGCGGAATCTTATATTTTGTCAATGCTTCAGCAACTCCCATCATCACCGCAACTGCCGATGCATTATCGTTTGCCCCCGGCATCATCTCATAACATTTGCCAAGATGATCGAGATGAGCCCCGATAATTATTGTCTCGCTGCTTAGTTCCGGATCAGATCCCTTCAGAAGTCCGATAATATTGCTTCCTTTTCCGTCAGGGAAATGTTTTGTATTCATCTTAACAGTAACATTTTTCCCTGTACTGAAGCTTGAAGGTCTGAGCGATTTGTTAATCTTCTCAAGGTTATCCCTGTAGTTTTTTCCTGTTCCGCTGAAAATGTCATTTACTACGGAGTCGCCAACATGTACATATATGAAATTTTCAATGTAGTCATTATTCGGATTTGCTATTGGACCGTAGATGTAGAGCATTCCGGCAGCTCCATGACGAAAGGCGTTTTCAAGTTTATACTGGTGAAATGAGTACTTGTACCATGGGTTAAATTTATCTGCGCCTTCTGAAGGGGACACAGGCGCTTCGCGTTCAATCAGAACTATTTTCCCGCGCACATCAATTCCTGCATAATCATCATAATTAAGTTCCGGTGCACTTATCCCATAGCCTGCATAAACTACCTCACCTGAAACTTCACCGCTTGCTGAGGTTGAGCCCGGAACAAATTCGGAAATATACCTGTATTGTTTTGTAATGATTCCGTCTTTTTTCACAGGTATGTCAAGAGCCAGGGAACAGCCTGGGAAAACAAGTGTGTAGGGAACGTTGAACCACTGGAACCAGCTTCCGTTGTCACCGGCAGGAGTGAGGCCCCAGTCAGAGAATTTTCCTGCCAGCCATTCAGCACATTCCTGGTATTCCGGGGTTCCTGTAAGCCGGCCCGCATATTTCTCATCACACATAATTTTAACATAATCAAACAGTTCCTGGCTTGATATTGAATGCATTGCTTTCAATATATTCTGCTCATCATTGTCCTGCCCCTTTGTTATTAATGCAGGAAGTATGAACAATAGAAATAAAAGTGTCTTTTTCATGAGTTTGTGCTTTAGCTGGGAATTCGCATATTTAACTTACAATATTGCCGGATAAGGATAATTAAGGAACTGCTTTGGTTTTCTGTAAATATAGAACAATTTGTAAGTAACAAAATGTAAATCATATTTCAGATCAGTCTGTTTTTACTCCCCTGAACATATAGGCATTATTGCTCATTGTCAGTTCCCTGCCGCTTTTGACTGTTATATTCCTGAGTACAACCTCCCTCGTTTTAATATAAGGGTACTTTTCCACATAGTTTTCGCTTTTCATTTCAGGATTGAAATCTGCAAAAATGAAAGGTCCCTTGTAATCCGGTGGATTTTTTGAATCGTCTATTCTGAGGTTTTCAATTGTTATCTTACCGGGCATATAGCAGGTATAACCGAAATCATGCATCCCGGAATAGGAACCTCCTATTATGCTGATTGTGTTTATCTTCCCGTTTGCCGGAATGAAAACACAGTTCCGGATGATGAATTCACCCTGCCAGGTGCTGCCGTAGTCGGATCGGAGATTGATGAAATTTCTTCCATAAACAGTGGTATTCTCAACAGTAAATGTACCGCTGCCTATTGCGTTAATTCCCTGGTGCCCCAGAGTGGAGTTGCGGATGGTGGCATTGGCTACTCCCATGTGGGCATCAAACCTCGAAAAGGTGCAGCTGTCATAGAGCAGGTTTTTGCAGTAATTTGATCCCAGTATGCCCCAGTATCCTGTGTCGTTTATGTCATTGGTCTGGCTGCAGTTAACAAAGGACACATTCATGGCGCGGTTAATATTAATGTCATAGGAACCCATTGACACCGGAACTCCTGCAGAGCCAATTGTGCTGTATGTTTTGTGACCTGTAAGAATTGTGTTCCTGACAGTGACGTTGGCGCAGTCACCAATACTTATGAACCCGCCATAGGGCGCCCCGTGGTCACCTTCACCTGTGACACGGTGTTCAAGTCCTGTAACAATAACATTCGACCGTCTTATTGCAATGCCCCTGCTGTAATAATTGTACTTCGATTCGGCGCTGTTGGCAATAGTTGTGAACCGCCCTCCGGTAATTGTCAGAATAGTCTCATCAACCGGCAGGGCGGAGATGTCAGTTATCCGATCAAAATCCCAGATTACCGGTGTGTTAATATCTATCTTTCCGTCTTTGTCAGCTATGAAGATGTCAGTCTGAGATGAACCATTATTCTGATTGGGACCGAAGCGGATATAACGTTTCACATTGGAATCAGTAACAGTTATGATACATTTTCCCGGCAGGTCAAGGTCAATTTTATTCTGGTTTCTCTTTAGTGATGATAGTCCGGCAGGTCTGAAAGATTTAATTCCTGAGCTGACAATAAAGACACTCTGATTGCGGTTCTGAACATTTGAATCGTCAATTATGAAGGAGGAGGTTCCGAAATCAGTGTCAGTGCGGATGATTGCGGTACGATCCTTTCCGCTGATATAGTATTTTGCTCCGGGATTGGCTTTCACAGGAAGGTTTTCACGATTGGCAACAGCATGTGCAGCAGCTATTGCATCAATATCGTCTGTTTTGCCATCACCTCTGGCTCCGAAATCACTATAGCTTACCTTCCCGAGGGCTTTTAACCTGAGCAGATCTTCCGGCGTGATGTTAATCAGTAAAGTGCCATTGGAGTCTGACTTTACTGTTGTTTTGCCCTTTTTGGATGATATTACTGCGTTTTCAGCAGTGTTTTTTGCCTGCCCCCTTGTTAAAACGAAAATGCAGAAGAACAGTAAGATTAATAAAAGTCTGGATTTCATGCCTGAAGGTTTTATTCCTGATTAATGTGTCACTAAGTTAGAATAATAAAGAATATATCTGAAATTATTCAGGTACTGATTCCCTGAAGGCCCGACTGCTTTCCGATCCGGTGAAAACAGGTAAAATCAATTTATTCACCCCTCCCGAAAGCTTTCGGGACCCAAGGGGAGTAAATTGATTTTATTCGCTCCCCTTGGGGTCGGGGTAGACGAATAAAATCAATAAGTTATTCTGTATGATTCCTGATACTCAATTGAATTTATTCAGGATTATAGTAAATTTGAAAAATGAGCAGGGGATTTGTAAAAGAGGACGATCAGGAGGAAATTCCTTTAGTGCCGCAAAGGGCTTTTTTGCCGGCCGGAGTGCCAAATTTTGTCACAAAGGCTGGGCTGGAACTCTTGCTGTCCGAAAGGCTGATACTCATTACTGAAAGAGACAATCTGGAAGGTCAGAATGAGAATGAAAAACGGATTGCCGTTAATTTCATAAATGCAAAGCTGCAGCTGCTGAATGACAGAATATCAGGGGCCAGGGTTGTTGAGCCCGGGGAAAATCCTCAGAATGAAATCAGGTTTGGTGCTGTTGCAGAGCTGAGGAATTTAGTGAATGGTGATATTCAGTCATTTCAGATTGTCGGAGTTGATGAAGCCGATGTTTCAAAAGGCAAGATAAGCTTCATCTCTCCTTTGTCGAAAGCATTAATAAATAAAAAAGCTGGAGATAAAGTTGCCTTCAGGCAGAATCAGAAAGAAACTGTTTTTGAAATCCTGAGTATTACCTGGCCCTGAGCTTCACACAAAAAGTCCTGTAAACAGGAGACTATTTTTTAAGTAAATCAGTTTAACAGTTTATCAGTTAATATGATAGCCCTGACTATTTATTTCTGAAAAGGAATATGATTTATAAATTTCCTCCTCAAAAGGATAGTCCCAGCAACCCAGGGTATGATATACTTCACCGCCAAATCCTGTTTTGAATCTGTAAAGCCCGTTTAACGGGTGGTTAGGGTCTGGTTTAGGGGATATGCCAAACATATCATATTCAGTGCAGTTTTTTTCTTTGGCAGTTTTTATTGCATGCCATTGAAGTGCATAGGGGGCCATTAAATTCCTGTTCTGAGAAGAGGATGCACCATATAGATATGTAGCTCTGTATCCGGAGATTACCAGAAACATCGCAGCAAGTGGCTGACATCCGTTCATGGCAACCAGGAGTATCACTTCTGCCGGCGACTGACTGTTCTTTGAATGAATTTTCAGAACTGTCCTGAAATATTCAATATTGTGCAGATAGAGCCTGTTTCTCAGTGCCGTTTCCCTGTACAGGTTGTACCAGATTTCAAGGTTATCTGTTTCAATAACGTGAAGACCTTTTCTGGCAGCCAGTTCTGTGTTATACCTGGTCTTTGGTTTCATTGCATTCCTGATTGATGTAAGGTCCTTTGTTAAATCAAGGAATACAGTGCTTGATGGAAGATTATTTGTGCAGCTTTTCTTAAAGTTCCAGTTAATCGTATTAAAATTGAATCTTAACTCCTGAAAGTCTTTTTCAGGAGGTCCAAGCCATTTTCCATCTTCATAATATGCTTCATCAGTAGCCCAGATTGATTCCCAGAATAAGTCATACCGTATCATAAAGCAGTTTTCCGGAAGAAATCCGCGTATGCATTCAGAGAGTTCTTCCAGAAACAAGCCCTGATCTTCAGCTGATGGCTTATACTCAGGGCCGTATGGCACGTAAGCAACTGACGCATTATTGCCAACCTGATTGATCAGAACAAGTACATCGGAAGAAGTATTATTATTTGTCCTGTCATTTTCAGGTCTGTCTGATACTTTGAAATCGAAAGCAAATGATTCTACTCCCAGGTTTTTCTTGACTTCAGACCAGAATGAAGTTTGCTGGACTATAGGTGTCTTAAGGAGTTCTTCCCGGCTTTTTAAATGGAAATCTGTTATCATAATCACTTTAATGTTTTTCGTTTACAGATCTTGGACTGATTTTTTTAATGTGACAGGACAGAGGCGAGCTGTTACTTCACTTAATCATTAAGGCTTTAAATTTTTGAAAAAAGAAAAGGGGAACTATAAGCTCCCCCTGTAAAGGATATGCATTATAGCCCCGTCAATTGTCTTTGACGAAATAATCGTATAATTCTTTTTGGGCTACAGGTTTCATAATGTTCTTGTTCTTTCGCCTGCAAATATACGAACCAAATGTGTGTTAACCCATTATTGCCTTATTTTAGAACCGTTCTAAATAATTATCAGCTCTTGTTAACCTCCCTGTATTATAAGAAATAGCTCCTGTCTGTGTGTGAGAAGCATCACCAATTCTTTCTCCCATTTTAACGGCGGTTTCGTATCCATTTGCTGTGTTGGTCAATATATCTTTATCAACACAGATTTTACTTTTTTCAAACAGCAATATTACTGTGGAGCCTCCAAATTTAAAGTAGCCTTTCTCCTCACCTTTCCTGACGGGACTTCCCTTATAAGTTTGTATGATGCTTCCTACCATAGTGGCACCAACTTCGGCCATAATAACATCACCAGACAAAGGATTTGAAATAATTGTATATTCTCTTTTATTTAAACAGAATATTTCAGCCTTTTTGCGTAAAGCAAAGGGGTTGACGGAATAATAGTCACCTTCAATCTTTTTATTTGCAGTTAAATTTCCACTCACCGGGAAATGAAAACGATGATAATCGACCGGAGCCAGCCGGATGATAAGAAGGGTGCCATCACGGTATTTTTTTGCAAGAACATCATTATCCAGAAAGGAAGATACATCAAAGCGAAATCCTTTTATTATAAAATCAGAGTTGCTTATATCGGAATACGCCAGGATTTTACCATCTGCGGGAGATACAACAGTATTTGAGCAGGTATCAACTGGTCTTGCATAATCTTTTAGCTTTCGGGTAAAGAAATCGTTAAAATTTTTGAACTCCTGTTCCTGAACACCGCTCATATCAATATCAAAATCTTCAATAAAGGGCTGTATTTTTTTTGCTGATGAAGTGCGATCCATCATTTTACCGTAGACCGATGAAGCCAGCTTTCTCTTCGCCAGCGTCCATAATGTTGCTTCTCCTATCGGATTGTTATACAACCACACCAGCCACTTTTCTCCGGCCACCTTTTCTGTTTTTAATTGGCCACTTTCTCTTTCATAATATTGAATTGGGTCCTGGGGCGCTGGAGGAAAGCAGGCAACGATGAAAATTATTGTAAGCAACAACAAAATGAAGCCCCACCACTTTTTGGTTTTTGGTATTTTCATGTTCGCACTGGTTGACCTGGGGAGCAAAAATAATTGAATGTCCCGTATTTTGAGCCACTTTACATTAATCAATATACTTTTAATTGTAAATGGCAGAGAGCCAGAGCGTTCGTTCGAGCTCACTCACTCTCGCTCTTTTTTCAGTACCCGGAGCGGTAAAAAGTTGCAAGCTGATTCTCTATAATTTCAATAAATCAGTCCCTTTAATTAGTGGAATTTATTGATGTGCATACTTAATTCAGGTTGTTTTCCTATAGGTTGGCATCATTTGTTATCAGAAAGGGGATTAAATTATTGCCATAATACGGAATAGATTGTCGCCAAAGTACGGAATAGATTATCGCCAAAGTACGGAATTTATTAGCAAATCAATTAAAAATCAATATCTTTGTTGATGTTAGTGTTATAGTGATGAAGACTTTGAATTACTTACCTCGTATTAGTGACAAGCTTCTTAGAAGCTTGCTTGAATCGACTGGAGCAGTTCTTGTGGAAGGCGCAAAATGGTGTGGCAAAACCCAGTCTTCACTACAAATAGCCAATAGTGTCGTGTATATGCAAGATCCGGATGAGGGGCCTGGCTATTTGGCAATGGCAGATACAAAACCATCACTTCTATTAGAAGGAGAACCTCCTCTGCTTCTTGATGAATGGCAAATGGCTCCGGTTATTTGGGATGCTGTACGCTTTGCTGTTGATAAGCGA
>ENA-UOWG01004146-UOWG01004146.1-activated-sludge-metagenome-genome-assembly--contig:-NODE-4146-length-10301-cov-3.791333_pt1 | contig 10301 bp, 8 predicted proteins | sample MGYA00238147_ERZ761563 | MGnify/ENA primary metagenome ERZ761563 (study PRJEB28884, sample SAMN05720216) | anaerobic digester metagenome | isolation source: active sludge of municipal... | reverse complement strand
ATACGGCCTCCCGATTCGGCTCAAAGCGAACCCTAAAGAATGGATAGCGGTGTTCATGCCTTGGCATTGATGTCCTCCGGTGAAAAAGCCGCCGGATTTTTCAAGATGCCCTCGCGGCTCAAATAGGTATCGTTCAACCTGACCCGGCGCGGCTCCAGCGTGGTTTCGATGAAGGTATCGATACTGAGCAGCGGCGCGATACCCAATACGAAAGGATGTTCGGTTTCGATGATGCGGTATTGCAGATGGGCCGGCAGATGCTCTCGCAAAACCTCCTCGACGCCGCTCCTGAGCGCTACTGCACGTCCGTGCAGCAAAACGCTGACCTGATGCGCGTATTGTTCGAAAAAGGCTTCGACCTGGGCGGCCTCGGCTTCACTGGCCAGTTCCGGCGCAAAAAGGGCCAGGAACTCGCGCGCATCGGCTTCGGATAGAATCAAGCTGTCGCCGATGATGCTGTTGCCGCTCATGCCGGTACCCAAGGTCAAGGGATGATCGGTATCTTCCATATTGATGCCCAAGATGGTTGCCAGCGTGCGGCGCAGGCAGAAATTCTCCAACACGACGATTTCGCCGCGCTGGATACCGCCATCACTGAGAATATCCAGCGCCAACCGTAATCCGGCCATGGTTCCTTTGTATTGCTGTATCAGCGTGACGCCGTTCAACCAGCGCCGCTGCCGCGCTTCCGGCCAATGCAAAGGCAAACGCTCGCCCAAGGCTTCCGCCAGCCACGGTAAATTGGCGGTTGGCGTGGCGTCGGGCGAGACAAGCTGTTCCGCAGCGGCGATGCGACCTTCCAGCGGCGTCAATAAGCCTTCGAAAGCCGCCAGCAAACGCTCGCGCACGTCCGCTGCGTTGGCGGGGCCGGAGGTTCGGTTTTCGTCATAAGCCATTTCCTGCCGAAAGAATTCCGGCAAATAGGCCTCTTGATAGGAAAAGCGCGGGTAATACACCCTGATCGCATGCAGGGCCGGACTTTGGCGGCCGTCGCCGCGCAAAACCACCTGCAGCTGACAATAACGGCCGCGCATTTGCCTGACCGGGCCGCCCGGATGTTGCAATAAAATCTCGAACAATCCGCTGCAGCCTTTTTTTTGGCCGGCGAGACTGGTGCCGAACGCCAGCTCCGACGGCAAGGGATTCCACAGCGGTTTGGGTTGCATAACCGGATCTGGCCTGGGTTCGCCCGGTTCCTTGCTGGCAAACACTCTGGCCCCGATCATTATTTCGCAGCCCGGCGGAATGCTGGCATCCAGATAAAGCCGATGCCAGTGCGTGTCCGGCTGGCCGGAATCCAGCAAGGTTTGCAGCAGAGCCTTGCCCTCCTTGAAATATTGCGGCCGGCGCAAGGCGTGCAGTTCGCGCGGGCGCGGCGTAACGCCCGGAAAATCCGAATCCGCCTCGGCTTGGTAACGCAACTGGCCATCGGCGCTGCTGACGAAACGCGGCTGCGCCAACGACAACATCGGATAGCGTTCCAACACCAAATGCGCAAGCCCGCTGCCGTTCTGTGCGTCCCAATCCAGACGTAAAACCGCACAATCGCGCTGCCTGAAACCGGCATCGCCGGCTTGGCGCGGCGCCAGCGCAGCCAATCGGCCGCCTTCCGGCAAGGACGAATCGGCCGCCAAGGCCAGGTCGACCGCAAAAGGCAGATTGGCCGCACAATCGTACACGTTGAAACCGCCATCCGGTTTTTCCGACAAAGGCCTGGTTAGAATGGCCTGTCTGCCGGCGCCGTCGTGGCACAAAAGATAAAGCCGATTCAAATCGCAGCACAAGGCCAGTGCCCGCCAAGGTGGCGGCAAGTCTTGTCGCCAAACCCTCCGCAAAGGATGTGGATTGGTTTGCAAAGGCTCGAAACGAGCGGCTTGCGGCGTAAAAGGCAAAGGCAAGGGTTCGCCGCTACACAGCATCAGCGCATTGGCGGTGATCAGCCAAATCCGGTTTTGGGCATCGATACAAGCCCGTAGCGGTTTATGGCCCAGCGCGTCGGGCGCGCCTTGGTTATCCCAAACACACGCGCTTTGCCAACGCCGGCCCAAATGAAACAAAACCAGGCCGTGTTGATCGTTATCGTCGCTAAACGGCAAAGCCAAGCGCCCGTCGCCGGCTGGCTGGCCGAAGCCGGTTTCCGCCGTGACCGGCACCGCGGCAAAGGCCATATCGGTGAAGCGGCCTGCCGGGGCCGCGACCAGGTTCAGTTCCCTATCCTGCAGCGGCAGATAGAGTGGCTCATGGTTAACTGGATCATGACGCCCGCTGTACACTTCGACCCGGCTACCGTCGACGTTCAACCGGCCGATTTGATTGAAACTATCCAGCGCCAGCGGCCTGCTGGCTTCCCAAGCCGCCAGCGCGGCGGCGGGATCGGATGTGGGCAGCCTTAAGGCTTGGTTTTGCGCCAAGGTCAACGCTTGCAAGCCCGGATGCCAATCCAAGTGACTGCTGCCCTGCCGGAAGTCTTCCGGGCCTCGCAACAGGAAATAAGGGGTGTTATTGACGTCCATCGCCGCCGGCCTCAACACACATCCGGAATCACCGGTACCGGTACGCCGGTCGAATCGGGGCTTGCTTGGCCTTCCAGCGGACCGATGCCGTCCGGCAAGATCGGCGTGCCGCTGCCGGTTTCGGCGCGTACGCCCAACAATTCGGGAAGCTGATATTTTTCCAGGCCGATGAACTCGCTTTCGTTCAACCGGCGCCAGCCTTTATCGCCGCGCCTGAACAAACTCAACGCGTTGACGGCCTTGACGCCGGCCACCCTCGCCACCTGGGTCATCAATTCGTTGGCCCTGACATTGCCTCCCAACGGCCAACCTTCGCCATAGGCCCCGCCCGGCGCCAGCGGCCATAAATACTCCACCAATGCTTGCTGCACCGCACGCAGGGTTTGCTGCTCAGTTTCGGCATCGCGCACGTCGATCTTCACGCCGACCGCGATGGGCACGAACTCCGGGCTCAATACATAAAGCTCGGTGCCGACCAATATCCTTTGCAACAGATAGGCAAAAACGTCCTTCAGCAAACCCTGATTGGGCTTGGGCGTGTTTCCGAGAGACGGCTGGCCCGGCGGCAATACGAATAGGCTGACGACGCCGGGCACATTCTCGCGCACGGCTTTGATGTTGGCGCCGGGCAAAAACCCCACCAACACCTCGGCGCGGGCCACCGGATTGACCGGATTGGCTTCGGTGATGATTTTGAAATCCTGCACCGTCACGGCGCGGTTACGGTGCGTCAAAAATTGCGGGATGCGTTTTTCGGCTTGCTCCACGGTTTCCGCGTCCAATCCGCCCTTGAGCGGCCACTCGTGCCGCACCGTATAACGCGTACCGCCGTTGACGACCTCTTTGACCGAACCGGCCGGCAAATTTCCAGCCGCACCGCCCCCATGCAGATAGGCGGCAGCGCGAATCCTGGCGCCGCTTGCAGGCCTGCGCCCGCTCAGACCATCGCCGAAATAGACATGGCCGGTTTGCGGATTGAGCCGGTAAACCCGGGCATCGGCCGTTTGCCCGGCCAGGAAGTCCACGCGTTGCCAGCGCACCCAGGCCCCGTTTTCCTCGACGTCCAGCATAAGCGTGTCGGCGGCGACATTCTGGTCCGGTAAGATTGCGATTTGATCGGGCTGGCCGTTACCGATGCCGACAACGATATCCTGTTTAAAGCCCTGGGCGATCACATCGACCGCATTCAGGCCGACATAACCCAAGAGCAGATTCGGTTCTTGCGGGCAACGCAGGCGCAACCAGAACCCCACCCGCCTGGCATCGACCTGGTCGGCCAGTTCAGGCGGCTGGCCGTTCAGCCCGCTGAACATAGGGTCGTCCTGTTCGAAGGACTGAAACAAGCGCCAATTCTTGGGCAGGCGCAAACGCACGACGCCGGCCTGCCGCGCGCCCTTGGAACTATCCGCCAACACGTCCAGCGGCAGGTAAATGGCTTCTCCTTCCTCGCCGGACGAGACCAATTCCCATAGCAACGGCCTGGCGTCGAGTTGGTCGACCAGATCGCCATCCAGCGTATCGGCCGGGGCGATGCCGATGTTGAACACATTGCCGGCCAGTTGTTTGCGCAAGTGTTCCATTTGCCCTAGCAATCGGCCCGGCGCGATGCAGGCCAAGTAAAAACCGCCATCCAGGCTGGGCTGGAGTTCAATGGTCTCCTGGCCGGGCTGGTAGCGGCGCGGGCGAAACGCTTGCGGCTCTTGATCGTTGGCCAAACCGAACTGCTCTTTCAGATCCTGCCGGCTCAACCCCATGGCCTGCAGGTCGCTATCTTCGAGTTTTTGTTTGATCAACACCTGTAAACTCAAACAAGTGGGCAGGAGCTCTCCGACCGTGGTCAGCACTTCTCTGCCCGCGCGTAATTGGCTACCGTCGCTGAGTAAGGGTGCAGGCGCAACGCCCGCGCCGCCGGCGTCGATACAAACGATGCCTTTGGCCGGACGCGCCGGCCTAACCGGTATTTGCAACAGATTCAAGAATACCCGGCGCTGCCGCTCGGGTATCAGATTGGCGCGGTACAGGATGGTTTCGGTCAGCCAGGCGAACAAATCGACGAAAGCGTGCAGCGGATCGCCGGGCGCGATGTGCGCCAGTTCCGGCAAATGGTGGGCCAAACGTTCCTTGGCTTCCGCCACCAGGTCGTCGAAGCGTCTGTCGTCTAAATTCGGTACGGGTAACGGCATAGCGGCCTCTCAATCCAGCATCAAACCGGCAGGCTCAAATTCAGCGTGAATCCCAGTTCCGCCCGGCGCTGGTTGTAACGCACACGGTATCGGATGTTGATATGGACGTCGGCGACGCTGGCACGGCTAGGCTGTACCTCTACTGCGTCGATCTCCACTCTGGGCTCCCATAATTCCAACGACTTGCGCACCACCCCCGCGATCAAATGCCGCGTGGTTTCGTTATTAGGCTGATGCACGAAATTCAGCAAACCGGCCCCGAAACTTGGACGCTGCAAGCGTTCGCCCGGCCGGGTCAGCAGGATGTTCAGCATGACTTCGCGTATGCTTTGGTCCTCTCGGCTCCAGGCCAGGCGGCCGTCCTCGCCGATACCGCCCAAAGGCCAACTGATGATATTCGGGACCGGCGCGGCCATCAGCCACCTCCTTTCATTTTCGGAAACGGCAGGCATATCCTGACCCACGGCATCCAGAAAAATAGTATGTTCAATAGCGAAATCATGATCATCAGCAGGATCATCGCCACCAAGGTGATGACCGGAAGGCTGAACGAACAAATCCACTGAATACCAAGGCCTGCACCCGAGGTATCCTCCGGCACGGCGTCCGCGCTGGCGCCTTTGTTCAATTTCAGTTTGTTGATCAGGTCGAAGGTGTCGGCCGGGGTAATCATCGCGGCGCCTTTGGCCAAGCCGCGCCTCAAATCGGCCAGCGACGGCATTTGTATCACAGCGGGTCGGCTGGCTTCGGGGTCGAATGGCGCCGCCACTCGAAACTTAATGCTGCGGCTGGCCGCATCGCCCCACTGTACCACCTCCAAACCGCATTCGTTTTTAGTGCGGACGAAAGCCGCGACTTGGTAAAGGTCTGCTTTACCCTGGGTGAATTTGGGCAGCGGAATCTCTTTGACGTTTTTCAGAGTCTGCTGCGCCAGCCGCTTGCTCAATAAGTCCCTGATGGCCGCGGCCTGGCTTTCCAGCATCAGCAGGCTAGCTTGCATCACACCGTTTCCGTTCGAATGGGGCAAAGGTTCGAAGTCGTTGAACGACTCAAGGCCGCCGGCTTTATCGATTTGCTTTTCCTGCTGAGCGATCCACTCCACCAGAGGATTTTCGGCTTTGGCAAAGCAGGCCTGCAGATAAGCCAATAAATGCTGCTTGCGGTAGGCGCTAAATAAATCGCGGCTGACCGGGTTATAGTTTTGCCGGCGCAATTCGGCCGGTAGCGCCGCCTCGTCGTATAACCAAAGCTGTTCGGTCAGTTGCTCGAGTTCTTCGTTTTCCGGAATATTGGGTTCGCCCAAGTGATAACGGTGCACCCACAAGCGCAGCAATTCGAAAAAGGCTTTACTCGGCACACCCTGCTTGAGCGGCCTTTCGTAAGCCTCCAGCCAAACCTTACTAAAGGGTTGACGAAAACCGAACGGCCACGGCAACGAAGCCGCAGCCGTTTCGGCGGTTTTGTTTTGATCATCCTCGTCGAATAGCAGGGAGGCCGATTCGCGCGCATAGTAAAAACCACCCAAAGGCAAATAGCCAAATAACAAGGTATGGGTCTTGCCGCCCGCATCTTTGGTGGTCAAAGGATGCAGCGGATAAACTTCTTCACCGCTAAAAACTGCGGCCGCTTCGGTTTTGCGCCGAATGCCGACCGCCGCCAATCGGTTGCGCAAATCGGGATCACGCTGCTCGCCGTCGGTGTCTTGCCAACCCAAGGCTTCGCCGTCTTCAATTAGCCAGGCTTGCTCGCCGCCGTTTCTGAGGCGGCGGATCACGAAACCGGCCGAACTGATCTTGGCGGGGTCCAAGGTCGGCTCGCCGATGCGGTCGCAAATCACTTCGAAGCTGAGCAGATGAAATGCTCGATGCAGCGGCAAGCGCAAAACCGGCTCCTGGCCGTGCCGGCTATGACGCTCTTCCTGCTGCCAATCCAGGAACTGCACCCTATCGAAACGGCGCTGCTGTATGTCTTGCTGAAAGCGGTTGACGAATTCGGCATCCAAATAGCGGTGCAGACCGCAACCCGTGCCGGTTTGATAGAAAGGCGGCTTCAAGCGGGTCGGGTGCGACTTTTGCTCAGTTTTCATGATCGTTTACCAAATATTGCCGGCACCCGGCGTGTAAGAAGTACCCACCACCGCGGTGGCGATGACAGTGTCGGCTTGCACGACGCCGCTGAAACGCGACATCGCAGCGTTGACCGTGACGCTGCTGGCGTTGACGGTAACCGAACTGGCATCCACGCTGACCGTGCCACTACTGCGCACCTCAATGCCGCTAGGCCCCAGTTTGACGCTTTGGCCGCCCCGCTCGACGGTGACTTCACCGCCATTACCTTCATCGATCGAAATCCTGTAACCCGAACGGCTTCGAAATTCGACTTTGGGCCCGGCATCATCGAAGTCCAACACGGTTTGTTCCGGCGTGCGGATCACATAATGCTGCTGTTGCGGATCGGCGTCTTCCGGTGTGCTGCCGTTGCCGACCCACAGGCTGCCTAGCACCAGCGGCAGTTCCGGCGAGACGAAGGCCACTACGACGATTTCCTCCAACCGCGGCACGAAACTGGCGCCGTAACCCTGGCCGGCCGACGCAGCCACGACGCCGGCCCAGACTTCCATTAGGTTCGCCAGCAAGCGGACTTTGATGCGGCCACGGTTTTCTGGGTCGGCATTCTCGGTAACCTGAGCCAACTGCAAGCTGTTTAGCGCGCCTAATCCGTGGTTGTTCATGCCCGCCACCCGCTCTTGTTGACTTTCAAATGGGTTTCGTAACCCGTGTTATTGTCGAAGCGATGCACGCAATGCACGATTTGGTACAGGCCGCGCATACGCGGCGACACCCCATCCAAATCGATTTCCCGTCCAGGCTTCAAGGATGGTTCGCCCTGGCAAACGATATCGCCTTGAATGAAACGTTTGGCTTGGCGCCGGAAGGCCGCCTTGGCATAAGCTTCGGCTTCGGTACCGCTCCGGGGGAAAGGGTGAGGCACGATTTCGTCGCCGAGCCAGCTCAAACCGCTGAGGGTTGCGGCTGCGCCCATTCCCGGCGGCGCGGGGCTCAGGCTGTCGGCGGCAAAATCCACGGTTTCTGCGGTCGCCAAGTTGTAACCGTTGGCCTGCGTGCGAATGGCTTGATGGTTCAAATCGGCCATCAATCTGACTTTGAGCGCGCTGTCTTGCGCATTCAATGCCAAGGCTTGGCTATCGGCTTGTTCGGGTTTGGCCCTGAGCGTATTTCCATCTAATCGCACGGCGATGTCGAATTGCGTAGCCAGCCTCAGCAAGAAGGCCAGATCGCTTTCGTTGAGCTGATGCCAGGTCGCCGTCAGAGACGAAATCGACACATCGGCTTGCAAGCCGGCGTCTCCGGCGATGCTTTGCACGACTTGATCGGGGCTTTGCTCTTCGAAACTGCGGCTATGCCGGCTGCGCGCCAACCGGTGCAGCTTGTCCTGCAACAGCAGGGCGATGCCGGGCGCGCCGTCACCGTAAGTTTCTTCGATCGCGGTGATTTCTCCGCTGAACAGGATGGGGCCGCTGCTGTCCAGCGTAATTTCTATGCCCGCCCCCAACCCAATATCGACAAAGGTAAAATCCGCCGCATTTCCTTCCGGTCTGCCCCAGTTGGACAGTTGCAATTCGGCATGGGCGCAGCCGTGTAACGGCAGATTGACCTGCATGGCCAGCAAGGCCTGCTGCAGATCCTGCCGTTGCTCGCCTCCTACTAGAATGCTGGGGCGGCTGCTGACGAATGCGGATTCGGCCATGATCTAAAGAACCTCAATCGATTTTAAGGCGTTCCTGGCGCTGCCGTATCGCATCCAGCATCTGCACCAGTTCCATTTCGTTCGGCGCCAGCGGGATTTGCTGCGCTATAGGTTGTTGTTCGGCTGGCTCCGTCACGCCGTCGATGGCTTCCAAAACCACTTCATCTATCAAGATCGGCATTTACCCCCCTTTTCAATCGAAACCAACGCCCTGATCCGCGGCGGCTGTTAACAGCGCCGCCACCGAAACGCTGGTGTTTTGACTTGCTCCAGCAACGCCGACCGGTGACCCGATCGCGCTCTGTGTTGCACTGCCGCCCGCTTGCGGCGCGTTTACCGATGCTCCGGACGAAGGTGTTAGTTCCGCGACACGTAATGCGGCGCTGCCGGTTTGCAGGGCGCTCGCATTCAAGGTGTTTTTATTGCCGCTCGGGCTGAAAGCGCCTTCGATTCCCGTACCAAGACTGCCGGAATTGCCGAATTTGAAAGCCGGGCCTGCTTGAGTCGGCTGCCCGCTTTTCAGACCCGCCGTAGTCATTCCAGCCGAAGCGGAAGTCGACCCCGAAGCGGATGCCCCCATGCCGGCCGCCAAACTCACGCCGGACGACGCGCCGACATCGATTCCCGCGCTGACGCCGAACCCGAGCTCGGCACTGATCCCCAACGACGCGGAGATGCTCAACTTGGGCACGGCCAAGGCCGAAAGTGACGGCAAGCGCGGCGATTCGATGCCATTGAACAACGAAGTGTCGCGCCAATTGCCCGGCTGATCGCCGCTACCGCCAGGAACGGGTTGAGTGTTTTGATCCGCTCCGCCTGCCGGCCCCGCCCCGGTCGAGCTGAGGCTGGGCGTGTTACGCTGGCCTTGTTCGACCTCGCGGTTACGAAACTGGTAGCGATCTTCCGAAAGTTGCAACGATACGGTGGCCCTGAGCGGGCGGCCTTCCGGCGAGAAAAAATCCAAGGTCTCGTCGAATTTTTGCACCAAGCCCAAAAATTCAAACGCGCCCCATTGAAACAAACAGCGCTTGGGCGCTTTCAGCTGCTCGCCTTCTTCCACCGGTTTGATGAAGGTTTCCGCAATGCGTTTGGTCTGCAGCCGCACATCGGAGCCCTGCTCGATGCGATTTTGCGAGCTACTATTGCTGCCGGCGCTACTGGCGGCTTGCGAGCCTTGTTGCTCATCGTCGTCGGCTTCGACATAAGTGGTGTCGAAGATCAACTCGACCGTCAAGCTGGAAGAACTCTTATCCACGAATTGCGCGGAGCGGCTGTTGCCGTTTCGGGAGTTTTCCTTCAGCGTATTGGATAAACTGACTCTGAGGCTGACCGGGTTGAATTGCACGTCGATGGCGTTGGCCGTATCCGGCGTATCGTTTTCGCCGCTGACCGGAATCAGCTTGCCGCGTTCGATAGCCATCACGCTGCCCCCCTGCCGGCCGTGCTGCTTGGCGCCGGTCTTTGCAGTTCCAAACCCTGATGCACCAGATGCACTTCTTCGATCGCGACTTGACTAGCCGTGGCCGACAAATCCGGCCCTTTGAACTTGGTCGGCAGCACGCCCGCCAGCTTCCAAACCATTACAGCCTGATCGGTGACGTTGCCGCCGCTAGCAGTGGGATTGGCGTACACAATGATTTCGCCGCTCAAGCGGTAACCGTAGTTGGCTTGCCGCGTGGTCACGTCGAACCAGGACCATAAGTCGTTGATGTCGGTAACGCCGCGTTTCAATACGATGGGCGCGAATTTGGTCGGCCCGGAGCGGTGGTGTTCACCCCAATTGTAGCCGCCTTCGCCGATGACTTTGGGTTCCATGGTGGCTTCGAAGCCCGTGACT
>ENA-UOWG01004144-UOWG01004144.1-activated-sludge-metagenome-genome-assembly--contig:-NODE-4144-length-10301-cov-38.200664_pt1 | contig 10301 bp, 13 predicted proteins | sample MGYA00238147_ERZ761563 | MGnify/ENA primary metagenome ERZ761563 (study PRJEB28884, sample SAMN05720216) | anaerobic digester metagenome | isolation source: active sludge of municipal... | reverse complement strand
CCTTGTGAGCGCCGGCCTCAATGCTACCCGGTGAGGTAGCAAATTAAAGCGGTAGATTTCTTAGTGGAACTGTTCTTCTTCGGTCGAGCCGGTCAGCGCGGTGACGCTGGACTTGCCACCCTGGATAACCGTGGTGACGTCGTCGAAGTAGCCGGTACCGACTTCCTGCTGGTGCGAAACGAAGGTGTAGCCACGGTCGCGAGCAGCGAATTCCGGCTCCTGAACCTTCTCGACGTAGGCCGACATGCCGCGCTTGGCGTAGTCCTGGGCCAGGTCGAACATGTGGTACCACATGTTGTGGATGCCAGCCAGGGTGATGAACTGGTACTTGTAGCCCATGGCGCCCAGTTCCTTCTGGAACTTGGCAATGGTGGCGTCGTCGAGGTTCTTCTTCCAGTTGAAGGAAGGCGAGCAGTTGTAGGCCAGCATCTTGCCCGGGTGAACCTTATGCACGGCTTCGGCGAACTTGCGGGCGAATTCCAGATCCGGCGTGCCGGTTTCGCACCACACCAGATCGGCGTAGTCAGCGTAGGCGATAGCGCGGGAGATGGCCTGGTCCAGACCCTTCTTGGTCTTGTAGAAGCCTTCGGCAGTGCGCTCGCCGGTCAGGAACGGCTTGTCGTTTTCGTCGTAGTCGGAGGTCAGCAGGTCAGCCGCTTCAGCATCGGTACGGGCGATGACCAGGGTCGGCACGCCATAGACGTCGGCAGCCATACGGGCAGCGATCAGCTTCTGCACGGCTTCGGTGGTCGGCACGAGAACCTTGCCGCCCATGTGGCCGCACTTCTTGACGGAAGCCAGTTGGTCTTCCCAATGCACGCCGGCAGCGCCAGCGCGGATCATGGCCTTCATCAGTTCGTAGGCGTTCAGCACGCCGCCGAAACCGGCTTCAGCGTCAGCGACGATCGGCAGGTGGTATTCGACATGGCCAGCATCACCGGCGTTGATGTTCTTCGACCACTGGATTTCGTCAGCACGGTTGAAGGCGTTGTTGATGCGCTCGACAACCTTCGGCACGGAGTCAACCGGGTACAGCGACTGGTCCGGGTACATGGCGGCGTATTCGTTGTTGTCGGCAGCAACTTGCCAGCCGGACAGGTAGATGGCCTTGATGCCAGCCTTGGCTTGCTGAACGGCTTGACCGCCGGTCAGGGCGCCCAGGCAGTTGACGTAGGGGGTGTTGTTGACCAGATCCCACAGCTTTTCGGCACCGCGACGGGCCAGGGTGTGCTCGACCTGGAACGAACCGCGCAGACGGACGACGTCAGCAGCGGAGTAGCCGCGCTTGATGCCTTTCCAGCGGGGGTTTTCAGCCCAGTCTTTTTCCAGGGCGGCGATTTGCTGTTCGCGAGTGCTCATTGTGAATTCCTCAAGAGGTAGGGTTGGGAGTTACTACTTTATGCCTAGACTATTTTGCCTGAGCGATGGCAAAAGTATAGAGATATTTTTGCGCAGCAGCAATAGTCTTATATAAGACATAAGACAAAATGTTTTTAAATAAATACAGTGACTTAAGATTAATGTTTCACGATGCGAAATGGCATTCGCGTTTGTGAAATGAAATCGCGCTGCGTCAGCACAAAGTCTGTGCTTCGCGCATCATCATGGGGTCGCAATCGGCGATGCGGCCGGTTACATGCTTGTCGCCAGTGATGGCGTAGTAGCAGCGGCGGAACGAGTGTTCGCGCCCACTGAAAAAGTCGTCAAAAATCTGATCGGCAATATTTCCCATGTCTTAGCTCTCAGTCAAAACGGCGGTTGAAACCAGCCGCGCTGAGCTGTTCCTGGATCGAACTCAGGTAGCGGCCCGAACCTTCAAGGAAGGCGCGCGAGTCACCATCAATGAATGGCGTGGCAGGGTTGGCATTGCCAGGAACGATGAGCGGGAGATAGACACGCCGGTCGAAACCGTTGCTGTTGCCAGTTTTGTACAACATCATGATCTGTTGCACGGCGGCGATCTGGAAACAAACCTCTGATAGATCGGCTGCCTTCTGGTTGTACTCGACGGCCAATTCCTTGAACACGCTGTCCAGGAACATCCCAAGCTCGAGAAGATAGAGGCGCTTCAAGTTATCGCGGCGTTCGTTCAGGCCATTGATCTTCCGGTCAAGGCCAGCGATCACTTGATCAATATCGTCATGCTGCCGTTGCTTCTCGGCAATTTCCCCGGCTAGGGCGCTGGCCTCGGCGCTCTTGTTTCCGCTCTCTGCGGTGCTTGACGCATGATCGGTTTCCACCAGCGCATCGGTGAGCAATTCGATCCGGCGGCTATCGAGGCTTGCGATTTCCTCCTTGAGCCGGTTGCCCGTGATGGACTGTTCCTTTTTTAGATTGGCTAGCCGACGCTGCTCGGACAGGACTTCGTTGAGTTCATTGAGGCTGGCATAGGACGATTTCAGAACCGGGGAGTCGGCCCCGGTGGTATTGCTGGCACCCCCTGTAAGGAGGCCGGAAAAAATGGATTTGAGTCGGGTAAGTGCGTTCATGGCGTGTCTCTCTCAGATAGAAAATAGTGACGGTCGGTGAATCAATGGCTTAAGCGGGTGGTTTGGCAGGGTGCGCAGATGGCGCTATCAGCGCTCACTCTTTGGATACCATCGGTTGCTTGGCGCGGCTCGGGCTGCTCTTGCCATTCACGGTATTTGCAATGGCCGTGACACTTCGCCGGTAGCGCCTTGCCAGTTGGTTGAACGCTTCGCGCGTGCTCATTTCTCGAATCAGCTCGTCGAAGTCTTCGATGATTTTCCGGTCGCGCAAGGCATTCATGGCGATGGTGCAGCGGGGAATGTAGATTTCCTCGTCAGGGAAGGTCGCACCCAGACGAATGGCGTTGTCCGCGCCAATGACGCTCGCCATTTCCTCGAAGCGTTGGGCGGCAAGGCCAGCCGGCGGCCGCGACTTGGCAAAGCGCCAGTTCATGCCGCCAAACTCGACAAAGAGATTCAGGGCGTTTTCAAGGCCAATCGCCTCGGCTAATTCAGTTGCACCGGCGGGCAGCAACGGCACGACCAGCGCGACTTCCTGTTCGTTGAGATCGGCAAATTTCGGCAGCATGATGATTCCCTGATGGCTTGCCGCAAGTATTTGGGAACGGGTTGCCCCTGCGCAGGGGAAAGCCCTTGGCTGGGTTGGGCTTGTGGCTGTGCTATTTTTCCCAAGGGCGGCCTCGTTTCGGACGTTTCAGGGCGGCGCATCGGCAACCGTACTTCCCGCCCACCTTCGCATTCCCCGGAACCCGCCTTGCTTCGCTCGCCAGGGCGCTAATAAGTTGGCTTGAATGCCGACGTAGCGTCCCACAAGAAAAAACCGCCAGGGGGCGATTCTGGCGGTTTTGGTGGGTGGGTTCTGGCTTCTTGCTAGGATGTCAGCCCGAGTTTCATCAGCTCCCCTTCCAGGCGGGATACATCGGCCCGCAGCTTCTCGAGCAAACTCCTCTGGAGGTCGACCAGATAGCCCGTAACCTCTAGTTGCTTGCCGAGTGGGCTGTCAGTGCTTACGGTAGGCACCATTTCGCTAGTGGCAATGGCCAGCGAGAACGCCCGACCGAGGTCAATCGACACATCGTAAAATGTGGGTGGGATGGTGGTCATGCTGCCTCCCCGATACTTTCAACTTCAACCTTGAAGTGCCCAATTGCGCGCCTCAGGCGGTTCACCGCGAGGGCGACGACAACGGTAGGGGTAGAAGTATCTTCCAGCATATTCCGCAACTCATGGTGTAAGCAGTTGAGATCACGGAGGTAATGTTCCAAGCGGGTCGTAGCGCTGGCGTGACAAGAGGGGATGGCGATAGCACTGGTGAAGTCTAGATCGTTCATGCTTTCAGTCCTCGAATATCGATAATGTCCGCCGTTTCGTAGATGTGGGTTGCCGGCGTATGCAAAACTTCTCCAAAGAACTTAAAGAGTGCAGCCATATCACTGCGATTGGCTTGGATGACCGGCTCATCCCCTTCGTCTGTCTCTGGGGCAAGCATCAGACCTATGGTGTTGAGCGCTTCAATACCATTTTTGAGCAAATCGGCTGCCTGCATGATTTCCTGTAGTTGCTTGGTGCTAGCGATGCGGCATTCAGTTGGTGTCATCTTCAGTTTCCTTTCTTTCGGTGGTATTTGGTAAGCGCTTATCATGGACAAGCTAGGTTTTCGGGCGGTGGTAATCCGGCTGTGATCTTGGTCTTGGCTGCTCGCTGCTGTACCCACTTCCCCAGCGCGGCCAGCACCGGCTGAATGGTGGCCTTCGTCAGGAATCGCGGGTGATCGACATGGCCGCGCGGTTTCATCCAGGCGATGAAGCGCGGGTCTTCCAGGCCACCGTAACCGACTTGTCGGGCGCGATCTTCGAGGAGCTTCCACTGCCGCGCCGTGGGGCGATTTTCAGCACTCCCGGCGGCGACCTTCGGCTTTTTCTTGGGTGGCTGTTGCACAAAGCCCAGGCGCTTGAATTCGGCCATCACGGCATCAAAATACGAAAGGGTGATGGCCTTGGAACTGGATACGCCAGCCGTGCGCAGCAGCAGCGCCCGGTAGTCGGCATCGTCCATGTTCAATTGATTGCTGGCGGTCTGAATCAGGCGAATTTTGCTACCGAAGATTAGGCCGTCATAGGCGGGAAGGCGGGCGCTCATGCTGCGCCTCCCCAGGCGCCTACGTGCACGGATGCATGTTTGAAGAGTTCCAGGTCGACCGGCACTCCATCGGCAGCAGCCATCAGTTTTGCGGCACGAATCGTCTTGAATAGGTAGTCAATGCCGCATGGTTGAAGCCCAAACAGAATGGCATGATCGGCAATTCCGGCGCCTGAAACCTTGGCATGATTGAGAATTGAAATAATGTCTTCCTCCAAGGGAAGATCAAGATGCACCGGCCTACCGTTGACGCGGCGGGTAATGCTATCCAGCTTTTTCCGGCAAAACTCAGCGTACCCCGTCAAGTTCCCCATAAGCGCCACCGCGATTGATAGCTGGTCGGTGAAATAGCTCATCTCATCAAGGCGGGCCGTAGACAAGCGGTGCGCCTGGTCAAATACGATTATTCCGCCATAGGGAATTGCGTTTGTGATGACAGATTCAGGGTCATGCCAACTTGATGAATAGCCTTTTTTCTTCAATTCGTCGGCAATCGCTTCAAGCATTATTTTTCGGCTGCGCCATCCTCCAGGAACTTCGATTACCAAGACAGGTATTTTGTGGATGCCCTGAAATCGGTTTTGCTGCTCAGCGTACCACTCGACGGTAGTGGTCTTTCCAATCCCAGCCGCGCCAAAAATCAAGGCTATGCCGCGTTGTGCAGCGGCGCGATCCGACTTAAGCCCGTGGCGAGGCGAGCGCGCGCTTTCCAGTGCGTCGACGATCCTTTTGCCGCTCGGTATTTTGACGAACCCGGTTGAATCGGCCTCTGACAAAATCTTGCATTGAAGTTCGTCCAGGGCGGCGCAGCTTGCCAGGTCGTCAGCGCCGTCCAGAAAAGCAGATAACGCGGCTTCGGTGATGCCGGCTTCGTGGGCAATCCGGATTTCTTTGACGCCCCCGGCAATAAGCTGGCTAAAAAAGACGCCGATCTCTCGCCGTTCCTCAGCGGTGTAATGGTGGACTGTGATTTTTCTTACTTGGGCAACCATGTAAAATCTCCCGTTGAATCAGATGTCTGTTTTGCTGGTGAAGTGGCTGCTACCACTTCACCAGCGCCGTTTTTTGCCGGGGATAAAGCAGCGCATCGATTTCGTCGGTCTGCTTTCGTTCTTGTGCTTTCTGTGCCGCGCTCTTGGGCGGCCGATTGGTAGGCGTATCCGCTGCCGTTTGAGTGATTTCGACTACTGACGCTACAGGCAATATTTCGCCCGTTTCCTTGTTCAAGATTCCTGGATGTTTGCGGAGAGCCGCAGCCTTGATTTCTTCGGGCGTGTCAATTGCCTGAATATCTAAAAGCGCGTTGGCGCGTGCCTTGGTCGCCCTCATGAATTCGCGCCGTGCCTTCATGACCTTCTTCGCGGTTTCCTTGCAGTTGCCAGGCGTCCGTTCGATTTGCGGCACGGCCTCTGCCTTGATCTTGCTGCCCAGGTAGAGCGTTACCGGCTCTGCCAGGTCGTGGCGGTTGTAGCAGGCGTAATAGCCACGAACCCTCGGCAGGCGTGCTGTTGCCTCGGAGTAGTAGCGGGCGCTGTGAATCGCAAAGGAGCCATCCTGACGGATCGTTACCTTGATAGCCGACAGCACGCAGCGCCTGTATTGCCGCTGTGATATGACCTTCGGCACGTACCCCGGCGCGTTCATTAATTCGGTGTACACCGCCATCGGGCTTTTGCCATTCATCCCATGCCCACGGTGCGGGGCGCGGTGATAGGCTTCGATTTCCTCGGTCAGCAGCTTGCGCACCAGCTCGACAGGCGCGGCCTTGGTTGCATCCCACTCTTCCGGCCGGGCTTCCGGTTTGTGCCCCCAATACGCCCCGCGAAACTCAGGCCGCTTTTCGAGCATCCCGGCCAGCGTGCCGAACTGGCGCTCAATCGGCTTGGTTTGGCCGTGGGCCGGTGTTGCCCAGGAAACGTCAATGCCCAGGAATGGCAGCAGGCCAATGATTTCATCTTCCTTGACCTTGCCTCTACGGCGCCATGAAGCGCCGCCGGTGATTTCCTTTGCGGCGGCTTCCATCCCGTTGTCAACCTGCACTATTTCCGGCCGAATCAGGCCGGTTTTGCTGAGAGCGTTGACCAGGGCATCGCGTACTGCGTCAGCGGTCAATTCCTGGCTAAGGGAGTAGCCGAGAAGGTATCGTGAGCGAACCTCTTGAACGCCATACAGCCACATCCGTAAAACCCGTCCCTTGGGGCCGAATTCGCCCTTGGTATCGCGTACCATCAAATCAATGCGCCGCCCGTCCATGCTCCATAGTTCGTGCAGCTTGTATGCCTCGTAATCCCGTTCCACCGTTGGTGACAGGCGCTTCAAGGCAGTCGGGCCTTCCTTGATGAGCGTGGCCACATCGCGGTCGATATTCTTCAGGTCATTTCTGGCCGTCGACAGGCAGGGCAGTTGCCCCCAGCCTTGCGCCTCGGCTTCGCGCTTGGTGCGCTTGTAGGCGGTTGCCACGTCGGCGCCGGGAGTCAGGGCGCCATTCAAAAAATGCAGCCATGAATGCGGTGGCCAATTCGCCCGTCTGGCATTGGTGCGCCCGGCTAGGTCAGGCGTCAGAGCGGGCAGCCAATCGCTTTGATCCAGGCCGTCGACGGCTTGTTGCCATTCGTTGAACGTTGACCGCGCAACGTCGAATTCCGCCTTGATCGTCGCGTAAGCATCCATTTTTTTGGCGCCATCGCGGAGCAGCTCATTGAAGCGCAGCAGCGCGGCGAAGGCATCGCGGGCGCGGGCTTGGCATTTCTCGGTGGATTCGTCGTACCGCTTCCAGTGTTCCCCCCGGTCTTCTGGGGTGAAGCTCGAACCGCTGGGGAACAGATCGGCGGCCAGGCCGGCGGCGGTGAATTGCTCGTGGTAGTACATCGCCTGAGCAATGGCGGGCAGGGAGTCGAGGGGAATAGCCCAGCCTTCACCACCAGGACCGGTGATTTTGTGGGCGCCGGGGTATTTGCCGGCGGCGGCACCTTTACGAACTCCGCGATCAGTCATGCCCGTAAGTTTTGCGGCATCTGCACTGTCTAGAAATATTCGGCGCAGTTCCGACCCCGTAACGCCAAAATAGCAAGCCTTCGGCACAGATGCGGATGGGCTTAAATCAGTGTTTGCAACAGTTTCGCTTGGGTCGGAACTGAATTTGTGTTCCGGCCTGACAGGTTCCGACCTTTGGTCGGCAAGGTCGGAACTCGGAACAGACTTTTTTTGCCGGTTTTTTACTGTGCATTGTTCCCGGTCAGGCATGGGAAACCTCCCATGTTGTTCCTGAGAATTTGCGTTCGAGGCGGTGGGCAACGGTTGCGGCGTCAGTTTCTGAGTCATACCGGGCAGCGCGTTCTCGCGTCCAGGTGGCGACCATTCCGGTAGTCGTCAAGCGTGCGGCGTAAATTCCCGCCATTGCACGACCAGCGGCGGTAGTGCAGCGCACGAGGTAGCGTTCACTCATTGTCGCCACCTTCTACAATTTCGCCATGCTTCAAGCCCAGCTTGACAGCGGCTTTGTGACTTTCGCCGATACGCCCGGTTAACTTTCCGCTCAAGACACCGTGCGCAACGCTCGGGTCAACGCTGTTGGCCTTGGCCCAACCGCGAATGCTTTGTCCACGACGGGCAAAGTCTTCCAGCACTTGCTGGCGTGTTTTAAGTGGTTTCTGCTCCATTATCAGGCTCCTGTAGAATTGAAATATCTCAATCAGGAACATTGTTCCCGATTGAGATATTGTTCCCAATCGAAAACACTGTCAACAGGTAAAACATGATCGATCTTGGAAAGCGCTTAAAGGAAGAGCGGGAGCGACTTGGTTTGACGCAAGCAAAATTTGCTGAAGCCTGTGGAGTAGGCAGAACGGCCCAGTTCAATTACGAACGCGGAGAGAGAGAGCCGTCATGGTCGTATATCAGTTCGGCGGAAAAAATAGGTGTCGACGTGCTCTACATCTTTACCGGGATGCATGCGGGTAACGACTTTGCTTTAGCAAGCGCATATTCCAGGCTGATTTACACCGTTGAAATGTTCCTTGGGTTGCAAGAGGGCAACCTTGAGGAGTTGGCCAAGGAAGCGGTGATCCTCCAGGGCAAAGAGGTGCAAATGACGGAACGGCCGGGGAGTGTAGGAATCCTTGACTATGGCGACTGGCAGGAAAAGGTAATGGCGTGGCTTGGAACAAGTCGAAAGCCGGAGCGGTGTATTGATGCTGCTTTGCTTGCCGGGCTGCTAGATTCGGTCGACCTGACTTCAGCCAGGCTTGGGGTTTCGTTATCGACTGAAAAGCGTGTCAGGGCAGCACTCATGCTCTATCGCGATGCGAAGCCTCAGAAACACCCTCGCTATCCCAATTCACCTATTTTTACCGGGAAACAAGTTCAGCAGGACGACATTGATAAGGCGGTAAAGCTGGCCGCTGATTGATTTGTAACGCCCTGGCCAAGGGAGCGCGTTAATCGCGCTTTTGGTATTGCGCGATATTTGGCACCTATCAGAGGAGGGTTTGTTGCTGAGCGGCTTCCCGATGCTCGATGACGCGCTGCACCGCGCGTTCGACGCTGTATCTGTTGGCAGTCCGGGTTTGCGTGATACGCAGTTCAACGGTCAGCACGTCGCCCTTGCCGAACCGCTCGCCATTATTGACGCGTGCGAGAAATGATTCATCTTCAACGGCAGCCGGAAAAGTTGCAGCGCCATCGTTGAAACGCCACTTATTGCCATCCTGGAAGACCGGCGCAACCAGGATAAGGGCCATTGTGACGATATTTTCAGATACCGGCGACTCTTTGGCCACCGGCACGAAATAAGGTGCCTCGCTTTCATCGACCTGGGCTATCGATGTGCCCTGTGCTGTAATATCGATGCTGGTCACGCCAGCTTGGCCGATAGCGTCCTTAACGAAGCGGCCCGCTGCATCCGCCCCCTTCTCGGAAAACACCAGGTTGATTGTCGACGATTGCACCTGGATCACCTGGCCGGAATTATTGGTGACCGAAATCCATTGCCCAGACTGCACTGTCTCTTTCGGCGGGCTACCCTTCAGGTGCTTCCAGAGCGCGAAGGACTCCTTGAGCACGGATAGCAGTTGCTCCGGCGTGAAGGCCGTAAACATGGTTGCTGCCGGCCCGGCGACGTTGAACACCAAGTCAGTAATAAACGAACCGCGTCCGAATCCAGCCACGTTGGCGCGGGCTTCGGCCGCCTCGCCATAGCTGGCTTTGACGGCAGCGACCATGAATTCAGAAAAGGCGATCATGTTCGCCGATGCCTGATAGACATCCATCAGGCCATCATCGACGGCGGGGCCGGTATAGCGCAGAGACAGGCGAGTTTCCATGTGCATCATTATGCCCGGAGAATCAGGTTTGCACGATCTTTGGCACAGCCTGTGAAATCGGCACGCCGGGAAGGCGAGCAGCTACCCTCTCGCGCGCTCCGTTCATTCCTGCGAGGACAGTGTTTGAAATTGCCGGTTTTTTGCGCGAACTGAGCCCAGAATTCGGCTATTTTTGTTCACTTTCCCGCCGGGCTGTTTTTTTGGGCCATCCCGCCAAGACCCTTGCAATCCCGGCTCTTCCCGGAATTCCCGCGCTCACTCCCTATGGTTTCGGCACTGCCGGAATGAACATACCCCTCACAAAGTCCTGCTGCTGACCAGCACGCCGTCCTCGTCGGCATACAGGTATTCG
>ENA-UOWG01004143-UOWG01004143.1-activated-sludge-metagenome-genome-assembly--contig:-NODE-4143-length-10302-cov-17.445594_pt1 | contig 10302 bp, 8 predicted proteins | sample MGYA00238147_ERZ761563 | MGnify/ENA primary metagenome ERZ761563 (study PRJEB28884, sample SAMN05720216) | anaerobic digester metagenome | isolation source: active sludge of municipal... | reverse complement strand
GGGCCGGTACGCTTGGAACCCCACTGGAACGGATGGTCATAGACGAATTCGCCAGCCACGGAAAAGTGGCCGTAGCGCTCGGTCTCGGCGCGGAACGGACGGATCATCTGCGAGTGGCAGAGGAAGCAACCTTCGCGGACATAGATGTCACGACCGACAAGACGCACCGCATCGTAGGGCTTGACGCCTTCGATCGGGGTCGTCGTCGACTTCTGGAAAAAGAGCGGAACGATTTCCAGCAAGCCGCCCCAGATCACGGTCAGCAGCGTCAGAACGATGAGTAGTCCGACGCTCTTTTCAATTTGCTCATGCTTAAGCATTGTTTTCTCTCCCTAATCAGGCGTGATGACCAACCGGCGCGAGCACCGGGGCATCTTGAGTCTTGCCGCCAGCCATGGTCTTGAACATGTTGTAAGCCATGATCAGCATGCCGGACAGGAACAGGACACCACCCAGCCAGCGGATCGCCCAGAACGGATAGGAACCCTTGACCGATTCGACGAAGCTGTAGGCCAGCGTACCGTCGGCATTGACTGCGCGCCACATCAGGCCCTGCATGACACCGGCGATCCACATGGAGGCGATGTAGAGCACGGTACCGATGGTGGCGATCCAGAAGTGGACCGTAACCAGCTTGACGCTGTACATCTCGCTCTTGCCGAAAAGCTTCGGCAGTAGATAGTAGATCGAACCGATCGAAACCATAGCCACCCAGCCGAGCGCACCGGAGTGCACGTGACCGACAGTCCAGTCCGTGTAGTGCGACAGCGCATTCACGGTCTTGATCGACATCATCGGACCTTCGAAGGTCGACATGCCGTAGAAGGACAGCGAGGTGATCAGGAATTTCAGGACAGGATCGTCACGCAGTTTATGCCAGGCACCCGACAGGGTCATGATGCCGTTGATCATGCCACCCCAGGACGGTGCCAGCAGGATCAGCGAGAAGACCATGCCGACAGACTGGGTCCAGTCAGGCAGCGCGGTGTAGTGCAGGTGGTGCGGACCCGCCCACATGTAGGTGAAGATCAGCGCCCAGAAGTGAACCACGGACAGGCGGTAGGAGTAGACCGGACGCCCGGCGGCCTTCGGCACGAAATAATACATCATGCCCAGGAAGCCTGCGGTCAGGAAGAAGCCGACGGCATTGTGACCGTACCACCACTGGATCATCGCATCCTGAACGCCGGCATAGGCGGAGTAGGACTTGGTCAGAGTGATCGGCATTGCCATGCTATTGACGATGTGCAGCAGGGCGACGGCGATAATGAAGGAGCCGAAGAACCAGTTGGCCACGTAGATGTGCGAGACCTTGCGGACAGCGATGGTACCGAAGAAAACCAGCGCGTAGGAGACCCAGACCAGTGTGATCAGGATGTCGATCGGCCATTCGAGTTCCGCGTACTCCTTGCCTTGAGTAATGCCCAGCGGCAGCGTGATCGCCGCCAGCAGAATGACGATCTGCCAGCCCCAGAAGGTGAAGGGAACCAGCGGGCCGCCCCACAAGCGGGCGTGGCTGGTACGCTGAACCGTCCAGTAGGAAGTTGCGAACAGGGCACAGCCGCCAAACGCGAAAATGACCGCGTTGGTGTGCAACGGACGCAGTCGGCCAAAGTGCAGGAAGCCGATATTCAGCTCCGGCCAGACCAACTGGGCTGCAATGATGACACCGACCAGCATGCCAACAATGCCCCAGATGACGGTCATGACGGCGAACTGCCGGACGACCTTATCGTTATATGTGGTTTGCGATCCAGACATGAACCCACCTCTCGTTAATGAAAAGACTGAACGACCACCCCCCTTGACCCAAGGTGGCGCATAGAAGCGGATGCTATTGTAGATTACAAACGGAGATTTGACCTAGATCAACCTACCGATTATCTATGTCAAATTAGACCAAACGACGTAGTGATCTGAGATATTGGGGTTAACCGGACAAAAAAAGGGTGCGTCGCAACGCACCCCAACCCCAACAGAGAATTGTCGTGAAGCATCGCTTCACACAGCCTTGATTCTCCTCAGGCTTCCCTTATCGGACGTTGACACAGGTCAAGTTTTCTCTGAATCGTCTTTCTTCACCACCCGGGAGTTCGGAATATCGGGACCGTCGTCGTCCATCAGGATCTTGAATCCCGGCCCCTCGAGATCATCGAACTGGCCGCTCTTGACCGACCACCAGAAGGCGATGGCGATGGCGAACACGAGGACCACCGACAAGGGAATGAGCAGGTAGAGGATTTCCATCAATCCGTCTCCAGGCGCTGAATGCGCAGCGAGTTCAGAACGACCAGCAGCGAACTGGCTGACATGCCGATCCCCGCCAGCCATGGCGTCACATAGCCGGCAATCGCCAGCGGCAACGCAACGAAGTTGTAGGCAAAGGACCACCAGAGATTCTGCCGGATTATCCTGAGCGTTTTCTGCCCGCGCAACAGGCCACGACGCAGATGATCGAGATTTTCGGAAAGCAGGATGAAATCGGCCTGGGTCCGCGCGAGTTGCGCGCCGCCGCCCATGGCGACCGAAACCTGGGCCTGCGCGAGTACTGGTGCATCGTTTACCCCGTCGCCGACCATCGCGACCACCGCGCCACCGGCCTGCAGGGCGCGCACGCAATCATGCTTGCCCTGCGGCGTGGCCCCGGCCCGGACATCGGCGATGCCGAGCGTCGTCGCCACGCGCTGCGCGACCGCTAGCGAATCCCCCGTCAACAGCACGATCTTGCGGCCGTTTGCCTTCAGCGCCTTGATCAGCGGACGCGCCTCGGGACGCAATTCGTCGCCCAGCCTGAACAAGCCGAGACAACCCGTCGCATCCCCCAGGACCACCACCGTATCGCCGCTTTCCAGCCAGGCAGCAGCGACTTCCGGCAAACCACCAGCCGCCGACCCCAGGGCATAGCCCGGACGACCGATCCGGTAGCGACGTCCGGCAATCTCGCCCTCGATGCCCTGCCCTGCCTCGCTCAGCGCGTTTCCGGCAAGCGGAAGGTCAAGCCCTGCGGCGGCGTCCCGCAAGGCGAGGCCCACCGGATGCTCGGAAGCCTGTTCGAGGGCCGCCGCGATGAGCAGGCACTCGTCGCGCGACAATGCGCCGGTCGGCAGCAGGTCGACGAGGTGCATCCGGCCGCTGGTCAGCGTGCCGGTCTTGTCGAAAACGAAATGCGTCGCCCGCGCCAGCGTCTCGATGGCGTGCCCGCGCGTCACCAGCAGACCATCCTTGGCCAGTGCACCGGCCGCCACGGTCAACGCGATCGGCGTCGCCAGCGACAGCGCGCAGGGGCAAGTGACGACCAGCACCGAAACCGTGATCCACAAGGCCTTCGACGGGTCGACCAGAGTCCAGCCAATGGCGACCGCGATCGCCACCACGAGTAGCGCGGCGACAAAATAGCTGGCGATGCGATCGGCCAGTTCGACGATGCGCGGCTTTTCGGTGGCCGCACGCTCCATCAGGTGGATGATCGCCGACAGCCGCGTTCCCTCGCCAACCTCCTCGATGCGCACGACCAGCGGACTTTCCGCATTCAGCGAGCCGCCGGTCACCGTGCTCCCGGGCGTCTTTTGCACCAACCGGCTCTCGCCGGTCAGCAGCGCCTCGTTGGCGGAACTTGCGCCCTCGATCACCTTGCCGTCGGCCGGTACGATATCGCCAGGCCGCACCAGCACCACGTCACCCGGATGAAGGTCGGCGACCACGCGCTGCTCGGTGCTGCGGTCGACCGGGAAATTGGGCATGATCTGGGCAAACGCCGGCAGCAGTTTGGCCAGCGCCTCGGTGACGCTGACTGCCTTCTGGCGTGCCGTCATCTCGAGGAAACGGCCGCCGAGCAAGAAGAAAACGAACATGGTGACCGAATCGAAGTACACCTCGCCACGTCCGGTCAGCGTCGCCCAGCAACTCGCCACAAAGGCAGCGCCGACGCCGAGCGCCACCGGCACGTCCATGCCGACGCGGCGCAGCTTGAGATCGCGCCAGGCATTGCGGAAGAATGGCGATGAGGAATAGAAGACCACCGGCAGGGTGAGCAGCAAGCTGGCCCAGCGCATCAGGCTCTCGATATCGGCCGTCATGTCGCCCTCGGCGAGATAGACCGGGAGCGCGTACATCATTACCTGCATCATGCCGAAACCGGCCACCCACAGCCGCCACAGCGCATCGCGCCGTTCCTTGCGCGAAATTTCCTCGTTCTTCGCCGCGTCGTAGGGATAGGCGCGGTAGCCGATGGCGGCGATCGCGGCAAGGATGTCGGACAGCTTGACCCGTGTATCGTCCCAGCGCACCCGGGCGCGGCGCGTCGCATAATTGATGTCGACCGCCGTCACCCCCGGCAATTTGCCGACATGCTGCTCATTGAGCCAGATGCAGGCGGCGCAGGTGATCCCCTCAAGCAGCAGCGAAGCTTCGCGCTCGTTCTGGCCGAGCAACTTGACGAAGCTTTTCTGAAAATCCGCATGATCGTACAACGCCAGTTGCTCGAGTATGGCCGGCATGGCCTCGCGCGGCGACTCGGGCAAGGAATCGCGGCTGCGGTAATAGTCCTCGAGTCCGTTGGCGACGATCGACTGCGCCACCGCCTGGCAACCGTAGCAGCACATCGCACGCGCTTCGCCGCCGATATCGACCGACAGATCGAGATCCTCCGGAATCGGCTGGCCGCAGTGATAGCAGGAAAACTCGCAGGAAGCTTCAGGCATGCAATGAAAAAAGGCGCCGAAGCGCCTTTCCGGTTTGGGGCGGAGCCGAAGTATAGATTATTTGACCCCCATCCGGATGGCGCCATCCAGGCGGATCACCTCGCCATTCAGATACGCATTTTCGGCGATATGCCTGACCAGCCCGGCGAATTCGGAAGGTTTGCCCATGCGTGACGGGAACGGCACCATCTTGCCAAGCGATTCCTGAACCTCCGGCGCCATGCCGAGCAGCATCGGCGTTTCCATGATGCCCGGCGCGATGGTCACGCAGCGGATTCCGCTTCTGGCGAGTTCGCGCGCCACCGGCAAGGTCAGGGCGACAATGCCGCCCTTCGAGGCAGCATAGGCCGCCTGCCCCAACTGACCCTCGAACGCAGCAACGGAGGCGGTATTGACGATCACGCCGCGCTCGCCGCCGGCATCCGGCTCGCCCTTCAGCATCGCCTCGGCGGCCAGCCGGATCATGTTGAAGGTGCCGACCAGGTTGATGTTGATCGTCCTGGCAAAGCTTTCCAGCTTGTGCGGCCCGTCGCGACCGATCACCTTTTCGGCCGGCGCCACGCCGGCGCAGTTGACCAGCCCCTGCAAACCGCCGAAGGTGGAAATCGCCCTATTTACGGCGTTGACCGCGCTAGCCTCGTCCGCCACATCGGTTTCGACGAAACGAGCGTTGGCGCCGAGTTCCGCCGCCAGATTTTCGCCGGCTTCCCGGTTCAGGTCAGCGAGGACCACCTTTGCGCCGGCTTCGACCAGCATTCGCGCAGTCGCCGCGCCAAGGCCTGAACCGGCGCCCGTGACCAGAAAAACCTTGCCTTTGATTTCCATCCTCTCCCTCCAGAATCCCTGCTTTCCTGCCACCCGGTCCCTCTCGAAGGCCATGCGGAGAACCGGCGCCAATATTAACCTGACTACAAGACCCGAAACCCCGGCCCCCAGCCGCGCAAACAAATTTTTCTAGTACTACGTACTATACATTTCAAATTTAATGTAGTATTGATGTACTATTAAATGCATCAGACCCTGCCTGCTTCGATTACACCATGAACCCCATCAAAAATCCCCAAGCCCGCCCGATCCGCGTCATGCTGGTCGATGATCTCCTGATTGTGTCGTGGGGACTCGAAATGCTGGTGCAAAGCAGAAATCCGCGCATGGAACTGGCCGGTTCGGCGACCGACGCCGCCGGCGGCAGCGCGATCATTTACGAAACCCCGGTCGATGTCATCGTGATCGACCTCGATGGCGATATTGGCGTCGATTCCATCGCCGAACTCTGCTCGATTTCGCCGGCGCGCGTGCTGGCGCTGACCGGCTCGCGGGATGTTTCCCTGCATGACAGCGCAATCCTGGCCGGCGCCCGTGGCGTCGTCGCCAAGAGCGAGCCGGTCGAGTCCCTGCTCAAGGCCATCGAAAAGGTACATGAAGGCGAGTTCTGGATCGACCGCGCCGCGACCAGCCGGATTTTTCTGCATCTGGCCCAAAAGACCAAGGTCGAATACGAGACACCGGACCAGCGCCGGGTCGCCAGCCTGACCCCGCGCGAACGGCAGACCGTGGCCGAAATCAGCAAGGATGCCGCGGCCAGCGGCAAGCTGATCGCGCAGCGGCTGAACATTAGCGAAAACACCCTGCGCAATCATCTCAGTTCGATCTACAACAAACTCGGCATCTCCAGCCGCCTCGAACTGTTCGCCTTCGCCAAGCTGCATGTGATCTCCGCCAAAGCCTGATCGAATCGGCGATTACGGCGGGCAAGACAGCCGCAGGATGATGATTGACCAGGCATCCTGTCCGCAGAGATACTCGCGCCTGCGCTACTGAACTTTTCTTTCAATTCTCTTTGCGAGGGGGACGCATGGACGAATCCGTAAATCTGGCGGCATGGGTCGTCTGGGGTGGCTTCGGGCTGGCCCTCGTTCTCGGCTTTGTCGCCGCCAGGACCAACTTCTGCACCATGGGTGCGATTTCCGACGTGGTGAACATGGAGCACTGGGGCCGCGTGCGCATGTGGCTGCTCGCCATTGCCGTCGCCATGATCGGCACCAACCTGCTGTACTACGTCGACCTGATCGATCTGTCGAAATCGATTTATCAACGTCCCTCCCTGCCGTGGCTGTCGATGCTGGTCGGCGGCGCCCTGTTCGGCGTCGGCATGACCCTGGCCGGCGGCTGCGCCAACAAGAACCTGTTGCGCCTGGGCGGCGGCAGCTTGCGCTCGCTGGTCGTCCTGGTCTTCGTTGCCATTTCCGCCTACATGACCCTGAAAGGCTTGTTCGGCCAGTGGCGCTCCAGCTTTCTCGACCCCGTGGCGATCGACCTCTCCGGGCTCGGCATGCAAGGCCAGAGTCTTTCCCATTTGCTGGCCGCCCTGACCGGCCTGCCGGCGAAGACCGCATTGCTCGCAGCGACGGCAATTGTTGTACTCGCCCTGCTGATCTTCGTATTCAAGGACAAGCGTTTCCGGGCGACCGGCGAACAGGTGATCGGCGGCGTGATCTTGGGGCTGATCATCACCGCCGGCTGGTACCTAACCGGCCACATCGGTTTCGCCGAGAATCCGGAGACGCTGGAACTGACCTTTTTCGGAACCAGTTCCCGCACGCTGGAATCGATGAGCTTCGTGGCGCCCGTCGCCTACACGCTGGAACTGTTGATGCTGTGGACCGACAAATCCCTGCGCCTCACCTTCGGTGTCGCCACCGTCCTCGGCGTCACGCTGGGTTCGCTTATTTACGCCCTCGGCGCACGCAAGTTCCGCTGGGAGGGTTTTGCCTCGGTCGAAGATCTCGGCAACCAGATCGTCGGCGGCCTCCTGATGGGGTTCGGCGGCGTCACCGCCATGGGCTGCACCATCGGCCAGGGCATGACCGGCATTTCGACGCTGGCCATCGGTTCCTTCATCGCCCTGTCCGGTATCGTCGCCGGCTCGGTGGCGACGATGAAGTGGCAACAGCGCTGAAGCCAGTCGCCCGTTATTGCCCGGTGCACAACCACTAAAGCCGGTTATAGGTCAGGAACACCCGCGTCTTGGGCAGGCCCAGACCGAGGAAGAAGCGCTCGGCGGCCTTGCTGGCCGATTCCGGACCGGCGATGTAGAGGTCGCCATCGCTCACCTCCGGGTGCTCGTTGATGATTTTTCCGAGCATGTTCAGCAAAGCTTCCTCGCGCAACTGAGTGAGGTGCGACAAGTCGTGCCCTGCGACCAGCTTCGTGTAATTGAAGTTGTCCAGCGCATCCGCCCAGGCGCGGGGAATATTGGGCAGGTAAATGCTGCTCTCGCTCGACCCGATCCAATAGAGATTGATCGTCTCGGTGGGTTCCAGCGACATGGCATGTTCGATCAGGCTCTTGATCGGCGCGAAGCCGGTATCGAAGGCGAAGAAATAAAGCGGTCGCGTTATCTTTTCCTGCAGGATGAATTCGCCCTCGGGGCCCTCGATGTCGACAACCTCGTTGGCCTTGAGGCGGCCGAAGACATAATCCGAGAACAAGTTTCCCGGCAGGCGGCGCACATGAAACAGGATGTTGCGCTCGTCGCACGGACAACTGGCGATCGGCAACTCGGCGCTGAGCGACTTGCCCACGGTCAGGGTCGCATATTGGCCGGCCAGGAAGCGCAGCCGGCTCGAACGCGGCGTCTGAAGATGCAATAGCGCCACATCGTGATTGAGCAAGGTGACCGATTTAACCTTCGCGGCAATTTCCTGGAACGGAATGTCCTGCACGCCGCCCGCCACCGGCGCCTCGATTTCGACATCGGTCACCGCGGTATTCGAACACAGCAGCACGTAGCCCTGGGCCTTGTCCGCCTCGCTCAGAACGTAGTCGTGGTGGCGCGTCTTCTTGACTTCTCCGGCAACAATCTTCGCCTTGCACAGGCCGCAATTGCCGCCGCTGCAGCCATAGTTGAGCGGCACGCCCGAGCGCAATGCGCCTTCAAGCAGCGTATCCGGGCCGTCGATGAAGAAATCGTGGCCACTGGGCAGCACGGTGACATGGGCCGCCATGACGCGCAGGATATTGTCGCGTACTGCCAGCGGGTTGGGATAATCCGGCGCCAGCGCGGCCCTGGCTTCAATTCCGAGCCAGTCGATCAGGCCATTGATCGAGCACTTCGCATCGCCATCCGGTTGCTTGCAGACTTCCTCCAGCCGGTCGCGCAAGCGATCGAGCAAGAGCCTGAACTGCTTGACCTGAATCTGGCTGATCGCCAGTTCCTTGCTCAACTCGGTCACCCGCGTGGCGAGGGTTTCCACATCCGGCATGACGCGTTCGAAGATGCGCTTGCCGAACGCCTTTTCCCGAATCTGCGACACCCGCCTGTATTCGACATCGTCTTCCAGCTGGGCCTTGGGGTAGGCGAGCAGCAGGTCATCGATATTGACCATGCCATCGAAGGCATGCAATTCGCCCTGCTGGATCTTTTTCTGCAACTCGCTGCGAATCACGCCAATCAGGCGCGCCGCGCGCGAGAGGGTGATCAATTGGTTCAGGTCGGACATGAAAACACTCCCTGATAAACAGCTTCAGCGCGCGAGGCTGCCCTTCATGATGCCGGAGCCGCAATCTGGCGCAGCGCGCCGGCGATTTCGCCTACGCTGGCCGGCCTGACCAGGCGCGCCACTTCCTGCCCGCCGGCCATGAAAATCAGCGTCGGCCACAGCTTGACGCGAAACGAACGCCCCAGCGGACGCCCCGGACCATCCTCGACCTTGAGATGGTGCAGTGCCGGATAATCCGCCATCGCACCCTCGATCAGCGGCTGCGCCGCCATGCAGTGACCGCACCAGGAGGTGCCGAATTCGATGACCACCGGCTCCGCCAGCGAATCGACCTCGGCGCGCGTTGTCTGGGTTGCTTCGTAGGTTTTGCTCATGGCCAGATCCCGTTCCCTTTATCCGGAACATTACCCGCATATCACCCGGTGAACAAGCATCCGGCCTGAAAATCGCGGGCGAAAAAAATCCCGGTGCGTCGAACAGGACTGCATTCCGGGACTGCGATCTGGTGCCGGAGATAGGAGTCGAACCTACGACCTTCGCATTACGAATGCGCTGCTCTACCAACTGAGCTACACCGGCACACCTGTTCGGCAAACCAAACAGAGGCGCGGATCATAACCAGATTTCCCGTGCTTGTGAAGACCAGGCGATGCCGGCAAGCACCCTGCACAGCGTACAATCACGGCTTTTTCAGGCCATTTCGGGCAACGTCGGCAACCCATGAATCTTCTTCGCGCCCTGGTGACGGTCAGCGGCATGACGCTGCTCTCGCGCATTCTCGGCTTCGTTCGCGATTTCGTGATCGCCCGCACCTTCGGCGCCGGTCTGGCGACCGATGCCTTTTTCGTCGCCTTCAAGCTGCCCAACCTGCTGCGCCGGATGTTCGCCGAAGGCGCGTTTTCGCAGGCCTTCGTGCCGATCCTCGGCGAATACAAGAACAAGCGCGGCGATCAGGAAACGCTGCTGCTGATCGATCACGTGACCAGCATCCTGGCGCTGGCGCTGTTTGCCGTCACCGCCATCGGCGTCGCCGCCGCGCCGCTGCTGGTCTGGATATCCGCCCCCGGCTTCGCGGCCGACGCAAGTAAGTTCGAGCTGAC
>ENA-UOWG01004142-UOWG01004142.1-activated-sludge-metagenome-genome-assembly--contig:-NODE-4142-length-10315-cov-11.836842_pt1 | contig 10315 bp, 18 predicted proteins | sample MGYA00238147_ERZ761563 | MGnify/ENA primary metagenome ERZ761563 (study PRJEB28884, sample SAMN05720216) | anaerobic digester metagenome | isolation source: active sludge of municipal... | reverse complement strand
GGCCCTTACTGACTTGCTGAAACAGCGGGGAGTATAGCCTACTCTGTCAGCTCTCTTACCTCCTTTTCTATTTCGTCCGGGGTAATTCCTGCTTCCTGTAAGAGTTTAATGGCAATATCTAACCTTAATTCCAACTCTAGTTTTTCTATGGTTATTTCTCCTATTCTATTTACAAGCTCTTCAGGTGATTGTGAGAGTAATTCTTCTCTCTCTTTGTGCAGGCGGGATAAGTCACCCTGGAAAGAGAGCAGGTTGTTACTTTTCAGGCGGTAATATGTCGGTGAGCGTCCTTTTGACGGGATTTCTTTCTTAAATGTCTTCTTTTCAATCACTTGATATTGTTCCATATCTTCAAGCAGTTTAAAAAAAGATGAGTCATTAGGGATTATTTGCGGCACTATCGCTTCTTTTAAGTCTTTTGTTCTTACCCACCCTGAATTTTCAGATGTGGTATTAGACCGTAAAAACTCAATTATTCTTTTAGAATACTCTCGCGTGCTTTCTAACCGGCGGGAAATTAAAAACGCTTCAATTATTGGCGTATCTTGCACAATATTGTAGTATAAGTCTGTCTTTCTAATTTAGTCTATTACTCCAGTATTGTTTTAGTCCAATATTATTGGATATGACTAAATACCCAAAGCACCAATAATAATTTGTCGCACGAGCACACGCGACAGGAAAAGAAGAATGACCGTCTTGATTTACACAAGAAACGGAAAGGAAGTCGGATACCGTCACACATCTGTGACTATCCCGAATGAGTTATATCAGGAAGCGAAGAACAAGGGCGTTAGCCTATCAGCGGTACTGACCAGGGCTTTAGAGAGCGGTGAACATGCAAAGCAGTAACCACACCCCGGAGCCCTGGAGTTTGCACAAGGAGACCCTGGAGGCTTTAGACCCGCTCTATAGAATGATTGCAGAATCATATATTCAGCGCGGAATATGGAGAATAATTGATGAGGTATAACAAGGGTAAACCCGTGGCGTTTCCTTTATCCTGCTGGGGAGCGAGGGAAGGAAACCAAACACGGGGGCGGCTTATATCCAGTCTGATGAATCAGATGATTGTAGCCCTTCCACAACCCTGTAAGGGAGTGTATGGTCTAATATCTGATTTTATCAGCAATAAGGATACTTGTAAAGATAATTTGTTTTATCGAAAGAAAATTGTAGCTATTGCCTCCCCGCTGAGGTGGTGGTCCTAATGTCGGCTCTGGTATTACCAGACACCACACAACAAACAAACAACCTACAAACAAACCAAAACGAAAAACCAACACCGCTCCCTGTAAATTTTGAAAACATCCCTCAGGAGATTAAAGAGGCCGGCGCTCGCTGCTGTGTGTGGAAATACACATACAAACCCAAACCGGGGAAATGGGATAAACCACCATACCAGGTAACCGGACGACTCGCAGAAAGTAACAACCCGGCAACCTGGGCAACCTTTGACCAGGTGAAACGAGCCTATGAAGCCGGGGGGTGGGACGGAATAGGCGTCTTTATGGGTGGCGGGCTCGGTGATGGTTTAGACAACCTAGCCGGCTGTGATTGGGACCACATATCAGATCCAGGTATCTGGCATAGTTTGACCTCGGAAGAAGTTACAAAGGAATGTTTGTCCCTATCTTCGTACTGTGAAACCTCCCCTTCTGGTGATGGGTTAAGAGCGTTTATTCTATTGGACCGTGACACACCCCTTTCGGATAAAAAAGCCGGCGGGCGTGAGGTTTATAATTCAGGCCATTATCTGACCATAACCGGGCACAGGTTACCAGGTTCACCAGATACCATCAATGAAGTAAATAAGGCAGGGTTTGATAGGTTTTATTCAAACCTCAAAGCAGCCAAAGAGAAAAAACCGAAGGGAATACCCAAAAGGGCGAAAGTTGCACAGTCTGAATTATCAAAATTAAATAAGGTTACACCTGAAAGCGGGTTATCTGATACCCAGATACTACAAATGGCAGGTGAAAAACACGGGGAAAAATACATATTTGCTCGGTATTCTAACCTGGAAGAAACCGACAAAAAAAAGTCTGAAACAGATTTTCAGTTTTGCTGCATTTTATCCCCTTGGTGTGATAGTCCTACCCACCTGGCACGGATGCTTAGGGTTTGCCGGGTACGTCCGAAGACACAGGATAGAGAGGATTATCTTTTACGGACCGCTGAGAAGGCTTTCAATGAACGGCGGTATTATTACGACCCGGTATTGAAAGAATTAAAAGCCATTGCGTCTCTTATTACGGCCAACGACCGGTTAAAAATATCAGATACATCCGGTGGGCGCTCACAGATACAGGTGAATGATAATTCTCTTGATGACCTGACTGATGCAACCTTTAGAGCGATATTAAAACGATATGAGAACAACCCGGTATTTTTTGTCAGGCACGGTAAGCTGGTAAGAGTCAATCAGGATGAGAAAGGACACAGTTTTATTGAGGAAATAACCGAAGATTCAATGAGATGGATTTCCTGCAGGGCTGCAGACTTTATCAAAGTCACACCCGGCGGGGAAACATGCAAGGTTCACCCCCCCACACTCATGGTAAAGTCTCTCCTGGCTCTTGGAGGCTGGCCCGGAATACCACACCTGACCGGATTAATTCAGAGTCCTATCATTCACCTTGACGGCCATATCACGATGGTAAGAGGGTATGATGAGGTAAGTGAGTTCTATTACGACCCAGGCCCGGCGCTTGAATTACCGGATATTCCAGAGGCACCCACAAAGGAAGAGATACAGGAGGCCGTTTCTTTTCTGTGTGAACCCTTCATAGATTTTCCGTTTTATGATGATGAAACATCAAAGGGAGCTGAGTTGAATTGTTCCTCATTCTGTAACGTGATAGCCTGCACCCTGTCTGTAACCTGCAGGAACCTCATAAACGGGCCTGTGCCTATGCTATTCATGTCTAAGCCAACGATGGGAACAGGCTCAAGTAAAATAGCCGAAATTATTTCTCATATTTCCACTGGTGCACCAATGAATGTTTTTCAACAGCAGAAAACCGATGAGGAGTGGAGAAAGAGCATTACAACAAAGATTAGCTCAGGGCCTCCGTTTGTTGTTATTGATAACGCAGAAGGAAAGGTGCACAGTCAATACCTGAGCGCTCTTCTCACCCTTCTGGTGTGGAGAGACAGGATACTCGGACAGTCAAAGGATGCAGCATTCCCACATAATTCGGTGTGGATGGTTAATGGGAACAATATCAGGCTCGGGGGGGATTTGCCCCGGCGGTGCTACCCCTGCAGGCTTGACGCTCAGGAAGCTCAGCCCTGGGAAAGAACAGGATTCAAGTACCCTGACGTTTTGAAATGGACCCGAGACAACCGGGGAAAGTTGCTTGCAGCGATTCTCACCATTGTAAGAGGATGGATACGGGCCGGGTGCCCTGGATGGAAACGACCAGAAGGTGTGAAACCTCTCGGGGGTTTTGAAGCCTGGAGCAACGTGATAGGCGGTATTCTATCTTATGCCGGGTTTACCGGGTTTTTGAAAAATCAGCAGGTAATGTATCAGCAAATAGATAGCGACTCTCTACAGTGGGACGGTTTCTTTGAAGTATGGTTTGAAAAATTCGGAGAGAAATCTATCACAGTAAATGAACTTGTGAAACAACTCATATCAGAAGAAGAAGAATATACGGCTCAAAGGGTATTTGATGGCAGTAATACCACAGGAATAGAAAGTTATCTTTTAGATACTCTTCCTGAAATGGTAACTGGAATACCTTTACAAAAGCAGGCTTTTAAGGTAAAGTTAGGAAGTGCTTTAGTAAGATGTGACGGCCGGGTGTTCCCTTCTGGGTATATGTTGACACAGGACGGAAAGAAAAAACACGCTAAAAAATGGAAAGTTATCCGTAAAATCAGAAAAGAAACACAGAATGAAGAGAGAAGAGAAGAGGGTGAGTCTCGTACTTGCGGTATAGTTGAAAAAACCGAAGTCTTTCAGGGCATAGAATCACAAATAAAGAGAGGAGAGGGTTTAAATGAAACAACAATTTTTTCATAAGGTGAGTCTGGTGAGTCTAATCTCCTTGGGGCTATGCAAAAATTTCACTTTGGAAATGAAAATGGATCTTAGTTTTAATTTTTTGTATAGAGGGGGGCAGAAACAGACTCACCAGACTCACAGACTCACCCTTCTTACCAGGCAGGTGTCAACATGATTGTGTGGGCTGAAAATCCCTTAAAATACTCCTACCTCCGCCGACTTGAACGAATGCAAGTCCCGGCCCGGTCTAACCCGCTCCGGAGTATGATATCTTATTTTCGGGGAATCGGGAAAGTCATCGGGGTTGAAGTGACGAAGAAGCCACCAAAAACCGATCCCCTCCGGTTCCGGTATGGAGAGTGCACCGTTTATTATCTCAAACCTGTGGACAGGGACTTATGCCCTGATGGTGTCTATTCCGGTCCGCTCGGTGTGTATTGCCTGCCTCTCCCTGCTGAGAGTGTGGACCCTAAGCTTTTGTTTCATTTCGAGGACTCATGTCTTCTGGTGGACAAGGTGCCTAGAGCGGACCAGATTAATTTTAGAGTACAAATGGAGGCCTTATCATGATACCCCTTCACAGACTTGAGCAGAGCATCCCGGACTTAACCGGTTTGGCGGTGCTTATCATTGCCGCGTGTGCCTTCGCTCTCTCATTCTTTAACCTGCAGGCAGCAGCCCTGGAAGCTGGTATCAGTCCGTGGCTCTCATGGCTATGGCCCTGTTGTGTCGATGCCCTTCTCATTGCAGGGAGTCTGATGATACTTCGCTCTTCACTCCGGAATGAGAGCCCCTGGGTAGGGTGGGCGGTCCTTCTCTCATTCACCCTTGTGAGCACTATTTTCAATGTCCTGCACTCTCCGGCAGATGTGATATCTCAGGCGGCACATGCTGTTCCTCCTGTGGCTCTCTGTGTGTCAATTGAGCTCCTGATGATGTGCATTAAGTCTGACCTCAAGGTGCAACCTGAGCAACCGATGAGCACACCTGCACCGAAGAGCACACCTGATAAGATTGTGCAGTACTTCAAAGAGCAACCGATGAGCAGTCATGCACAGGCGGCTGAAGCACTTGGACTGAGCCGGTCCACTGTGAGCAGACACATGAAAAATTTGTGCACTCATAACTTACATATAAGGTGAAAAATAAAAGGTAAAATCATGATTAATGCAGATTTAAGTGATGAAATACCCAAGAGTCAGAAAAAAATCAATCGGTCTGATTTGATGGGAATTCTTGGGCGGGTGATAAAACACCTGGATAATAAGGCAGTTGCCGGAAGATTATCTGACCCTGAGGTAGAGAAGATGCGGGATAGTAAAACCCGGTTACTTATTGAAGCGATAAAGACTCATGGGTCCCTATTGAAAGATGAGCAGATTGAATCTATTGAAGAACGGATTAAATCTTTAGAGGAGAAGATAACATGAATTTTTTAAACCGTATTGAAAAGTTAGAGAAAATAGCTCACCCCAAAAAAATAACTTTTCGAGTAGAGAAGCATCCCGAATGCACGCCTTATTATGAGGATATTTATTTTGGTGACAAATTTGATAGACGATTGATAGGTATTTCGTTAGATGATTTATAAAAACGAATTTATTATAGATTAAGGGGTGAAATCACACTCCCGAAGCATGGCGGGAAGGGGTGCATGATGATTTGGTGCTTTCTGTGGCTATGGCCGTTTATGTTGCAAAAGAAACCCAACCATCAGCACCTATCCTTGTGAGTTTAAGGTAAACATCTGTTTACCTCTCTTCTTCTAAGGGTTCGAGCAGAAGCACCCGGACTTTTTTTCCTGACCAGGATAAAGGCAGATACACGGCGGATGCAGAGCGCTGAGCTTTCGGCACTTTATTTTCTACTCCATAACATTCCTGTACTATTTCCATTTTCAAACATGCCATAGACTATACTTAGACTTGATAAGTATTAAATAGATATCAGTTAGACTATACTATATCAAGTCTTAAACTTGATAGGAGTTAAAAAATGACCATCACAGAACACATGCAGGCCCGTACCATGTGCCTATCATTCTGCTATGCTGGCAGGAATGGACACTGCGCAAGTGCAGGGAAGGAAAACAACCAGGTGAAAAACTGCCTGGCAATGTTTCAAAGAGAACAAAAAGCAGGAGTGGTTTAAATGATTGAAACCCACAAAACACACCCCGTTTATCAATCGGTCCCTATGCCCGATAATTCTATCTTATCCCGCACCCTGGCAGATGAGCCTATGAATGAGAAGCTTATCAGGGGGCTGCAGGCGCTTGATGTCTCTCATAAGCGATTGGTGGACGTGACCACCAGGATGATTGAGACAGGAAACCGATATTGTGATACTGTGGATGAGCTTATGGAATGGTATAGATGAGCAGTATGTCAGAGCACCCAAAACAGGAGAGAAAGAATGAGCGATAAACCAGTATATTGTATGTATTCTGAATATTCCCCTAAATGCCCGAATATCCAATTACTCAAAAAATACGAATTCCGGCCGGTATGTTCAAAGCCTGATAAGATATCAGATACCAGTTTCGAGTTGCGTACTGAAAACTGTCCACAAGCAGGAGAGACGGAATGATACAGGAGATGGTGAGATGACCTTATGTGATGACCCTTACTGGGATGGATGTAAGGAAGAGGGCAAATATCACAGGGATAGGATTTATTCAGATAAACCCGATACACCCGTTTTTCTCTGCGAAAGATGTTTTTTGGTAATGAAGGATAACGAATCTCTCATTCCTGAAGAGTGGGAAGGGGGGATATGATGATTGCAAAAATCAGCAAGTCAGCATATCAGGAGAATAAACTCTGGTTGAAAAAACACCCTGAATTATCCCTGAGCTGTTACATCCATCAGGATAAGGATGGAGAGATTAGTATCCGGCTAGAGCGTATCAGCGATATTACCACAAATACAGGCCGGTATATCCCCGGATGGAGCGAAATACCATACCCTGAATTCATGCAAGAATCCTTGCATGTTCCTAAATGTATCCTGGATGATATGCAGGAACATGAAATAAAACTGGAATGGTACAGATGATTCAAACATCAGGCCCTATACCCTTTTTCGGTGGGGAATTACGGATTATCAATGCAACAGAAAAGCACGTTTACTCTGATGTCTGCACCCTCATGAGTGTGGAATTAATAGAGGGTGACCAGGAACAAACCATACCCATGATATTCTACCAGGATACAGGGACCACCTATTGCCCTAACGACTGGCAAAGCATCCCGGCCCCCTTCGGACCGGATGAAGTGCCTGATACCAGGTGGATAAACCTGCACACCGGAAGCCCTGCTATTATGCTGGATGGACTCCCAAGGATGATACAATGAGTGACGATACATACAACGGGTTTACCAATTATGAGACGTGGGCGGTAAATCTCTGGATAATGAATGATGAAGGAATATACCAATACTGGCAGGAAGAGACACAAAGAGCAGAAGATACTTCTGAATTAGCTGATATGCTTAATGAATGGCTCAAGGAGAATAACCCGCTTGATACTTCCGGCCTATACGCTGACTTGTTGAACAGCGCGATATCATCAGTAAACTGTCATGAGATATCAGCGCTGTTATGGGAAGATTTCAAACAGGAAGAATAATCCCTCCTTTTTTTAGCCCTGGATTCCGTAACGGAATCGGTTAGCGTTTGTCATTCCTTTTGTAAAAAGGCGCTCATATTAATGTCAGGTAACACCCTGTGACCTGACTTCATATAGGGCTTCTTTTGCCTTTTGCTTGAACGCAAGCGAATATACGAAGAGTTGTATCCTGGAACAAAACGCGGCGGGCTTCCGGGTGCACCTGGAGGAGGCAAACAAGCGAAGAGCGAAATAATTTCGTCTTTCGCCGAAGACACGGCAGATAAAACAGGGCAACCTTCGCGCCTGGAATACTCAGGAAGGGATAGGAGAGATATTCGGAGAGTCTCGGCAGAATGTACAAAAGATAATTGATGCCACTATCGACAATTTTGTCAAAAGTGGCATTGATTTCAAACCGGGTATGCATACCGGTATGTATCGATATGTATTAATTGGTGCATACCGATACATACCAGTATGCAGCAGAAACCGGAAGGGGAGAAGTATAGCCGGGTGACTATCACATTACCACCAGGGCTATACCAGGAAGCGAAGAGCAGGTGCAACGATACCGGGCTGTCCCTGTCCACTGTGATAGGTGACTTGCTGAATGTGTGGATGAAGGAGGAATTACCAACTCCTATACATACCGATATTCATCAATGCACACAGGGAGATAATGAGCGCTTAACCTATCTGGAAGAACAGGTTAGGGCCATATCTGATAAGATTGAGTCACCGATACATACTGATACATACCAGTATGCACAGGATATTACAGATATCCGGGCACGGCTGGAAGCCCTGGAACAGGTGCCATTAATTGCCACAAAGGCAAAGGAGAACCTTATCACCCATACCGGAAACGGGTATGAGGGTTGTCAGAAATCTGACAAACAAGAAATAGACACCAAAAAAGAACTTGCGAAGGTTGCCGGAGTCTCGCATGATACCATAGCACCGGACCGGGTAACCCTGACAGATGAGATGAAGCGCCGACTAGCTGAGAAAGTGAAGGGTGCCCTGGATGCAGGGAGTAAGTATGCAGATATCAGCAAGTCGACAGGAGTAAGTGTCAGCCAACTTAAGAAAATGAAAAGCGGTCCGCTCGGAAAAGACCTACGCAAGTCAGAGTATGACGCGGTGATGAGCCTCCCATCTCAAAACTCTTCTCACCAAGGCACCTAGAAGCGATTATCTTTTTTCAGTCGATACATCCTATGGCTTAATTCTCAAGTCTCAATAGCGTGCTTCTATGAGTGCCATATTTTCTTTCGGCTCTTGTGATATACGACAATATCAGAATTTTTGTGAGTGAGATATGACAAAAAGAAAAGAAGGTCAGTTTATGCCCTGATATATTTAGGGACTTAAACTTTAGTTATAGAGCCTCAGGCGGGCTTTACAACTAAAGTTTAAGGCTCCATTTAGTTTATATACTCAGCCGGGCAATTAATGGTATGGAGAATATCACCGACACGCATTTTCATGGAGGGAAGGAACAGCACCAGGAATATTATTCCCGGTTAATGATGGAAGCGGTATCTGATGGAAGGATAACAGAAAGAGACAAGAATCAGATACAGGCGTTTATCTCTGAAGTAAAAGCGTGTGGGAAGCTATCAAGTCAGCGGGCGTATAAGCTGAGTTACCAGCTGGTAGGGATAAGAAAATGGCTCCCTGAATTCTCACAGGTGGATACATCAGCCGTCTTCTCAGGGATTGAACGACTAAAAGCAGAGAGCGGGTATACTGAAATTACTCAGGGAGATATGATAAAACTCTGTAAACGGTTTCTTCTATGGCTCTATGATAGCGGGGAAGCGGCACCAGGGCTGAAACCGGAGAAGCTCAGGAAGATAAAGGCCAAAACCGTATCAGCAACTAAGACGGCTGAGGATATCCTGACCCCGGACCAGATAGACGCGCTATTCAAACAGGTATCCAATACGAGAAACCGGGCTATGTTGGAACTTCTCTATGAGTCAGCAGGAAGGGCGGGTGAGATTGCCACACTTGTATGGGGACAGGTTACCTTTTATCAAAATTATGCAGCGGTACGGCTGGATGGAAAGACCGGGAAGACCCGGCAGGCACCCTTGTATACTTCGCACATTGCTTTGAGAAGGTGGCGTGACCAGTATAAAGGGGGTAACCCTGCAGCAGATGACCTAGTTTTTCCCGGAAGAGAAGGGGGGGACCAGCCGATGTCATACACTGGCATGGCTAAAATAGTAAGAATTGCAGCACATGAGGCCGGGATAGAAAAACCCGTGACCCTGCACACCTTCCGGCACTCCCGGATAACTCATTTATTGCAGGCGGGAATGAATGAAAGCACTATCAAGATGCTAGCCTGGGGGGATGTTGGCTCTAATATGCTGAAGGTTTATTCTCACCTGACTCCTGGAGACGTTGAAAACTCATTCAATCAATTGTATGGTATTAAACCAGTGGAAGAGTTTAAGGGAATGGACCCGGCAGTATCACCCCGTCAATGTCCGGCGTGTGGGATGCTTAACCCACCAGGGAATAATTTTTGCGGGGGCTGTTCAATGGCATTAACCGAAGCGGCACGGAATGAGAAGGATGAGGCAATAAATAGGATAATGGCTGATGAAACCCTGAGGACGGCCCTTACTGACTTGCTGAAACAGCGGGGAGTATAGCCTACTCTGTCAGCTCTC
>ENA-UOWG01004139-UOWG01004139.1-activated-sludge-metagenome-genome-assembly--contig:-NODE-4139-length-10319-cov-3.040433_pt1 | contig 10319 bp, 10 predicted proteins | sample MGYA00238147_ERZ761563 | MGnify/ENA primary metagenome ERZ761563 (study PRJEB28884, sample SAMN05720216) | anaerobic digester metagenome | isolation source: active sludge of municipal... | reverse complement strand
AACGGTTTGATGTCCGAACACATCGCAAATACAGTCGGCACAACCTGTTCCGGAAAACCATGGTCGCGCTTGGGAGCATAACCGCGGGTAACCTGCAAATAAATGTACTGGTCTTTGCTGCTGTCTAACATTGGCTGAAAAATGGCCTGCCATTCAGCAACGGTTTTATCCAGGTCGATTCGGATCGCACGTAAACTGTTGTTTAGGCGAACAATATGATCCTCAAACCTAAACAGTCGCCCAGCATAAGCCGGGATTACCTCGTAAACACCATCGCCGAATAAGAAACCTCTATCTAACACAGACACTTTGGCATCAGCCAAAGGTAAATATTCGCCATTCAAGTAAACTGTATCGGCCATTAGCGCTCCAATAATACTAATACTGCGTCATATAAACGCCGGAAAAACCCGCCTTCCGGGATACTATCCAAAGCCACTAATGGCGTGTTGACGATGGATTCACCCGCCAACGTGACTTTAAGAGTACCTACGGTATCGCCTTTATTGATAGGGGCCAAAATCGCCTTATCGATTTCAGTCTCGGCCTTTAATTCGTTGAAGTGTCTACGCGGCGCAGTAACATAGAGATCTTCGGCAAGCCCTACCGTCAAATTGGAGGTTTCTCCTTTTCTGACCCGAGCTTCAGTGAGCTGCTTGCCAGCCTCGTACAATTTGTGCGTTTCGAAGAAACGGAAGCCGTAATTCAACAAAGACTGGCTCTCGTTGGCACGCGCAATCGGACTCGAAGTCCCCATCACTACCGAAATCAACCGCATATCTTCACGTTTGGCCGAAGCCACCATGCAATAGCCGGCATCTTCGGTATAACCTGTTTTGAGCCCATCGACTGATTCGTCGCGCCACAATAATAAATTGCGGTTTTTCTGGGTGATGTTGTTATAAGTGAACTCTTTTTGCGAATCCCAACGGTAATATTCGGGGAAATCCTTGATGACGGCTTGGGCCAGCAAGGCCAAGTCACGCGCGCTGCTGTAATGATTTTGCCCTGGCAAACCGGTCGCGTTTTCGAAATGGCTGTTCACCATGCCGAGTCTCGACGCTTGTTCGTTCATCATTGCGGCAAAAGTCTGCTCGCTGCCGGCGACGTGCTCAGCCAGGGCGACAGTAGCGTCATTGCCGGATTGAATGATCATGCCTTGCAGCAAGTCTTCGACAGCAACTTGTTTGTTCACTTCGACGAACATCTTGGAGCCGCCGGTCTCCCAGGCATTTTTGCTGATGGTAACCTTTTCGTCCAAAGTCAAATGCCCGGCTTTCAATTCGCGGAACACCACATAAGCCGTCATAATCTTGGTCAAACTAGCCGGCGACACCCGTTTATCGGAGTCTTTTTCTGCCAAAACGCGCCCGCTGTAGAAATCCAATAGAATATAGCTTGTACCGGCTACACTGGGTGCGGCGGGAGTGAAAATAGGACCTGCTGCCTGTAGACTCTGCGCAAGCACTAAAAGGAAAAGCGCACAGACAAGGCTAGGAATTGAACGGATAGATAACTTCATGATGACAATTCGATAGTTATTCTGAAAGCGGTTATTGTAACACTGTCGCTAGCCGCTTAGAAAAACCACTCGAGGCTGTCGTTAAATCCGTTCGGAAATCCGTATAGGGACTTCCCCTTCCAATACCCGCTTTAAACAGATAAAACCATTTTGACACTGTGCTTGACGTACTCGCGAACGGATAAACTTTCCCTCAAATAATCTTTGAACAGATCTTGAATAACGACAGGATTTAGATACACATAGGCTCCACACCCTGTCCTGGCTATGAATTCGGCACTCAATGCATCAAAAAATGCGGCATGGACTACTTTGTGTTCTGATCGGACTAAGGTTTTCATGGCCTTTTCTCCTTTCTTCAATTCCAGCCATCCTTAAGCAAGACTCATACAAAAAACCAATACCCTTTCATATTCATAAAGTTAAAATATTAACAAAATCCGGGTGGCAAATTTTTGGCGATAATGGCAAGCGGCGACAAGCGGTCTTACCAATCTAGCGGCTTAAAGAAACTTTTGGGCGCGCCGCAAATGGGACACACCCAATCTTCCGGAATATCTTCCCAACGCGTGCCCGGTGCGATGCCGCTATCCGGATCGCCTTTGGCTTCATCGTAGATATGTTCGCATTCCATACAGTGATATTTTTTATACTCAGACATTACATCCTCCAATTTTAAAATTTCAACTCGAGCCTATTTGCCTACCCTGCAGGCAAACTCCGGCTTGAATTGCAGTAATGAAGATGCATGATGATACAAACGAAAAACCAAGCACCTTTGCAGCCATTTTCGGTTATGATGTGCCGCCTTTTTGACTGTATGCAAATCCATGCAAATAGGCCCTTACCAATTACCTAACAACATTTTACTCGCACCGATGGCGGGTATTACCGACAATCCGTTCCGCCGGTTGTGCGCCCAATTTGGTGCGGGGCTCACGGTTTCGGAGATGGTCATTTCCAACAAAGAGTTACGATCCCATCCACGCACGCTAAAAAAATCAGATTTTACCGGAGAAATTGGCTTACGCTCCGTGCAAATTTTGGGTACCGACCCGGATCAAATGGCCGCCGCCGCTAGATTCAATCAGGACCGCGGCGCTCAAATCATCGACATCAACATGGGATGTCCAGCCAAAAAAGTGTGCTCGGTGGCAGCGGGATCGGCTTTGCTCAAAGACGAAGCCTTGGTTGCACGCATTTTGTCGAAAGTCGTCAAGTCCGTAGACGTGCCGGTGACCCTAAAAATCCGCACAGGCTGGGATTTGACCAACCGAAACGCGTCCAAAATCGCGCAAATCGCCGAAAATTGCGGCATACAAGCGCTAACGATCCACGGTCGCAGTCGTGCTTGCAAATTTAACGGCAATGCGGAATACGACACGATCAAACAGGTAAAACAATCCGTCGGCATCCCGATTATCGCCAATGGCGACATCGACAGCCCGGAAAAAGCCCGTCACGTTTTACATTATACGGGCGCAGATGCAATCATGGTCGGCCGGGCAAGCCAAGGTAGGCCATGGATATTTAGGGAATTTTTGCATGTGCTAACCGGAAAACCCAATGCATCAACGGTTTCCTTGGCCGAAATCAAAGCGGTAATCAACCAGCATCTGGAGCATTTATACAGTTTTTATGGTTCTAGCAGTGGTGTTAGAATTGCCCGTAAACACATCGACTGGTATTTCGACCAACTCGGCCCTTTGCCTGCCGAGCATAAAACACAAATCAACCAGGCCCTACAACCCGCGCAACAGCTCGCGTTGGTTAACGCCTCGTTCAACCTAATTACCTCACGAGTCGCCTAGATGGAAGCAGAATCAAGCAAGATAAACCGTAATTCTAATCACACCTTGTCGGATCACGTACGCCAATCGGTAGAGGATTATTTTGTCCATCTCAATGGCCACGACTCTTCTGGCTTGTATCAATTGGTTTTGACGGAAGTGGAAAAACCCTTGCTCGAAACCGCGTTGAAACACTCCGACTTCAACCAAAGTAAAGCCGCCAAAATTTTGGGCTTGAGCCGCAGTACCTTGCGTAAAAAACTAGAACACTACGGTATCGGCTAATTTTCTTTTTCTTACTCGAGGTTTGCATGAATCACTTGGGCATCAACAAAAAAGTAACTCGCGCGCTGGTCAGCGTTTCCGACAAAACCGGTATTCTGGAATTTTGCCGCGAACTGGAAGCGCTGGGCATCGAATTATTATCCACCGGCGGTACCGCCAAATTGTTGGCGGACAACCGTATAGCCGTTACCGAAGTATCGGATTACACGGGGTTCCCGGAAATGATGGACGGACGAGTCAAAACTCTACATCCAAAAATCCACGGCGGTATCTTGGCTAGACGTGGCATCGATGATGCGGTGATGGTGGAAAATGGCATCAAACCGATCGACATGGTGGTTGTCAATCTCTATCCCTTCGAGCAAACCGTGGCCAAACCGGACTGCGACTTGGAAACCGCCATCGAAAACATCGATATTGGCGGCCCCAGCATGATCCGCGGTGCAGCCAAAAACCACAATGATGTCGCCATCGTAGTCGATCCGGCCGACTATGAAAAAGTCCTGGTCGAACTCAAAGCTAATGCAACCCTATTGTGTCATGAAACCCGTTTCAGACTGGCTTTGAAAAGCTTCGAACATACTGCCCGCTATGACACGATGATTGCCGCCTATCTGAGTAAAGTCGTCGACGCCGGCAATTTCCCCGAGACCCTGAATCTACAATTCCACCGCCTGCAAAGCATGCGCTATGGCGAAAACCCTCACCAAAACGCGGCGTTTTATACTGAAAAAAATCCGCCGGCAGGCAGCATCGCCGCCGCTAAACAATTGCAAGGCAAGGAATTGTCATACAACAACATCGCCGATGCTGATGCAGCGTTGGAATGCGTCAAAAGCTTCGATGACCGGCCGGCCTGCGTGATTGTCAAGCACGCCAACCCATGCGGCGTCGCGATCGCCGAGAATATTTGCGAAGCCTATAATTTAGCCTACGCGACCGATCCCACCTCTGCGTTTGGCGGCATCATCGCTTTCAATCGCGAACTCGATGAAAAAACTGCAACCGAAATCGCCGGACGCCAATTCGTCGAAGTCGTCATTGCGCCCAAAATTTCGGAAGGCGCCAAAGCCGCTTTCGGCAAAAAACAAAACGTGCGCCTGTTGGAAACGGGTTTCTGGGGCAACGCTACCGCAGCGTCACTGGATTTCAAACGCGTTGGCGGCGGCTTGTTGGTGCAGGACAAAGATACCGGCAATATTAGCGCGACGGATTTGAAAGTCGTCAGTAAGCGCGCGCCGACCGAACAAGAATTAGCGGATCTGCTGTTCGTCTGGAAGGTCGCCAAATTCGTCAAGTCCAATGCGATCGTCTATGGCAAAAACGGCCAAACCATCGGCATCGGCGCGGGCCAGATGAGCCGTGTCTATTCTGCGAAAATCGCCGGCATCAAAGCTGCCGACGAGGGTTTGGTTGTTCCTGGCTCGGTGATGGCCTCCGACGCTTTCTTCCCATTCCGTGACGGTATCGATGCGGCAGCCGCGGCAGGCATCACCGCCGTGATCCATCCGGGCGGTTCGATGCGCGACCAAGAAGTCATCGATGCCGCCGACGAGCACAACATCGCGATGGTGTTGACCGGCATGCGCCACTTCAGACACTAAACGATAATTCGATGGGTTAGGCTGCAATAGCACTAACCCATCGATCTCAATTCCCCAGACGGAAGCTTACAACCCATCCATTCAATTTGAAGCCTGTTCGGATTTGAATTCAGGCACCAGATCTTTCAGCAATAGCAAAATTTGTTGTTGATCCGTACTTTGGCAAGCCAAAATTAATTGGCTGATCGTATTGAACCATTGGTCGTTATCGTAAATTCTGGCTCTTGCCAAACGTAATTTACTATAGCCGGTTTCGATGAGCTGTTCTTCATCATGAAATAACTCTTCGTATAGCTTTTCCCCCGGACGCAAACCGACAAACTCGATCTTAATATCCTCACCAGGTTCTTTTCCGCTCAACCGTATCATTTGCTCGGCCAGATACACGATCTTGACAGGCTCACCCATATCCAGCACAAAGATCTCGCCGCCTTCGCCAACGGTCTCGGCTTGCATGATCAGCTGGCAGGCTTCCGGAATGGTCATGAAATAACGGGTAATATCGGGATGAGTTACGGTTACCGGACCGCCCGCTTGGATTTGCTCTCTAAACAAAGGTACGACACTGCCGGCCGAATCCAATACGTTGCCGAATCGCACGGTCATGAAGCGCGTCATCACTCCGGTTTCGTTCAGGTTTTGGCAAAGAATCTCAGCCGCTCGCTTAGTGGCCCCCATCACGTTGCTCGGGTTGACAGCCTTATCGGTCGAAATCAATACAAAGCGCTCAACGCCGCCAGCCATAGCGGCCTCGGCTAAAATTTTAGTACCGATCAGATTGTTATACACCGCCTCCCGTACCTGACCTTCCAATAAAGGCACATGTTTATAGGCGGCCGCGTGAAAAATCACGTCCGGCTTGTGCTGATTAATGATCTGACTTACTGACAACGCATCAGTCACATCACCTAATACCGCATGATGCGTCACTTGTGGAAAACATCGATGCAACTCGGCATCGATTTTATACAGATTGAATTCGCACTGATCGTAGACAATCAAGCACCGGGGTTGCAGTCTAGCCAATTGCTTACACAACTCGGAACCTATCGAACCGCCGCCGCCCGTCACCAAAATGGCTTTATCTTTCAAGCTGTTTTTAATACGTTGCCAATCCAAGCGTACCGGATCACGTCCCAGGATATCCGTGATGGAGACGTTTCTGAGATTGGCTTTGGTAACGGTACCATTGAGTAATTCTTTAACAGAAGGCAAGGTCTGAAAGGGTATATTGCAAGACTCGCATGTTTCCACGATGTGACGCATTTGACTATCCGTAGCCGATGGTACCGCAATCAGCACCACCTCGATTTCCCATTGTTCTATCAAATCCGGCAACTGTTCGACCCGGCCTGCCACTCGAATGCCGCGTATCTCGCGCCTGAATTTACTCGGTTGATCGTCGGCAAACACCACAGGAACATAACCGCTATCAGGATTCGACAACAAGTCGCGCACCAGCATTTCTCCAGCCGAGCCGGCTCCGACAATCAAGGCCCTACGCCCGACACGGGCGACAAATGCCCGCTCTTTCCAAAACCGGTATACAAAACGCGGAATACACAATAGTGCCAGCAAGATCAATACATACAGCGGCATTACAGACCGAGGCACCCCGCCTAAGCGGTTATATAGAAACAAACAGCCTGCGATAAAAAAAATCCCAGCCAACACCGACTTTGCAATGCGGATTAAATCCGGCATCGACGAAAATCGCCAAACTCCGCGATATAAACCAAAGGTCCAAAATGCTGAAACCTGTATCGCGATCACACCCGGCAAATACAACAACGCGGGATAAAAATACTCATCAGGAATGGCATCCAAATTGAAGCGAAACCAATAGGCAGCGAACCATGCCAATGGCACCATCAATAAGTCATGAATAAAAATAGCCGTGCGCGAACGCAATTTAAAACTCATTAGACGTCCTTTTCTGCCTGTCCAGCTTTGAAGCGATAAGCTAAAAAAATCAGCGGTAAGTAAGCCGATACCAAACCCAACAAAGCATAATTAGGTTGCAAGAAAACCCAGTATGAAATGGGTAACAACCAAAACAGATTGACTACCCAGCAAGACAATAACACTTTCAAGTGTCCATAACGTTTAGCCGCTCGCTGATAGGTGTGGGAACAATGAGCGTCATACCATTTTTGTCCGCTAAAAAATCGGTTTAGCAAGGTGTAAGTAGCATCCACCAAAAAAATGCCGAATAGAATCAACCCGCAGTACAGCAACACCGCTGCTTGTTGAGCCGCCATCAGAATCAAAATGCCCAGTAGCAATCCCAAAAATCCGCTACCGACATCGCCCATGAAAATCTTGGCCTTTGGCCAGTTCCATAGCAAAAAGCCCATCGAGGCTGCCATTACACTGATGGCGACGTAAAAAGAAAATGGATCGAGATAGTACAGATAGCCCGCTAAGGCCCCAGAAACAAACACGGCTTCAGATGCCGCGATGCCGTCTGTGCCGTCCATGAAATTGAACAAATTTAAGAACCACACCAACAGCAAGGCCCCAAGCAGACAACCTGGCCAACCTAAATCAACCATTCGAGCCTGAAATAACCAGTCTACGGGCTCCGGTAATAACAACTGTGGCAAACCACCCAATAAATATAAGGCTAGCAATGCCGAAAGCACGTGAACTAAAAACCGCCATCGTGCCGGCACAGGGGCATGGTCGTCGCAAAAACCGATTCCGGCCACCCACAAAGTTGAACTCAAGGCAGCAATGAGATTCACATTGGCTGAAATGCTGAAAAATGCGATTCCCAAAGCAAGAAAGAATGCCAAAACAATGGCCAAACCACCGCCGCGCGGGGTTGGAATAGTATGCGAACTGCGCTGATTAGGCACATCCATGACATTGCGAGACAAGGCGTAGGAACGAATCAAGCCCGTCAATGCGATTGAAGCAAGCAACACAAGAACAAAATGCAACAACACGCTATTTTGAATTCAGAAAACGGATAATATCCGGTAAGGATTGTGGAAGAGTATGTTTGGGAATAAAACCCAATTCTCGTTCGATTTTAACAGACGAATACCAAGCCGAACCGCTTAATTTTTGCAACGCGGCACTATCAAATAAAAACCGCCGACCTATTAAGCGTCCGATTGCATCGCCCAGTTTCGCCATTCCCACAAGGAGAGCCAGTGGGATTTCCCATTTGACGGGGGTCTTGCCAAGCCCTTCTCTAACCCATTCATAAATTTGTCGTGTCGAATAATAATGCCCGTCAGTCACGATATAAACTTGTCCTGCCGCCTGTTTTTTTTCCGCCGCCCATATCGCCGCCATTACCACGTCTTCGACATGCACCATTGAGCGACGATTATGCAATTCCGGCAAAGGCGGGACAAAACCACGTTTTATCGCTCTAATCAGGCGCGGCAAATTGCCTTTGTCGGTATTGCCATAGACCATACAGGGCCGAATGACGACCGGATGCGGTACATAATTACCCTGCAAAACCAGCTGTTCTGCAGCATATTTAGATTGACCATAGTGGGTATCGGCCGGAAGTGTCAGCGTTTCGTCCATAGGCTGAAATTCGCTTTCACCAACGGCTTTGACACTACTAAAAAAAATGAATCGCTTAACGCCCGCTTGCTTTGCGGCCTCCAAAAGTTTACGCGTGCCTTCTACGTTGATTTGTTGATATTCGGATTCGTCATTTGTCCTTTCTGCCAGCGCATGCGCTTTTCCGGCCAAATGGAAAATCGTATCTATACCTTTGCACAGTTCGGCCGGACAATCATCCGTAATCAAATCCATGCTGAAAGCGTCATCGTGATCAGTTGCAGGGCGATGCCCTAATGTACGAACCTTAGCCCCACTCTGACGTAAAGCCAAACACAATTGTTGACCTATAAAACCATATGCGCCAGTGACCAAAACATACTGCATCACAACATTTCCTGATATACCGATAGCGTTTGTGCCAGCACGACTTGGTCTGAAAACTCGCGTTCGACTTTCTCCCTTCCGGCTTTACCCAGTTTCTGGCGTAATGCCTTATCAAAAATCAACTTTTCCAGCGCGTCGGCCAATGCGTCTATATTGCGTGGCGGAACCAGTATCCCGTTTACGTCATGTTCAACAATCTCATGGCACCCGGCGATATCTGTAGTCACGATAGGCCGTCCGCAAGCAGCAGCTTCGATCAAGGATTTTGGCACGCCTTCACCATAATAAGACGGCAAAACAGCGATATGGGCACTTCGCCAAAACTCGGCGATATCATCGACTTGCCCAAAGCAACGTATATAACCTTCGTCATTCCAAATTTGTAATTGCTCTTGGCTGACAGACGCCATATTTTCAGAATCGGGCTGGCCTAACAAAAATGCATCAAACACCAATCCCTTTTGTTTAAGTAACCTCACCGCTGCGACATATTCCCCCACGCCCTTATCCCACAGCAAGCGGGAAACCAGCGCAACGGAAACACTGCCATCAGGCTCCGGCGTCGGCTTAAACTTGTCGATGTCCACGCCTGATCCCTTGATCAACCTAACGCCTGATTGAGCGATCTGCAACCTTTGCACCAAAAAGGAGCAATCTTCTCTATTTTGAACTATGGTACAGGTGTTGTTTCTCTGAAAAAACATCCGGAACAGAACTTCCACCCACGGCTTTATTAATCGAGCTTTCCAACCCTGTGAGGAAAAAATAACGCCAAGTCCTGCCAATAAATTAACGACCTTAATTCCAGGCATGAATAACGCGACGATACTGCCATATAAAACCGGTTTAAGCGCTATATGGTGAACAATATCCGGTTTAACTGCGCGATAAACCTTTGCGACTTGCAATAAGGTCCGAAGCTCTGTAATAGGATTGGTTCCCCCGCGCCTGACATTCAAAGGTATCACTTGGATGCCTAAATTACGAATGATGTCGCCATGTTTCCTAATCCGAGTCAATACACTGACCTCGAATCCAGCGCGTTGGGCCGCTTTAGCCAACGCTAAACGATGTGAACAAAAGTACCAATCTTCCGTAACAAAATAGAGTAATTTAGGTTGAGCTTGCTTCATCAAAGACCGGCACACATTTGAGCATCTCGCCAGACCGTTCGATAAGCCTGGGCGTTTTTTTCAATACTGA
>ENA-UOWG01004135-UOWG01004135.1-activated-sludge-metagenome-genome-assembly--contig:-NODE-4135-length-10328-cov-4.368636_pt1 | contig 10328 bp, 10 predicted proteins | sample MGYA00238147_ERZ761563 | MGnify/ENA primary metagenome ERZ761563 (study PRJEB28884, sample SAMN05720216) | anaerobic digester metagenome | isolation source: active sludge of municipal... | reverse complement strand
GCCTGGCCGGGCTCCGCGTCGGCTACGCGCTCGCGGCGCCCTCCACGATCGGGGCCCTCCGCGCGTCGGGCCTGCCCTACCCCGTCGGCGGCCTCGCGGCGGCCATCGCGCTCGAGGCCTTGGGGGACGACGAGGCCCTGGCCCGCTCGGTCGCCTTCGCCCGGGAGGCGCGCGGCCGGATTTCCGCCTCGCTCGCGGCGCTCGGCGCGGAGCTCTGTCCCTCCGAGGCGAATTTCGTGTTCGCCCGCCTGCGCGACGCGCGCGGCTTCGCGTCAGCGCTCGCCGACCGGGGCATCGCCGTCCGCACCTGGCCCGCGGAAAGCGAGCTCGCGGACGCGGTGCGCGTCGGCTGCCCGCCCGACCGGCGCTCGCTCGAACGCCTCGAGGCCGCCATCGCCGCGGCGGGAGGTTTCGCGTGAGCGCTCTCGCAGCCTCCCCGGCGCCCGAATCCTCGGCGCGCTCCGCCACGCTCGAGCGGGTCACGCGCGAGACGCGCGTAGTCGCCTCGCTCGTCCTCGAACCCGGAGCGGTTACCGTCAGCACCGGCGTCGGCTTTCTCGATCACCTGCTGTCCACCCTGGCCTTCCACGCGCGCTGGACGCTCGAGCTCCGGGCGGAAGGCGACCTCCAGGTCGACGAGCACCACACGGCGGAGGACTCCGCCCTCGTCCTCGGGACCCTCCTCGACCGGGCCCTCGGCGGGCGTGGCGGCATCCGCCGCTTCGGGTCGGCCCACGCCTGCCTCGACGAGGCCCTGGCGCGCGCCGTGGTCGACCTCGGAGGCCGGCCCTGGTGCGAAACCTCGCTCGAGCTGGTGCGTCCGACCATCGGCGCCTTGGCCGCCGAGAACGTCGCCCATGTCGTCCGGAGCTTCGCGACCAACGCGCGGGCGGCCATCCATCTCGATGTCCTCCGCGGCGGCAACGACCACCACAAGGCCGAGGCGGCCTTCAAGGCGCTCGCCCTCGCCCTGCGCGATGCACTCGCCCTCGACCCCATGGACGCGACCGCGGAAGGTACGGCGCGCGTCCCCAGCCTGAAAGGAACGCTCGCATGAAGGACGATTGCAGGAAGCATGACGAAACGCCGCCTCGGGGCTCCGCACCGATCGCCGTGGCGCGCACCGGGTTGGCCAACCTCGCCAGCGTGCGCGCCGCCTTCGCCCGGCTCGGCCGCGAAACGGGGCCAAGCTCCGATCCGGAGGACTTCGCGCGCGCCCCGCTCGCGGTGCTGCCCGGCGTCGGCGCCTTCGGACCCGCCATGGAGACGCTCCGCGCCACCGGTCTGGACGAGGCCGTGCGGCGGCGCCTGGACCGGGGGCTCCCGACCTTGGCCATCTGCCTGGGCTTCCAGCTCCTGCTCGAAGGGAGCGATGAGGCGCCGGGGGTCGCGGGCCTCGCCCTCGTGCCGGGCGTCGCGCGTCGCTTCGGCGCGGGGGTGCGGATTCCCCAGCTCGGCTGGAACCGCGTGGCCCCGGAAGCGGACGACGGATCGGCTCTGGTGGAGGAGGGCTGGGCCTGCTTCGCGAACTCCTACAGGCTCGACTCGGGCGATGCCGCCCTGGCGCGCGCCGCCGGGTGGCGTCCCGCCTTCTCGGAGTACGGCGGCGCCTTCGTCGCGGCCCTCGAGCGCGGTCCTGCGCTCGCCTGCCAGTTCCACCCCGAGCTCTCGGGCGCCTGGGGCGCGGCCCTGCTCCGGCGCTGGCTCGAGCGCGCCGACGCGGCCGTGGCGGGAGGCGCGCGATGAGCGCCCTCCGCGTCATCCCCTGCCTCGACGTGAAGGCGGGCCGCGTCGTGAAGGGCGTACGCTTCAATAATCTCGCCGACTCCGGCGACCCAGCCGCGCTCGCCGCGCGCTACGAGGAGGAAGGCGCCGACGAGCTCGTGCTGCTCGACGTGTCCGCGACGCTCGAGGACCGGAAGGCGGCGCTCGGCGCCGTGCGGGCGACGCGCGCGGCCATCGGAATCCCGCTCTGCGTCGGGGGCGGCGTGCGGAGCGCCGAGGACGCGGCGCGCCTCCTCGAGGCCGGGGCGGACAAGGTGGCGGTCAACTCGGCCGCGCTGAGGAACCCTGCCTTGATTCAGGAGATCGCGGCGCGCTTCGGCAGCCAGTGCTGCGTGCTCGCGGTCGACGCGCTCCGCGCTCCGACTGACCCCGAGGCGGCCGGAGCGCGCCGGGAACGGCTTCCGCCCGACTTCGCCGCCGCGCGCGAGCTCGCCGCGCGCGCCCTTGGGCGCCCGGGTTCGGTGAAAGCCGTGCCGGCGGGCTTGCGCGCGGCCGCCGCCTGGGAAGCGGTGGCCGACGCGGGCACCCTCGGAACCGGCGCAAGCGCCCTCGGCTGGGCGCTCGCCGGAGCGGAGCTCGGCGCGGGCGAAGTCCTCCTTACCTCCATCGACCGCGACGGCACGGGTTCGGGCTACGAGCTCGAGCTCGTCGCCGCCGCGGCCGGCATCCTCCCGGTGCCGCTCGTCGCCTCGGGCGGCGCGGAAACCGCGGAGCACTTCCTCGCGGGCGCGCGCGCCGGGGCCCAGGCCCTGCTCGCGGCCGGCGTCTTCCACGCGGGTCGGCTCACGATCCGCGACCTCAAACGCTCGCTCCTCGCGGGCGGTCTGGAGCTCAGGCCATGCTGATTCCTTCAATCGATATCATGGGCGGCCGCGCCGTCCAGCTGGTCGGCGGGGCGGGCACGCCTCTCGACTGCGGCGACCCGCTCGAAGTCGCCGCGCGCTTCTCGCGGGTCGGCCCCGTCGCCGTCATCGACCTCGACGCCGCCCTCGGGAGGGGCTCGAACCGTTCCCTCGTGCTCGAGCTGGTCAAGCGCCACGACTGCGTGGTGGGCGGCGGCGTGCGCACGGAGGGCGACGCGCGCGCCCTGCTCGACTCGGGCGCCCTCCGCGTCGTGATCGGCACCGCCGCCTCCGAAGGCTTCCTCGCGCGCCTGCCGCGCGAGCGCGTCATGGTCGCCCTCGACGCCCGCGACGGCGAGGTGCTCGACTCGGGCTGGACGCGCGGCACGGGCGAGACGGTCGAAGAGCGCCTCCGCCGCCTCGCGCCCTATGCGGGCGGCTTCCTCCTCACCATGGTTGAAAGCGAAGGCCGACTGCGCGGCATCGACCTCGGGCGCTGCGGAGAGCTCGCGGCGGCCGCGCGCGACGCGGGCTTCGACGGCCGGCTCGTCTTCGCTGGCGGCGTGACGACGGGCGCCGAGATAGCGGCGCTCGACCGGCTCGGGGCCGACGCCCAGGTCGGCATGGCGCTCTACACAGGCCGGCTCGGGCTCGCGGAAGCCTTCGCCGCCCCCCTCGTCTCAGAGCGGCCGGACGGGCTCTGGCCGACCGTGGTGCGGGACGAGCGGGGCCTTTCCCTCGGCCTCGCCTCGTCCGACGCGGAAAGCCTCCGCGAAGCCCTCGAGACGGGCGCGGGGGTCTACCGCTCGCGCAAGCGCGGACTCTGGCGCAAGGGCGAATCCTCCGGCAACCGGCAGGTCCTCGTCCGCGTCGATGTAGACTGCGACCGCGACGCGCTCGCGTTCACGGTGCGGCAGGAGGGGACGGGCTTCTGCCACGTCGGGACGCGAAGCTGCTTCGGGAACGACGGAGGCCTCTCGCTCCTCGAGCGCACGGTCATCGGCCGGATGGCCGCCGCGCCCGAGGGTTCCTACACGCGGAGGCTCCTCGAGGAAGAGGGCCTGCTCGCGGCGAAGCTCGTGGAAGAGGCGGGCGAGCTCGCGGAGGCCGAAAGCCCGGAACGAGCCGCCGAGGAAGCTGCCGACCTCTTCTATTTCGCCCTGGTCGCCCTCGCGGCCGCGGGCGGCCGGCTCTCCGAGGTCGAGCGCGTCCTCGACCGGCGCGCCCGGAAGCTGACGCGCCGTCCCGGCGACGCGAAACCCGCCCCGGCGGGAAGGGAGGCGGCATGTCCGGCGGGAATCCACTAGGCGGCGCGCGGCGTGCTCGGCTCGACGGCTCCCCTTCCACCGCGGACGGAAGGGCACCGTTCCGTTTCCGCCGTGTCAACCTCGACCAAGCCCTGGCGGCGGCCGGCGCCGACCGGGGCGACGCCGAAGCGGACGCCTTCGCGGCCGCGGCCTACCGTGAAATCTCGGAAGGAGGAAGCGAGGCGCTCGCGGCCGCGGTCGAACGCTTCGGCGACGCGGCGCCCGACGCCCCGCGCGGGGAAGACGGCCTCGCCGTCTACGGCCCCGGGGATTTCTTCCGAGCGCTCGCCTCGCTCGAGCCGCCGGTCCGCGCGGCACTCGAGGCCGCGGCCGCCCGGGTCGAGACCTTCGCGCGCGCCCAGCTCGCCGCCTTCGTCCCCGGCTCCGTGGCGGTGCCCGGCGGCCGCTCCGGCTGGGACTGGCTCGCGGTGGAGCGCGCGGGCTGCTACGTACCAGGCGGCCGCCATCCCCTGCCCTCCACCGTCCTCATGACCGTCATTCCCGCGCGCGTGGCCGGCGTCCGCGAGGTGCTGGTCGCCTCGCCCCGCCCCGCCCCGGCCACCCTTGCCGCCTGCGCGCTCGCGGGCGCGGATGCCCTTCTGGCCGCAGGCGGCGCCCACGCCATAGCCGCGCTCACGCTCGGCTGCGGACGCATCCCCCCGTGCGATGTGGTAGTCGGCCCCGGCAACCGCTGGGTGGCGGCGGCCAAGCGCCTCGCCGCCGCGCGCGTCCGGATCGACTCGATAGCCGGCCCGAGCGAGCTCCTGGTCCTGGCCGACGACGCGGCCGACCCGCGCCTCGCGGCCCTCGACCTGGCCGCGCAGGCGGAGCACGACCCGGATGCCCGCGTCTGGCTCGCCTGCGCCTCGGAGCGCTTCGTCGAGGCGGTGGAACGTGAGCTGGACGCTGTGCTTGCCCGACTCGCGCCGAACAATGCAGGTGCCGCCCGCGCCGCGCTCTCAGGCGGCTTCGCCTGCGTCGCCGGATCGGGCGACGCCCTCGTCGCCCTGGCCGACGCGCTCGCCCCGGAGCATCTGGCCCTCCACGCGCGCGACGCCGCTTCGCTCCGCGCCCGGATCCGCCACTCGGGCGCCGTCTTCGAGGGAGGCCTCGCGGCGGAGGCGCTCGCGGACTACGGCGCGGGGCCGAACCACTGCCTGCCCACCGGTGGCGCGGCGCGCCGCTCGGGCGGGCTCTCGGTGGCGGACTTCCTCAGGCAGCGCTCCTGGCTGCGCCTCGACGGGCGCGCGGAGGCGGCGGCACTCGCCCGCGACGCGGCGACCCTCGCGCGGCTCGAGGGCCTCGAAGCCCACGCGCTGGCGGCGGAAGGCAGGCTGGATGCGGGTTGAAGAAAGCGGGGTGAGGAAGGCGGGCGCAGGTTCAGGGCAGCAGTTCGGACAGCTCCCCGAACACGCGCACCCGGAGTCCCGGCAGCACCTCGGACGCGCGCTCGCCGATGACGAGCAGGTCCTGGTCGGCGAGCGGCGCGGTGCGGCCCGAAAAGGCGGGCCGCGCCTGCGTGTAGATGTGGTACTCGCGGAAGCGGCTGCCCGACTCCCGGAGCCGCGCCGCCAATGAAAGCAGGCCCTCGATGTCGCGCGCGGCCGGCGCCTTGCCGTCTATGGAGCAGAACATGGACTGCAGGGTGACCGGCCGCTCGCGCGAGAAGTCGCGGAGGGCGAGCGCCACCTTGTCGAAGCTCCGCGCGCCCGCGTTGACGGCGCGGTAGCGGACCTCGTTGTCGGCGTCGAGCTTGGCCCAGATGTCGAGGCCGAAGCGGTCGACGGCGTCCGCGAGCGCGCGAGCGAGGGCCGCGTCGCCGAGCGAGGCGGAGTTGGTGATGAGCACGAGGCTGGCCGTCGGCGCCAGGCGGTCGCGCGCCTCCGCCGCGATGGCGAGCGCGGGGACCAAGTCGGGCGAGAGGGTCGGCTCGCCGTCGCCGGAAAAGCAGATGTCGATGACCGGCACCCCGAAGCGCCCCGGGGCGCGCGCGAGCGTCGAGTCGAGGGCCGCGCGCAGTTCGGCCAGGTCGATGCGTCCGGCCGGCGGCACGCCCGGAATTTCCCCCGTGCCGTTCGCCACCGGCGCGCGGGCCGGCGGCACCTCGCAGTAGGGGCAGTCGAAGTCGCACACCTTGCCCTCGGGGAACAGGTTGACCCCGATGGAGAGCCCCCCCGCGCGCCGCGAGAGCGCCGGATAGACGAGGCGCTCGGCGCGGTGGTGCAGGACGGGCGAAAGCGGCGCTTCGCTTGGCATGCTTACAGGATACAAGGCGCGGGCCCTTCCCGCAATGCCGCCGCCCGCGCCGCCCGCCCCCCGGCTGCCGTTTCGCGCTTGCGCGGCCGCTTCCCGAGTTTATACTTTCGTCGCTCCCCCATCGTGGAACGGGGAGAGCGACCAGGAGGTTCCATGACCGTCGCCCTCATCGCGGCCGCCTGCGCCGGATTCCTCGCGCTCGCCTACGCGGCCTTCCGCGCCGCCTGGATCTACCGCCAGACCGTCGAAGCCCCGAACCTCGCGCGCATCGGCGGCTACATAGCGGAAGGCGCCGTCGCCTTCCTCAAACGCGAATACAAGGTCCTCGCGCCCTTCGTGCTCGTGGTCGGGGCCTTCCTGGCCTTGGCGAACGAGGGGAACCTCCGGCTCCAGGCCCTCGCCTTCGCGCTCGGCGCCGTCACGAGCGCGGCCGCCGGCTGGTTCGGCATGAAGGTGGCCACCGCCGCCAACTCGCGCACCGCCCAGGCGGCCACGCGCGGCCTCGGCCCCGCCCTCAAGGTCGCCTTCGCAGGCGGCTCCGTCATGGGCATGACCGTGGTGGGCCTCGCCCTGCTCGGCATCGCGGCCATCGTCGCCGGCGCCGCCGCCCTCTTCGGCGACGGGCTCCCCGTCCTCCACGACACCGTCTTCCCCGTCCTCTCCGGCTTCTCGCTCGGCGCCAGCGCCATGGCCCTCTTCGCCCGCGTGGGCGGCGGCATCTTCACCAAGGCCGCCGACGTCGGCGCCGACCTCGTGGGCAAGGTGGAGGCGGGCATCCCCGAGGACGACCCGCGCAACCCCGCGGTCATCGCGGACAACGTCGGCGACAACGTGGGCGACGTCGCGGGCATGGGCGCCGACCTTTTCGAGTCCTACGTCGGCTCGATCGTCGGCGTCGTCGTGCTCGGCGCCGCGGCCGCCGGAGCTTCCGACGAGCTCCGCCTGCGCCTCGCCTTCCTGCCCATCCTGCTCGCCGCCGTCGGCGTCGCGGCCAGCGCCCTCGGCTCGCTCTTCGTGCGGGTGCGCGAAGGCGGCTCGCCGCAGCGCGCCCTCAACGCGGGCAGCTTCGGCGCGGCCGCCATCGCCGCCGCGGCCCTCTACCCCGTCACCGCCTGGGCCATGGGCGGACAGACCTACGGCGAAGGCGTCGAGGTCGGCGCCCTGCGCGTGTTCCTGGCCACCGTGCTCGGACTGGCCTCGGGCGTCGCCATCGGCGTGCTCACCGAGTTCTTCACCGGCACCTCCACCAAGCCGGTGCTCAAGATCGCCAAAAGCTGCGACACGGGCGCGGCCACCACCATCATCACCGGGCTCGGCGTCGGCATGCTCTCCACGCTGCCGCCCATCCTCGTCATCTCCGGCGCCCTGCTCGGCAGCTTCGAGCTGGCCGGCCTCTACGGCGTCGGCATCGCCGCGCTCGGCATGCTCGTCACCCTCGGCATCCAGCTCTCGGTCGACGCCTACGGCCCCATCGCCGACAACGCCGGCGGGCTCGCGGTCATGGCCGCCATGCCGCCCGAGGTGCGCGACAACACCGACCACCTCGACGCGGTCGGCAACACCACGGCGGCCATCGGCAAGGGCTTCGCCATCGGCTCGGCCGCGCTCACCGCCATCATCCTCTTTTCCGCCTTCATCCAGGCCTCCGGCTTCATCGACGAAGGCGCGCTCGCGGTCATCCAGGTGCCGGTCCTGGTCGGCCTCCTCCTGGGTGGCATGATCCCCTACCTCTTCTCGGCCCTGGCCATGGACGCCATCGGCGTCTCCGCCTTCGCCATGATCGAGGAAGTCCGGCGACAGTTCCGCGAGCGGCCGGGCATCCTCCTCGAAACCGAGACCCCCGACTACAAGGCCTGCGTCGACATCTCGACGCGCTCGGCGCTCAGGCGTATGATCCTTCCGGGGACCCTCGCGGCGGCGGCGCCGGTCCTGGTCGGCTTCCTCGGGGGCATCCCGATGCTCGCCGGCCTCCTCGCCGGCTCCACCCTTTCCGGCGTGCTCCTGGCCATCTTCATGTCGAACTCGGGCGGCGCCTGGGACAACGCGAAGAAGCTGATCGAGGGGCGCGAGCGGAACGGCAAGGGCTCCGACGCGCACAAGGCCGCGGTGGTGGGCGACACGGTCGGCGACCCGTTCAAGGACACCGCCGGCCCGGCGCTCAACATCCTCATAAAACTGATGGCGGTCATCTCGCTGGTGATCGCCCCGATGCTCAAGTCCTTCTGGGGGTAATGGAATGAACGACGAACGCCACCTCTACATGGTGCTCCACCCGAACCACTCGCTGATCGCCAGCCAGCTCGACCCCGAGCGCTTCGCCCGGCACTACACCCAGGGCTCGACCCGCTACTTCGAGGGCCGCCTCATCTTCGCCGAGATCGACCCGGCCTTCCGCCACCCCTACTTCGAGATCGACGAAGCCTACAAGCAGCTCGCCCCCCACGAGGACGGCCGCCCGAAGGCCACCAAGTTCATCAAGAGCTACCGCGTGCTCGAGCACATGGACTTCGACGCCATCGGCAAGCTCTACTACTGCAACTCCGTCGGCGACCTCGTGGAGCTCGAGGCGCACGACGACGACCCGCGCGCCCGCGGCGACGAGATGCGCATCATCCTCGAGATCAACCCCATCAAGATGATGGTCCTGACCCGCTTCAACCTCGTCGAGTACTCCAAGTACATCACCGACCCCCACCAGCCCAAGGGCGCCCCGGTCATGTTCATGTCGCAGCTCGAGTTCAACGCCGACGACTTCCTCAAGGAGTTCGACGAGAACCCCTTCATCCGCTGCTTCGTACCCGGCATCCACCCCGCGCGCCTCAAGGCCGGCATCCTCGAGGTCCGCAACACCCCCGGCAAGAACGTCAAGGGCATCTCGCTCGACTGCCCCATCGACCGCATGTCGTACAAGGTCCTCCGCCACGGCTTCATGTTCGCCAGCCAGAAGGGCAACAAGTTCTACCCCCTCATCGGCCTCGAGGACGTGGAGCGGAAGTTCTACAAGTTCTGGAAGAACATGTAGGGCAAAGGGGGGGGCACCGAACCGGGAAAAGCCAGAGCGCCCTGCACGGCGACGAGGGGCGTCATCTGAACCGCTGAGCGGGGGTCCTGTCACGGGAAAGCACACCCCTTCACGGTCGTTCAGGGGCGCGCTTTTCCGTGCCACCCCCCGCGTCGCCGTTCCGTGATGGGCGCTTCGCCGGGTTCCGCCCTACCACGTCGCCGTCCCCTGGCGCTCCACCTTCTTCCCTGGGCGATTGCGTTGCATGAAAGTGGGGCGCTCTGCGACGGGGCGGCTCGGGCGGCGCTTCCTTCGACTCTGCCCCCCCTCGCTCCGAAGTCCTCGCCCGCGCTGAGGCGCGGGCTCCGGTCTTCTCCGCTACCCCCTCTTCGGGTCTGAGGGTTTTCCGGTGGGGCGGTGGCGGTACCGGCGGGGTGGCGCGAGCGACGGACTTGTGGCCCGGAGCTCCCGATGTGCGTCTCGTCACGCAGATGTATATACAAAGTATAATTGACCGATGGATATACATAGTGTATCTTTCTTCTGGGGGCATTCCATGCAGACGGTAATTCAGAAATGGGGCAACAGCCTGGGCGTCAGGATACCGGCGCTGTACGCCCGCGAGTTCGACCTGAAAAGCGGCAGCGCGGTGGAAATCCTGGAAGAGGCGGGCCGGCTGGTCATCGTTCCCAAGCGGGACGCTCTTGAGGACCTGCTCGCGCTGGTGACGGACGAAAACCGGCATGCATCGGTCGAGACCGGTTCGCCCGTGGGCGGGGAAGAATGGTAGGGGGCTACGTACCCGAGCAGGGAGACTTGGTCTGGCTCGACTTCAACCCGCAGGCAGGACATGAACAACGCGGCCGGCGACCCGCCGTCGTGTTGTCGAAATCCGCGTATAACCGGAAAGTCGGCCTCGCGCTCTTCTGTCCCGTCACGAGCAAGGGAAAGGGCTACCCGTTCGAAGTGGAGCTGCGCGGCGGGAAAATCCAAGGCTTCGTCTTGAGCGATCAAGTGAAGAGCCTCGATTGGTCCGAAAGAAACATCGAGTTCATCGAAACGTGCGTGAAAGCGGTGATCGACGAGATCGTGGTGAAGGTGGAGTTGCTGATAAAATAAGGCCACGGAGCGCCTGGG
>ENA-UOWG01004134-UOWG01004134.1-activated-sludge-metagenome-genome-assembly--contig:-NODE-4134-length-10329-cov-3.546233_pt1 | contig 10329 bp, 9 predicted proteins | sample MGYA00238147_ERZ761563 | MGnify/ENA primary metagenome ERZ761563 (study PRJEB28884, sample SAMN05720216) | anaerobic digester metagenome | isolation source: active sludge of municipal... | reverse complement strand
TCCTTGGTCAGCTTGAAGCGGTCGCCGATTTCCTTGAGGCTCATGGCGCGACGGCCGTTCAGGCCGAAGCGGAAGCGGATGACCTCGGCTTCCTTCTCGGAAAGCGTCTCGAGCACCGCGTCGATGTCGTCCTTCAGGTTCTTCTCGATGACGGTCTCGACCGGGGTCGTATAACCGGAGTTTTCCACGAAATCCCCGACCACGCTGGAGTCGCGTTCGTCGAAAACCGGAGTCTCGAGCGAAACGAGGTCCCGGGAAACGGAAACCAGGTCGGCCACGTGGGAGGCGTCCATATTGAGCATGCGCGCGATCTCGCGGATCTCGCCGTCCTCGGTGCGGCTTCCCTCGATGTACTTCCTCGCCTTCTCGATCTGGACCAGCTCGTTGGCGCGGTTCAAGGGAAGGCGGATCATGCGGCTCTTCTCGCACACGGCCTTGAGGATGGACTGGCGGATCCACCAGACGGCGTAGCTGATGAAGTGGAAACCCTTGTCGACGTCGTAGCGCTCGATGGCGTTGATGAGGCCGATGTTCCCCTCGCTGATGAGGTCGGAAAGCGGCAAGCCCTGGTTCTGGTACTTCTTGGCGACGTTCACGACGAAGCGCAGGTTGCTCTTCACGAGCATGTCCTTCGCGTGCTGGTCGCCCTTGGCCGCGGCACGGGCGTACTTGTCCTCGTCCTCGCGGGAAAGGAGCGGTATGCGGTTGATTTCCTTGAGGTATATGGAAAGGGTGTTTTCGTCGGCGTTGGTGCGGGCGGCAGCGGGCTTGCGGGTGCGGGCAGTGGTCATCATGGTCCTCCCACCCCTCTTATTGCAAACCCCGTGCCAACTGAGCCCGGAAAGGTGTCGGCGACCCGTTTTCTGCTCTCCTCGCGGTCGGAATCGATAATTCATTGCCTGTCAACGCTTTGGGTTTCGGCCTAATTCACTGCCATCGGCCATCCGGCAATAGCCCGACCCCTGCCTGTACGAGGGCTCGAAGCTATCTGTGTGGAAAGGAAACGAATAGGCCGATACGCCCAAGAATCGTATGAAAACTACCCACGAGTCCGCTCGGCCGGAGAACTTGTGCGCCCGCAGCACATCCGCCAGGGAAGCCCCGAACCGCAGCTGCAGCGATCGGCTGGATCGAGCCGGCGCTCCCGCCTGAAATCCACGGGTACCACGCGCGCAGCCTCGCCGCGCGCGTCCGGCATCGCTGAGGGCAGCATTGCGTCTACCTTTCGGAAAAACTTCAGTTTTCCCGAGCAATCGAGTCCCTCGAGCAGGCCGGACGACGCGATTGCCAGCCAGGCGTCGGCCAAGGATCGGGAAACCGCCTCCCTCTCGAGTTCGTCCCGGAAGGCTTTGCGGTCGCCCAGGTAGCGGGAAGCCTGTATCGAATAGAAAGCCCGGAAATCGTCGTGGTCCTCGCAGGTGGACTTCGCCATGCCGTAACCGTTCACCATGCGGCCGTAAAGGGAACGGGCATGTCCGCGCGGAGCGAGTTTCTGCGCCGACGCGAGGCTTTTGACCGCCAGATCCTTTCGGCCGAGCCGCAACAGCGCGATGCCGAGCCAATACAGGCGCTTCGCCAGGAACCTGCTACCCGGAGGCAGGGCGTCCACGGAGGAGCGAAGGAGCCGGAGCGCCTCCAGATCCCGGTGCCGGGCCAGAGCGCGCCGACCGGATGAATAGCCCGCTCCCGGGCCGCTCGAGATTCGCTTCATGACAAGCTTGAAAATACTTAAGATTTCCTTCCGAGCCAAGCGCGGGCGACCCGCGGCCGTTCGCGGGCGGAGGGCTGCGGAAACGGCCGGACGAACCTCAGACCTTTCTGGCGAGCAATACGGCCATCGAGCGGGGTTTCAGCACATAGGCGTCCTGCGGCACCAGCAGCTCCTCCTCGCCGAGGCGCAGGGCGTCCCTGGGCGATTCGAGCCCGGTGTCGATCGAGCGGAACCAGCGTTGCCCCACGGGAGCCTCGCACACCGAGAAGCGCAGCTCCTCGGCCGAGGCGTTGAACATGAGGAAGAAGTCGTTGTCGTCGCGATCCGCCACGATATCCGCCCGCGAACCATCGACGCGGATGGCCACCGCGCGCTCGTCAGTCGCCCAGTCCACCTCGCCGCCCGACGGGCGGAACCACGAGATGTCCGGAATCGCGTTGAAGCTGGAATCCTTTCCCGTGAAGAATTCCGGACGCCGGAAGGACGGGTGGCGCATCCTGAGCTCTACCACCCGCGCCGCGAAGCGCAGGAGCTCCGCGTTGCCCTCCGCGAGGCTCCAATCGATCCAGGAAACCTCGTTGTCCTGGCAGTACGCGTTGTTGTTGCCGCGTTGCGATCGTCCGAACTCGTCGCCGGCCAGCACCATGGGGGTTCCGATCGAAAGCAGGGTCGTGGCGATGAAATTGCGCTGTTGCCTCGCGCGCACGGCCTCGATGGCCGGATTCCTGGTCGGCCCCTCGAAGCCATGGTTGTAGCTGAAATTCGAGCCGTGGCCGTCGTTGTTGTCCTCGCCGTTCTCCTCGTTGTGCTTCCCGTTGTACGAGACGAGGTCCCGGAGCGTGAAGCCGTCGTGGCTGGTGACGTAATTGATGGAATGGAAGGGCTTGCGCCCGTCGCGGAGGTAGAGGTCGGAGGAGCCGGTGATGCGGGTGGCGAACCCGCGGAGCGCGTGGGCGTCGCCCCGCCAGAAGCGCCTGATGTCGTCCCGGAATCGGTCGTTCCACTCGGCCCAGCGCCCGCCGGGAAACCAGCCGACCTGGTAGGCGCCGCCCGCGTCCCAGGCCTCGGCGATGATCTTGGTGTGACGCAGGATCGGATCCTCGGCGATCTGCTCGATGACGGGCGGGTTCTCGAGCAGGCGCCCGCGCTGGTCCCGCCCGAGTATCGATCCGAGGTCGAAACGGAACCCGTCGACGTGCATGTCGACCACCCAGTAGTGCAGGCAGTCCATGATGAAATTCCGCACGACCGGATGGTTGCAGTTCAGCGTGTTGCCGCAACCCGAGTAGTTCTTGTAGTAGCGCGGATTGTCGTCCAGCATGTACCAGATCGGATTGTCGAGACCGCGGAACGAGAGGGTCGGGCCGAGCTCGTTTCCCTCGCCCGTATGGTTGAAGACGACATCGAGGATCACCTCGATGCCGGCCGCGTGGAGTTCGCGCACCATGGTCTTGAATTCGGCGACCTGGCCCCCGAGCGCGCCGTCCTCCGCGTAGGAGCCCTTGGGCGCGAAGAACGAAATGGTCGAGTAGCCCCAGTATTGCCTGAGGCGTTCGCCGGTCCGCGGATTGCGGCGCGGGTTCTCGAAGAAGTCGAATTCCTGGACGGGAAGCAGCTCCAGGCTCGTGACGCCGAGCTCCTTGAGCCTGGGGATGGTCTCCACGACGCCGAGGAAGGTCCCCGGGTGCGCCACCCCGGAGCTCGGATGCATCGAGAGCCCGCGCACGTGGGCCTCGTAGATGACGCAATGCCTGAGCGGATAGTTGAGGGGCCGGTCGCCTTTCCAGTCGAATTCGTCATCGACCACGACGCATTTCGGCATGTCGCCGGCGTCGTCCGTCGCGGAAAAGGAAAGGTCGGAATCCGGATCCCCCGGCACATAGCCCGAGGCGGAAGCGAATTTCCAGGCGAAATCGGAGGTCAGCGCGCGGGCGTACGGATCGAGCAGGGCCTTGTGCGGGTTGAAGCGGAGCCCGCGCTCCGGTATGAACGGCCCCTCCGCGCGCCAGAGGTAGAGCGCTCCGGCGCCGAGGCCCTCGATGAAGCAGTGCCAGATGTCGCCGGTGCGGTTTTGCCGGGGATCGAGGGCCAGGGAGAAATACGGCGCGGCGTCGGTCGAACGTTCGTAGAGGCAGAGTATCATCGAGGTGGCGTCCCGCGAGAACACCGCGAAGTTGACGCCGCCCGACGCCAGTGACGCGCCGAAAGGCCTGGGGTATCCGTGATGTGCGACTAAAGGCCGAGACGGCATCGGGACCTCGGAGGGTCGGACGTTTTCCGAAGTATACCACGCCCCCGGAATACGTGCGCGCCGAAGCGCCCCGATGCCGATCCCTGCCCTACATCGCCATTCCTCCGTCGACCTTGAGCACCTCGCCCGTGACGTACGCGGACAGGTCCGAGACGAGGAAGAGCGCCGCCGCGGCCACGTCCTCCGGAGCGCCGGTCCGCCCGAGCGGAATGCGGGACTTCAGCGCTTCCTTGGCCTGCTCGGGTATGGCCTCGGTCATCGCCGTGTCGATGTACCCGGGAGCGAGCACGTTCACGCGCACGCCGCGACCGGCCACTTCGCGCGCCAGGCTCTTGGAAAAGCCCACGACGCCCGCCTTGCTCGCGGCGTAATTGGTCTGCCCCCCGTTTCCGGTCAGGCCGACCACGCTCGAAACGTTCACGATGCTCCCTGCGCGGCGCTTGATCATGTGCCGCGCCACGGCGCGCGAGACCAGGAATACGCTGGTCAGGTTGGCGCCGAGGACGGCGTTCCAATCCTCGAGGGACATGCGGAATACGAGTCCGTCCCGCGTGATGCCCGCGTTGTTCACCGCGGCGTCGAGGCCGCCCGACTCGGTAATGACCTTCTCGACCGCCGCCTCGACCGCGGACTCGATCGAGACGTCGCAGGCGAGGTGGGCGAGCGAGCCGCCCCGCTCTGCGGCGAGCAGGGCGAGTTCGTGGTGATCCTCCGCGCGGTTGCGCGACAGGTACCAGACCCTCGCCCCCTCGCGCAGGAAGCGCTCCACCATCGCGCGGCCGATTCCGCGCGAACCGCCCGAGACCAAGACCGAACGCCCCGCGAGCAGCCTGGAATCGCAACCCGAAATCGCCATGCTCAAGCCGCCCGCTCGTCGGCGGAGAGCGCCTCGACGATCGCGTCGAGATCGGCCAGGGTTCCGCAGGCGCGGCACTCGACCTCGGGATGCGCTCCCTTCATGAGTCCCGCGAGGACGTTTCCCGGCCCGACCTCGATGCACGAACGCACCCCGGCCGCGAGCATCGCCGATTCCTCATCGATCCACCGGACCGGGCTGACTATCTGGCTGGCGGCCAGCCGCTTCAAGTCGAATCCGTAGCGCACCGGCCCACCGGTGACGTTCGAGAAGAAGTTGACCGCGGGATCGTCGAAAGAGATGCCGTCGAGAAGGATCTTGAAGGCTTCGTACGCGGAGGCCATGACCGGCGAGTGGAAGGCCCCGGATACCTTGAGCCGGATCACGCGCTTGGCGCCCGCGGCCTTCAGGGCCGTTTCCGCGAGAGCGAGCCCGGCCTCCGTGCCCGCGATGACAGTCTGCGTCGGGGAATTGCGGTTGGCGACCCAGGCTTCAGCTATGCCGGCAGCCGCGAGGGCGTTGCCGACCTCGTCCGGCCAAAGGCCCATGACGGCGGCCATTCCGGACCCGCCCGAGCGTGCGCCGGCTTCGTCCATCAGGCGACCGCGCGCGGCGACCAACCGGAGCATAGTCTCCATGGGAAGGGCACCTGCGGCGACCATGGCCGGCCACTCGCCGAGGCTGAAACCCGCCACCGCGGAAGTCTCGACGCCGCGTTTCCGCAGCGCGAGGACCAGGGAGTGCTCAACCGCGGCAAGCGCCACCTGGGCGACACTGGTCCGCTTGAGGTTTTCCTCGTCTCCATCGAAGACTGCCTTCGGAAGGTCGAATCCGGCGGAATCGGACGCGGCCTCGAACACGGCGCGCGCCTCGGGGTCAGCGTCGTAGAGATCCTTGCCCATTCCGACATATTGGGCGCCCTGGCCCGGGAAAAGGAAACACGCTTTCATATCGCCTCCTTGCCGCGGAAGCCCGCGAACGGGCTGACGCGTCAGCTACACGACACTATTACACTTGCGGTAATTTTGTCAACCAATCGGAAAGCGATGGCAGGATCGAAACCATGCTTCTATACTGCGGCCATGGGCAGCAGCCAACTGATAATCGAAGTACTGCGGGGCATCCCCCGGGGTCGGGTTGCGAGCTACGGGTCCGTTGCGGCGCAGGCAGGCCTGATGAACGGCGCGCGCCAGGTCGCGCGCCTGCTCCATTCGTCGTCGGAGAAGGAAGACCTGCCCTGGTTCCGCGTGGTGAGGAGCGACGGCAGCATCGCCCTCGAGCCCGGCCGCGGCTTCGAGGAGCAGGCAGCCAGGCTGAAATCGGAAGGAGTCGAGCTCGGGGCGGACGGCCGCATCGACCTGGCCCGTTACGGCTGGCCGGACCCTAGTCTTCGGCGGCCTTGATCCAGCGCGCCCCGAAAGCCTTGTAGCCGACAACGCCGAGCGAGAGTCCGAATTCCTCCCCCAGGAAGGGCATGTCCACTATGACGTGGTGGACGGAATTCGTGGCGAAGCCTTCTCGGGCCGCTTCGACCAGACGTCGCCCGAGCCCGAGCCGGCGCCGTTCCGGCTTGACGTACAGGTAGACGATCTTCCCGAAGGAACGGTCGGCGACGAAGATGGTCCGCGTGACGATCACGCCGGCGGCCTCGCCCGGCACAGCCTCGGCGACGAGCACCCGGAGGCCTTCGTCCGGACCCGCCGCGATCTCCGACTCAAGGCGCGTGTATTCGTATTCCACCACGGCTTCCGGAAAGCGCTCCAGGGCTTCGGCGAGGCTGGCGCGGAAAATGGGCTGGAGGTCGAGCCACAGGTCCCGCCCGCCTTCCCGAAGCTCGAAGTCCTCGGCGATCAGGTCGTCGAGGTCGTCGGGTTCGGGTCCGAGCCTCTCGAGGCCCTGCCGCTCGCGAAGGTCGTCGTACCAGTCGACGATAATCCGCCGCATCGCCTTGTGCTTGTACTCGTACCACCGCTTTTCGATTTCCGGTCGCGAGTCGAGGACGTTCTTGAACGCGCGGAAGACGCCGCGCCCCCGGGCCAGCGCGGCGAGGAGTTCGCCGCGGACAACCGCGTCATAGACGGTCCTCGAGAATTCCTCCATGAGCTTGAACCCTTCCTGGCTCGACCATTCGGGGACCCGCACGCGCGGGGTCGTGGCGGCGTCCAGCTCGGCCAGTTCGGCTTCCTCTGCGTCCACTTCCTCGCAGGTTCGCTCGAAGAGGCTTCCCGTCTCGAAATCGATCCAGGATTCGCAATTCTGGTTTTCCATCCCGAAGATGATCTCTTCGACGACGGCATCGCTCAATTCGAACATCTCGACGCCCCCCCAAGAATGGCTGGATATCCTAGTCACCGCCCGAGCCCCGGTCAAGAAGCGCCCGAGGGAGCGCACGCGCCACGCTTGCGGAGCCTTTCGCGCGACGATACGCTGAACCGCATGAAGGCCGACCTGCACGTCCACTCGGATTGGTCAGATGGTACCCTGTCCCCATCCGAACTTGTTCGAAACGCGGCGGACGCCGGCCTCGAGGGCCTGGCCTTGACCGACCACGACACCATGGCCGGCCTGCCGGAATTCCTGGATCAAGCGCGGGCGCAGGGCGTGAACGCATGGGCCGGGGTGGAAATCGATTGCACGGTCAAGGAACTCGCTTATCGGAGTGAAATCCTCGCCTACTTCCCCGAATCCGCGCCCGCAGCTACCGCCTCCTTCCTCGCCAAGCTGCGAGTCCTCCGCCTGGAACGCACAAAAGGTCACGTCGAGGACGCCCGCAGGCTGTTCGGACGATCCGATCTTTCCTTCAACGAGATGGAGGAGGGCCGGCTGGCCGCCCGGCCCGCGATCGACGCGGGGGGGCTCTCCTGGAGCCGACTCGACGTGTATCGCTACCTCGCCCGGAAAGGTGCCATCCCCGAATCGACCGGCTACCGAGAATTCCGCAAGGCGTTCTTCGATAGCGGACTCCTGCGGGACGGCAAGTACCGGAAACCGACGCTGGCGGAAGCCATGGCGCCGATCAAGGCCGATGGCGGCTTCGCCGTCATTCCGCATCCCGGCCACGTGTTCGGGGACGACCCGGAGCGGCTCGAACGCGAGCGACCTCGCCTGGTCGCCCTCCTCGAACGTTTCCGGGAGGAGGGGGTCCGGGGTATCGAGGTCTATGCCTATGCCCTTCCGAGCCGGAACCGGCTCAACGAAATCATGGTGGAAGTCGCGGCCAGGATGGGGTTCGAATTCACCTTCGGTTCCGATTGCCATGGCCCCGGCTCCGGCAGAACGCCGATCGGCTCCTTTTACGGAGCTTTCGACGGCTTCCCCTGGGACGGTTGACGCGGGCCCCGTTGCCGGACAAGATTCGCGGCAGACCGTAACCGGGAGGCCCCATGGCGCACACGACCGTGCCTGAAGCAGAGGACATCCTCGACCGCGAATTCCCCGTGCTCGACAAGGGCTTTGTCCGACTTGTCGATTACCTCGGGGGCGACGCCCGCATCGCCCAGGCCGCGCGGGTTTCCTACGGCGCGGGGACGCGGTCCGTACGCGAGGACGCCGCCCTGATCGACCACCTGCTGCGGAACGAGCATACCTCTCCCTTCGAGCAGGTTGTCCTGACCTTCCATGTCAAGCTTCCGGTCTTTGTGGCGCGCCAATGGATACGCCATCGAACCGCCAGGGTCAACGAGATTTCCGGCAGGTACTCGATAATGAAGGACGAATTCTACGTCCCCGCGCCGGAGGATCTGGCCCTGCAGAGCCGGGACAACAAGCAGGGGCGCGCCGACGAACCGGTCCCGTCCGATGCCGCCGAGGCCGCCATTTCCCGCATGCGCGCCGACCAGAAAGCCTCGTACGAGTCCTATTCCGCCCTGGTGGAGTCGGGCCTGGCCCGCGAACTGGCGCGCATCAACCTGCCCCTCTCGCTCTACACGGAGTGGTATTGGCAGATCGACCTGCACAACCTGTTCCGCTTCCTGTCGCTCCGCCTCGATCCTCACGCCCAGCGCGAGATCCGCGCATACGCCGCGGTGCTCCTTGACCTGGCGCGCACGGTTGCGCCGGTCGCCTGCGCCAGCTTCGAACGGCACGCGCTCGGCGGCACCCGCTTCTCCGCCGACGAGATGCGTGAACTCAGGACCAGGCTCGAAGGTGGAACAGGCGGCCTGGCCGGCAAGGAGCTCGAGCGCTTCGAGGAAAAACTGAGGAGCGGGCGCCAGACCTGAGTCGCGACGAGCGCAAGCTCGTCGCCGTCAGGGCGCGAAGCGCCCTGACGCTAGATCCTGAGGTCCTTCCGCTCGCCCATCCCGTACAGGCTCTCGAGCTCGACCTTTTCACCGTCGCGGCTTTTGATGACGCCCTTGAAGGATCCGAACGGGCCCCGGTAGTCGGCGCGGCCGAGCAGAAGGTCTCGACGGAAGGTATTGGGCACCTCCGGCTTGAATTCGAGATCGACGAGGCCTTCGTAGTCCTGGACGATCCACAGCCCCATGATCCCGTGGGGCCTGGTAACGCGGACCGGCGGCAGGGCGAACACGCGGGAGTTGATCCAGAGGCAATTCTCGTTGTAGCGCTCCTGGTCCCTCACCTGGTTGTCGGTGAGGTTGAACCCGACTCGGCGCCCTTTCTGGTCGAGGCCGAAACCGCTGACCCAGTCGTAGTGCATGCGCCACGGGTAGAAGCCGCGATGCTCATCGAGCATCCCCATGGCCTCCGGGCCGCCGATGGCAAAGCGCTCGTCGCCTATGGCCAGGAAGCCCTGGATCGGGCTGAGGACTTTCAGGGAGAAGATCGCGCGGTTGAGCCCAAGCGGTAGGCAGACCGCCTGCGGCCCCACGGAGCGCGGGGCCATGCCGTACTCGAGGAAAAGGTCGAAGGGAACGGCGCCGTGGGCCGTGGACCTGGCGCGGATCCGCGCCTTCGCGCTGGAACGGTCCAGGTCAAGCGCAATCCGGGTGCGACGGGAGCGGCACTCGATGCGTGACCGCTCCAGGGTCGTGCCGAAACGGAAGGCGGAGCCCGGCAGTATCCTGCGCACGCCGAAGCGACGGCGGGCGACCTTGTCCCATCCCGTTATCAGCGCGAGCGAGAAGAACTTGGCGTCGTAGAGGGCCGCCATGCCAAAGAAGCGCTCGTTCCCGAAATGCAAGGCCCGCCACTCCTTCAGCCGCAGGTCCTTCACGAAGCGCGGCACCGGATAGTGGTAGGGTCGCTCGACATCGAGCATGTTTATGCGATCCGGCGCGTCCCGGAAGCGGCCGAAAACGAAGCGGCCGGCTTCGACGACCGCTGACGGCGGATCGAGGAAATCGTCGCCGCTCAGAGCCTGCCCTCTTTATACAGAAGGTACAGCGCCTGGGTTCCGAGCTCGCCCTTTCCTTCCTTTTCGACGAGCGCGAAGAGCCGCTCCGCAAGCTCGAGCAAGGGAAGCTTGATCTTCATATCCTTCGCCGCGTCCAACGCGATGCGCAGGTCTTTGAGGAAATGCTTGGCGTAGAAGCCCGGAGCGAAGTTCCC
>ENA-UOWG01004130-UOWG01004130.1-activated-sludge-metagenome-genome-assembly--contig:-NODE-4130-length-10338-cov-24.134591_pt1 | contig 10338 bp, 7 predicted proteins | sample MGYA00238147_ERZ761563 | MGnify/ENA primary metagenome ERZ761563 (study PRJEB28884, sample SAMN05720216) | anaerobic digester metagenome | isolation source: active sludge of municipal... | reverse complement strand
TGATGGCGACGATGACCTTCGAATCCTTCATCCCGGCCAGATGCTGAATCGCCCCGGAGATGCCGACCGCCAGGTAAAGCTGCGGCGCAACGATCTTGCCGGTTTGGCCGACCTGGTAGTCGTTCGGCACGAAGCCGGCATCGACCGCGGCTCTTGATGCACCGAGGGCGGCGCCGAGCTTGTCGGCGAGCGGCTCGAGCAGGGTGTGGTAGTTCTCGCCACTGCCCAGGCCGCGACCGCCGGAGACGATGATCTTGGCCGCACCGAGTTCGGGCCGTTCGGACTTGGTCAGTTCCCTGTTGGTGAGTTGGGTTTGATTGGTGTCGGCAGCGGCGCCGATGGCTTCGATTTCGGCACTGTTGCCACCGTCGACCGCATCGAAGGCAGTGCTGCGCACGGTGATGACCTTGACCGGGTCGGCGCTCTTGACCGTGGCCAGGGCATTGCCGGCGTAGATCGGACGAACGAAGGTGTCCGGCGATTCGACGGCGGTGATTTCGGAGATCTGCGCGACATCAAGCAAGGCGGCGATTCTTGGGCTGAGGTTCTTGCCGAAGGTGGTGGCCGGGGCAAGGATATGGCTGTAGCCCGCAGCGTGGGCGAGGACCAGGGCGGTGAGGTTTTCGGCGGTCTGGTCCTGGTAGTGGGTGGCGTCGGCCATTTTCACCTTGGTGACGCCCTGCAATTGGGCGGCGGCCTGAGCGGCGCCGTTGCAGCTTGATCCGGCGACGAGGACATGCACGTCGCCGCCGATCTTGCGGGCGGCGGCGACGGTGTTGAGGGTGGCGGCCTTGAGGCTTTGCTGATCGTGTTCGGCGATAACGAGAATTGTCATTTAGATCACCTTGGCTTCGTTCTTGAGTTTGTTGACCAGCTCGGCGACGTCGGCGACCTTGATGCCGGCGCTGCGTTTGGGCGGTTCGCCGACCTTGAGGGTGGTCAGGCGCGGGGCGACATCGACGCCGAGGTCGGCCGGCTTGACGGTGTCGAGCGGCTTCTTCTTGGCTTTCATGATGTTGGGCAACGTGGCGTAGCGTGGCTCGTTGAGGCGCAGGTCGGTTGAGACGACAGCCGGCAGGCTGATCTGCAGGGTTTCGAGACCGCCGTCGATTTCGCGAGTGACGGTGGCCTTGCCGTCGGCGATGACGAGCTTGGAGGCGAAGGTGGCTTGCGGCCAGTTTTGCAGGGCGGCGAGCATCTGGCCGGTCTGGTTGGCGTCGTCGTCGATGGCTTGTTTGCCGCAAATGACGAGTTGCGGGACTTCCTTGTCGCACAAGGCTTTGAGGAGCTTGGCGACAGCCAGGGGCTGCAGTTCGACGTCGCTTTCGACGAGGATGCCGCGGTCGGCGCCGATAGCCATCGCGGTGCGCAGCGTTTCCTGGCAGGCGGCGACACCGCAGGAGACGGCGATGACTTCGGTCGCGATGCCGGCTTCCTTGAGCCGGACGGCTTCTTCCACCGCGATCTCGTCGAACGGGTTCATGCTCATCTTGACGTTGGCCAGATCAACGCCCGACCCGTCCGCCTTGACGCGAACCTTCACGTTGTAATCAATCACCCGTTTCACGGGTACGAGAATCTTCATGCTTTGCCTCCGTCGTTTAGCCAACCAGGTTCCCCGTGCCGCTCGTGGCGGCACGGGTCCCGGACTACTGCTGGGGTTGGGTAGGGTTACTCGATCGCCAGCGCCGACTTGGCTTGCTGGCGAAGGACGTATTTCTGGATCTTGCCGGTCGAGGTCTTGGGCAGTTCGCCGAACACCACCTGCTTGGGCACCTTGAAACGCGCCAGATGGCCACGGCAGTGCTCGATGATCTCGGCTTCGGTGGTCTGCACGCCGTCCTTCAGTTCGATGAAGGCCGCCGGCACCTCGCCCCATTTTTCATCGGGCTTGGCGACAACCGCAGCGGCGATGACCGCCGGATGGCGATAGAGCACGTCCTCGACTTCCAGCGACGAGATGTTCTCGCCGCCGGAGATGATGACGTCCTTGGAACGGTCCTTGATCTTGACGTAGCCGTCGCTATGGACGACCGCCAGGTCGCCGGTGTGGAACCAGCCGCCGGCAAAGGCTTCCGCGGTCGCCTTGGGGTTCTTCAGGTAGCCCTTCATGACCAGATTGCCGCGGAACATGATCTCGCCCATCGTCTCGCCATCCCAGGGCACCGACTCGAGGCTGACCGGGTCGCGCACTTCGATCGCTTCCTGCATGTGATAGCGCACGCCCTGACGCCCGTTGCGCGCAGCGCGCAGATCGATCGGCAGCTTGTCCCATTCCGGGTGCTTGGCGCAGACCGAGGCCGGGCCGTAGGTTTCGGTCAACCCGTAAACATGGGTGATATTGAAACCCATCTGCTCGGCGCCCTCGATGATGGCTGCCGGGGGCGCGGCGCCGGCGATCAGGCCGTTGACCTGGTGTTCGATGCCTTCCTTGAGCGCGGCCGGGGCATTGATCATCATGCCGTAGACGATCGGCGCACCGCACATGTGGCTGACCTTGTGCTCCTTGATCAGGCTGAAGATCAGGGCCGGATCGACCTTGCGCAGGCAAACGCTGGTGCCGGCATTGGCCGCCAGCGTCCACGGGAAGCACCAGCCGTTGCAGTGGAACATCGGCAGCGTCCACAGATAGACGGAATGCGGCGGCATGCCCCAGGAGATGATGTTGGAGGCCGAGTTCAGGTAGGCGCCGCGATGATGGTAGACGACCCCCTTCGGGTTGCCGGTGGTGCCGGAGGTGTAATTCAGCGCGATGGCGTCCCACTCGTTGTCGGGCAGGCGCCAGGGGAAATCGGGATCGCCTTCGTTGAGGAATGCTTCGTAGTCCTTTTCGCCGAGGCGCTCGGCACCCGGATAGTCGGTATCGACGATATCGATGACCAGCGGCTTCGGCCCCTCGAGCAGCGCCAGGGCAGCCTTGATGGTCTTCAGAAATTCCGGGTCGGTGATCAGCACCTTGGCTTCACCGTGCGCCAGCATGAAGGCGATGGCCTCGGCGTCAAGACGGGTGTTCAGCGTATTGAGTACGGCGCCGATCATCGGCACGCCGAAATGGCACTCGAACATCGGCGCCGAGTTCGGCAGCATGACGGCGACGGTATCGCCCTTGCCGATGCCGCGACTCTTCAGTGCGGAAGCGAGCTGGCGACAACGGTCATAGCTTTCCTTCCACGTATATTGCCGATCCCCCTGAATGACGGAAACACGCTTGGGGTAGATGAATGCCGACCGCTCTATGAAGCTCAGCGGGGACAGCGGGACATAATTGGCCGGATTCTGATCCAGCCCGATGGTGTACGGGTTTGATGCCACAAATATCTCCTCACGATTCTGACGAAAGTACCGTTCTCTGTTGGGGCTTCTTTTGTTGTTCGCCGTGAGGATGCCAAAACACTCTTTCACAACTATTGGTGGAATGTAACGAATCGTTACATCGAGAATTTCAAGCGAAGGTGTGCACTACAATCGCTACGATGCTTCCGTTATCTACATTGCCGGACACTACCCAGCGCTACGAAATGTTGCAGGCGGGGCTCGACCTGCTCAACCAGGGGATCACGGTATTCGATGCGAATCTGCGACTCGTTGCCTGGAATCGACCATTCCTCCATTTACTCGATTTCCCGGAAGCGCTTGCCCGCGTGGGCACACCTTTTGAGCATTTCATCCGTTACAACGCGGAGCGCGGCGAGTATGGCCCCGGGGATCCTGAACTCCAGATTGCGGAACGCGTTGCGATTGCCGCGAGTTTTGCGCCGCACGTTACTGAACGCCAGCGACCCAATGGACGCCTGCTGCAGTTGCGTGGCGAGCCTCTGCCGCACAAGGGCTTCGTCACCTTGTACACCGACGTTACCGAACAGCGTTACATCGAGAATCTGACCGAGCATCAGACGGTTGAACTCGAGGAACGCGTCCGTCGACGCACCGCCCAACTGGAAAATGCAAACGCCAACCTGACCCGTGCCAATGACGACAAGACACGGATGGCCCTAGCGCTCAAGCGCAGCGAGGAACGCCTGCGGCTGATCAACGACACCATCCCGATCCTGATCGGCTACGTAGACCGTAACGAGGTCTACCAATACGCCAACAAGGGCTATTCCGACTGGTATGGCCACCCCGAAGGCGCCGTCACCGGACGCGCGGTACTCGACGTGATCGGGAGGCACGTCTATGGACAGGTACGAGACTCGGTCAGGAAGGCCCTCTCAGGCCAGCAGGTCACCTACGAGTACCAGATGGAACGCCAGGGCCATACCGTCTTCGCGCGCAGCACGCTCGTCCCGGAAATCACCGTCGACGGCGAAACGCTCGGCTTCTTCGTTTTTTCTCACGAGATCACCGAGCAGAAGCGTATGCAGGCGGCGCTGGTCCAGGCACAAAAAATGGAGGCCATCGGACAGTTGACCGGGGGACTCGCACACGATTTCAATAATCTGCTCACCGTCATCATCGGCAACCTGGCCGCACTGCAGGATCATCGTTCCGACGATGGCGAAGTTCAGGAATTCGTCGAACCTGCACTGCAGTCCGCCCGGCGCGGCGTGCAACTGATCAAGCGCCTGCTCACCTTCTCGCGCCAGCAGCCGCTGGAACCGGAGGCAGTCAATATCGGCCGGCTGGTTGGCGGTTTGAGCAAACTGGTCCGCCGCTCGCTTCCCGAATCGATTGCCGTTTCGTCAGACCTGTCGGGCGCCTCGATTCATGTTCTGGCCGATCCCGGGCAACTGGAAAGCGCCCTGCTCAATTTCGCCCTGAATGCGCGCGATGCCATGCCAAATGGCGGACGCCTGCACATTGCCGCACGTCCCGTTGAGCTGGCCGGCGAAGCCGCCGCCTTCGACGTTCTGCCCGGCAGCTATGCGCTGCTCGAAGTCGCCGACAATGGCAGCGGCATGGATGCGGCGACGCTGGCGCGTGTCTTCGAACCTTTCTTCACGACCAAGCGTTTGGGACTGGGCAGCGGACTTGGGCTGTCGATGGCCTACGGTTTCGTCAAGCAGTCGGGCGGCGGCATTTCGATTCAGAGCCAGCCCGGGCAAGGAACAACGGTATTGATGGTGTTGCCGCTGACGACACCGGAAGCCGATGGCGATGCGTCTGCTGACGATGCACAGTTTACCGCTGGCGGCGAACTGGTGCTGCTGGTCGAGGATGACCCCGATGTCCGGCGCGTCGTGCGCCAGCAATTGGTCGATTTCGGACACCCGGTCATCGAGGCGGAGAGCGGCGTGCAGGCCATTGAAATGATCGAGCAAATCACTGACATCGCCATCATCGTCAGCGACGTCATCATGCCCGACGGCATCAATGGCCGCCAACTGGCCAATCTGGTGCTGCGCGACCGTCCACAAATGCGTGTCCTGTTGATGAGCGGCTATACCGATGAAACCGGGGATGATGTCGCCAGCGAACTGCCCGTGCTGGCCAAGCCCTTCACCCGGCAGGATCTGGCCCGCGCCCTTCAGGCGACAAAGCGAGAAAGGTCATGAAAGAAGTCGAATCCCAGAAGCTGATCGTCATCGTCGAGGACGACCCGGACGTGGCACGCATCATCGAGCAGGTGCTCGGCGACTTTTCCTTCCGCACCGTCTGGTGCCGCAGCGCCGGCGACCTGCTGCGTCGTCTGCGGACCCTGCGGCCCGATCTGTGCATCATCGACCTCGGCCTGCCGGACATGGATGGTATCGAGGCCATGCAGCGGGTACGCGGCCTGTCCTCCTGCGGCATACTCATTCTGACCGGCCGCGCCCACGTCAGCGATCGCGTCATGGGTCTCGAACTGGGTGCCGACGACTACATGCTGAAACCGTTCGAGCCACGTGAACTGGTCGCCCGCGTGCGCAGCATTCTGCGCCGGCACGAGGCCACCACCGGTCACCAAGGCAGGCAAGTCGCCGAATTCGCCGGCTGGCATTTTAACCTCGCCAACAACGCGCTGCATTCGCCTGGCGGTGAGGAACACCTGCTCAGCACCTCGGAAGCTGATCTGCTCAAGGTCTTCGTCAGCAATCCGAACCGCATTCTGCAGCGTGAGCAACTCATGGGTACACGCGATCTAGTACCGACTGACCGCAGCATCGACGTCCGCATCTCCAGGCTGCGGCGAAAACTTGAACCGGATCAGAACAGCCAAGCGTTCATCAAGACGGTCTATGGCGCCGGCTATCTGTTCCTTGCTTCGGTCACCTGGGTTTCGCCCGAAGCCGGCAAATAAAAACGGGGACCGCGGGTCCCCGTTCCACAAACTTTGCTCGCGCAATCAGTTTACTGAAGTTCTTCCAGACGAATGCGCTTGACCTTGCCTTTCTGGGCGGAGAGGCCCTCGATCCTGGCGATCGCGGCATCGGCTGCGCTTTCCTTGCAGACGTGGGTCAGGATGATGATGTCGGTTTCGCCCTCGCCCTCTTCCGGCTCGCGTTGCAGCATGGCGTCGATGGAAATACCTTGGTCGGCCAGGATGCGGGTGATGTCGGCCAGCACACCCGGCTTGTCCTCGACGCGCAGGCGCAGGTAATTACCGGTTTCGACTTCGCTCATCGGCAGAATTGGCAGCGCAGACATCGAGTCGGGCTGGAAAGCCAAATGCGGCACGCGGTGTGCGGCATCGGCGGTTGCCAGACGTGTGACGTCGACCAGATCGGCGATGACGGCCGAAGCGGTCGGCTCGGCGCCGGCGCCCTTGCCGTAGTACAGCGTAATGCCGACGGCGTCGCCCTTGACCATCACCGCGTTCATTGCGCCTTCGACATTGGCCAGCAGGCGCTTGGCCGGAATCAGGGTCGGATGGACGCGCAGTTCGACACCATTGCTGCGACGCTTGGCGATGCCGAGCAACTTGATGCGGTAACCGAGCTGTTCGGCGTACTTGATGTCCGATGCTTCCAGCTTGGTGATGCCCTCGACGTAAGCCTTGTCGAACTGCACCGGAATGCCGAAAGCGATGGCGGAGATCAGCGTTGCCTTGTGCGCGGCATCGACGCCTTCGATGTCGAAAGTCGGATCGGCTTCGGCGTAACCGAGGCGCTGGGCTTCCTTGAGCACGTCGTCGAAGGACAGGCCCTTGTCACGCATTTCGGACAGGATGAAATTGGTCGTGCCGTTGATGATGCCCGCCGCCCATTCGATGCGATTGGCAGTCAGGCCTTCGCGCAACGCCTTGATGATCGGAATGCCGCCGGCGACGGCCGCTTCGAAGGCGACCATGACGCCCTTCTGCTGGGCGGCGGTGAAAATCTGGGTGCCATGCACGGCGAGCAGCGCCTTGTTGGCGGTGACCACATGCTTGCCATTGGCGATCGACTGCATGACCACTTCCTTGGCCACGCCATAGCCGCCGATCAGTTCGACGATGATATCGATCTCCGGGTCATTGACCAGCGAGAAGGCATCGTCCGTGACGCGAGCAGCGCCGCCGGTAATTTGCTTCGCCAACTCCACATTCTTGTCGGCCACAGCCGTAATGCGGATCGGACGGCCGGCACGACGGGTAATTTCTTCCTCGTTGCGCTTGAGAACGGTCCAGGTGCCACCGCCGACGGTGCCGATGCCGATAAGGCCAACATTGATGGGTTTCATGTTCAGTCTTTGATAAGTTGGTTGGTGTTGTGACGTTTGCGATAGTTTTCGAGGAAGCGGGCGATGCGACCGATCGCCTCCTTGAGGTCATCCTCGTGCGGCAGGAAAACCAGACGGAAATGGTCCGGGTGCGGCCAGTTGAAGCCGGTGCCCTGGACCAGCAGCACCTTTTCCTCCTGCAGCAATTCGGAAATGAACTGCTGGTCGTTCTTGATCGGGTAGACCTTTGGATCGAGCTTCGGGAACATGTACAGCGCCGCCTTCGGCTTGACGCAGGAGACGCCCGGAATGGCAGTGATCAGATCGTAGGCCACATCGCGCTGGCGCCGCAGGCGGCCGCCTTCCTTGATCAGGTCGTCGATGCTCTGATAACCGCCGAGCGCCGTCTGGATGCCATGCTGGCCTGGCGCATTCGCGCACAGGCGCATCGAGGCCAGCATGTCGAGCCCCTCGATGTAATCCGTGGCATGACGCTTGTCGCCGGAAACCACCATCCAGCCGGCGCGGTAGCCGCAGGAACGGTAATTCTTGGACAATCCGTTGAAGGTGATGGTCAGCACATCGTCCGACAATGCCGCGATCGAAGTGTGCCTGGCGCCATCGTAGAGCACCTTGTCGTACACCTCGTCGGCGTAGATGATCAGGTGATGCTGGCGGGCGATGTCGATAATCTCGTAAAGCAGATCGTCGGGATACAGCGCCCCGGTCGGGTTGTTCGGATTGATCAGGACAATGGCCCGGGTATGGACATTGATCTTGCTGCGGATGTCATCGAGATCCGGCAGCCAGCCCTTGCTTTCGTCGCACAGGTAGTGCTTCGGCGAGCCGCCGGACAAACTGATCGCCGCCGTCCACAATGGGTAATCCGGCGCCGGCACCAGCACCTCGTCACCGGCATCGAGCAAGGCGTTCATCGCCATGACGATCAGCTCGGAAACCCCATTGCCGACGTAGATGTCCTCCAGCGTCACCCCCTTGATCCCCTTCTGCTGGGTGTAGTGCATGATCGCCTTGCGCGCCGCGAAGATCCCCTTCGAATCCGTATAGCCGGCTGCATTGGGCAGGTTGCGGATGATGTCCTGCTGGATTTCCTCCGGCGAATCGAAGCCGAACGCGGCCAGGTTGCCGATATTCAGCTTGATGATCTTGTGGCCCTCTTCCTCCATCTGCTTGGCTTTCTGCAGCACGGGGCCGCGGATGTCATAGCAGACATTGGCGAGTTTGGCGGACTTCTTGACGTGTTTCATGGGAATCTTCCGGCTTGGCGGCTCATGGCCTGCAAAGGCCAAAGGTATAATCCTACTTTATCGCATGGTGCACCGCAATTTCGGCGGACTTTTCGGACAGATACATCTTGAAACTTCATCTCTCCAACCCGGCCGGGCTCAACCTGTTCACCGCCTATGGCGACGGCTATGTCGCGGTCAACAAGGAAAAACATGCAAAAAACCTGATCGTGCTGCCGGAATCGATCATTTTCGAGTGGTCGACCGCGACACCGGCAACATTGGCCGAAGGCGACATGCAGAAACTGCTCGAACTCGGCAGCGAAATAATCCTGCTCGGCACCGGCCGGCGCCAGCGCTTTCCGCCCGGCACCCTGATGCGCCCCTTCGCGCCGGCCGGGATCGGCCTGGAAATCATGGACCTGCAGGCCGCCTGCCGGACCTACAACATTCTCGCCGCCGAGGGCCGCAAGGTGGCCGCCGCCCTGCTCTTCGACTGATCAGCTACGCCCGTAGGTATCCTCGAAACGGACGATATCGTCCTCGCCGAGATAACTGCCGGATTGCACTTCGATCATTTCGAGCATGACCATCCCCGGATTCTCCAGCCGGTGCCTGACACCGAGCGGAATGTAGGTCGACTGGTTCTCGGCAACGAGAAACACCTCGTCGCCACGCGTCACCTTGGCCGTTCCGCTGACGACAACCCAGTGTTCCGCCCGGTGATGGTGCATCTGCAAGGAAAGCGCCGCGCCCGGCTTGACGCCGATGCGCTTGACCTGGAAACGCGCGCCGGAATCAACCCCGTCGTACCAGCCCCACGGCCGGTAAACCTTGCGGTGCCACTGGGCCACGCTGCGCTTTTCGGCCTTCAGCCGATCGACAATCTTTTTGACGTCTTGAGTAGCGTCATGATGCGCAACCAGCACGGCGTCGTCGGTTTCCACCACCACCAGATTGCTCAGACCGATGCAGGCCACCAGACGGCTCTCGGAAACCACCAGCGTGTCGCGGCAGGATTCGAGCATGACGTCACCCCGGGTTGCGTTGCCGGATTCGCATTTCGGCAGCACTTTCCACAGGGCATCCCACGCGCCGACATCCGACCAGCCCACTGAAAGCGGAATCACCGCGCTTGCCGGCAGACCGGCCTGCCCGGTCGTCAGCCGCTCCATGACGGCGTAGTCGATCGAATCGGACGGACATTTCTCGAAGGACGAACGGTCAATACGGATGAAATCGCCGTCCTCGCTGCCACCTGCCAGCGCTGCCCTGCATGCGGCAAGAATATCCGGCCGGCAGATTTCCAGCGCCGATAGCCAGGTCGATGCCCGCATCACGAAAATCCCGCTATTCCAGAGAAATTCGCCTGAGTCGAGATAGCCTTGGGCGGTCTCGCGATCCGGTTTTTCGACGAAACGGGCAAGCTGATAGCCTCCAGATTCATCACCCAGCGGCGATCCTTGCTGGATATATCCGTAGCCGGTTTCCGGACAATCCGGCGTTATGCCGAAAGTCACCGCCATTCCCT
>ENA-UOWG01004129-UOWG01004129.1-activated-sludge-metagenome-genome-assembly--contig:-NODE-4129-length-10342-cov-3.778555_pt1 | contig 10342 bp, 10 predicted proteins | sample MGYA00238147_ERZ761563 | MGnify/ENA primary metagenome ERZ761563 (study PRJEB28884, sample SAMN05720216) | anaerobic digester metagenome | isolation source: active sludge of municipal... | reverse complement strand
TGCCGGTCTCGCCGGTGCGCACGCGAATGCACTGCTCGAGCGGAACGACGAATATCTTTCCATCGCCGATCTTGCCGGTCCGCGCGCCCTTGATGATCGCCTCGATCGCCGGTTTCACGAAATCATCGTTCACCGCTATCTCGAAGCGGGCCTTGTCGAGCAGGTTGACCTCGGTGGTCACACCGCGATAGGACTCCGTATATCCGCCCTGGGCGCCGCATCCGATGACGCTGGAGACGGTCATCTTCCCGACCTTCGCCGCGGCAAGCGCTTCCTTTACATCGGTCAGCTTCTCGGGTTGTACGACTGCTATTATAAGCTTCATGCTGCTTCCTCCTTAGTGTGTTGGGACGCGCTATTTCGTCAGGAATCCCTGGAAATCGGGATACGCCTTCATCCCGTGCTCTCCAAGATCCAGGCCGGCGATTTCCTCCTCGCGCGATACCCTCATCCCCATGACGAGCCGGATGACGTACCACACAACAAGGGCAAGCACGAAGGTGAACGCTCCGACCGCGACCACTCCGATCGCCTGCGAAGCGAGCAGCTTGAGCCCGCCGCCGAAGAACAGCCCGCTGCCGGTCGCAGTGCCCGTAATCTTGTCCTGGGCGAAAAGTCCGACGGCGAGCGTACCGAAGATGCCGTTGACCAGGTGAACCGAAAGCGCGCCGACCGGGTCGTCGATTTTGAGCCGGTCGAACATCATGACCGCGAGGACCACGAGAACCCCGGCAACGAGCCCGATGATGGCCGACGAGCCGACGCTTACAAAGGCGCAGGGGGCGGTGATGGCGACCAGGCCCGCGAGCGCGCCGTTGATGATCATGGAGAGATCGGGCTTCTTCTGTATGACCCACGACATGAACGTCGAGCTGAGAATCGCGGCCGCGGCCGCGGTGTTGGTGGTAACGGCCACGTGCGCGATCGCGCTGCCGTCGCCGACCGCCATCGTCGAGCCGGGATTGAATCCGAACCATCCGAACCAGAGAACCAGCCCGCCCAGCGTCACCAGGGACATATTATGTCCATAGATCGGATTGACCGAGCCGTCCGCGCGATACTTGCCGAGCCGCGGGCCGAGAAGGAGAACCCCGGCGAGCGCGGACCATCCACCCACCGAATGGACCACGGTCGATCCGGCGAAGTCGAACATGCCGAGCGATGCGAGCCAGCCCCCGCCCCAGATCCAGTGCCCGGTAAGCGGGTACATTATTCCGACCAGGATGAACGAGAAGAAGATGAACGACGAAAACTTGATGCGTTCGGCCACGGCGCCCGATACGATGGTGGCCGCGGTCCCGGCGAAGACGAGCTGGAAGAAAAACTTGGCCCACAGCGGTACGCCCGTCCAGCTGATGGCGGAATAGGCGCCTTTGTAGGCCTCCCCGATCGCCGGGCTGGTGTCGGCGCCGTTGACGAAGAACAGGCCCTCGAGTCCCATGAAGGGATTGCCGTTGCCGAACATGAGCCCCCAGCCGATCGCGTAAAACGACAGCGAGGCGATGGCAAAGACGATGAAATTTTTTGCCAGAATGTTGACCGTGTTTTTCGCGCGGGCCAGACCGGACTCTACCATGGCGAAGCCAAGGTTCATGAAGAAGACGAGAAACGCCGCGAAAAGCACCCATACGGTGTCCATGCCGACCGCGATGGATGCCTTGAGGGCGTCGAGCGCCTCCCGGGTAACGGCCGCGGAGGCGTTCTCCGCGGCAAATGCGGCTGTCGCTGACGCGCCGATAATCAGCGCGAGCGCCAGAATTCCTGATAACTTTCTCATAAGCCCCCCGGAATAGTGGAAAAATTTTAACCTGCCAGTTTACGAGCATAAACCGTGCCGGACTTCAGGGCGGTAGTTGATATCCGGTGAAAAGCGGCGGGCCGTATGCATCCGGTCGGGAATTTAACATTCCCGTAACTTCCCGTTATCCGAGACTCTGATACGTGGCCGTGTTCGATTCTAGACGGCGGAAGTTGTATTATATATGGGGGTATGGTACGATTGAGCCGGAAGGATTCCGGCACATATCTGTATCGCGAGGGGGTCTGTCGTTACAGAAATGTGCCGGCCGTAAGACGAAACTGATCGGACCGTTATGAAGGGGTATTACCGGATACCGGCGGGGCATTCCTGTCTCCACGGTATTCGTGTACCCATGGGCCGCGTTTCAGCTTGTGTCGGAAGTTGGTAGAATCATCCTCTATTATTTTTTCCAGATATGCTATCTGTCGCTCAATAGCTTCAAGGTACAGATTTGTGTCAATGCCATGGCGGTGTTTGAAATGGTGCTGGGAATAGATATGGATGTTCATGTAGGATTCGGTCAGACGTTTTTTCGTTATCTGGTAGAAGTCGACGGTCTTTTTGAGCAGGTCGAATTCCGTGTTGAAACCCGCAATTCCGGCCTCCTTGAATTCATAATAAAGAAAAAGCAGCTTCTCCAGGTAGGCCCGGTCCGACATCTGCCCGAGGATGTCCGCCGTCCCGAGTATACAGCCCGCGTACTGTTCGGCGTCGGAACCGAACGGAATGGTGTCGAGATCAACGCTGAGCCCCGTGCAGCGAACGGTATTGGTGATCATCCTGATAGATTCATCGTCGAAGCGGAACGCATCTCGGTTCCTCTGGAGAAAACTCACGCTGCGCTCCACGTGTGTTGCGGTGTATTTCGCGCCGGTTCCTTCCATATCCCACGACTCCTGGATATAACCGGTATCGTGTAACAGCGCGGCGCAGAACAGGTTAACGGCGACCGGCGCGGGAAGGGGCGGGTTCTGGATGTTGAAACCGTCGACTATCCGGGCCGAGGCGAGGAGCGCGTCCATCGTGTGGGTCAGATTGTGGTATTCGGTGTTGCACGCGCGATAGCCGGGGTATTTGCCCACGAAGAGGTTCCCGACAAGCCGGGCGCCGCGGGAGACCGGGGCGAAGGCGCGGGCGGAATAATGACGGCAGAAAATACCCCGTACCTCGGCGACGACCGCCGAAGGCTTCTGCGAAGCCAGCAAACTCGATAGCTGGGGGCCATCCTCCCGATGTGTCATGATAATCCTCCTTGAATAGCGGGGCACGTATGTTCAGGCGCTCTGTATTTCTTGTGCCATCAGAAAAATGTCATTCCGGATACGGTTACTTGCCCTGCGTACCGAAGACTCAATGCCACCCCGCCGACAGGAAAAGCCACCCGGTATTAAAATACGAAGTAATTGCATTAATAGTGCAAAGAATTCGGAAAAGTGCAAAAATTTTCTCTTTTTTTTATCGTTTAACGCCCCCGGTGGGCACCGGTCACCCTTTGTCGGGCATCAGGCCGAAATTCAGGTTCCTGCCCGAGTCCCCCGCGCGGTGACTGTAAAAAACATCATTTTCCTCGAGCGTGCAGTGCGTGGCGGCCAATAGGCGATCGGACGGCACTCCCCGGCGGATCAGCGATTCACGGATGCTTCCCGGCAGATCGAGGAGTATGGAGCCGTTATCCCGCGTTACGTGGCCCGGGAAATGCGCGGCCACATCTTCGTTGATGGTGTATGATCCGGGCCCTATGCCGGGCAGGATGAATGCCGTCAGATCGCCCGGGCGGCAGCCATAAGCTTTCTTCATGTGCTCGACGAGCTTCCCGGCGATGTCGAGCCGGCATCCGCGCCAGCCGGAATGCACCGCTCCGAGAACGCGCCGGGCGGCGTCGTATACGAAGACCGGCACGCAATCGGCCGTCCGTATCACGAGGCACACTCCCTCCAGCGCGGTGATCATGCCGTCGGCGTCCGCGATCGTCGGGGGGTCGTCCGCGGGGACGGCGTTGATGTCGACGATCCTGTCTCCGTGCACCTGGTTGAGCATGAGAATTTTATACGTCGGGGCGCCGATACGGGTGCTCAGAAGCTCCTTTTCCCGTCTCCGTATGCCGGGGCTTTCGGCCGAGTAATCGATGGAATTCGCCTGTTTCGCCGCGATGCCGATCACAAGGCCGGCCGGGGCCGGTATCGCGAGAATTCCGTTTCGCCGCGGCAGCGTCATCGTGGTATTCCCATCCTCCTGGCCGTCATGCGCGGTTTTGCCGATGTCCCGGAATCTCGCGTGAGATCGTGGCCGGGCCGGCGATTCCGCCTACAGCGGGATATCGTAACGCTTTCTTTTCGAGAAACCCGATATTGAACGGTATCCGATCTTCCTCGCGGTCCCGGCCGCGAGCGCGAATTCGTACGCCACCTCGTCGGGATTGTGAGCGTCGGAGCCCAGGGCGAGCGGCACACCCGCGTCGAAGAGGATGGAGAGGATCGGTTCCGAGGGATACATCTCGCCCACGGGTTTGCGCAGGCCAGAGGTGTTGATCTCGATCGCGACGCCCCGAGCGGCGCACGCTCCGGCGATCCGGCGCACCATTTCGCCATGGTCCGCACGGGCGCGGTGCCCGAATTTCTTCACGAGATCGAAGTGCCCGATGATGTTGAAGACGCCCGTGGCGATAAGCTCGCTCACTATGGAAAAGTAATCCGCGTACACCGCGTCGATATCCCTGCGGTCGAACTCGGGAAGATTGTCCGGGTTGTCGAATCCCCATCCGTCGATGAAGTGGCATGAACCGATAAGGTAATCGATTCGGCCGTCCGTAAGGTAGCGCCGGTCGAGGCTTTCATGAAACGGGAAGTCGACCTCCATAGCCGTCTTTACCGCGATGGCGCCTCCGTGCCGCCCCCGCGCCGAATCGATGAGTGAAAGGTATTCCTCTACCTGCCTGGGGAGCATGGTGATGCCCTCGCGGAGGCCCGGGGGAAGCGGTGCGTGGTCGGAGAAGCCGATCTCGGAAAGCCCGGCGCGCACGGCCGCCCGGATGAAGTCATCGGGGCTCCCCTCGGCGTGACCGCAGAGGGGAGTATGCGTGTGATAATCGGCAAGCCCTTTCAATAGCCGTTCCGGGAATAGAAAAATGAGATTTCGTCGATCTGGCCCGATACGCCTGAGTCCCCGGAAGGATCGCGCCTGATAAAAAACTTATCGATTTGTGCGTCGTCCGACCGGGATACTATGGACAGCACGTACCACAGCGGCGGTATGCGGATTCCCTCCTGCCCGGACCACTCCGCGGGGGTCCCCCCGGCGACGAAGGATTCGGCCAGTTCGAAAGACAGGAATTCCGCGTATTCGCTGGAACGCGAATTCTCGATCGCGAAGAGACATGGATGATGCAGATAAAAAACGAGTATGGCGCGGTGACGCAGGTACAGGGCCATCAGCTCGGTTTCGCCGGCCTCGATGTGGCGGGGTCGGAGGACTATCTTTTCAATATTCTCGAAGTCGCCCTTGCGCGGATACAGGGAGAGCAGATAACGGATGTAATCCGGCCCCTTGAGTATCGCACGGTTGCCGCGATACGCGCGGCGCGGGTAGATGATCTCCACGGCGGAGGTCCCATGTCTGAACCGGTCCTTCAGGTAAAGAGAGTCGAAACGCGATCTGAGAAGATTGTCGATGTCCATGGAGATATCCTCCTCGATCTCTCCCGTCGAGCGTTCGACGGGGCGATCCTCCATGGTACCGGCGTCGCCGTAATATTCGCGTATATCGAACATACTGATAAATGTAGCGAATGAATGGCCCGATACAATCTTTTTTCACCGGTGTATGGAAAAATATGGGGCCACTTTCACGGGGTGAGGAACGCTTTCCGGCCACGGCTTTTCCCATACTTTCGTCGGGACATATCGTCCGGGCGGTACAAAAAAAGGACGATTCCGGGAGGAATCGTCAACCGTTTTAGTGGAAATTTGGAAGGTTACTACCCTACGGTAGCAATATGAATATAGCGTGGGGGCGGCGGGGTGTCAAAATTAATCGTCATTTTTTGATCGACGAAACGGGCCGTTGATGCGGTTTTTCGGTCCGTCCGTATCGCGGACGCCGGAAGGGTCCTTTGGGTACAGCTCTTATTGCGGGGAAACCCGGGCGAGAACGCGAAACGGCACGGGTTCTACATCACCTTTCCGTCGGTTATTCTCCCCTTCGGTTCGTTACCGGTCGGAACTCCGCCGGCGTCAAAACCAGAAATTGCGCAATAATCCGGTTCGGCCATGACGCTCTCCCGGCTCAATGCCGACCGGATTTCATGCGTCAACGAATCAGCATCGATCGATTTTATAAACCAGGCGGGCTTTCCGTTTTCCAGGGCTTTATTTAAAATCAGCTCCCCTGATCCACGCGAGAACACGACCAGCGGAAAGTCCAGGCCGAGCGACCTGATGCTTCGGATCAACCGTATCACTTCCATGGTTGTGAAATCACATTCGAGAAAAAAGTGCCTCATCGCCTGACCTCCTCGTTATCGGGTTTCAGACCCCTCCCGGATGAGCATGGCCGGTTCCGGTCACCTGCCGGTTTGATCCCCGGGGAAGCCCTTTTCCCCGCACAGACCCTGCAGCACCTCCGCCACGCGGTCGAATTCGAACGCTTTGTCGAAGAAATACTCGGCCCCCAGTTCCCGGCAGCGTTCCCTGTATTCGGCATAGGCATAATTGCTGAGTACGATGACAACAGGTGGCCGTTCCGCGCTTTTAACCCGCTCGAGCACTTCGATCCCCGACCCGCCGCTCAACCGCAGGTCGAGGATTATCACTTCGGGGGAAGAATCACGTATCCGGGCGATGGCGTCACCGGGATTGGTCGCATGCCCGACGATCTCGACGCATCGAATTCCCTTCAGCATCTCAACGAGGTATGCCGTGACGAGCGCTGAATCTTCGACGATGAACGTTTTCATGCGGGTATCCTCGACCCGGCCAGTAGAACCCCGTCGCGTTGAAACCGCAATGGGGATACGGGAGAAAATGAGGGGGTGTAAGGGAGAAAATGCTGTCAGATTTTCAGGCGGTTCCGCCTGAAAATTCCTACATCCCGGGTTCGGGACGTTTCAATTGATGAGGTTGTTCTTCAGCGCATAATTGATGAGCTCCGCGGTTGATTTCATGTTCATCTTGTCCAGTATCCTTCTCCGATACGTGCTGATTGTTTTGACGTTGAGGAACATCTCGCCCGCGATCTCCGTCAGGCTTTTGCCCAGCGAGATCATCCTGAATGTTTCGAACTCGCGGTCCGAAAGCCTGAGGTGTGGCGCGAGTCCCTCGTTCTCGCCGAGGGACGATGCCAGTATTTCTGCGATCTCCTGGGTAATGTATTTTCTCCCGCCGAGTATCCGTGCGATCGCCTCGAGCAGGTTTTCCGGGGCGGTTTCTTTTGTAAGGTAGCCTGCGGCGCCGGAGCGTATCACCCTGAGCGCGTATTGTTCTTCCGGGTGTACGCTGAGGACCAGTACCGGAATCGAGGGATACAGGATTCTCAGTTCTTTCAGAATCTCGAGCCCGTTCCGGCCCGGCATGGTGATGTCCAGGAGGATGATGTCGTACCTGTTTTTCTTCAGTTTTTCGAGCAGATCCTGGCCGTCGCGGGCCTCGACGATCTCTTTTATTTTCCCCGATTCGGCAAGGATCTGCCTCAGGCCGGCGCGAACAACCGGGTGGTCATCGGCGATGATGATCTTTACCTGGTCTTTCATCGACTTCCTCTCTTCCCTTCACTTATGGTGGCTGGTGTCGTTTGATGCAGCACGATCTTCAGGATGTTCACCCTCCCAGCGGGATCCGGACGTCCACGGTGGTACCCCTCCCCGGATTTCCCGTTATGGTGCAGTTGCCGCCGCAGTGGCGGCTTCTCTCTCGTATGCCCATCAGCCCGAACGACGAGGGATCACCGGCCGCCGCCGGCGATATTCCGGATCCGTTATCGGAAACAACCAGACGTGCCTCGCCGTTTGCGACCGACAGCTCGATCTTTACGCGGGAGGCCCCGGCGTGCCGCAAAACGTTCGTGGCCGCCTCCTGGAAAATCCTGAAAAGGGCGACGGCGCGCTCGTCTTCAATTGCCGTATCGCTCTCCGGGACGATTGTTTCAAACGGTATCCCCGAGCGTTTTTCAAGGTCGCGCGCCTGCCATTCGATCGCCGCGGCCAGGCCCAGGTCGTCGAGTACCCCCGGCCGGAGCTCGGAGCATATCCTTCTTACGTTTTGAATAATATCATCCGTCATTCTGAGGGCCGAGCCGGCCTTGCGGTTGATCTCCCCCTCTTCACGCGGCATGCGCCTGATCATCCACGAGAGGTCGATACGCAGGGCCGTGAGCATCTGCCCCAGCACGTCATGTATCTCCCGCGCGAGCCGCAGGCGCTCCTTTTCGAGCGCGGTTTGCAGGTGCGCGGAGAGCAGGCGCAACTCCTCCTCGCTCGCCCGCACCTTCCCCTCGAGGTTGCTGCGCTGTACGGCCATCTCGATCGCCGCGAATACCTGGGCGTCGATGATGGGCTTCAGCACATAACCATAACAGTCGGCATCGCGCGCCCGCTCGATCGTCTTCCTGTCGGAATGAGCGGTGATGAAAACCACGGGGAGGTCGTGGAGTGTTTTAAATTGCCTGGCAACCTCGACGCCGTCAATGTCGCCGGGCAGGGAAATGTCCATGAGCACGAGATCGGGTTTGAGCGGAACCGCCGCTCTCAGGGCGTCACTGCCGTTCGAGAGGCATTGTATGACGTCGTAGCCGCCTTCCTCCAGGACCTCCGATAAATATCTGCCGATGATCGTGTCATCTTCGACAAGCATGATTTTAAGTCTGGGCTGGGGCATTCTGTCACTTCCGCGTTGAACATTGCTGCGTTCATGGATGTCCGGGCACCGGGCAGCATATACCGCATGAACCACGAAAGTCAAGCAGGGAATCTCCGACCTGTCTTTCGACGGCGGGGATGCCGTCTGACGCGACGATATCGGGAACCGGTTCTGGCGCAGGATAGTCCTGTACGACGTGCAGGCGGCAGGCTTCCTCCGAATCCACCACCCTGCGGGCATGAGTACGACAACTGTGCGTTTGGGATCCCGGGTCGATTCCCCGGATAAGAACGGGGGATTCCGGGTGACCGCCGCGGCTTTTTCACAGAAAAATTACTTGTTATAAAACGCGGTCCTCGGTGTGGTATACTGGATCGGAAGGGTTGTTTAAAAACCCGGCGGGCACCACCGGGAAAAGGAGCAAGCGGCGGATTCCATGTTCGATGCCATTTTTATCATTACGCTGGTCCTGTTTGTCGGCACATCAGCGCTGTGCATCTTCTCACTCCATACCGATGACGACAGGCACCGGAACAGGGCCGGACGCGTGTTACTCGCCGCAATTGCGGTGTTCTTCGGGCTGGGTGTGGTTCGTTTCTATCTCGAAACCGGAGAGGGGGTTGTCCGGGGTGCATTCACGATCTGGGGATATTTTTACCTCCTCGCGCTCGTGCTCGTAATACTGCTCATCTACCTTTATTTTTCACGCTGGAAGGCCCAGTGGTGGTCGTTCACCACGCTCGCGGTTCCCTTCATCACCCTGGTGCTTGTCATCTCGATCCCCTTTCTCGATTCCGCGAGACGGATCACGGTCGATACCGGGCACTGGCTGCTCCCGCTCCATATCCTGATCGCCATCCTGGGGGAGATCTTCTTTTTCCTGAGCTTCATCGGTTCGGTGCTCTACCTTGTGATGGAATGGCAGCTGAAGAAAAAGACCTCGATGCGCTTTGTCTTCCGTCTTCCCACCCTCGAGTCCATAGAAAAATTCAACAGGTGGGCCATATCGCGCGCGTTCGTGCTGCTTTCGCTCGGGCTGGTCTCCGGGGCCTTCGTGATGTACGCGGTGTTCGCCACCCCGTACCAGGGCAGTCCCAAGGAAATCATCCTCTATGCCTCGTGGGTCGCGATCCTCGGCCTCTTCTGGCTGCGTCATCGCGGGCGTCTCAATCCACACCGGGCGAGCCAGCTCAACGTGCTCCTTTTCGCCGTTCTCATGTTCGTCTTAATGTTTTCCAACATCTACATTACCATGGGGTTCCACGGCTTCAAATGAAAGAGAGCTTGAACAGGCCCGAGATCGGACTTATCGGGCTCAGTCATAAAACGGCACCGGTCGACCTTCGCGAACGCTTTACGCTCGCCGACGACGAACTGCCCGCCTTCTTCGATAAAACCTGTTCGGAGGGTGTCGATGAGATCGTGTACCTCTCCACCTGCAACCGGGTGGAGATATACTTCATCACGCGCGACATGAACGCGGCGGTCGAGTCGGTGCTGGGCGTCCTCGAGGGCGTTTCCTCCCTTCCCAGGGCGAAATTCGAATCCTCGCTGTATAAAAAGTATTCGCGCGAGGCGGTGCTACACCTTCTTTCAGTGGCGTCTTCCCTCGATTCCATGGTGCTGGGGGAGAACGAGGTTTTCTTCCAGGTGAAAAACTGCTACGGCAAGTCGGTGCGCGCGGGGAAGGCCG
>ENA-UOWG01004128-UOWG01004128.1-activated-sludge-metagenome-genome-assembly--contig:-NODE-4128-length-10342-cov-3.780208_pt1 | contig 10342 bp, 12 predicted proteins | sample MGYA00238147_ERZ761563 | MGnify/ENA primary metagenome ERZ761563 (study PRJEB28884, sample SAMN05720216) | anaerobic digester metagenome | isolation source: active sludge of municipal... | reverse complement strand
TGCAGCCAGTTCATTTGTTTCAGGACATGGAAACCGCAGATCGCAAGTGGGGCATCCGCGCAAGGTACGCCTACGCGCACAACACCCTTCTCTCTTATCGCACTGATCTGATATTTGGGTCGGACGCCCCAGTGGAGTCTCCCAATCCCTTCTGGGGGATGCACGCAGCGGTTAATCGAGTGAATCGAAACCATGGAAACGGACAGGAACCCTGGTACCCTGAAGAATGTATCAGTTTGTACGAAGCCATAAAGGGTTACACTATTAGTCCGGCAAATCAAACTGGTCAGGAGTCTGTTTTGGGGAGCCTGGCAGCGGGTAAAATGGCTGATCTGCTGGTGCTTGGGCAGGATCCATTCCTGATCCCGCCCCGTGAACTGCACACGATCAAACCGGATATGGTCATGGTGGATGGTGAATGGATAATTCGCACAGATCAATGATCGAGGAGGAAAGTTGATGGCTTTATCTCCGGAAATACTGGTGCCCAGGCTGGGAGAAGTGCTGATCTCTGAAGGGTTGATCACTGAAGAGCAACTTGATCACGCCATCGAAGAACAAAAACGCTTGTCCAGCGGAGGTTCCTGGACTCGTATCGGTGAATTGTTAATCAACCTGGGTTTCATTTCCCGTGAATCGCTCAATCAGGCGATCACACAGCAGATCCTCAGATTTCAACAGGCGCTGCTTGAATCCAACCGGACGCTCGAAGCGCGCGTGGCTGAACGCACCGCGGAACTTGAGAACGCCTATCTAAAACTTTCCGAATTAGACATGTTGAAGAGCAATTTTGTTTCGGCCATCTCGCATGAGCTGCGTACGCCCCTCACACACATCAAGGGTTATGTTGACCTGCTGCTTAATTCTCCGGGCATGGACTCCATACCTGACGCTATGCTGAGTTTGTCCATCATGCAACGTTCATCGGAACGACTTGAAGGACTGATCAATGATCTGATCATGTTTTCAGCCGCCGAAAATGGTAAATTAATGTTGTGCTACGAAACATTCAACCTCAAAGAAGTAACAGAATTGGTAATTGCCAGATACACCAGTTTTTCACCCAATACGAATTTAAAGATCTGCCTGGATTCCAGCCAGGATAGGATCAACATAAACGCAGATAAGAACAAGATCACATGGGTGATCAACCAATTTGTCGACAACGCGGTCAAGTTTTCCAATTACGATGGGACGGTTACGGTCCACCTGGATGTGGTCGCTGATCACGCGGTCATCGCGATCGAAGACCAAGGGTCTGGCATGACTAAAGCCCAGGCTGAAGAAGCTTTCCAGCCATTTCACCAACTCAATGGAAAAGCCAATCGTCCCTTCGGCGGAACGGGAATCGGGCTCGCTCTTGCGAGGCGCATCATCGAAGCGCATGGATCTGAGATCAAGGTTCGAACCGCACCGGGTCAGGGTAGTTGTTTTCAGTTCAAACTTCCGCTCGTGCATTGAAGGTTTATTGTATAATCAATTATCATGACAACCGGCTATTCATTTCAGAAACTGGACAAAGAAAAACTACTACATATTTATACGATCATCGCTAAAAACCAGGACTGGAAAAGTGCGCTGGATCAGATCCTCATTTTTTCACGGGATTTTTTTATTTTTGATAATGTGGCAGTCTATCTCTCTGATACTATCTCAGGTAACCTTGACGTAATTTATGCCCGTGCCACTGGCCGCGGCAGATCAAAAGAAGCTGATGTATCCTGGGGTGAGACGGTGGGCAATCGTGTCATCACAGAAAAGAAGATCATCCTGGAGGAAGCGCTGCTAAACGATAAGGTTGACCGCCTGGCAGCGCCATTTATCCTGGGAATTCCACTTTATATCTCAAATGCCCAGGCTGGAGCGCTTGTCTTCGTTCGCTTTGGTGGACCGGCGTATGAAGCTGGTAGCCAGGAGTTCGCAGAATTTCTGGCAGTTCAGGTCACCACACTTGTACGGCAAAAATCACTGGATGCTCTGGAAAAAGAACTGGAAAAACAACGCACTTACACTGCTTTGCAGGGTGATTTCATCAGCACGATCTCACACGAAGTACGCAATCCGCTCGGTTTCATTCGCGGTTACACAACTACCCTTTTGCGTGAAGATACAGAATGGGATAATAAAACACAGAAAGATTTCCTGCAGATCATCGATCGTGAAACCAATAACCTCAGCGAACTGATTGACGATCTGCTCGATTCTTCAAGGCTGCAGAGCGGCAATATGCGTTTCAATTTCCAGATGCTCCGCCTCGATTCGATCATCCGGGATGAAGTCAGCCGCGCAGTGCTCGACAATCCAGGTCAGATCTTTCGCGTCGAGATCGCCGATGGGCTACCAGCGATCAATGGTGACGCCCGGCGCATCGCCCAGGTGATCGATAACCTCATCGATAACTCCAAAAAATACGCGCCAGGCGCTGTGATCACGATAAAAGCTTACCCTGAAGATAATTGGTTGATCATGGAATTCACAGATAATGGGCCGGGCATAGATGAAAAATACCTGCCGCTAGTTTTCTCAAGGTTTTTCCGGGTTCCCGAGAATTCGCACGGTGTGCGGGGATCTGGCCTTGGTTTATCGATCTGCAAGCAAATCATCGAAAGCCACAATGGCGAAATGAGCATTTTTTCCCAAAAAGGGAAAGGTATGTCTTTCAGGATCGCATTGCCCCGGGACGAAGTTTCAGCGAAAGAGAAGAAGGGAGGGAATTGATGAGCACAAGGATCTTAGTTGTTGACGATGAACCTTTATATATTCGACTGCTTAAGGTCAACCTCGAACAGGAGGGATACCAGATCGTCTCTGCATCTGACGGCGAAGAAGCCCTTGAAGCCATTTCGCTAAACATGCCGGATCTGATCATCCTGGATGTTGTAATGCCCAAGCTTGATGGCATCACTGTTATGCAAAGGGTTCGCCAATTCTCCAACGTTCCCATCATACTCCTCACCGCCTTAGGCGAAGAACAGGACCGTGTAAAAGGTTTGAACATTGGTGCGGATGATTACGTGGTGAAACCATTTTCAGCCACAGAACTAATCGCCAGGGTTCGTGCGGTTTTACGTCGCAGCCAGGATCAAGCTGAGGGCACCAAGTCCAAAGTGTTCACCCACGGTGATCTTAAGATCGACATCGCCAAAGCTGAAGTTTGGAAAGGTGACCACCAGATCTACCTCTCGGCAACAGAATATAAACTCTTGATCCATTTTGCGCACAACCTGGGGAAAGTTTTAAGCGCGGAAGAGTTATTGCAGACAACCTGGGGTCAAGGCTACAAAGACGAGAAAGAGATCCTGTGGGTCAGCATTGCCCGGTTAAGACAAAAACTTGAAGATAATCCGCATGACCCGATCCATATTGTTACACGCACCGGGATGGGCTATCAGATGCCTACCCTGGAAGAGAACTAGACTTAATTGAATGCTATAATCTTGAGTACTAAGATCGACCATAAGAGGAGCCGTGACCATGGACATTAATGAGTTTTCCACAAAAGCAGCTGAATTAGGCGCAAAATTACGGGTGGAGCGAGAGCTAAGTGAAATTTCCGATGCCAGGGCGGCAGCCCAATTGGGCGTTTCACCCGAGATGATCGAAAGCATGGAAAACGGAGAGAATGCGCCCAGCCTGCCCGAGTTGGAGTTGCTGGCAAATTTGTACCGGGTCCGGTTGCACAAACTATTGGGATTGATGGAGGATGAAGAACCAGTTTTCAGGCTTCCCCAGGAGAAAAGACCTGCATTCATCGTTATTAGAACCCGCATTATCGCGGCTACCCTCAAACAAGCCCGCCTCGATTCTGCCATCCCTTTGGATGACATGGCGCTCAAACTAGATGTTCCCGTGAGCACACTAGAGGAATACGAATCTGGAACTCTACCCATTCCGCAACCCATGCTAGAAAAAATATGTGAATCGCTAGAGATCAACCCTGATTCGTTGTTATCTCCGCTGACCCCCAAACAAAGGAATGTAGCAATCGAAACAGAAACATCAATCCTTCCCTCCGAATTGAACGAATTTGTCTCCAACCCGGCCAACCTTCCATACATACATCTGGCGAAAAAACTTAGTGGCATGGAAGCAGACAGGCTGCGCGAGATCGCAGAGAGTCTCTTAGAGATAACCTACTAAACCCATGAACGAAGAAATCGATCAGATCAAGCAACAGGCGATAAAGGCCTACAACAACAAGCAATTTGAGGATGCCATCCAGGGTTTTCAGACCTGTCTGACCTACTTCGAAGGATCAGGCGATGAACTGGCGGTTGCAGAAGCCCGCAACAACCTCAGCGTGACACACCTGGCGATGAAACAGGCGCAATTGGCATACGATGAGGTCAAGGGCACTGATGAGGTTTTTGCCCGTTTTGGAGACCGCAAGCGGCATGGCATGGCGGTTGCCAACATGGCGGCTGCCCTCGAAGCGCTTGGAAAGAAAGAAGAGGCTTTAACGCTTTACGAACAGGTTCTGGATATTTTTATGGAGATCGGCGAAAAAGAGATGCGTACCAGCATCTTACGTCGTGTCTCAGATCTGCAGTTAAAAACCAAACGTGGTTATCAAGCGATCGCATCTCTGGAAGCCGCTTACGATCAGAAAGATAAACCGAACCTGAAAGAATCATTCTTCAATAAAATACTCTCAGCAATTCGCAAAAAGCTGATCCGCTAAATGTTTCCCTCTCTACCCCCGGTGATCATTCGCCAGGCAACCAGCCAGGATATTCCTGCCGTCACCAGGTTCATGGATCAGGCGCTGCTTGTACATCGCAACCTGGATTGGCAGCCATTAATGGATTGGATCACAAAAGAACCATTCCTTTTGAGATACGAAGGTAATAAACTGACTTCTCTAATGTCTTGCGCGTCAGATCCGCCTGGGGTCGCCTGGATCCATGCCTATGCCATGGATCGATGGTCGACCGAGATGGAGAAATCATGGCGCTCGTTGCTTGAGCCTGCGCTCGCCATCATCAATCAGGAAGATAGCAGGCTTTATTCAGTTGCTTTACATGACTGGTTTAAAAATTTGTTGATCAGTGCCGGGTTTTCCATTATTCAACACATTGTTGTGCTGATCTGGAACCAGTCGCTCCCGCAAATACTTCCTGTACCACGCACGGTCAACTTCCGGCCAATGACCCTGTCTGACCTGGATTCTGTTGTTGCGATTGATCACCTGGCATTTGATCCGTTGTGGAGAATTTCACAAGACTCCATGAAATGCGCTTTTTTATCCTCCGCTCATTCCAGCGTTGCCGAAATTGACGACACGATTGTCGGTTACGAGCTATCTACCGCCAGCCATTTTACCGCTCACCTCACCCGTCTTGCTGTGCATCCGGATTATAAACTTGCCAATATAGGATATTCTCTGGTCAGGTTAATGCTTGAGTATTTCCAAAGGTTTCAAATTAATCAAATAACTGTCAATACACAACAGAATAATTCAGCTTCGATCGGGCTTTACAAAAAATTGGGATTCACACTTACTGATGATTCTTTTCCAATTTACCAGTACGGTATAACAGGTTGAATACTGGACAATATTTATCTTATATGAGAAAATAAAACAAACAATTTGGAGGTTCCATGCGCAGACGTGTAGTAGCAAAACAGAGAAGAACACAGCAAAAGGACAAAGGAAATATCACAGCCTTACTGATAATTGGTGCCCTTGTCGTGGTTGTTGTGGGCATCATCATCGCCACTCAATTTAAACCGGTCGGAGAGGTCATTACCTCTGACCGTGTATATAACGCAGAATTAAACGGTTTATCAATGGGCAGCCCGGATGCCCCGGTTAAAGTGGTTGAATTCGCTGATTTTCAATGCCCAGCCTGCGTAAATTACTGGACAGTGCTTGAGCCGACCATCATTCAACAATATGTGGAAACCGGAAAAGTTCAATACACTTATTCTCCCTTCTCATTTCTGGGTAGAGGGCAAGCCTGGGATGAATCAAAGAAAGCCGCCGAAGCAGCTTACTGTGCCAATGATCAGCAAAAGTTCTGGCTATTCCGCGACACCATCCTCTCCAATCATAATGGTGAAAATCTCGGCGCATACTCAAAAGAACGTCTAACCGCGTTTGCCAAAACAATAGGCCTGGATATGAATGATTTCAATGCCTGCATGAATAATGGTAAATACACTCAGGCTGTTGAGGATGCCAACGCGTTCGCTGCCAGCAACGGAGCATCGTATACTCCATCCTTCCTGATCGATGGAAAGATCGTCAATGCGAATGAACTGGTTCAGGCGATCGAAAACAGCCTTGCGAAATAATTAGACTGCGAATGGTATAGACCCCGGTTAAACCGGGGTCTATTTGATTAAACCAAGCAGGAAAACGATTAGAGGTGCGATCAGAAGAGCTGGAAGAAAATTTCCCGTTCTGATCTTTTTTATCTCCAGGATGCTGCTGACCGCCAGCCCGGCCAGAATTACCCCGCCAGTAGCGCTGAGTTCATTCATCATCGCTGGAGTGGCAAATTTTTGCACCTGTTGGGCCATTAACGTAATAACGCCCTGGTAAAGAAGAACGGGGAATGCTGAAAAAACGACACCCGCTCCCATTGTTGAAGCAAAAGCAATGGCAGTGAAGCCGTCCAGTACCGATTTGATCAACAATGTGTTGAAATCTCCGGTCAAGCCATCTTGAATGGACCCCAGTATCGCCATCGGTCCTATAACGAATAGGAGGGTGGAAGTGAGGAAACCTTTGATGAATCTGGCAGAACCATCTGAACCTCCATTTCCCTTGTTCACTTTTGCTTCCAGCCGCACCCCCAGCCAGGAGAGACCCTCCTCGATCCGCCACCATTCGCCCAATAAAATACCAATGACCACGCTACCCAGAACGATCAATGCATTTTCAGTCTCCAGAAAAAGAGAAATAGCATAAGCCATAGTAAATAAACCCAATCCGTTGACCACGGTCTGTTTCAAGTGGTCATTTAGCCTGGAACCGAGTAATAAACCGAACAGACCACCAATAATAATGCTGAAGAAATTTACTATCGTTCCGATCACTTGGCGGAATCCTTTGCCATGGTAGGTTTTGTTTGCGCCTGAGTTTGGATCAATTCTAGTTCCATGACAAAAAATAGCGATGATAGGCGATTCAAATAGCGCATCACCTGTTCGTTTTGCACATCACCACGATCGAACAGCTCGGCAACCCGCCGTTCTGCTCGCCGCGTGATCGTGCGTGCCAGTGCAAAACCAGCACTGGCAGGTATAGCTCCAGGTACAATAAAACCATCCGGAACATCAACTGTCATTGAGATGCGGTCGATCAGCGCTTCAAGCCCGGCAACATCATTTTCTGTGATCCGGCCAAATTTACCGGCATTCTCAGGTGAAGAAGCCACTTCAGCCATTAATTCATATAGTTTGCGTTGGATGGCTACGATTCGCTCATGTATCTCCGCGTCCTGCTGGAGGCTGCGTGCCAGTCCCAAAGCGGCAGACAATTCATCCAGCGTGCCCAACGCTTCCATGCGCAGGTCGAACTTTTGCACTCTGCCTTCACCTAGAAAACCTGTCTTTCCATCATCGCCTGTGCGGGTATAAAATTTTTTCATAACTGCCTTTTATCCTTCAGGTATAAAGATGGGTGCCTGTTATCAGGAAAACGGTCTTTTAGCACCTCATCCCAAATGAACTCCCCTTTTACAGCGATCAAATTTAGCTTACCATCCACTCCTGCCAGGGCGAGTCTTGTTTGTTCATCTGGGTAATGTTTTTCTTCAAGTAATAAATCTATGATCACTCTTGTCCTGACCTGGTACACGTAAGAGGCATCCAGTTTCCCTTCATTGAGAATTTCGTCCACCTGGTTACCCCACTGTTTCAATCGCATTGGAAGTTCTTTGGATACTTTCTTCTCCCAGGCAGTTCTCCGCATATCGATCAATTGGTGTAATCGATCAACGACCGAATTTATTTCCAGGTCATCAACGACACATAAACGCGTCATTGCGAGCAACAGGTTTCCGGGGGTCAGAGGTAGATTGGTGTTTTTGATACGCCACAATAACGCTTCTGATGACAGGTATTGTTCGAGCTCACCAGCAGACAGTGTCACAAATCTCCGGTCTTCTTCACTCCCCTTGTAGGTCATCTAATCCCCTGTGCTGGTCGTTTCAGGTACGCTGGTTTGTTGAGAGTGTGAAATGGTCAGGAACCATTTCGTGATAGTGGCTAACCGATCACTTGAGTCGAATAGCGGTCCCATCGTCACACCTTGGATCTGGTTTGAAACTCCATAATTGTAAACCGGGTATAGCAGTGGAAGCGCAGGAAGTTCTTCAGCAAAAACCGCCTGGAAATTGTGATATAACCGTGTCCGCTCTGCCAGGTCAGTGGTTACGCGGGCTTGTTCGATCGAATCACTGGCCAGCCGGTTATTCCATTGAGAGTAATTTTGCCCGTTCGCAGCCTGTCCAAGATCCCAGAATGGGTAAGGATCAGGGTCAGGGGTCTGACTGAAGTTCAGGTCAACCAACGCTGCCTGATATGCCCGTGTATCCAGTTTATCAGCCACGAAAACATCTGGTGGCACCGCTTCAAGCTCAACCCTTACTCCAATTGCTTCCCAATCACTTGCGATCATTTGGGCGACGCTCTGGTGCAAATCATCATCCGGATAGGAGAAGACCATGGTTAATTCAACATCATCTTTCTTCCTGACCGTTTCAGTTTCGCCACTGATAACGTAACCGGCATTCTTTAAAAGATCAGCCGCCTGTACCGGGTCGTAGGTCACTGCCTGAACTTTTTCATTGTAAGCCCAGGTTCCTGGTAAGATCACGCTATTCGCTTCGATAGCCTGCCCTTTAAACACGGTCGTTATGATGTTTCTGCGGTTGATCGCCATCAACAACGCGCGGCGAACCTCTGGCTCCTGAAAAAACGGAACTCCCACATCATCCAGGTTGAGTAATACCAGGCTGATACGCGGCAACCGGCCTGTGTAAATGTTGAGATTTTTATCGAGCAAAGCTTCTTGCAGCAACTCAGTTGGTACCTCACTTATCCCCTGAACCAGGCCTTCCTGGAAAGCACGGTAAGCACTCTGTGCATCCGGATAATACTTAAAGACCAGTTCCTGCAGATATGGTTGATCGCCTGCATATTTGGGGAATGCGCTCAACCTGATCCCGGTTATTTGTGAATTTTCGATGATCAACTCGGTAAATTGATAAGGGCCACTGCCTACAGGTTGTAAATTCAAAGGTGATTCTGCGATCTGATCGATGGTCATCCCGTCAAACAAATGCTGCGGAAGCACTCCAAAAGCCAGGTAATCCATGAATGGAGCGTATGCCTCGGGAAGTTTTAATTGCATGTGCAGATCATCGAATATGTATACTTCAACCGAATTCCACAATTGACGTATATCTTTCGAGACAAAGCCCTTGCCGTTCCGTATCAATTCGATCGTAAAAAGAATATCCCTGGTCGATAAAATCTCACCATCATGCCAGACAAGATCAGGTTTGAGGTTGATATTGTAGAGAATGCCATCCTGGCTTACCCCAATTGTCTCAGCCAGATCCGGTTGTGCGATCCCGCGTGAATCAAACCTGACCAGACCGGAAAAGATCAAACTGTCCACATCACGGTCTACACTGTTCGCGTCATCCAACATCGGATTTAATCTCTGGAGATTACCAATCAGCGCTTCTGTGTAAACGCCACCCTGGGCAGGTTGAGGGGTCGTTACTTCTCCGAGGCCTCCCCTTTTTTCCAGGATCAGTAGAGTTCCTACCACCAGACCGGTGAGGAACAGGATGAGAAGTTGCCATCTGTATTTTTTCATAGGTTATATTGAAATGCGGCTTCCCTCATCAAGGTCAGCCGCCTCGAATTCCCGGGTTTGGGTCTATTCGTGGTAAACGAATTACCCTTCCATTAATACTGCAGTAACGGTGAGAATGAAGAAAACAGCGCTTAAAACGATCGTGATCCAGAAGAGAGTTTTCTCAATACCGCGCCGTGCGGTGAATACACCACCGCTGTCTGATCCAGTTAAACCGCCCATACCAATTCCCTTGTTCTGAAGCACGACACTTACGATCAATGCAACAGAAGTTATAATTAAGGCGATGTCAATAAACAATTCCACGTTAGGCCTCCTGATATTTAAAGAACAGCAAAGATTATACCGTCCATAACCGAAAATAGTCAACCTATGGAAGAGATCATCTGCAACTTGCACATACACACTCACTATTCCGATGGAACGGGGGATTACTCACGCGTAGGTGATGAAGCAATAAAATCAGGCGTGGATGTGGCCATAATCACAGATCACAATGTATGG
>ENA-UOWG01004126-UOWG01004126.1-activated-sludge-metagenome-genome-assembly--contig:-NODE-4126-length-10342-cov-5.713716_pt1 | contig 10342 bp, 10 predicted proteins | sample MGYA00238147_ERZ761563 | MGnify/ENA primary metagenome ERZ761563 (study PRJEB28884, sample SAMN05720216) | anaerobic digester metagenome | isolation source: active sludge of municipal... | reverse complement strand
GGCTTCTCCCTCATGCAGGAGTGCCTCGGCTACGCCTCCCTCTGCGAGGTGCCCATCGTCATCGTCAACGTCCAGCGCATGGGCCCCTCCACGGGCATGCCCACCTCCCCCGCCCAGGGCGAGGTGATGCAGTCGCGCTGGGGCACCCACGGCGACCACCCCGTCATCGTCCTCGCCCCCGGCAACGTGCGCGAGTGCTTCGACCTCACCCTGCGGGCCTTCGACCTCTCGGAGAAGTACCGCGTGCCCGCCATCGTCCTCACCGACGAGGTCATCGGCCACATGCGGGAGAAGGTCGAGCTCCCCGACCCCGCCGACGTGAAGCCCCTGCGCCGCGCCGCCCCCGCGGGCAGGACCGGCTACAAGCCCTACGCGGCCGACCCGAACGGCGGCGTCCCCCTCATGGCCTCCTTCGGCGAGGGCTACCGCTACCACGTCACGGGGCTCTTCCACGACGAGACGGGCGCCCCCTCCTCCAAGACCGAGGTGGCCGACAGGCTCGTCCGCAGGCTCCAGGCCAAGGTGGACCTCCACGCCGACGAGATCTGCGACTACGCCTCCGAGAGCCTGGAGGACTGCGAGGTCGCCGTCATCTCCTTCGGCTCCTCCGCGATGTCCTCCCTCTCCGCGGTCCGCAGGGCCCGCAAGGAGGGCGTCAAGGCCGGCATGCTCCGGCTCAAGACGATCTGGCCCTTCCCCGAGAAGGCCGTCCGCGAGCTCGCGGGCCACGCGAAGACGATCCTCGTCCCCGAGATGAACCTCGGCCAGCTCGCCCTGGAGGTGGAGCGGGTCGTCGCCGGCCGCGCGCGCGTCGTGCGCGTCGGCAAGGTCAACGGCGAGCTCTTCCGCCCGGAGGAAATCCACTCCGCCGTCATGGGGGCAAAGTGATGTCCGAGATGCTGAGCTACTTCCGCCAGGAGCGGCTTCCCCATATCTGGTGCCCGGGCTGCGGCCACGGCACCATCACGGGCGCCCTGGTCCGCGCCGTCGAGCGCCTGGGCCTCGACAAGAACAAGGTCTGCGTCGTCTCCGGCATCGGCTGCTCCTCGCGGGCCGTCGGCTACCTGAACTTCGACACCCTCCACACCGCGCACGGCCGCGCCCTGGCCTTCGCGACGGGCATCAAGCTCGCGCGGCCCGACCTGAAGGTCATCGTCATGACGGGCGACGGCGACTGCACCGCCATCGGCGGCAACCACTTCATCCACGCCGCCCGCCGCAACATCGGCATCACGACCATCGTGATGAACAACGAGATCTACGGCATGACGAGCGGCCAGTACTCGCCGATGACGCCCAAGGGCTTCATCGGGACGACGGCGCCCTACGGCAACCTGGAGCCCCACTTCGACCTCTGCGAGCTCGCGAAGGCCTCCGGCGCCAGCTACGTCGCCCGCGCCACCTCCTTCCACGTGCCCCTCCTCATCGACCTCATCGAGAAGGCCCTCCGGAACGACGGCTTCTCCGTCGTGGAGGCCATCGCCCAGTGCCCGACCTACCTCGGGCGCCGCAACAAGCTCGGCTCGGCGGTGGACATGCTCAACTGGATCAAGGACCAGACCATCAACGCCAAGGCCGCCGCCGCCCTCCCGCCGGAGAAGCGCGAGGGCAAGCTCCTCATCGGCGAGCTGCACAACGCGCCCGCGCCCGAGTACACCGCCTCCTACGGCGAGTTGATCACGAAGGTGCAGCGCAGCTTCGAGAACGTAAAGGGAGGGCTCTGGGAATGCGCACCGAATTCAGACTGAGCGGCTCGGGCGGGCAGGGCCTCCTCCTGGCGGGCATCGTCCTCGCCGAGGCCGCCATCCTCGAGGACAAGAACGCCGTCCAGACCCAGAGCTACGGCCCCGAGGCCCGCGGCGGCTCCAGCAAGGCCGAGGTCGTCGTCTCCGACGAGGACATCGACTACCCGAAGGCCACCGACCCCGACTACCTCCTCGCCCTCACGGCCGACTCCTACCGGACCTACGGCAAGCTGCAGGGCAAGGGCCTCATCATCGTCGACTCCTCCGTCGCCCTCGATCCGGAGATCAAGGCGAGGACCGTGAGCCTTCCCATCCTGGACACGGCCGCGACGAAGGTCGGCAAGAAGGTCGTCGCGAACATCGTCGCCCTGGGCGTCCTGGGCGGGATTTCCGGCGTCGTGAGCCCCGCGATCCTGGAGAAGGCGGTCCTGAACCGCGTCCCCAAGGGCACCGAGGAGCTCAACCTCAAGGCGCTCCGCGCGGGCCTCGAGCTCGCCGCCGGCGCGAAAAAGGCCTAAGGGCCTTTTGGAGAACCGAAGATGAGCGACAACGAGAAACTGAAGAAGGGCCGCGAGGCCTACGACGCGGGCGTCGAGAAGGGCCTTTCGAAGTTCCCCGAGCGCAGGAAGGAATTCGTCACGGGCTCGGGCTCCCCGGTGGGGCGCCTCTACACCCCCCTCGACCTCGAGGGCCGCGACTACCTGGCCGACCAGGGCTTCCCCGGCGAGTATCCCTTCACCCGCGGCGTGCAGAACACGCTCTACCGCGGCCGCTTCTGGACCATGCGCCAGTACGCGGGCTTCTCCAACGCGGAGGAGTCCAACAAGCGCTACAAGTTCCTCCTGGAGCAGGGCACGACCGGCCTCTCCATCGCCTTCGACCTGCCCACCCAGATCGGCTACGACTCCGACCACCCCCTCTCCCAGGGCGAGGTCGGCAAGGTCGGCGTCGCGATCGACTCCCTCGCGGACATGGAGATCCTCTTCGACGGCATCCCCCTCGACAAGGTCTCCACCTCGATGACGATCAACGCCCCCGCCTCCGTCCTCCTCGCGATGTACATCGCGGTGGCGGAGAAGCAGGGCGTGACGCCGGACAAGCTCAACGGCACCATCCAGAACGACATCCTCAAGGAGTACGTGGCGCGCGGCACCTACATCTACCCGCCCTCGCCCTCCATGCGCCTCATCACGAACATCTTCGAGTACTGCTCGAAGGAAGTGCCGAACTGGAACACGATCTCCATCTCCGGCTACCACATCCGCGAGGCGGGCTCCACCGCGAGCCAGGAGGTGGCCTTCACCATCGCCGACGGCATCGCCTACGTCGAGGCGGCGGTCAAGGCGGGCCTGGACGTCGACGACTTCGCGCCCCGCCTCTCCTTCTTCTTCAACGCCCACAACGACCTCTTCGAGGAGGTCGCGAAGTACCGCGCGGCCCGCCGCGTCTGGGCCAAGATCATGAAGGAGCGCTTCGGCGCGAAGAGCCCCAAGAGCTGGATGCTCCGCTTCCACACGCAGACGGGCGGCTCCACCCTCACGGCCCAGCAGCCGGACAACAACGTCGTCCGCGTGGCGATCCAGGCCCTGGCCGCGGTCCTGGGCGGCACCCAGTCCCTCCACACGAACAGCCGCGACGAGGCCCTGGCCCTCCCCACGGAGGAGTCGGTGCGCATCGCCCTGCGGACCCAGCAGATCATCGCCTACGAGTCGGGCGCGGCGGAGACGGTCGACCCCCTGGCCGGCTCCTACTACGTGGAGAGCCTCACCAACCGGATCGAGGACGAGGCCCTCGCGTACCTGAAGCGCATCGACGAGCTCGGCGGCGCCGTGAAGGCGATCGAGCAGGGCTACGTCCAGCAGGAGATCCAGGACTCCGCCTACCGCTACCAGATGGACATCGAGAAGGGCGACCGCGTGGTCGTCGGCCTCAACAAGTTCCAGGTGAAGGAGAAGGCGCCCGAGGGGCTCCTCCGCGTCGACCCCTCCGTGGGGACCCGCCAGTGCGAGAAGCTCGCGGCCCTGAAGGCCAAGCGCGACAACGCGAAGGTGAAGGCCGCCCTCGCCGTCCTGGAGACGGCCGCGAAGGGCGACGCGAACCTGATGCCGCCCATCCTGGAGGCGGTCCGCGCCTACGCGACCCTGGGCGAGATCTGCGACGTGATGCGCGGCGTCTTCGGCGAGTACCGCCCCAGCGTGATGTTCTAAGGGAGGCCCGAAATGGAACGCAAGATACGTGTCCTCGTCGCGAAGCCGGGCCTTGACGGCCACGACCGCGGCGCGAAGGTCATCGCCAGGGCCCTCAGGGACGACGGCATGGAGGTCATCTACACCGGCCTCCGCCAGACGCCCGAGCAGATCGCCCAGGCCGCCGTCCAGGAGGACGCCGACGTCGTCGCCCTCTCCATCCTCTCCGGGGCCCACAACCACCTCTTCCCGAGGGTCATCGAGCTCCTGAAGGAAAAGGGCGCGGACGACGTCCTCGTGATCGGCGGCGGCGTCATCCCCGAGGCCGACTACGACTCCCTCAAGTCCAAGGGGATCGCGGCCATCTTCGGCCCGGGGACGCCGACCAAGGCGACCATCGACTTCATCAGGGAAAACCTGAAGCGCAAGTAGCGGGGATTCCATGAATACGCCCAAGGCGGGAGGGGCGGCCTCCGCGCGCCCCCTCGCCGAGCGCGTCCTCGCAGGAGAGCAGCGGGCCGTCGCCCGCCTCATCTCGGGCCTGGAGGACGGCGACCCGGCCGCGGTCGGGGAGATGCGCTCCCTGCGCGGCCGCGCGGGCCGCGCCCACCTCATCGGCATCACCGGCCCGCCCGGCTCCGGGAAGAGCACCCTCACGGACAAGCTCATCGGGGTCTTGCGCGCCCGGGGCGCCCGCGTGGGCGTCCTCGCCGTCGACCCCTCCAGCCCCTTCACGGGAGGGGCCATCCTGGGCGACCGCCTCAGGATGCAGGGCCACGCGACGGACGAGGGAGTCTTCATCCGGAGCCTCGCCTCGCGCGGACGCCTCGGGGGCCTCTCCCGCGCGACCCAGGCCGCGGCCCGCGTCCTGGACGCGGCGGGCTACGACTACGTCGTCATCGAGACGGTCGGCGTCGGCCAGTCCGAGGTCGACATCGTGAAGATCGCCGACACGGTGGTCCTCGTCTCCGTGCCGGGCCTGGGCGACGACATCCAGGTCATCAAGGCCGGCATCATGGAGATCGGCGACGTCTTCGTCGTCAACAAGTCCGACCGCGAGGGCTCCGACCGCGTGGTCCGCGAGATCCGCGGCATGCTGGAGACGGCGGCGGCCCTGAAGCGGGCCGCCCTGCCCGAACCCGTCGACACCCTCTCGGGGCGCGGCGCGGCCGGCCTGGGCGCGGCCGGCCTGGGCGCGGCGACGGGACCGGGCCTGCCCGGCGCGGGACAGGGGCGGCAAGCCCCCGCGCCGCTTTCGGGAGAGGCCCTCTCCCACCATTTGACTGAAAGCGCGAATAGTGTCAAGCTAGCGGACGATTCCGGGCTACCGCCCGTCCTCAAGACCGTCGCGGAGACGGGCGAGGGCGTCAAGGAGCTCGTGGACGCCATCCTGGCCCACAGGGCCGGCCTCGCGGCCTCGGGAGCCCTGGAGGCGAGGCGGCTCGAGGGCATCCGCGCGGAGATGCGCGCCCTCATCGCCTTCCGCCTCCTCGACGCCCTGGAGGGCGGCGCGGGCCGCGCCAGGGAGGACGCCCTCTCGAGGGCGGTGCTGGGCGGCGACGCCGACGTGTACGGCGCGTCGGAGGAGCTTTTCTCCTCCATCGCGAAAGGGGAAGCGAAATGAAGGTACTGAAGGTCGATCACATCGGCGTGGCCGTCGAGAAGCTCGACGAGGCCCTCGCCTTCTATACGGGCGTCCTGGGCCTCGAGCTCCACGGGACCGAGACCGTGGAGGAGCAGAAGGTCCGCACGGCCTTCCTCCCGATCGGCGGGACGGAGGTCGAGCTCCTGGAGTCCACCGACCCCGAGGGACCGATCGGCAAGTTCATCGCCGCGAAGGGCGCGGGCATGCAGCACATCGCCTACCGCGTGGACGACATCGAGGCGGCCCTGGCCGAGCTCAAGGCCAAGGGCGTCCGCCTCATCGACGAGAAGCCGCGCTACGGCGCCGGCGGGGCGAGGATAGCCTTCCTCCATCCCAAGGCGACGGGCGGCGTCCTCGTCGAGCTCTGCGAGCGGAAATAACTCAAGGGATCCCCATCGATCCAACAAGGACGGTTTCATATATGGACGACAAGATCAAGGAACTTGCGGAGCGCCGCAGGAAGATCGAAGAGGGCGGCGGGCCCAAGCGCGTCGCCGCCCAGCACGAGAAGGGCAAGATGACCGCGCGCGAGCGCATCCTCTCCCTCCTCGACTCCGGCAGCTTCACGGAGATCGACGCCTTCGTCGAGCACCGCTGCACGGACCTCGGCATGGCCGAGGTCGAGGCCCCTGGCGAGGGCGTGGTCACCGGCTACGGCACGGTGGACGGCCGCCTCGTCTACGTCTTCGCGCAGGACTTCACCGTGATCGGCGGCTCCCTGGGCGCCATGCACGCGGCGAAGATCTGCAAGGCCATGGACATGGCCGTGAAGGTCGGGGCCCCCGTCATCGGCATCAACGACTCGGGCGGAGCCCGCATCCAGGAGGGCGTCGACGCCCTCTGCGGCTACGGCGACATCTTCTTCCGGAACGTGAAGGCCTCGGGCGTGGTGCCCCAGATCTCCGTGATCATGGGCCCCTGCGCGGGCGGCGCGGTCTACTCGCCGGCCCTCACCGACTTCGTCTTCATGACGGAGAAGACCTCCAACATGTTCATCACCGGCCCCCAGGTCATCAAGGCCGTCACGGGCGAGGACGTCACCGCGGAGGCCCTGGGCGGCGCCCACGTGCACGCGGCGACGAGCGGCGTGGCCCACTTCGCCTATCCCGACGAGGCCCAGACCATCGCCGGGATCAAGAAGCTCCTCTCCTTCCTGCCCTCGAACAACATCGAGGACGCGCCCCTCGCGCCCTGCGCCGACGACGTGTCGCGCATCGACGAGGCCCTGGAGGAGATCATCCCCGAGTCCCCGAACAAGCCCTACGACGTCCGCGACGTGATCGCCCGCATCTTCGACTCCGGCGACTATCTCGAGGTCCAGCCCATCTACGCGCAGAACATCGTCACCTGCTTCGCTCGCCTCGGGGGCCGCTCCGTGGGCATCATCGCGAACCAGCCGAAGTCCATGGCCGGCGTCCTCGACATCAACGCGAGCGACAAGGCCGCGCACTTCATCCGCTTCTGCGACTCCTTCAACATCCCCCTCGTGACCCTCGTGGACACGGGCGGCTACCTCCCCGGCGTCGGCCAGGAGCACGGCGGCGTCATCCGCCACGGCGCGAAGATCCTCTACGCCTACTCCGAGGCGACTGTGCCCAAGATCACCGTGATCCTGCGCAAGGCCTACGGCGGCGCCTACATCGCGATGTGCTCCCGCCACCTGGGCGCCGACCAGGTCTTCGCCTGGCCGACCGCGGAGATCGCGGTCATGGGTCCCGACGGCGCGGCGAACATCATCTTCAAGAAGGAGATCGACGAGTCCTCCGACCCCGCGGCGACGCGGAAGGAGAAGATCGCCGAGTACAAGAAGAACTTCGCCAACCCCTACAAGGCCGCCGTCCGCGGCTACGTGGACGACGTCATCGACCCGGAGGAGACGAGGCCCCGCCTCGCCCGCGCCCTGTCGATGCTCCTCGGGAAGCGAGAGTCGGGCCCCGCGCGCAAGCACGGGAACATCCCCGTCTAAGGGGGCGCGCCATGGACCAGTGGTCGCTCACCGCGCTCGGGATGGGGACGGTCTTCCTCACCCTGATCTTCCTCGCCCTGATCGTGTCCCTCTTCCCCCTCTTCTTCAGGAAGCCCGAGAAGAAGCGCAAGGATCCCGCGCCCCTTCCCTCGCTCTCCTCCCAGGCCGCGCCGGCCGCGGCCCCCTCCGGGGCCGCCGGCCCCGAGCTCGTCGCCGTCATCGCCGCGGCCGTCGCCGCCGCGAGCGGCTCGGCCCCCGGCTCGTTCAGGATCGCCAGCATCGCCCGCTCCGAGAGCTCGGGCGGATTCAACACCCCCGCGTGGGGCCACGCCGACCGCCTAGGCCGGACCAGCTTCAATTCCTAGAGGAGTAACCGCCATGAAGAAATACCGCGTAACCGTCAACGGCCAGAGCTACGACGTCGGCGTCGAGGAGCTCGGCGCCGCTCCCTCCTTCGCCGCCCCCGCGGCCGCCGCGGCTCCCGTTCCCGCCGCCGCGCCCGCCGCGCCCGCGGCCCCCGCCCCGAGCGCCGGCCCCGCCGTCGCTGGCGCCACCACCGTGAAGGCCCCGATGCCCGGCACGGTCATGAGCTTCAAGGCCATCGTCGGCCAGCACGTGAAGCGCGGCGACGTCCTCCTCATCCTCGAGGCCATGAAGATGGAGAACGAGATCGTGGCCCCCGCCGACGGCACCGTCGCCTCCATCCGCGTCCCCCAGGGCGCGGCGGTCAACACGGGCGACGCCCTCGTCGATCTTTCCTAAGGCGCCCCTATGTGGGAAGGCATACTTAGCTTCCTTCAATCCACGGGGGTGGTGAGCATCACGAGCGGCCAGATCCTCATGCTGGCCGTCTCCTGCGTCCTGCTCTACCTCGGGATCTACAGGAAGTACGAACCGCTGCTGCTCGTGCCCATAGCCTTCGGCATGCTCCTCGCGAACCTGCCGATATCGGGCATCACCGACGGGCCGGCGAACGGCCAGCCGGGCGGCCTCATCTACTACCTCTACCAGGGAGTCAAGTTCGGCATCTACCCGCCCCTCATCTTCCTGGGCGTGGGCGCGATGACGGACTTCGCCCCCCTCATCGCCAACCCCTCGAGCCTCCTCCTGGGCGCGGCGGCCCAGTTCGGCATCTTCATCCCCTTCGTGATCGCCAACTACATCGGCTTCGACATGAAGTCGGCCGCTTGCATCGGCATCATAGGCGGGGCAGACGGCCCGACCGCCATCTTCCTCACCTCGCGGCTCAATCCCGACATGCTCGGACCCATCGCCATCGCGGCCTACTCCTACATGGCCCTGGTGCCGATCATCCAGCCGCCGATCATGCGCGCCCTCACCACCAAGAAGGAGCGGGCCGTCGTGATGGGCCAGCTCCGCGACGTCTCCAAGACCGAGAAGGTCGTCTTCCCGATCGCGGTGACGATCATCATCGGCCTCATCCTCCCGCCGGCCGTGCCCCTCGTCGGCTCCCTCATGCTCGGCAACCTCTTCCGGGTGACGGGCGTGACCGAGCGGCTCTCCGACACGGCCCAGCACGCCCTCATCAACATCCTCACGATCTTCCTGGGCGTCGCGGTGGGCTCGACGGCGAGCGCGGAGCGCTTCCTCAACCCCCAGACCCTCAAGATCATCGCCCTGGGACTCTTCGCCTTCGCCTCCGGCTCGGCGATGGGCGTCATCTTCGGGAAGATCATGTACCTGGTCACGGGCGGCAAGGTCAACCCGCTCATCGGCTCTGCGGGCGTCTCCGCGGTCCCGATGGCCGCGCGCGTCTCGCAGGTGGTGGGCCAGGAGGAGAATCCCGGCAACTACCTCCTCATGCACGCGATGGGCCCGAACGTCGCGGGCGTCATCGGCTCCGCCGTCGCCGCGGGCGTCCTCCTCTCCGTACTCGGCTAGGCCGGTCCCCGCACAATCGACACCGTACCCGAACCGGGTCTCCCCTCGCAAAGAGGGGAGACTCGCGGCGGGTTTCGTAAAGCAGCATAGGGCGGGTCCTGCCCCTGCCTATGCGACCCCGGGCGCTTCGCGCCGGGGCGCGCATAGGCAGGGGCACCCGCCGTCCCGCTCCGCCTGCGATACCGCGGCCGGGTTCCATCGCCTTCACGCCGCGAGCATGCCGGGGGACGCCCTCGCCGCAGGGCGCGAAGCCGGAAGGCACGCGTCCGGGCTGGCGCCCGGACGGCGCGGGGTGATGGTCGGCGCGCGGGCACGCGTCCGGGCTTCGCAGAAACCCTCGGAGTGTGCGCGGGACCTTACTGAGTGTGCGCGGTACACTCCCGAGTGTGGCGGGTACCTTACGGAGTATGCGCGGCACACTCTCGAGTATGTTGAGTACACTCCCGAGTGTGCGCGGAACACTTCGGAGTATGCGCGGCACATTCCGGAGAGTGTACGGAACACTCTGGAGTGTGCTTGGTACACTCCGGAGAGTGCGAGTCACATTCGAGAGCGTGCGCGGAACACTTCGGAGTGTGCGCGGTACTCTCAGGAGTGTGCGCGCTACACTCCCGAGTGTCGGCGGAAAACTCCGGAGTGTGTATAGACCGACAACATAGGTGACAAACAATCCGGGAACATAGGTTACATTCCGAAGCATCGGGGTGCTGGGGCGAAGCATTGGTTTGAGCATCCGGGACAATGGTAACCAGGACCGAAAGATCGGCCGCATGGACCGGAGCATCGGGGGCTTGGACCACCTCACGGCCGGCCAAGACCGATCGATAGGTCCGATTGCCCATCGACATAGGCGCCGCGCCGAAGGCGCGCGTTGGCGCGGGCAAAGGCAACGCCATCC
>ENA-UOWG01004117-UOWG01004117.1-activated-sludge-metagenome-genome-assembly--contig:-NODE-4117-length-10357-cov-4.704523_pt1 | contig 10357 bp, 7 predicted proteins | sample MGYA00238147_ERZ761563 | MGnify/ENA primary metagenome ERZ761563 (study PRJEB28884, sample SAMN05720216) | anaerobic digester metagenome | isolation source: active sludge of municipal... | reverse complement strand
GGGACAGGGCTGTAAGGAAAGCCAGAGTCGCGGAAGCCGGAGTCTCACCGGCAACCCAGAAGCTCGGCCTTTCGGGAAGCCTCGCCCTCGGCCTCATGCTGGTCTTGGCGGCCGCGCCGGTCGCGGCCGCCCTTTTCAGGGCCACAGCCGGCGAGAAAGGCTTCTTGGGACTGCTCAAGTCGCTCGGAGCGGCCCTTTCCTCGCCCTCCACCTTGCGCGCCCTCGACTTCGGCCTCAAGGAAGCGGGCGCCAGCGCCCTTCTCGCCTTGGCCATCGGTCTTCCAGGAGCCTACCTGGTCGCGCGGCACGAGTTTCCCGGAAGGCGCCTCCTCAAGGCGCTCGCGGGACTCCCCTTCTGCGTGCCGCCCATCCTCGTCGTCCTCGCGTTCGTCCTCTATTTCGGCAGGAACGGCTACCTGAACCGCTTCCTCATGGCGGCCTTCGGACTCGCCGAGCCGCCACTGGGATTCCTGTACTCGTTCTGGGGCCTCGTACTCGTGCACGGCTTCTACAACTTCCCGATCGTCCTCCAGACTGTGGGCGACGCCTGGGAGAATGTCCCGCGCGACCGGGAGGAGGCGGCGAGGACCCTGGGAGCGGGACGCCTCAGAGCCTTCGCGACCGGCATCCTGCCGAGCCTCCTCCCCGTGATCCTCCAGGCCTCGGCCCTGGTTTTCCTCTTCTGCTTCTTCTCCTTCGTCGTCGTCCTCGTCTTCGGCCCCTTGGGCGGCTCGACCCTCGAGGTGGAGATCTTCCGAGCCGCGCGGATGAGCGCCGATCCGGCCGGGGCGGCGGCCCTGTCCCTCATCGAGACCGCCGCGGCCCTCCTCGTCGTCCTCCTGCTCACGGCCGCCGAGCGCCGCGGCGGCGAGGCGGCAAAGAAGACCGGCACCAGGCAGCCAAGGAGCAAGGCCGTCGGTCCCGCCTTTGTCTTCCTCGTCGTCTATGCCGTCTTTCTCCTCGTCTTCTTCGCCGGGCCCCTCGCGGCCCTTCTCGCGGAGGCCTTCACCGAGAGGCGGGGCATGGGCGGAGGCGGGAGGCTGGGATTCGGCAACTTCGCGCGGCTCCTCTTCGGCGGGCCTCAAAGAGGCGCGGAGACGGGCGGCGTTAACTGGATGGCTCCCCAAGGCCCCCTCCTGGGAGCCTTGGGCGACAGCCTCGCGACGGCCCTCCCCGCGGCGGCCTTGGCCACGGTCCTGGGCGGCGTGGCCGCCCTCCTCCTGCGGGGAAAGCGGAGCCGAGCCATGGAGACAGCCCTGTCCCTCCCTCTCGCGGTCTCGGGCATCGTCCTCGCCCTAGGCTGGTCCTTCCTCTTCCCCCGCGCCAACCGCCTCCTTGTCGTCCTGGTCGAGGCGATGGCTGCCCTGCCCTTCGTCTTGAGGAGTCTCATGGCCGCGCTCGCCGCCGTCGACAGGACGCCCCTCCTCGCCGCGAGGACCCTCGGCGCGGGACGCCTCAGGGCGGCCCTCGACATCGAGGCGAGATCGATCCTGCCAGCCTTCCTGACCGCCTCGGCCTTCGCCTTCTCCATCGCCGCGGGGGACGCGAGCGCTCCGCTCCTCATCGGAGCTCCCGGCTTCGAGCCCCTTCCCCTCCTCGTCTACCGCCTCGTCGGTTCCTACCGCTTCCCCGAGGCCTGCGCCGCGGGCATAGTCCTCGCCCTCGTCACCGGCCTCGTCTTCTTCGCGAAGGACAAGGACGCGCTCCATGCTTGAAATACGAGGCCTCCGCTTCTCCCGTCCCGGATTCTCCCTGGACCTGGACCTGGAGCTCCCCGAGGGAGCCTACGGAGTCCTCCTGGGCGCCTCGGGCTGCGGCAAGTCGACGGCCCTCAGGCTGGTCGCCGGCCTCCTCGAGCCCGAGGGCGGCTCGGTGCGCCTTGCGGGCCGCGAACTCCTCGGTCTGGCCCCCGAGAGGCGACGGGTCGGCATGGTCTTCCAGGACTACGCCCTTTTCCCCCAACTCTCCGTCAGGCGCAACATCGAGTACGGCCCCCGCTTGCGAGGCGCGGCTTCCGAGGAGCGCCGCAAGCTCTCGCAGGAACTCGGGAAAGCCTTCAGGATCGAGGGGCTCCTCGAGAGGAGGCCGGCGAGTCTTTCCGGGGGCGAGCAACAGCGGGTCGCCCTGGCGCGGAGCGTCGCAGCGCGGCCTGAGCTGCTCCTCCTCGACGAGCCCCTCTCCTCCCTCGACGCTGCACTGAGGCGCGCCCTCCGCGGCGAGATCCGGGAAAGGATCAGGGACGCGGGGCTTTCGGCCCTTCATGTGACCCACGACCTCGAGGAGGCCCTGGCCATCGCCGACAGGCTCTTCATCATGGACGGAGGCCGAGTCGTCGAGGCGGGCGATCCCGAGGCGATCTACGCGAGGCCGGGCTCGGCCTTCGCGGCGAGGTTCCTGGGAAGGGGCCCCCTCATTCCCGTGACGCGGATCATCGAATCAGGCCCCCGACCGCTCGTCCTGACGCCTTTCGGCAAGCTTCGGGCATCGAGGGGCTTGCCGACGGATCCGGCGGCTTCGGAGACCGAGTCGTGCACGTCGGGCGCGTCGGGGACAGAGCTGCCGAAGGGGAGCCTGGCAGAAGGACGGCCGGCGAATGGAAGCCCGACAGGGGGACAGTGCTACCTTCATTTCGGCGCCGGCGAGGCGAGAGCCCTGCCCGGCTCTTCGGCGGCTTCCATCGCCGCCGATGCCGATGGAGTCTACAATGAGCTCTCCGGCGTCGCCGGCGAGAGCTACTTCCTGGGAACGACCCGACGCGTGAGCCTGCGGCCACCCGCGGGCGGCGAGCCGATCGAGCTCGAGCTGGGGCCTGAGATTCGGCCCTCCAGAGGCGAAGCGCTTGTCCTTGTCCTGCCAATAGATAGTTGTATACTTCTTAGGTAGTGACTCAAGCCTCGAGAGACAAGACTCGAGGGACGGAGCCGATCGGACGGACGCCCCGCTCCAGGATTCGAGGGACAGAGCTGAAAGGGCGCTTCGCCCGCCGTCTCCGCTTTGGAGGAAGTTTCGTATGCTCAAGCGTCTGGCCGAACTCTCTGGGGGGCGGATTCTCGTCGAAACGGGCGACATCACCGACTTCGAGGGAGACGCGATCGTCAACGCCGCGAACTCGGGCCTGCTCGGCGGGGGCGGCGTCGACGGGGCCATCCATCGCGCGGCCGGACCGGAACTCCTCGAGGCCTGCAGGAAAATTCGGGCCGAGAGGCTGCCGGGGGGCCTACCCGCGGGGAAGGCCGTGCTCACCGGCGGCTACCGCCTCAGGGCCAGGGCGGTCATCCATACCGTCGGACCCGTCTATGAAGGCGGCGGCCGAGGCGAGGCGGAAGTCCTGGCCTCGGCCTACCGTTCCTCCCTCGAGCTTGCTTCCCGTGAAGGCTTCAAGGAAATCGCCTTCCCCGCCATCTCGACCGGCGTCTACGGCTACCCCAAGGCAGAGGCCGCGGCCGTGGCGCTCGGCGTCGTCTCGGCCTTCCTCGCGAGCCACGCCCTGCCAGAACAGGTCCATCTCGTCTTCTACGGCGAGGGCGACGCCAGGGCCTTCATCGACTCCGTTTCGCCTTGACGAAGGTGCCGGCGTGGAACTCCGAAAAAGCGAGGTCGAGCTCCTCCTCGCTGTTCATCACGATGGGTCCGCGCCAGGCTATGGGCTCGCGCAAGGGCCGAGCCCGGGCGAAGATGAGCCTTGCTCCCTCGGCTCCGGAGGCGACGCTGATCTTGTCGTCCTCGCCGGGGGCCGCGAACAGAAGGCAATCGCCCGCCACAGCGCAAGCTCTGTCCCCAGCCGAAGCTCTGTCCCCGGCCCCAGCCTCGGCGAGCGAGCCCTCGAAGACGTAGATAAAGGCCGTCTCCTCGGACGGTGCCTCGAGGGAGAGCGAAGCGCCGGGCTCCAGCCTGAGCTCGAAGTAGGCGGGATTCCTCGCGACACCCTCGACTGGGCCGCGGAAGCCGCCAAAATCCCCGGCGAGGACGCCGACTTCGCCGCCCGGCACGCGGATCCTGGGGACCTCCCCGGCCAGGACGCCGCGGTAGGCCGGCTCCCTCATCTTCTCGGCCCGGGGCAGGTTGACCCAGAGCTGGAAGCCCAGGACTCCCCCGGGCGAGGCCAGGGGCATTTCCTCGTGGATGATGCCGCTTCCCGCCGTCATCCATTGGAGCTCCCCCGGTCCGATGACGCCCGCGTTGCCCAGACTGTCCCCGTGGCGCACCGAGCCTTCAAGCAGGTAGGTCACCGTCTCGATGCCGCGGTGCGGATGCCAGGGAAAGCCCGGAAGGTACTCGCGCGGATCCTTCGAGCCGAAGGCGTCAAGGAGGAGGAAGGGATCGAGCTCCTCCTCGTTCCCGAAGCCGAAGATCCTCGTGAGGCTCACCCCCGCCCCGTCCTGCGTCCTTCTGCCGCGGAAGCTCCGCGTCGCCTTTCGCTCTCCCATCGTGCTAGTCCTCCTCGTCGTCCCTCCCGGGCACGGCTATGCCGTATTCCTTCACCTTGTTGAGCAGCGTCCTTCGGGATATCCCTAGCTCCTCGGCCGTACGCTCGCGGCGGAAGCGGTTCCGCCTGAGGGAAGCCTCGATCGCGGCCTTCTCTATCTCCGCGAGGCTCCTGGGCTCGGCGAAGGGCTCGCAGGGGCCGCCGGCCTTCGCCTCCGAGCCCTGTCCCCGCGCGAGCGCCTCGCCGCCGCTTCCCAGGCGGAGGTCCCGCGCCTCGATCCTGGGCCCGTCGGCCAGGATGAGGGCCCGCTCCAGGGCGTTCTCGAGTTCGCGGACGTTCCCGGGAAAGGAGTAGGACTCGAGGAGGGCGATGGCCTCCGCGCTCATGCCCTCCACGCGGCGGCCGAGCTCGGCCTGGAGCTTCCCGAGGAGGTAGCCCGCGAGGAGGCCGATGTCTCCCGAGCGCTCCCGCAAGGGAGGGAGGCGGATCCTGATCACGTTGAGGCGGTAGTAGAGGTCCTCGCGGAAGCGGCCCGCGGCCACCTCCGCCTCCAGGTCTCGGTTCGTCGCGGCGACGAGGCGGGCGTCGACGGGGATGGGCTTCACGCCGCCCAGTCGCATGATCTTCTTCTCCTGGATGGCGCGGAGGAGCTTCACCTGGAGGTGGAGGGGCAGCTCGCCGATCTCGTCGAGGAAGATGGTGCCGCCCTGGGCCGTCTCGAAAAGGCCGGTGCGGCGCGCGTCGGCGCCGGTGAAGGCCCCCTTCTCGCTGCCGAAGAGCTCGCTCTCGAGGAGGCTCTCCGGCACGGCGCCAACGTTCACGGGGACGAAGGGCCCCTCGCGGCCGGAGAGCTCGTGGACGAGGCGGGCGGCGACCTCCTTGCCCGTGCCGCTCTCCCCCGTGAGGAGGATGTTCGCGTTGGAGGGCGCCGCCCGCTCGACCAGGGCCAGGACCTCGCGCATGGGCTTGCTCTCGCCTATGAGGCGGGTGCCCTCCTCGTAGCGCCGCTCGCCGGCGGAGAGCCGGCCCGAGGCCCTGCGCTCCGCGACGGCCTTGTTGAGGCGGATGACGAGCTCCTCGGGATCGAAGGGCTTCACGAGGTAGTCGTAGGCCCCGAGGCGCATCGCGGCGACGGCGTCGCGGACCTCGCCGTGGGCGGAGATGACGATCACGGGGACGGAGGGGCCCTCCTCCCGAAGCCAGGAGAGGAGGCCCAGGCCGTCGAGCTTCGGCATCCTGAGGTCGGTCACGAGGGCGTCGAAGGCCTCCTCGCAAAGCAGCGCCTTGGCCTCGGCCCCGTCGCCGGCCGCCTTGATCTCGATGCCCTCGAGGCCGAGGTATTCGGCGAGGGACTCGGTCATCCTCCGCTCGTCGTCGACAATGAGCACGCGCAAGACTTACGCTCCTCGCAGGGCGCCGGCGCTTGAAAGCCCCGGGCCGAAGACTATACTTACGACTATGATCGAGAGTAGCGAAAAGAGGAAGCGGAGGGAAGCGACGGTCGCGGGCATTTTCTACCCCGAGGAGCCGGACGCCCTCGGCGCCGAGATCGACCGCTTCCTCGGCTCCGCCGAGCCCCTCTTCGGGGGCCGCATCGTCTCCCGGGCGCGCGCGATCCTCGCGCCCCACGCGAGCCTCGGCTACTCGGGCGACCTGGCCGCCCTGGCCTGGAAGGCCGCCGAGGGCAGGGGCGTCTCCCGCGTCGTCGCCATCTCCCCTCTCCACCGCGCCGAGGAGTCCCTGGTCTACCTTCCCGAGGCGGAGTTCTTCGAGACGCCCTTCGGTCCCGTGCCCGTGGACCAGCGCTCCGTCGAGGAGCTCCTGGACTGCGGCACGGCCTTCTCCCGCAACGACATCCCGCACTTCGAGGAACACGGCGTCGAGATGCAGCTGCCCTTCATGCGCCGCCTCTTCCCCCGCGCCTCCCTCGTGCCGATCCTGGTCGGGAAGCCCTCCTCCTCCCTCGTCCGCGCCCTCGCCTCCGCCCTCGGCATCGTGTTCGCCAAGGAGGCGGAGGAGACGCTCTTCGTCCTCTCGACCGACCTCGCGACCTGCGCCAAGTCCGAGAGCGACGCCGAGCGGGCGGAGGCCGAGGACAGGGCCGAGCGATTCATCGAGCTCGTCGCGCAGGGCGACTGGAGAGGCATCCTGGAGGAGAGGGCGGGGAGCGAGTACGCGGCCTGCGGGGCCGCCTGCGTCGCCGCCTGGCTCGCCTCCCCTCTAGCGGAGGACTCAAGGTCCCTCGTCCTGGGCATGCACGACTCGAGCGCCTCGAGGGAGTCGGAGCAGGAGCGGCTCGTCTTCTACGCGGCCCTGGCCTTCGCGGCGGGGGACGGGGAAGCATGAGCCCCGCGCCCGGAACCGGCCCCGGCGGCGGCCTGGGCGAAGCGGAAAAAGCCGAGCTCCTCGCCTACGCGAGGGCGGTGATCGGCGCGGCCCTGGGCGACTCCCTCGCCGTCCTCCCCGCCGACCCCGAACGCTTCGGCAGGGACTGCGGCGCCTTCGTCTCCCTCCACGAGCGAGGCTCGCTCCGCGGCTGCATCGGAAGGATGTCGGCCGAGGGCCTCCTCGTGCATACGGTGGCCGAAATGGCGCGGGCCGCCGCCTTCGAGGACCCTCGCTTCCCGCGGCTCAGGCGCGAGGAGCTTCCGGAAGTCGCCATCGAGATCACCGTGCTCTCGCCGATGCGGGCCATCGACGATCCGAAGGAGATCGAGATTGGCCGCCACGGGGTCCACCTCTCGCTCGCCGGCCGTAGCGCCGTCTTCCTGCCCCAGGTCGCTCCGGAGCAGGGCTGGGGAAGGGAGGAGCTCCTGGACAACCTAGCCCTCAAGGCCGGGCTGCCGCCCGCCTCCTGGAACCGCTCCGAGGCCAGGCTCTCCGTCTTCGAGGGGCTGGTCTTCGGCGAGGCGGGCGGGACGAGGGCCTAAGCGCCCTGCGCGAGCCTATTCGGTCCGCTTGGCCGCGCCGCGCTCTCCGCGCCCGCCTGCTCTCTTCCTGAAATCCTTGAACCACCAGGTCCTGGCCGCCTCCGCGGCGCGGAAGGCCGCGTAGGCGACGGGCCGCAGGGGGTAGTCCCAGGAGCCTGCGCGATGGGCGATCTCGCCCCCGAAGCCGGTCTTGAAGCGGTAGAGGCCCGACATGGGGTGGCTCGGGTCGTCGACGGGCGGGATGCCGTAGAAATCGTAGACCTTCGCTCCCGAGGCCTTCGCGGCGCGGATCGCGGCCCACTGTAGGGCGTAGGCGGGCATGAGGTTCCGCTTTTCCCCCGAGGAGGCGCCGTAGAGGTAGACCGCCTCCTCCCCGCGGAAGACGGTGATGATAGCCGCGAGGGCTTCCCCCTCGTGCCTGGCCATCCAGAGGCGGAAGTCGGGACGCCGGCCGCCCTCGGGATCATAGGTCCGCGAGAGGGAGAAGAGGCCGGCGTAATAGGCCTCCGGATGCAGCGCGATCCGGTCGCGCTCCGAGGTCTCCACGTAGAGGCGGTAGAATTCCGGCAGGGAAGCGAGGGCAGCCTCGCCGGCGAGCTCTTCGACCGCGACGCCCTTCTTCTCCGCCAGGCGCACGTTGTAGCGCCACTTGGGCTTCATGCCCTGCAGGATGTCCTCTTCGCTCCTCGAGAGGTCGAGGAGGACCGTGTCGGGGGGCTGTATGTCCGCCGCGGCGCGCCTCAAGGGGGCTCCGACGGGCGGCCGCTGAGGCTCCCTGGGCCGCCGCGAGCCCTGTCCCCCGGCGGGCTGGCCTGGCAAGGGCGAGCCCTGTCCCTCGGCGGCCTGGCCGAACAGCGGCGTAGCTGCCTTCGCCGCGCCGGCTCTGTCCCCGTCGTCCGCGCCGCCGTCGTCGGCCGTGGCCTCGATGAGGCGCCAGGGCGGGTCGAAGCGGACAAAGAGGCAGGTGGCTGGGAGGCGGTCTTTCAGGGCCTCCCCGATGCCGGCCAGGAGGGCGGCGGCTTCTCCAGGCCCGGGCTCCAAAGCGGGGCCGTGGGGGACGTAGGCGAAGGAGAGGCCCTTCCCCAGGCCGCGGAGGAGGACGAGGAGGGGCGAGCGCCTCCCGCCCGACTCGAGCGTAAAGTGGAGGGGCTTCCAGCCGAAGCCCGCCTTGAAGTCGCCCCAGAAGCCCGACTGGAGGAAGCTCGCCGAGCCGTCGCAGGCGGCCTTCGGAGCCGGTTCTAGAAGTACGGTCATGGTGTCGCGCATCGCGCGGCGCCGGCGGGGCGGGGAGCCCAGGTCCGCCGGCGCCGGGCTCAGCCTACCTCGCCCTCGCTCACGCGGGCCAGGGCGAAGGGCTTGCCGTCGGCGAGGAGGCGCTTGCCGCCCACCATGGCGGCCCCGCCCTCCGCGCGGATGGCGACGGAGAAGAAGGCGTCGACGTCGATCTCCGCGTCGGCGGGAACGGCGGGATCCTGCCCCTCGAGGACGACCCTGGTGCCGGGCGCGGCGCCGCCCGCGTCCAGGACCTCCACGGCCTCCTTGACGCCCTCGCCCTCCGACTTCCTGGAGGCGGCCAGGAGCATGCCGCGGCTCTCGACGCCGCGGAGCTTCGCGGGCTTCAGGTTGTTCGCGAGGACGATGTGCTTGCCGAGGAGCTCCTCCTCCTTGTAGAAGGGGACGAGGCCGGAGACGATGACGCGCTCGGTCCCCGAGCCGTCGTCCAGGGTCTCGATGTAGAGCTTGTCGGCCTTGGGATGGCGCTCGATCTTCACGATCTTGGCGACGCGGAGGTCGATGAGCTTCGCGAAGCGCTCCTCCGCGGGGAGGCCCTCGTAGGGGACGGGCTTGGGCTCGGGCGCGGGCTTCGCCGCGGCTTCGGAGCCCTTGGCGGCGGCCTCGGGGGCCTTCACGGCGGCGGGCTTGGCCGCGGCCGGCTTGCCCTGGGCGGCGCCGGAAGCGGCGGCGCCGGTCGCGGCGGCGCCGGTCGCGGCGGCGCCGGTCGCGGCGGCGCCAGAGGCCACGCCGCGCTCCGCCCGCTCCTTCTGCGAGCCCGAGTAGCGGTCGCGCAAGGAGGCGACGAGCTCGTCCTCGAGCTTCGCGAAGAGGACCTCGGGCTTCTCGACGCGTGAGAGGCCCTCGAGGACGCCGACGTCGGCCCAGGAGAGGCCGCCCGCGGCCGCCTCGACCCCTTCCGCCTTGAGGCTCTTCCCGAGGAAGCCCGCGAGGCGCTCGGCGGCCCGCGGCATGTAGGGATGGACGATGACGGCGAGGTCGCGGAGGACGTAGCAGAGGTCGCGGATGAGGGAGGCGGCGGCCTCGGGGTCGCTCGTCCTCGTCTTCCAGGGCTCGCCGTCCTGGAAGCGCTTGTTCGCGAGGTTCGAAAGCTCGAATGCTTCGCGGAAGGCGTCCCTGAGCTCGGCGCGCTCGAGCTTGGCCGCGATGCCCGCCTCGATCTCGCGGGCCTTGGCCCAGAACGCCTCGTCGGCCCTGCCCTCGGGGATCTTCCCGTCGTAGTAGCGCGCGACGAAGGTGAGGGTGCGGTTCGCCAGGTTGCCCAGGTTGCCGATGAGCTCGCCGTTCACCTTCTCCTGGAAGTCGCTCCAGGTGAAGGTGTAGTCGGACTTCTCCGGCCGGTTCCAGAAGATGTAGAAGCGCCAGACGTCGGCGGGGATGCCGGACTCGACCGCGTCGGTGCCGAAGACGCCGACGCCCTTGGACTTGGAGAACTTGCCGGACTCGTAGTTCAGGTACTCGCTCGAGGACATGTGGTGGAGCATCGTCCACTTCCCGCCGGAGCCGAGGAGGCTCGAGGGGAAGATCACCGTGTGGAAGGGGATGTTGTCCTTGCCGATGAACTGGAAGAGCTCGACGTCCTCGGGGCTCTGCCACCAGGACTTCCAGTCGAAGCCCTTCTCGTCGCCGGCGCAGGCGGAGATGGAGACGTAGCCGATGGGCGCGTCGAACCAGACGTAGAAGACCTTGTCCTCGAAGCCGGGCTTGG
>ENA-UOWG01004116-UOWG01004116.1-activated-sludge-metagenome-genome-assembly--contig:-NODE-4116-length-10358-cov-4.236436_pt1 | contig 10358 bp, 9 predicted proteins | sample MGYA00238147_ERZ761563 | MGnify/ENA primary metagenome ERZ761563 (study PRJEB28884, sample SAMN05720216) | anaerobic digester metagenome | isolation source: active sludge of municipal... | reverse complement strand
TGAGCTGCTGCTTGGCGTAGTCCAGCGCGCCGCTCTTGGCGACGCGATCGAGGAAGTCGGACCAGGTGTCGCGCAGGTTGCTGACCAGACCGGTCAGCGTGCCCATGCCCTCGGCAGCGGCACCTTCCGCACTGGCCCCGATTTCCTTGGTGAGCGCCGCGATCACGTCACGCCCAAGGCGCCCCTCGCTGGCCAGCTTGGAGAGCTGCGCCGCGTTCTTGCCGGTGATCTTCTCCAGCATGCCCCACACGGGCACACCTCGTTCGACCAGCTGCAAAATCTCCTCGGTCTGCAGTTTCTGCTTGGCATAGGCCTGGCCGAGTGCCGAGGCGATGCCTTGCAGCCGCTCCATGCCACCGCCGAGCTGTTCGTTCTTATCGACCAGCGCCTGCAGGGTGCCGTCCATGGGATCGAGCCCGTAGGACTTGAGCAGCGCGAAGGCCTCGGCCACGTCCGCCACTTCCAGCGGCGTTTCCTTGGCGAAGCGCTTGATCCAGGCCGTGGCCTGCTCGCCGGCCTCCACGCTACCCATCAGCGAGGCCATGCGCTTGCCCAGCTTCTCGAACTGATCGCCGGTATCCAGCATCGAGTAGATGCCGTCACGCACTTTGCGCAAGCCCTGGCCTACCAGGCTGAATGCAGCGTTGAGCGAGATATAGGCGGCAGCAAAGGCCAGGGCTTGCTTGGCGCCACTGCTCATCGCTGCCCGCGCGCTTTCGAGACGCGAGCGGTGCTCTGCAGCCGCTCGCGTTGCACCGGCCAGCTCACGCTGCGCAGCCTTCAGCGCGACGTTGTTCGTCTCCAGGGCGGCCTTGGCTTTGGTGACATCAGCCGCCAGGCGCTGCTGTTCATCGGCCAGGTTGTCGGTATCCACCCCGGCGGCACGGGCGGCCTGCTCGGTGTCGGCCAGCTCGCTGCGCAGGGCCGCGAGCTGCTTGTGAGCGCGCCGCGCCTCCCGCTCGGCATCCTTCAGAGACTGCTGCAGCCCCTCGGAACCGGGAGCCTTATCCAGCGCGTCACGCAATTCCTTGATCTGCAGGTCACCCTGGACGATGGCACCCTCAGCCTGCTCGACAGCGCGGCGCACATTTTTCAGGCTAGCGGCCAGCCCCTGGGCGCCCTTGGCACTGTCCAGCGTCTGGCCCAGGCGCTCGGCTTCCTGGCTCAGGCCATCAACGGCCTCGGTCGCCTTTTTCACCTCCGGCGACATCTCGTCCTTGCCGCGCAGGACGAACTGGATCAGGCGGTCTTTGGTGGCCATCTACTTTTTCCTGGGCAATAAAAAACCCGCCGGAGCGGGTTTGTGAAATTCAACGGCAGCTATCCAAGCCCCAGCTCACGCCGGGCCCGCGGTGAATTCACAGGGATAAGCGCGGCCGTTCTGCACACGTGGCAAGCCTTCTTTGAGGCCGCGTGGCGCCAGATACTGTAAATAATCCCCGGCACGAGGAAACACAGCCACAGAACCAGTTCAATCAGGATCGAGCCGGGCACATGCCTCACGCCATTCCCTGTCTGGCCGCAGGCAGGGCAGTAGAATTTTCCTACTACACCTCGCGGTACCGCTGGCGCCGTAGGCGTAACAACATCAACCGCTGAGCGAAGCGCACCATCAACCTTCGACAGGACGCCACCTACAGTGGCGCTCTTTCCAGGCTGAGCCGCCGGGGCGCCGCTTTCCTTGCGCAACTTCAAGGCCAGCGCCTTTTCGTAGTACGCCCCGCATTCCGGACAGCGCAATGGCTCACCAAAAGCGGCCGCCGGGGCTTCGTAACTACACGTTGGACATTGCATCAGGTTCCCTCCCAGTCAGTGACAGGAGGGAATGTAACGCAACACCTTCCTATACGGCCATCCCTGGCCTGTGCCATTACGCCGCTTCCTGCTGACGTATGGTGTAGTACTGCGACAACCCTTCACCGAGGCGGGTGTAGTCCTGCAGCAGCTCGAAGGTGACGTTGTAGGAAACGTACTCTTCGCCGTTGAGCGGCAGCTCGGAGATCACATCGAAGCTGACACGGTGCAGCGTCACATCGTAGGCCATGCCGTTCTGCGCATCGTTCAGGCCGGCAAAGTGCAGGGCCTGCTCGGTGGGCGCTGCCTTGAGGATCTCCGCAACAGAGGCCTTGATCTTGCTGTAGCTGGCCACGATGCCGCGCTGCGCGATAGCAGAGCCAGCAAGCAGTTGGATGCCGTAGGGGGTGACGATGTAGTCCACGCCCGCTTCCATCACGGAGCCGGCCTCTACGGTGATGGTAAAGGCATCGTTCGCGGCGAAGGCCGTGCCGCCGGCAGTTACGGTGAAGCTGAGGCCGCCGCCGGTGAACGGCGTGCCCACGCTACCGCTGCCAATGCTCGTCGCGGCAGGACCGGTCACGGTGAAGGCGGTGGAGCTGGTGAACTCCAGGATGTAGTTGCCACTGGCGGCGCCGTTGACAACGATAGCGCCCATGGTGCCATCGCCAGCATTGCCCAGCGCGGCGGTGGAGCTGGCGGCGGCGGGCGGGGCCAACACGGTAACCGGAGCGGAGGTATCCACCAGGTTCTTGAACACCACCATTTCCCCGGCAGCGCCGCCGGTAGGGTGGGCTTCGCCCGTTACGGCACCAGCGGCGACGCCGGTAACCACGGCCCGCAGGATAAGCGCCAGTTGCGCCGGGCCGCAGTCATACAGAGTGAAGCTGCCGGTGATGCCAGTGATCTGGCTTTTGGCGTTGTTGTTGCCGATACCCGTGCGGAAGTTGCGCAGGGTTTTCTTGTCGGTGGCGTGCTGGATGGCCAGAGCCGTGCTGTTGCCGACCTCGGCGAAGCCGCGCTGGCTCTGCCAGGGCTTGGCACCGAGGACGCCGAAACCGATCAGCGAGCGGTCTTGTGCATATTGCATGGGATTTCTCCTGGTATGGGGTAACCGCTACTGCAGCGGTTGGACATAGGTGATTTGCAACGGCATGACATGGGCTGCCCAGCGCCGCCCATCCGCCGGCGGCGTGGGCGTCTCGGGCTGGAAGCCGGCAGCGGTGATGCCACCGACCGTTTCGAGCCCACAGCGCTGGCCGGCCGTGGCCACTTTTACGGCGAGCCGCAGAGCCCGCAGACCAGCTGCGTACTGGCGGCGCTTGCTGACCAGCACGATGTTGATGACCACTTGCTCGGGCACGCTGCGCGGCATGCGCGGGTGACCGCCCAACTGCTCCTGCGTTGTGCCTGGCTGGAGGACAATGAACTGCTCCGGGTAGGAGGCATCCTCGGCATCGAAGACGCTCCGGACATCGCCCTCCTCGACCCGGGCAACCGGGCTCAGCAGAGCCTGCAGCGCCTCGATGATCTCGCTCTGTACGTCTCGCACTGGCATATCAGGGCACCACGTAGAAGGTGATCATGTGACCATCGTCAGCGGCTATGCCGTCGATATGCCAGGTCTTGCCGTCCATAACGAAAGCGCCTTTGCGGTCGAACGGCTGCAGCAGGCTTTTGCGCACGGTGATGGTCACCGCCCGGTCGAGCATGCCGCTACCAGCGTCGAACCGTTCGATATCGCGCTCCACAATCACCTCTACGCCACTGGCCAGTACGGCACCCGTGGCGCTGTGGTATTCGGCGATGCCATCGGACAGCGTGCGCAGGATGGTTTTGTTCATGCGGTCACGCATGGCGGCCCAGCTCATGACTTACGCCGTGACCGGGTGGCCCAGCGAGCCATTGAGGCGCACGCGGCCGGTGGAGGACGGGTTGGCGGCATCAGCCACAGCCACGCCAACCAGATAGTTGCCGGTGCCGGGTACGTTGGTCAGCACGTTGGTGGCTGCGACGGCGTAGATCGGGTTTCCGGCCGACCAGGCCTGTGCGCTGGTTTTGGCGAGGTCGAACACGCCAGCGGTCTTGATCTCTACCTTGTCGCCGATGGCGCCATCCTGTGCAGCAACACCGATCAGGCTGTTGACGCGCACCAGGTCACCGGACTTGATCGCGGCGGCGGCGGTGATGGTGATCATGTCACCGTGTTGCACGAAGTTTTTCATGGGGTATTCCTCGGAATTCAGGGGGCATAAACACCGAGGGCGCCATCAGGCGCCCTCAGAGTCGGTGCTGCGCTTATCAGGCACCGGCGTTTTTGTAGGCGCCGCGGTAGTCGATCCAGGCTGCGCCGAACACCAGGCGGGCCTTGATCTCCATGCCGTCAACCTCGAAGCCCTCGCGGGTTTCGGTGAACACGCCCTGCTCGCCTTCCAGGTAGGCGTACTCGAAGGTATCGACCATGCCCGGGGCGGCGTACAGGTACCACTGGTTGCCAGTGATGCGCGCATCGACGATCACCTGCAGCGAAGTGTTGCGGCTGTCGTTGATGTCGGCGTTCTTGGCCGGGACGTACTGCGAGCTGGTGAACTGGAAGGCTTCCAGCTCTTTGTCCGGGCCGACGACCAGGTACTGCGGGCCGAGGTTGAGGTAATGCCCCGCCTTGGACTTCTGCTTGCGCATGGCAGCGCGGGCAGCGGCCAGGGTGGTGGTGTTGATGGCGCCGGCAGCGGCGGCCAGGTTGCCGTGGTCGGCGTGGAACACCGCTTTCCCGTCCACGAAGTTCGGGTTGCTCAGGAGCAGATCCCACACAACGTCCGACTCGGTTTGGGCAGCAGCTGCGCCCAGCGCCTGCGGCACGCGGGTCAGTGCGGCGAGGTCGTCGTTGACGATGCTTTCCCAGGTGATGGCGATGATCTTGCCGAACTTGGCAACCTTGATCGGCGCGCCCTCTTCACCCAGCGAGCCGTACTTGTACTCGCCGTGCTCGCTGACCTTCTCCAGTGCGGAGATGTCGCCCAGGGCGACGCGGGTCACTTCGCGGAAGTCCGGCACGCTGGTCTGGCGGCCAAGCGGGCGCCAGGTCTGCGGGGCCAGCTCATAACCGGCGCGCAGGGTGCGGGCGACGGTGCTGCCCAGCAGCAGCGGGAAATCGCTGGTGGTGTGCATGCCGGCAGCGCGGAAGGCCTGGCGGTCGCAGCCCAGGGCGGCGCGGGCCACTTCCTGCGGGGTCATGCCGCGCACGCTGCCGCCGACCATCTCCACGCTCTCGCGGGCCATGTCGATCAGGCGCATGCCACGGAACTCGCGGCCGCTTTCCTCAAGTTTGACGCTCGGGTCGCAGCGGTGCAGCAGGGCATTGAGCATGCCACTACGCTTGGCGATCAGCACCGAGTGGTCGACGGTGCTGGTGACGGTCGGCTGGCTGTTGCGGGTTTCCGGCTGGTCGGACTTCTGGCCCTCGGCCAGCTTGTCGATCATCGCGGCGCTGGCATCGGCGACGGACACGCCGCGCTCGACCAGATCATCGGCGAACTCTTCCGGCAGGCCAACCTTCTTGGCCATCTGGCGAATGGTCAGGCCGCGCTTGCGCTCAGCCTCCTGGGTCTCACGGCGGATTTGATCCTCGGCCGCGCGCGTATCGTTATCGGTCATCACTGTTTCCTCTTGGGTGGTGGCCACGGCGGCCGGTTGCTCGACAGGCTCTGCTGCCTGACGGGTTTCGAAAATGGTGGAGTAACGCTCGCCTTTGTACTCGGCGGGCGTCTTGGCGCTGCGTACCTTGCTGCCGTCGTCGAAGCCGATTGGCACCAGAGACAGCTCGGTGGGCTCCCAGTCGGTGGCCCGGTAGATGGGGGTGGTGTCCTCGCCGTCTTCGACGAGCACGTAGCGGTGCACGATGTAGCCCACGCTGATGTTGCGCAGGATGCCGTCGCGCACGTCGCGGAAGATCGGCTCGACGTCTTCGCGGGAACTGAAGCGGATCACCGCGCGACCCTCGCTGCCTTCCAGCCAGGCGCGCTCGACAACGCCGATCACGTCGTCCAGATCCCACTGGCCATGGCTGTTCAGGAACGGCGCGCCGTTGTTCAGGCGCTCCATGCGCAGGGCGGTATCGCTGACTTCCAACTCTTCCTGGTACTCGCCGATTGACCAGCTCCAGCGCTTACCGCGCGCGCCGGTCGTCCAGGTGATTTCTACGGTGCGGTCGTCGATGTTGACCGTGCCGGGGCGTACCGCTGCGCGAATGCTCTGCAGCGGGGTTTCAAGCGTTTGCGTCTGCATCGCGTTCATCGTTCGCGCTCTCTTCATTGGCCGGCGCCGGATCGACGTCGGTGGATGGAATGACGGTGCCCTGCGGCCGGGCCTGGGTCAGGCCGGCGCCGGATACCTTGCGGGGGTCGCAGTCGAACACCAGGCCGAGGTCGTCGAACAGCTTGTTGCTGTCGGCGATGTCCTTGGCGTGGGCAGTGGGGTCGGTGATGCCCAACTCGCGCAGGGCGTTTGGCCAGGTGATCAGGCCTGAGCGCAGGCGCGCTCTGACGGTCTCGGTTTCTGACCTCGGGTCGACCATCTCACGGCGCGGGGGCACCCACTCTGCTTTAACTTCCGTCAGCACGGCGCCCGGCAGCAGGGCCTGGGCCTCCATGAACCATTGCCATGCGCGCTCGCACATCTGCGGGATGAGCATGCGCCACTGCCACACGTCCACCCGGCGGGCAAAGTGCAGCCAGCCCATGCGACCGCTTGAGAAGTTCACGCCTTTGAGGTCGCCGGTGATCAGTTCGTATGGCACGCCAAGGCCAACGGAGATGGCATGCAGCGCTTGCCAGCTGTAGGGCTGGTAGCCGTTGAATGTGGGCGGCGCGGCGAAGCTGACGCCCTCGCCCATGGAAAGCTCTTGAATGATGCCCGGCTCCATACGCTCGACCAGCGGCGGCGTCTTGCCGTTATTCCCGCCGGTGCCGTCCTTGGTGATGAAGGCGGCGAAGCAGGCGGCGATCTTGGCCTGCTCCATCACGGCATCTTCCATTTCGTCGAAGTTCTTCAGGCGCTGCATCACCGGGGCGAACCAGGTGTACCCGCGCGCCTGGCCGGCACGCTTGGGCAGGAATACGTGGATCACGTCTTCTGCCGGCACGCGGCGCGACTCGATGGAGCGCAGGGTGGCGCTGGAGCCTGGGTGCTCGTCGAACAGCCAGAAGGCCACGCGCTTGCCCAAAGCATCGAACTCGATGCCTTGGATGATGACGTTGCTGCCCTGGCCGCCGCTCTTGGCGTCGTCGATGAAGTCCGGTTCGAGCACTTGCAGTTGCAGCGGCACAGCCAGGCCATCGGTGCTGTAACGGCGGCGGCGGCGGATCAGGCATTCGCCCGACTCGGCCACGCACTCCATGACCTTGTGCTGCAGGCCATAGAAGTTTTCCAGGCCATCGGCATCGCACTGCAGGCTTTCGCCCCAGGCGTACCAGAGGTCACCGAGGCGCTTGGCTTGGCGCTCCCTGTCGATCAGCGGGCGCGGCACGATGCCGGCACCTACCACGTTGTCGGCTATGCCGGTAATGGCGCGCTCCGCGTAGGGGTTGTTGCGGCGCAGGTCGCGGGCACGGTTGCGCAGCACGGCCAGGGCATCCTTGTCCATGTGCGCGACGTTCTTGCCGTTGGCGTCTGCACCTGCTGCGCGCCAGCCTTGGTTGCGGCGGCCGCCAGCGGCACCTTCGAAACGGCGCTCCATGGCGTTAAGCATCAGGTCGGCGCGCTTTTTCTCCAGGCGAGCCATGGCGCGCTTCGCGGCATAGCCGGGAAACAGCGAGTCGATCACGCTCATGCTCAGTAGCCCTTGGTGAATGAGGTCAGGCGGCGGCCGCCGGTAGTGTCTGCGTTCAGGCCCAGTTCGTTTTCCATCAGCCGCAGGATCTGCAGCATCTCGGCAACCGAGCGGTAGGTGACGCTGCGGTCGGCGTAGCGCACCTGCAGTTCGCCACCGGCGATGGCGGCCTTCAGCGCCTGGTACTGCTCTTGGGTGTAGGCCATGGCTATCGCTTCCAGTATTTGGATTTCGCCCGTGGGCGTTCTTGGTTATCTGCTGCTGCGTCGCCACCGGGACGCGGCTCTGCGGCCAGCACATCGAGGTCGAGGCCGAAGCGCTGCTGGCTGATGCGCAGTGCCGCCAGGGCGCCGACGAAGCAGTCGAGCGCCTCGTTGCGGCGGCCTTGGTTGTCCCAGCGCAGCACCCGCTTGCCCTGGGTGACTTTCGGCACCTTCACTTCGCTGACCAGTTGGCGGACTTCACTCTCGTCGCACACGTCGTCATTTGCTGGCAGGTGCACGACACCTGGCTGCGGCTCACCGGCCTGCGACTTGGCCGTGTCCAGCGGCAGCTTGAGGCGGCTGTAGATCAGTTCCTTGGCGTTGTCGGTGCCAATCTCGGTCAGGTAGACCTTCGACTTGTTGCGGGTGCGCGGCATGTTGGCAATCGGCTTGCCATACACGCTGGCCCCCTTGGTGGGGATGACCCACAGCACGCCGTGGCGCAGGCTCTCGCCATAAACCTCGTCGGTGTAGTGCCCGCCGGAGTCCCAGCCCCAGCGGTCAACGCGCATCACCAGCCCGTCAGCGCGGGTGAACTGCTTCTGCAGCTCGGCGGCAACCTTGCGGCGCAGCACTTCGCTGGCCGGGTCGCCCATCAGGATGAAGCGATAGACCAGCCAAGATTCTTCGCCCGGCCCCCACGCCCATACTCGACCCTCGTAACGGTCATCCTGGGTATCGATGAAGCCGGTGAGCACTACGGCGCGTTGTGGTACTTGGCCCGTCCACACCTCGCGGCGGCCATAGAGCACATCCCACTCGACCTTGTCCTGCGTTTCCTCCCACACCTCGCCGAGCGTGGTGTTGGTGAAGGTGATCAGCTTCTCGCGGTCGCCCTTGATCTTGAGGAACTCGGTGGCGATCTTCAGCCACGTCGACCAGGTGCTGTAGATCGCCCAGCAATAGAAGGCGATCGAGCGCGGCGTGCGGATCGGCTCACCGTCAGGGCCGAACCAGTCCATCGAGTCACGCGTCCAGATGCCGGTCACTTCGCAGATCCAGCGGCCGGACTTGGACGCCTCCACCATATCCGGGTGGAAGAAGCAGCTCTTGCAGTGCTCGCAGACGTACCAGGCTTTCACTGGTTCGCCGAGCTCGTCCTTATCCCACTTCAGGCCGAAGTCGCATTCCTTGCCGCCGAACTTCAGCGTTTGCTCACCACGGCAGTGCGGGCACTCTATGTGGAAGCGCAGGCGAATTGGCGATTCGCTGGCCGCCTTGCTCACTTGGCAGCTGCCGGCCTTCTTCGGCGTAGAGCCACGAATCGACTTGGGGTAAACCGCACCGTCCAGGCGCTTGTCACCGAGGGTTACCGGGTCGCCCTCGCCTTCTACGTCGGCGTCGAAGTTGGACAGCTCGTCGTAGATGACCTCGTCCGCCGACTTCTCGCGGTAGTTGCGCGAGGCCTTTCCGCCGCGCACCCACAACGTCTTGCGGTTGGCGAACACCTTCTGGTCGAGGGTGTTGTCACTGTGTTTGCGGCCAATCCACGGGGCCAGCTCGCGCACCACGGGCACGTCACGGATCAGGCCGTTGACGTGGCTTTTGCTGATGTCTTCGGCGTCCGGGTCGGTCGGCGACCACATCATGACGTTGCGGCGCTTGTGCTGGATCTTGTAACCGATGTTGGCCAGCAGCAGCTTGGTGTAGCCGATCCGCGCAGACTTCACGAAGTTGACGACGGCGATCAGGTCGTTACCCATCGCGTTCAGGATGGCAACCTGAAACGGGTCTGTTGTCCATTTGCCCTCGTTGTAGGAGGACTCGGACGACATGTAGAAATGTTTGTCTGCCCACTCCACCGCCGTCAGCGGTGGCTCCTTGTACATCCCCTGCAGGCCAAGCCTGACCGCCTTGCCGAGATCAATGATCCATGGTTGCAAGGTACTCATCGAGGATTCCTGGTAGGTCGTCACCGAACTGCGCGGTGATGTTGCGGGCCATGGCTATCTCCCGCTCCAGGGTTTCCAGAATGCGTGGGTCGATCTCCGGATGCCGGCGGCTGACTGTCTTTCCTACGGTCTCCAGTTTCGAGCCGATCTGGGCGGCGATCTTGGCCAGTGCAAAGGTGGCAAATGGCACCGGCACCAGGATCTTGTCGTTGACCTGGTTCTTCTGCTCTTGGGCGTATGCCTGGGCAGTAGTGAGGCGAAGCTTCTGCTGAGTGAGCTTTGCTTCGGCCAGTGGATCGAGACCTTCTAGTTCCGATCCTGCGGGTTGTTGTTTGCGGGCGGCGTGCTCGACGCGGTTCTGCACCACATCCTGCACCCGATAGAAGGCCTCTCGACCAATCTTGGCTACAGGGTCAACGCCCCATTTATCAAAGGCTTGCGGGGATATGCCGAGCGACTTCGCCATCTCGGACTTGTTCAACCATCCCGGCTGCTTGGTTGTTTCGTTCTTAGCCATGACTAAACAACAACCAACCTCCGAAAAATGCCCATACATAGTGGAAGGGCGGGGCTCGAATTACC